>Ga0247727_10004712_pt1 | contig 28645 bp, 28 predicted proteins | sample WisWelCaveWW1625_FD_202498 | JGI IMG/M metagenome (GOLD analysis project Ga0247727, IMG submission 202498) | Biofilm microbial communities from Wishing Well Cave, Virginia, United States - WW16-25 | ecosystem: Environmental > Aquatic > Deep subsurface > Groundwater > Cave microbial mat | place...
ACAGCGAAATGATTTGTTCACGCGTCAATTGTTGCATACCATTATAATATAAGCAACAATGACGCAAAAACCTCGGACTTTTTTTAAAATTCCTAAAAACTTTTCTCAGATAGCTGAACAGTTACGAGTTTTTGCTGATCTTTCTAAATATTCTTTATATGGGAAGTGTACACGTTTTAGTTCCACATCAGATTTTTGCGCCTTGAGCATCCTCCTGTACACATAAAGCATTTGCAAAAACCAAGCTGAAGCTGCAACAGCAACTATAACAACCGAAGCAATTATTTGATTAATTTGAATGACTTTTAGAACGACACATCCAATAATAGCTGCAGATGAAATAACGTTAAAAAGCATCACGACTGTCTCGGCACCCCGCCATGCAATTAATGAGTAAGGTACGCTAAACTTGGGCCGATCATCTGACGGCTCAAATGCGACATAAGGTGCAACGCTTTGCTCAAAGTCAACAAACCATCGACGAACACGCCCAGCGCGACGAAATAAAATGACAATTGCTCCAGAATAATCCACTGAATCTTTAAGAGTTGATATTCCCAACAAGAGAAGAATAGTTGCTGTCAATACTATGCTTTCAAGATAAAACTGCTGAAACAAATTGATGATTTGAGTTGCAGTTGAAAATACCGCTCCTGCGGCTGCAACTACGAGAAGATAAAAGTTAACTCTACTGGCTTTGATCTCCTCGAAATTCTTAGCACGTTCTTGGAGTGCATTGAATTCCGCTATGAGAAATTGAGCAACAGTATCCGGGTTTTTAGATTCCATAAGTACCTTCATGTGTTGGCTAACTTTATGTATCAAAAGATTTACTTTACCTCTCGCCCGCGGCAAACTTGCAATCTCCTTCAACACCTCTCTCGAAATCACTAGTCTCTGCACCTCGCTCATGCCTTCGCCGATCTCCGTCAGCTTCGCGTCGCGCCAGTAGCGTTCGACGAGATAATCCATGACGTAGCCGTAGCCGCCGAAAATTTAGCTGGCTTTGTTGCGGGCGCGCGATCACCTCAATCTTGATAAGCTTCCGAATATGTTTGGGCTTCTTCCGGGGTATAGATAAGAAACCCTAATACCTGTTGCTTTTCTTCAGAAGTGAGATGCGAACGAAGCAGCTTCCAAACCGCGCCCTGACGTGCTTCATGATCCATATCCAAAAACTTTTCCGATATAATAAATCCTGAAATTCGTTCGTCCGGTTCATGGTCGAAGCGAACCTCGACATCGGCGAATTGCGGCTTGAGGATTCCGATTATTTTTTGTTCAATTGTACCCATTGCTGACCTCCTAATTGTACGAGTTCTCGGGCGGCTTCATAAAGTTTTTTGCTGTTATATTTTATAAAATCGCCCTTGATTCCACGTTGTTGGCCGGTTGCTTTCAGAAATGAGCTGACTTCTTTTATGGAAGCGAAACGAAATGAATTTCGCCAGCGCAAGTTAATCTGGCTCATTAAGGCAAAACTTTTTTCATAAATTGATTCACGACGCGCGTTCGCCAATGCCGTTCTTTTCCAAAGTTGCCAGAGATCGTGCCGCTCATCGAAGCTCGGATCGTTGAGCAGGCGAAAGGCGCGCAACAAACATTCAACCGCCAAGCCCGAAGCATACATGGCGAAAGAATAATGGCCCTCCGTATGCAAAAGATCGGCGTCATCGATTCGTTCTAATGCCGCACGATAATAAGTTTTTGCGGCTGATTGCATAATAAAAACGGCCTCTCGATATTTAAAGTTCCTTCAACACTTCCCTCGAAATCACCAACCGCTGCACCTCACTCGTGCCTTCGCCAATCTCCGTCAGCTTCGCGTCGCGCCAGTAGCGTTCGACGGGATAATCCATGATGTAGCCGTAGCCGCCGTAAATTTGAATGGCTTTGTTGCAGGCGCGCATCGCCATCTCACTCGCGAAGAGTTTGGCCATCGCCGCTTCTTTAAGGAATGGTTTGCCATCGTCTTTCAAACGCGCTGCATGATGAACCATCAGCCGCGCCGCGTGAATTTCCGTGGCCATATCGGCGATGTACCAGCGAATCGCTTGGAACTCGGCAATGGCCTGACCGAAAGCTTTGCGCTCCTTTGAATAGGCCGTGGATTTTTCCATCGCGGCTTGCGCGAGGCCGACGGCCATCGCGCCGATGCCGATGCGGCCGCTGTCAAGTGTTTGCAAGGCGACCTTGAAGCCCTCGTTTTCCTTGCCCAACAAATTTGCCGCGGGGACGCGGCAATGATCGAAAGAAATTTGACGCGTATCAGAAGCGCGCAGTCCAAGCTTGTTTTCCTTTTTGCCGATAATCACGCCGGGGAAATCGCGTTCGACAATGAACGCGCTGATACCTTTGGTGCCGGCATCCGGATTGGTTTTGGCAAAGACCACGTAAGTTCTGGCGTAGCCGCCATTCGTAACGTACAATTTGCTCCCGTTGAGAACATAATGATCGCCCTCACGCCTCGCCATGGTTTGCAATGCGCCGGAATCCGAGCCGCTGTGCGGTTCGGTGAGGCAAAACGAGCCGAACTTTTTTCCGACGAGCAAATCGGGAAGATACTTTTTCTTTTGGGTTTCGTTGCCAAAGGCCGCAATCGGCCCGCAGCAAAGCGAGCAATGCGCCGCAACGGAAAGCACGGTGGAGCCGCAAGCTTTTGCGACTTCTTCGATCATCAGCGCAAACGAGAGCGTGTCCATTTCGGAGCCGCCGTACGCGGCCGGAAAGCCGATGCCGAGAAAACCCAGTTCGCCCATTTTGCGCAGATTATTCTCTGGAAAGGCCATAGTGACATCGATCTCAGCCGCGAGCGGCTCGATTTCTTTCTGGGCAAACTCGCGCACGGTGTCGCGCAACATGAGTTGTTCTTCAGAGAGGTACATGGGCAACCAATTCCGTTTTTGATGAGAAAATGTTTATTAACTTGCAACGAAAAGGGAACCGCAACGAAAAAACAAATTTCAACTAATCTCCTTTAAACACTGGCGTTCGCTTTTCCGCAAAAGCCGCCAGCGCTTCGCGCCGGTCTTTCGTTGGAATCACGCGCTTGTAGCATTCGAATTCGATTTCCAGCGCGCGCGACAGCGGCTCGTCCATGCCGCGGCGCATCGCTTCTTTGGAGGCTTGCACGGCAATGGGGCCGTTCACAGCAATCTGTTTGGCAAAATACAATGCCGCGTCCGGCAATTCGGTTTCCGGCACGACGCGATTGGCGATGCCGTGCGCCAAACATTCGTTCGCGTCGAACATTCTTGCGGTGGCAATCCATTCCAGCGCGCGGGAATAGCCGATGAGCCGCATGAGCCGCTGCGTGCCACCGGCGCCGGGAATGATAGCGAGCGCAGTTTCGCGCAAACCCATTTTTGAAGTTTCCGCCAAAACCCGAATGTCCGCCGCGAGCGCCAGCTCCATGCCGCCGCCGGCCGCCGTTCCCTGCACCGCTGCAATCACCGGCACTTTGATGTCGGCGATAGCTTGAATCGCCTCGCGAATGCCTTGCACGACCTTTTCGACTTCCGCCTCGGGAACGCCTTGTCGCTCTTTCAAGTCTGCGCCGGCGCAAAAGTGATTGCCCTCGGCGTTTAGAATCATGGCGCGCAACTCACGACGTTCCGCATCGCGATTGGCCAGATGCGCCGCCGCAAAAATTTCGCTGACAAGCTGACGGCTCAGCGCATTCACCGGCGGCCGCTGCAAGGTTAACCGGCCAACGTAATCTTCAATGCGATAACGCACAAACTGAAATTCTGCCACGGGCTCCTCTTCAAAATTATTAGTGAAGTCCGACTTGGGCATGACGGCTTTCCAAATTTTGCAAAACTCTACAGCCCAAGTCGGACTTCGCCCTACTCTTTTTGGAATTTTTGAAAAATCTCATCCGGCACTTCGATCTCCATTTGCAGCAAGCCCAATCCATGCGTTTTGCCCTGCGCATCGGTTTTCAAGCTCTCGGAGCCGCCGCCGCCCAGCGAATCGTGCAAAATAAAATTGAGCGCGAGCAGATTGGGCACTTCGTAACGCTCGACCTCGCCTTTGCAGATGGCATGAAAATGTTGTTTTACCCGCGCCGGCGTCAAATGTTGTCGCAGCCATTCATAGCCTTCGGCCGAGTACGCGGCGATTCCCACATTGCTGGCGTCGCCTTTGTCGCCGCTGCGCGCGTGGGCGATTTCAGAAAGTTTAATGCGTTTCATCTCATGCTTTGAAAACGTTTATGCGATGTGATTTTAAGCCGCCTTTTCTATTTCGCTCAATAATATACCGGTGACTTTAGCAATCAAGCGCTGATCAATGCCCTTCTCCTGCATCTTGCGCGCCATTTCCAATTTGTGGAGCTGCATAGCTTCCTGCAAACCTTTCTTATAAGCTGCGATAACCATTCCCCGCTCATCCTGCATTTTTATTCCTGAGGCGTCGCATTCTTCCCATTCCTCCTTAGTCATGTTTGTGCGGTTCAAGATTTCAAAAGCGTTGCGGTAGGGCACTTGGTTCAACTTCTCGGGAATCCTCGTCACGTTGCCGACATGCTTGAGGAAATAGCACCATTTTTCAATAGAAGTTTCAAGCTCGGTTTCCGTCTTGCTGAATAGGGGCAACTCAATGAAATAATGCTTGATCGTATCGCCGGCATGTTCGTTCGCCACAGTTTCGTGATATTCATGACAAGAGAAATAATGTGAGAACTCTTGAAATCTGACAAAATCGAGAACGCTGACGGCAATTAACTGATTGGGTTTGGGAACAAAAACGCTCGACGAAGTTCGTCCAATACGGGTTTTATCGGCGTCGTATTGAATGCGTTTCTCAATACCTTCGACATATTGTACCTGTATCTTCACAACGAATCTTACACCGTAATCGTCGCGGCATTCGACGTCGAGAAAGCTGTGCTTAAACGTGGAAATCTTCGGCGCCTCATATCGATTCAGAATATTGGCGGCGATAATCATGTTGACGCCTTCGAGTCCGATCACGGCGTTGAGAAAATTGATCAGCGCCCTTTGGCATTTTCGTTGCTAAAAAGCAACGTGAAAGCGAAGGCGGTACGGGGATCGGCAAATTGCATAGTTTTTTCTCTGCTGTTCATTGCGTCTTTATCTTATCCAACTCCTCCCAACCTTCGGATAGATGGGTGATTTCCTCCAATGACAGGCCGGTTAATTTAGCAATCACATTCGCGTCAAATCCCTCTTTCAGCATGGCGTGAGCCGTTTCTTGTTTGCCCTGTTGTATTCCTTGTTGTATTCCTTGTTGTAAGCTTTGTTTTTGCGCCGCGCTGATGGCGCCGCGCTCGTCCTGCATTTTTATCCCAGCGGCATCGTACTCCTCCCATTCTTCTTTTGTCATATTCGCGCGGCTCGCAATTTCAAAAGCTTTGCGATAAGGCTCTTGGCGCAATTTCTCAGGAATAATCTCGAGGCCGCCGGCATATTTGAGAAAATAGCACCATTTCTCAATGGGCGTCTCAAGCTCGGCTTCAGTTTTTTTGAATTTGGGCAGCTCGATAAGATGATGCCTGATCTCGTCAAGATAATGATTATTCGTTATGGTTTCGCGAAATTCGTGGCAGGAAAGATAGTGCTCGAACTCCTTGAACATGGTGAAATCCAATATGGTGATGGCAATGACTTGGTTGAGCTTCGGATAATCAGTGCCCATCGGAATTTGTCCCACATACGCCTTGCAAGCATTATACTGAATGCGTTTCGCAAAGCCCTCGGTATATTGCACCTGCATCTCGACCACAAATTCCACGCCGCGATTGTCGCGGCATTTGACGTCGAGAAAGCTGCGTTTGAGCGCAGAAATCTTCGGCGCCTGATACGGATTCAGAATATTAACGGCGGCAATCGCATGGATGCCTTCAAGGCCGATTACGGCATTGAGAAAGCTGATCAGTACTTCTTTCGCATTCTCATTGCCAAAGATCAGCGTGAAGGCAAAGTCTGTGCGAGGATCTGCAAATTGCATGGCATCTACTCCATAAATGAATGCATTTCTCGGCCCCTCAATCCATGAATCCACCAATCCACCACTTCATTTTATGATTTCTTTTCCAACGAATGCAATGAATCCAAACCTTCCGGCAACGGCAAGATATAACAAATGGGCTGCACCGTGCCGTCTTTGCGAACCGTGCGCTCGACGTATTTGCATTTGAGCACCGAATGCTCGACCCAAACATCGTCTTCAATAATAGTTCCGAAAATATAGCTCGTGCCTTTGATCAGCACGTTATTGCCGATGCGCGTCGGAAACTCATCGGCGCCGGTCATGTTCACGCTCGATTCGATGCGGCAATTTTCGCCGATGGTGAGATTGCCTTTGACAATGTCGCCCTGCAAGATTTCCGAATTACGGCCGATGCGCAGTGTTTGATGCGCATACGTGCTCAAGCTGACGTTCTCGTGAATTTTGACGTTTTCGCCGAGCGCGATATTGCCCTCTAGCCACGCGCGGCTTTTGATGACGACGCCCTTGTTGAGCTTGACGCCGGCGACGATATGAACGCCTTTGCCGATTTCAATATCGAGCGGCGCGGCGGTTTTATCCATTTCGATGACTTGATCGATCACGCCGTCGGCGATAAAAAAATCATCTTTGTCATCGATGGTGATCAGATCTTTCAATCGCTCATAGGCTTTTTCGCGCGCGATTTTTTCCATTTCTTTGAGCACGCTTTTATTGTTGAAGCCAAGCACGGTGCTGGGATCTTTGGCGCGTGAGGCGCGCACGGTCAAGCCGTTCTGGTTGAAAATCCCAATCAGATCGGTGATATAAAGCTCGCCCTGCACGTTATTCGTTTGCAGCGTTTCGATATAGCGCACCAGCGGCGGCGCCATAAATGCGTAAACGCCGGTATTAAATTCGGGCAAATTCAACAATTCATCACGGGTAAAACTGTAAACGCGGCGATTGTATTCGACGCGATACGGTTTGTCCGGCGACATCGCGAGAATATCGCGGTGCTCGCGAATCTCGATGACTTTGCCCTGATCATCGCCGGAGGATTTGCCCTCGGCATCGCGGGCCGGCACGCGAATGATGCGGCCGTAATAATTTTGCGCCGGATCGCCCTGATAATCCGCGGTGAGCACGATCATATCGCAAGGATTCTTTTCAAAATCTTTGTTAAAGTCGTTCACGGCTTCGCGATTCAGCAAACCCATGTCGCCGGGGAAAACATAAACGGCGCCGTCGTAATTCGAATTCGGCAGCGCCTGCAAGCCGACGCGCACCGCGTCGCCGGTGCCGTGTTGCTCGGCCTGATATTCAAAGACGCGGCCATCGGCTTTGCCGAGCGCCTGCGCGACTTCGAGGGCTTTGATGCCGACGACGAGAATCAAATTGCTCGCACCGAGGCCGTCACGCGCCGCGTTGGCCACACGCGTCACCGTCGGTACCCCCCAGATGTCGTGCAGCATTTTGGATTTTTCCGATTTGATGCGTTTGCCGTGTCCGGCCGCGAGAATCATCGCGACGGATTTTTGCCGTCCGTCGATCTTTCCGGACAATTCTTTCAGTTGCGCCAACGTTTCGCGCGTGCGATCTTCCATTATTGAAATCTCCTCGACAAATGATGCGTCCTGTGGATAAAAAACGTCTGCTTAAAATTTCAACAAATCGATCTGCGGCTGAATTTTGTCTTTGCCGATCAACGCGGGCCAATACGAGATAATTTCCGTTGCCTTTGGGCGGCCACCGGCAAATCCCGTGACGCCGGGCGGGCCGCTGGTGACCAACGGCACGATTTCCATGCCGAAGCGATTCACTTTGGTTTTGTCCCTGTCTTTGACGCCGACGCGCAACACCACTTCCGGCGGATCAATCGCGGGCACGATGCCTTCATGACAAACACCGGCGCCGAGAAATTCGACGCATTTATTTTCTTCGGTGAAAGTAACGCCGTCGAGTTCAAGCCGTTGCCAAATAATCTCGGCGCACAAACGCGCTTTCGCCAGCGCTTCGGGGCCGGAAATGGTGAGTTGGCCGGCGGCCTTATAACCGCTCTCATAACTGACGCTAACCTTGAGAAATTTGGTCGGCGCGCTGCCCTTAATGCCGTGCACGCGCACGCGATCGACGCCGGCTTGCTCAAGTTGAATCGAGGTGAAATCAGCAATCACATCCGGCGTTATGTAATTTGCCGGATCGCCCATTTCATAAACAAGCTGCGACGCCACGGTATCAATGCTAATTTTACCGCCAGTGCCGTGATGTTTTGTAATAAAAAATTCGCCGTCCGGATACGCCTCAACAACGGGGTAACCGATGGCGGCAAAATTTTCGATCTCACGCCAGTTGGTGTAATTCGCGCCGGTGCATTGCGCGCCGCATTCGACGATGTGCCCCGCAATCGTTCCCGCCGCAAGTTTGTCAAGCTCATCCGGCTTCCAACCAAATTCATGAATCATCGGGCCGAGCACGAGCGAGGGATCGGTGACGCGGCCGCAAATGACAATATCCGCGCCGCGATCGAGCGCTTCGGCCACCGGAAACGCGCCGAGATACGCATTCGCCGAAGTGATTTTGCCGGCAACTTCCGCCAGCGGGCGACCGTCGTCGAGATTTTTAAACGTCTCTCCTTGTTGTTGCAATTCAGCAAGCCGCGAGAGAACATCGTCACCGGTCACGGCTGCGACTTTGATGCCGGAGAGACCGAGCTTCTTAATGACGTCACCCGTCGCGCGCATGCACGCCGCCGAATTGACGCCGCCAGCGCTGGCAATAATTTTAATGCCTTTTTCTTTGCACACCGGCAAAATCCGCGTGAGCATCTCGATGAAATCCGTCGCGTATCCAGCTTCGGGATTGCGGCTCTTGAGCTTTTGCATGATGCTCATCGTCACCTCGGCCAAATAATCGAGCGTGAGATAGTGCAACGGGCCTTCACGCACAAGGCGCACCGGACCGAGAATCGAATCGCCCCAAAAGCCTTGACCGTTGGCGATGAGAATGGGAGAGCGTGGGGTCATCATTGTGGTTATTTATCTATTTCGTCAAGAAACTTTATTATCTCTGTTGCAAAATTCCTCAAGTCATCCAAACGTCCAAGATGTTCATGAAAGATGCGCCCCTGATCAAGCGTAAGATAATCATGAACCAACACATTTCTAAAACCTCCTATCCCTGCCAAGCTCGCTGCTAATTCTTCAGAAATGATGCCGGCTTTACACAACGTATCGATAATTTCATCATTATCAGTTGGCAGCGGCAAAGACATTTCGGCAATAATATGATTGCCGATATCCAAGACACATTGTGTGGCAATCTGCAATACTCGCTCGGCTGCTGACTGCAACAAGTCATCGTTATTATAAACTTCTTCGCCACGCGCACGTATTCTTTCAAGCCGCGCAATCATCTCACGAAGCTTTTTGAGTCGCACGCGAATAGCTTCTGGGCGGACGGCCATAAGCACCTCGTTTCACTTCATCGCGCATCACTTCCCATTCAAATTTGCGGCGCGGCGCTTCATCGTGGTATCTTCTCAGCGTCTCAAAAATAAAATCAGCTTTTGGTCCATCAGCTTTTGAGAAAATCAATTTGCCATGAGCCAAGATTTCGAAAGCGAGATCGAGCGGGGCGTCTTGCAAAGCCACAACCTCCACATCATCCCGCGCCAGCGCTTTGCCAAGCATGGACATGAGTTTTAAACGGCGATTAAAACGGGAGCGCGCATCGGCTGTCGGGTTAAAATAGACGGCCACATCGACGTCACTCAGCGGTCCACTGCGGCCTTTCGCGACGCTGCCAAATAAGTAGGCAAAGGCGATATCGGGTTCGGATTCAAGGGCAGAGGAGAGTTTTTGTAAAATTTCGTGCATGAGCTATTTCGAATTTGTGCTTCTTCGCGCAGAGGCCTTCGCTATTCAAATTTTCTATTTCCTGTTCTGTCAATCAAGCCGGTTTTATTATTTCAGCGCCTCCAGCCATTCCTGCTCGGTCAATCCGGATTGTCGAATCATCGAGGCCAAAGTTTTGGGCTCAAAGCGCTTTTGATTCTTGATAACGGTCACTCTTTGTTTCTTGCCGCGTATGAAACCAACAAACTGTTGATGGCTTCCCTTGCTACGATTGAGCGCAAATCCGTGGTGGCGCAAAATCCGTTCCACGTCTCGCGAGGCCAGACTCAGCAATTCACGGTGCATAAACCAACTCGCGAAGACGTATTTTTCCACGTCCTGCAGAAGGGCGGAAACTCTTTTGCATTCTGTAAGTCATGGCCTGAAAATATTTGAGCCATTCTTCAATTGGAGCTGGTCGCGGAATAAACTCTTTTTCATCGCCATCGGCATAAACACTTTCGAGATATAGCTCGATGGCCTCGGCAATATTTTTCTTGGCTTCGGCCTTCGTCCGGCCTTGCGAAGCCACATCCAATTCCAAACACAAGACAGAATAGAGGCGTCCTTCTTTTTCGATTAAAACATGAAGATCGAGCGGCTCGGTTTTTCCATTTCTTTTCATTAGAACCTCAAATTTGCGCTGCGCGAGCTTGCGTGTGGCATGCAATTGCGCGCGTTCTAATTTCAAAAGGGCATCTCTTCTTTCAGGCTGTTAAATCGAGGACGGGCTTCGCAGTTTTTCGTTTGGCCGCGGGGCGCTTTCTTTGCTGGGTTTCGGCTTCAACCTCGCGCCAGAAATCTTCATGCCGTATCCCGCCGGTCTCGCGAATTTGCTTTTTGCCGTTATTCAAAATCTTTTGAAATTTGGGAGAATGGGCTAAAATCAATCGCTCTATTTCGCCCTCCTCGTCAACTGCAAGCAAAACCGCCACCGGTTTTCCTCTCTTGGTGACAATCACCGGCCCGTTCTCCGAGGCCTTCAAATATGTATTAAATCGCGCCGTCATATCGGCAGTAGATGCCATTTTTATAATTTCACCTCGTTGTTACCAATAAAAACTCGATTTCCTCGTTTCACTCCAATTGCAATGATATTAACTTGATGGTTTGCAAATGCTGTTTTGCCTGCGGAGCGTAAATTAACTGAAAAGACATTGCAAAAAAGTTTCAATAATTATTTTACATTTCCAATTCCCAGTCGAGCCGACTGGGCTACATCCGCATCACCCCCGTCTTAAACTCCGCCAGCTCCGGATTGTTCGCCGCCATTTCCAAACCGGCGATCAGCGATTTGCGCGTGTCGCGAGGGTCGAGGATGCCGTCGATCATCAGGCGCGCAGCGGTGAAATAAGGCGAGGCTTCGGCGTTATATTTGTCAACCAATTTTTTCCGAAAGGTTTTGCGCTCTTCATCCGACAATTCTTTTTTCGTGAACAAAACCGTATCCGCCGCGATGCCGCCGTCCATCACCGCAATTTTTGCGGTCGGCCAGCCGAAGATCAAACGAGGGTCGTAGGCTTTGCCGCACATGGCGTAATTGCCGGCGCCGAAGCTGTTGCGAATCACGACGGTGAATTTCGGCACGACGGAGTTGGCCTGCACGTTCACAAATTGCGCGCCGTCTTGAATGATGCCGCCGGTCTCCGCTTGCTTGCCGACCATGAAGCCGGTGACGTCGTGAAAAAAGAGCAGCGGAATTTTGCGCTCGTTGCAGAGCATGATAAAATGTGTCGCCTTGTTGGCCGAGTCGGAATAGATGACGTTGCCCATTTGCACCTGCGGTGGTTGCGGCTTGCCGAGATGATCCGGCGGCATCTGGCGCTTCATTGCCATGCCTTGATTCGCGACGATACCCACGGCAAAACCGCCGAGCCGAGCGAAACACGTCACAATCGTTTTGCCAAATTCCGGTTTGTATTCTTCAAATTTGCTGCCGTCGACGAGACGGGCTAAAATTTCGCGCATGTCATAAGTGCCGGAGGCGTTGTCGGGAAGAATGCCGAGCAGCTCGTCGGGATCGTATCGCGGTTCTTCGGGTGTGATGCGATCAAACGGCGCGCGCCCGTTGGCGCCGAGCATCGCCATTTGATTGCGAATAAACGCAAACGCTTCGTCTTCGGTGTCAAAGCGGTAATCCGCCACGCCGGAAATGGCATTGTGCATTTCCGCGCCGCCGAGCGTTTCCATATCGACTTCCTGCCCGACCGCGGCTTTCACCAAAAACGGGCCGGCAAGAAACATGCTCGAATGCTCGGTGATCATCGCGAGATCGCTGGACATGCCGGGCAGATACGCGCCGCCGGCGACGCTGAAACCGAACACCACGGAAATTTGCGGAATGCCCAGCGCCGACATTTTCGCATTGTTGCGGAAGATGCGGCCAAAGTGCTCGCGATCCGGAAAAATTTCGGCTTGCCGCTCGAGGTTCACGCCCGCCGAATCGACCATATAAATGATCGGCAAGCGATTCTCCATCGCGATCTCTTGCGCGCGCAAATTTTTTTTGCAGGTGATTTCAACCCACGCGCCGCTCTTCACCAACGGATCGTTAGCGACGATGACCGCGAGCTTTCCGCTAACGCGACCGATTTGCACGATCGTTCCCGCCGAGGGATAGCCGCCGGGAATGTCATGATACATGTCCCATGCCGCGAACAAGCCGACTTCGAGCGGCGATTCGCCGGGATCGAGCACGCGGCGAATTTTCTCGCGCGCCGGATATTTGCCGCGCTTTTGCAATCTGGCGACGGCCTCCGCGGGCTGCTCAATAACTTTCTTTTTGCGGAGATTTAATTCACTCAGCAACTGCAGCAGATAGCTGCGGCGCTGTTTGTAGGTTTCGGATTTGTTGTCTAACTTCGATTCGAAGAGCTTCATGCAGAATTTAAATTCAAAGCAGAGGCGCGAAAAACCGAAAAATATTTTTTGATAATTTGATTTTTTTTTACAAGTCCCCCACCAGTCGGGCCGACTGGGTTACCGAATGTCTTTTACGCGCAATTGCAGCGACGTTCGGCCTTGATACGTGTTCTCTTCGATCAAATAGACGAGATCGATTTCACTTTTGCCGTTATTCAACAAATGCAATTTGTCGCCAAGGCCGAAGCCGATGCAATCGAGGCGCTTGTTGTCTTGCGTGACATGGAAGCGCAGATGATTGTTGCCGACGATCTGCGGGGTGCCGGCGACGCGCACGCCGCGGCTGACGAAGGCGGGGCGCATGTTTTGCGGACCGAACGGCGCCAGCGCTTTGAGAAAATTGACCAGACGGCTTTCAATCTCGCTCAGGCGAATCTCACCGTCGATGCGCAGCTTCGGCACCAGCATGTCATCGGTGAGCATTTGCCGCGCCACCGCCTGCAAACGCTGGCGCAGCGTCGGAATCATCGCGAGGTCGATCGTCAAGCCCGCGGCGTATTTGTGGCCGCCAAAGGCTTTCAAAATATCGGAACATTGCGACAGCGCATGATGAATATCGAAACCGTAAATGCTGCGCACCGAGCCTTTGCCGACGCCGTTGGTCGTTGAAATCATCACGGTCGGGCGATAATATTTTTCCACGACGCGCGAGGCGACGATGCCGATAACGCCGGAATGCCAGTGTTCCTTGTGCAGCACAAACGCGGTGTCATGTTTCGGGTCGCACTCGGTTTCGATCATCTCGACGGCCTCGCGATACGTCTCGTCGTCAATGCTGCGGCGCTCGCGATTTTCCGCGTCGAGAATTTGCGCGATCGCCAGCGCTTCCGCGGCGTTATCGGAGATCAGCAAATTCACGGCGCGGCCGGCGTCGCCCATGCGGCCGACGGCGTTGATGCGCGGCGCGATGATGAACAAAACCTGTCCGGAGTCGATCTGCGTGTTTTGCAAAGCGCAAACCTGTATCAGCGCACGCAATCCGACATTCTCGGTGTGGTTGAGCTGTTCCAAACCGTGTTTGACAAAAATGCGATTCTCATCCACCAACGGCACGATATCCGCGGCGCTACCGATCGCCACCAAGTCGAGATAGCGGTAAAGCTCTTTCTCGTCGCGGCTGAAATGCCGAAAGAGCGCCTGCATTAATTTGAACGCGACGCCAACGCCGCAAAGCTCTTTAAACGGATACGGGCAATCGCTGCGCTTGGGATTGAGCAGCGCCGTCGCCGGCGGCAGTTGCGCGCTCGGCTGATGATGATCGCAGACGATCACGTCCATTCCCAGTTCGCGCGCTTTGGTGATTTCTTTCTGCGCCGTGACGCCGCAATCCACCGCAAGAATGAGATCGGTGCCGGCGGCTTTCGCTTTTTCCACGCCGATGAGCGACAGGCCGTAGCCTTCGCGCTTCCGGTCGGGAATGTAATGCGGCGCCTGATAGCCCAGCGTTCGCAGCGCCAGCGTCAGCAAAGCCGTGCCGGTCGTGCCGTCGACGTCGTAATCGCCGTAAATTAAAATGCGCTCTTTATGAATGATCGCGCGCGCCAGACGCTCGACGGCTTTCGCCATATCCGCCATCAGCAGCGGATCGTGCAGTTGCGACAGCTCGACGTTGAAAAAATCTTTGGCGCCGTGCATCGAATCAATGCCGCGATTGAGCATGATGCGCGCGATAATCGGCGTCACGTCGAGGCTTTGCGCCAACTTCGTCACGGCGGCGAGTGGCGTCGTTTCTATAAATTCCCACTGCAAATTCATAACAATCCCGATTTCTTGTCAAACAATATAAAATCCAGAAACCGCCCCGCCGCGATTTAAAAAATATTTGCGCGACGGTCGTTTAATTGACAATAAAAAATCCAAAGCAAGCCGATAAGCCGAATTCTGTAATCCCGCAAAAATTGCGGGACGACGATCATTTATCTCGAACGTCGATTGCTCGACGCCTCTAGCGACCTACCCGTTCCGTGTCCCGCTTTGCAGCGGGAATTGAGCGGGCAACTCTTTTGACTGGCGTCACGCGGAACTTATTTGGTCTTGCTCCGAGCGGGGTTTACCATGCTGCCCCGCTCACGCGGGACACGGTGAGCTCTTACCTCACCTTTCCACCATTTCTCGCTTTGCAGCGGGATGTGTTTTTTCTGTGGCACTTTCCGGCGGCTCACGCCGCGTCGCCGTTAGCGACCGCCCTGCCCTGCGGAGTTCGGACTTTCCTCGGTGCGTTACCGCGCCGCGATCGTCTGGCTTGCTTTGGATCTGTTGGCCATGCGCTGTCTCAAATACAAAGAACCCGGCTCTAAAAAAATTAAAAAGAAAAAAAGATGAAATGAAGATTGTTTCGGCAATCAAATGGCGACAGCGGCGGCTTCGATTTTATTCACCGTTTCTTCTTCCGTGATATCACAAACCAAAATACGCCCGCAGGATTCGCAATAGCGTATTTGATTCATTTCGCGGATTTCCATCACCCGCTGCGGCGGGATGCGCGTCGAACAGCCGCCACAGGAACCGCGCACCACCGCGACGACGGCCAAACCGTCTTTGCCGTTGAGAATGCGTTGGTACGCGCTCAGGATCGGCTTGCGCAATTTTACGGCTAACACCTCACGTTGCTTTTGCAACGCCTCGGCCAGGCTGCCCGTTTCCGCTTCGCGTTCGGTCAAAATCGCCTGCTGCGCATCGAACTCGCGTTGCGCCGCGGCCAGCCGCTCCTCGTGCTCGGCGACTTCTTTTTTCAAGACGTCTTCCCGCTCGATCGCTTCGAGAATTTGGGTTTCGGTGTCATCGATTTCCACGACGGTCGTCTCGATCTCGGTGGTGACGGCGTCGTACTCTTTATTATTTTTTACCGAATAAAGCTGATTGTCGTATTTTTTTTTTCTTTCTTTGGCCATCTGCAAAGCGCCTTCAGCGGCGCGGCGACCGCTCTGCGTCGCTTCCAATGCCGCAGCTTTTTGTTTCCGGAGCTCGGACAGTTGCTCGAACTGGGTTCTCAGCTCGTGAACGCGTTTGGGCAAATCGCCTTTCGCTTTTTCCAGGGCGAATAGTTGGCTGTCAACTTGTTGCAGCTCGACAAGGGTTTTTAGCTCTTCTAACAAACCAAACCTCCTGAAAATAAAAATGCACCTCGGAGTGGTGCATTGACTACAATTGTGCCGCCGTGCTGTGGAGTGGCGAGAGTGTCATGACGCCGGCGGCGCACGCGACCGTTGTCCGAATCAACAAACCGCGCCCCGCCATTGGGATTGCGCCTTTGAGACGATCGATCCGCATGCTTCGCTGTCTCCGGACATTGATAAATTGTTTGCACGATCCGACCTTGGTATAACTTTGAAAACCGGCATTTTTGCAACAAGAAAAATATATGATGATGGCGCCACAAAAGCAAGATGAATTTTATTCGTAGCCAAGCTCAGCCAGCCGGTCCTCATCAAGGCCGAAATAATGGCCGATTTCGTGAAGCAAGGTGATGTGGACCTGCTCGCGCAACTCATCTTCATTGGCGCAAAAATTTTCCAACGATTTTTGATAGAGAAAAATTTTATCCGGCAGTGTGTTGCCGTAATCCGCCGTTCGTTCCGGCAGCGGCGTGCCGAGATACGCCCCGAACAGATCGTCGCGCCGGCGCACGCCAAATTCCTGTATCGTGGCGCGATCCGGCCAATCTTCGACGACGACGGCGATATTTTGGAGCGCCTGTTGAAACACTTCGGGAAGCGCGTCAAGCTCGCCGATGACGAGATTCTCAAAATCCTGACGAGTCAGTTTCATTTTTCAAATTGCCTAACCATGCTTCGGCTTCCATCCGATCAAATCTTCGTAGCGCGCCGGTTTATGTTGCGCGATCCACTTTCGATAATCGCCGTCGTAGCCGGCTTGCTGCTGCGCGCGTTGAATGCGCTCGTGGATTTTTTCTATTTGTTTCACGCTCAATAATTTTTTCGTAGTGAGATAGTCGGCGATGTGTTCCGCGCGCGCGCCGGCAATGGCGCTGCCGCGACGCAGCAGCTCTTGATAATCCTCCTCCCGCCACGCCAGAAAATCTTCCATGAGAAAATCGGCGACTTGGCGGCCGTGATCGAAAGAAGCTTTGATGTTGCCGCGGCCGGTGACGACGTTGCCGAGTCCGAACACGTGCTCGAACGCTTCAAATTGTCCGGTCTCTTTATTGCGAATTTTATAAAGCTCTCCCTCCATCGGCAGATTCGGAATCACTTCCGGAATGCTGCCAATCGAAGAAATCACCAACGGCGAACGATATTCGAATTCGGCGTTCGGCAAAACCACCAGGCGGCCGTCTTGCATTTCCGTGCGCGCCAGCTTCAATCCGACGAGGCGATCAGGCTCGACAATTTTATCCACCGGCGCGGTCAATTCCATGAAACGAAACAGATATTTCGCCTGAAAATTGTGCAGAATTTTTTCGCGGCCGCGATAAACGATTTGCGCGCGTTCGGGCGTGGCATTGGCCGGCATCTCCGCCAACGGCATGTCGGTCATGCGCCGGCGGTAGACCAACATGCAGCCCTGCAAACCCAACGCCTCGAGCGACAGGTTGTGCGCCTGCAAAAATTTGCCGAGTGTTTCGTGCTCCAGCGTCAGCAAATCCGCGGCGACGCCGCGCTGCTGCAACGCGTTCAGCACGGTTTCCAGCATCACGATTTTGACCACGTCCAGCGAAGCCAAGCCGCCGCCGACGATCAATGCGTTGTCGAGCAAATCGAAATGCGGCCCATGATAATTCGGCTCGTGTTTGTGATTGAACCAATGCACCAGCGGATTTTGATAAACCAAACCTTTGTCGAGGTACTCGTCAACGCCGGCAATCGGCAAGGGGCGGTCGCGCCATGCGCCGTTGGCCAGCAGAATCGCGCTGAAACCCCAGTTATGCACGAGATCGTGAAAATCCAATTCGCGTCCCAATCTCACGCTCGGCGCAAAGAAGACGCCTGGTTGGCTGAGTTTGTCGTCAATTTTGCTTTCTTCCGCATTGCGCAGCTTCACGTGCCACATCGGCAAGCCGTCTTCGATTTTTCCATACGGCAGCGCATTTTGCTCGAACACCATTGAATAGATGCCGCGCTGCGCCAGATGATGCGCGGCTTCGGAGCCGGAAACCGCGCCGCCCACGATCGCCACAAAATGCCCGGGAATCCATTCCATTTTCGCCTCGCTCGATTAGAGTTCGACAACGAAACTTCATCTCATAAAAAGAGCCTCGCCCTCTCTACGCGGTTCGCAAATTTAGCAAAGGGATTTTCGCGTCTCGAACCATATTTTAGTCAAAAAAAATTCACAGTCAAGAAAAAAAGGCCTCGCTCCTTTTGGGAGACGAGGCCCTGACCAATTCGATACCGAGGAAAAGATGATGCGCCAATTTTTGGGAAATCCCTCACACTTTTTTTGCCGGCGCTTTGGTCAACGCCTCGACGCCCGGCAAATCCTGGCCGCCGAGGAATTCCAGCGAAGCGCCGCCGCCGGTGGACACATGCGAAATTTTGCCGGCGAGTCCGGATTGTGACAGCGCGGCGACGCTATCACCGCCGCCGACCACGGTGAACGCGCCGCGTCCGGTGGCCTCGGCAACCGCCGCCGCAATCGCCATCGTGCCTTTTGCATACGGCGCTTTTTCAAAAACGCCCATCGGGCCGTTCCACAAAATTGTCTTCGCTTGCGCAATGATCATGTTGAAATTCTTGACGGTTTGCGGGCCGATGTCGCCGCCGAGCTTGTCCGCCGGAATGTCGATCTGCGGATGCTCGCTGGCGTCCGCGCCTTGAATGTTCGAGCCGATCACGTGATCCACCGGCAATTCCAATTTCACCGGCTTGCGCGGATTGGAATAGGCGACGACGGTCATGAGATTAGCGGCCAGATCGAGATGCTCTTTTTCAAGAAAAGACTTGCCAATCGCGTGACCCTGCGCTTTCAAAAATGTATAAGCCATGCCGCCGCCGATCAATAGATGCGAGGCGCGGGTGACGAGATTGCGAATGATTTGAATTTTGTCTGAAACTTTCGCGCCGCCGAGAATGACGACGAACGGCTGCGGCGCGCCGGTGAGCAATTTGCCAAGCGCGCTCAACTCGGCTTTCATTAAATAGCCGGCGACCGCCGCGGTTTTGAGAATTTTTGCGACGCCCTCGGTGGAAGCATGAGCGCGATGCGCCGAACCGAATGCATCATTCACATAAACCTCGCCCAACGCCGCCAAGTGCTTGGCAAATTCCGGGTCATTCCGCTCTTCTTCCTGATGAAAACGAAGATTCTCCAACATCAACATCTGGCCGGGCTGTCTCGCATTGACCATGGCCTCGACTTCGCTGCCGACACAATCCGGCGCCATTTCCACGTCCTTGCCCAGCAGCTCGCTCAATTTTGTCGCCGCCGGCATCAGCGAATATTTCGGCTCCGCGCCGCCTTGGGGACGGCCAAGATGCGACATGAGAATCAGTTTGGCGTTGTTTTGCAGAATTTTCTGAATCGTCGGCAGCGCCGCGCGGATGCGCGTATCGTCCGTGACTTTGCCGTTTTCGATGGGAACGTTAAAATCCACGCGCATCAGCACGCGCTTCTCTTTGAGATCGATATCGTCGATGGTCAGTTTGTCCATGTTCTCGCCCGTCTTGATTTAAGCCAATTATAAATTTTTTAGCGCCGCACAACGAACTACAAGATAATTTTTTTATGGCGAAAGTCAAGCCTTTTGCGCGGAGTTTTTTCTTGACTTTCCCGGCTTTTTTTGATATGCTTTCTTAGCATCTACCGCAACGATTTTGCGCCGGAGGGATATGGAGCGCATTTGCGAGCGAATTCGAGCTTATCATCTTTCCCAAAAACAAGCAACAACTAAACTTAATCAAATATTTGACTTAAAATAAAAAAGTAAATTTCAATTTTTATTTAATTTTTTATTGAAATAAACAAAAAACACCTTTGAAAATAAACAATCTTTACTTATATTCCAACTCTATCGGCCCGTGGTACCGAGCCGCATAATAAATTCCATGAACCCGTTCAAATCGCCTGTGCCCGTAGAGTTAGACTCGGCGCCAGGATTTGACGCACCCATTCATCAACTTTTTTTAGGAGGAACGCCTGTGTCAAAAAATTCTCGACGCTACGATGTGATCGCGGCGGCCAAAAATTGGGCGCTGCGCGACACGCCCACGCAACAATTGACCGCCGACATCAACGCGATTTTCGGCGAACACACCTTCAATATGGATGTGATGCGGGAGAAACTTCCGAAAGAAATCCTGCAATCACTTTTGGACACCATCGACAAAGGCAAGCCGCTCGATCCCAAACTCGCGGACGTGGTGGCGCTGGCGATGAAAGAATGGGCAGTCGAGCACGGCGCGACGCATTTCACGCATTGGTTTCAGCCGCTGACCGGCAGCACGGCGGAGAAGCACGACAGCTTCGTGACGCCGAACGCCGGCGGCGGGGCGGTCGCGAAATTTTCCGGCAAAGATTTGATTCAGGGCGAGCCGGACGCTTCGTCGTTTCCGAGCGGCGGCATTCGCGCGACGTTTGAGGCGCGCGGCTACACGGCGTGGGATCCGACTTCGCCGGCGTTCATTATCAAAAATCATCACGGCGCGACGTTGTGCATTCCAACCGCGTTTGCGTCATGGACCGGCGAGGCGCTCGATCACAAAACGCCGCTGCTGCGCTCGATGGAGGCGCTAAACCAACAGGCGCTGCGCGCGCTGGCTTTGTTCGAGGTGAAGAACGTTCATAAAGTTTATACCACCGTCGGCTCCGAGCAGGAATATTTTCTGATCGACGAAGAATTTTTCTATCGCCGCCCGGATCTGGTGACAACCGGCAGAACGCTCTTCGGCGCCAAGCCGCCGCGCGGGCAGGAGTTGGAAGATCATTATTTCGGCTCGATTCCGGAGCGCGTGCTGGCGTATATGACGAATGTGGAATATCAATCGTACCGGCTCGGCGTGCCGGTGAAAACGCGCCACAACGAAGTCGCGCCGGGCCAGTACGAGATCGCGCCGATTTTTGAGAATAGCAATTTGGCGGCGGATCATCAGCAAATCATGATGCAGATCATGCGCAATACCGCGCGCAAATACGGGCTGGTTTGTTTGCTGCACGAGAAGCCGTTCGCCGGCATCAACGGCAGCGGCAAGCACAACAACTGGTCGATGTCGACCGACACCGGCATGAACCTGCTGGAGCCGGGCGAGACGCCACACGACAACATGCAGTTTCTCTTTTTCTGCGCGGCGGTGATCAAAGCCGTCGATGAATATCAGGATTTGCTGCGCGCGAGCGTGGCTTCGGCGGCGAACGATCATCGTCTCGGCGCCAACGAAGCGCCGCCGGCGATCATTTCGATTTTTCTCGGCGATCAGCTCACCGATATTTTCAATCAAATTGAAAAAGGCAAACCGGAAAGCAGCAAGACGAAAGATTTGCTCGGCCTCGGCTCGCCGGTATTGCCGCATCTGCCGCGCCACGCCGGCGATAGAAACCGCACGTCGCCGTTCGCGTTCACCGGCAACAAGTTCGAGTTCCGCGCTGTCGGCGCCAGCCAGTCGATCTCGTTTCCGAACACGGTGTTGAATGTCATCGTGGCGGCGGCGATCGATGAATTGACGACGACGGTGGAGAACAATCTCAAAAACAAAATGCCGTTTGAGCAGGCGCTGCACAGCGCGTTGAAAGAGGTGATCGGCAAGCACAAACGCATCGTCTTCAACGGCGATAATTATACGCTGGAATGGCATCAGGAGGCGGAGAAGCGCGGCTTGTTCAATTTGCGCAACACCCTTGATGCCGTTGAGCGCTTGCACGAGTCGAGAAACATGAAGCTGTTCGAGAAATATCACGTGCTCAACGCGCGCGAGCTGGAGGCGCGCGCCGAGATCATCTTCGACCAGTATTTCAAAACCGTGAACATCGAGGCCGAAACTTCGGCGATGATGGCGCAGACGATGATCCTGCCGGCGGCAGTGCGTTATCTGCACGATCTCGCGGCGACGGTCAACGACGCGAAGCAGGGCGGCGTGAATCCGACCGGCGTGGCGAAAACGCTGAGCGAAGTGAACGGCTTGATCGACGAATTCAGAATCGCGTTGGATCAATTAGTGGCGGTGAATGCCGATCTCGGCGGCGACACCGTGCATCAAAAAGCTTATCACATGCGCGACAAGGTTTTGCCGGCGATGAACGGCGTCCGGGCGATAGCCGCCAGATTGGAAAAGGCGCTGCCGGATGATTACTGGCCGCTGCCGGTTTACAGCGAGATGTTGTTCGTGAAATAAGGCCATTTGAATACTGACCGGTCACTACAACAAACAGACAATACAGAATAGATTGCTGCAGAAGTGACCGGTCAGTTGACCTGATTGGAAATAATTGATTGCTCGATGCTGGTTGCTGGTTTTTTGAACCACGGCCAGCATCAAGTTCTCATTTTATCTTTTAGCATGCAAATCCTCAATACCAAGATTCTTCACTTCGATCTCCCGAAAATTCACCATCGCCGCCGTTTTGAATTGAAGAATTAAAAAAGTTAGTGCGCCTTCATCGTGGTTATTCGCTATACATCTTTGTAGTTGAGTGACACGGCGCTAATCACGTATCGACAAATGTGAGGTTATTCATCAAAGTTATCGTCGGCGCCTAAATTTTAGATTGATAATAAAATACAAGTTGCTTTTCTCCCCCAAAATTTCGTAACTTCCTTCCACATCGGCTGGCACTGCAATTGCTTTGAAAAAGTTGGGAACAATCTGGATTTTCAGCCATTTAAGTATTGGTTAGTCAAAACGATTTTTTGAAAAAGGAGACCTGATCTATGAAAGCGAAAATATGGTTGCTGTTCACAGGTCTGGCGTTGAGCGGTTTGGTGCTGAATGGATGCTACACGCAACTTGCACGCCCGGACCAAGAAGAAGATACCCAAGTCGTGCGCGAGTCCGAGCCGGTTGAAGAAGAATCTCAGGAGGCGTACACAAAAGAAGAATCCGACGATCGGCACGCCACCGATGTTTATGTTTTCGGCGGCGGCTGGTACAGGCCGTATGGATACTATCCGGGTTGGTCGTGGTATCGCTATCCTCGGTCTCGTTTCTACGTTTCCGTCGGCTTCGGCTATTATGATCCCTTCGATCCGTGGGGTTGGTGCGGCACGCCATGGAGTTGGTGTGATCCCTGGGACTATTATTATAGCGGATATCGCAACCCCTATTACGGTTGGCGTCCTTCCTATTATTATGATCCGTTTTACGCTCCGCATTACGTCTATCGCGATCGCGTCGTTGAGCAAAAGAAACGCACCATCACTCGGCGCGGCTCGAAGCCGGTTGATGATAACTCCGCCGGAACTTACGCTGGTGGCAGCAGTCACGGCAGTCTCGCGCGTCCGGTAGCGGGAACGTACGCGCGCGGTGATGACGGCAGCTACCGACGCGTGCGTCGGACTGACGCCGCTGCGACCGATCGGCGCAATGAACCTGCAAGCGTTACCGGCAGCAACAATGGCAGCGGAAATGACAGCGGCCGGCGCACGATCAAGCGTTCGAGCAGCGGAAATAATGACACGGGCTATCGCCGGCCAGCGAGCCGCGGGGGTTCTTCCGGTGATTCTCGTGGTTCCGTGCGCCGCAGCAAACCGAGCTCGGATTCCGGTGATTCCGGTTCGCGCCGAGGCTCGAACGGCTCATCGGGTTCCGGCGGCAGCGTGTCAAAACCGTCCGGCTCGTCGGGTCAAAGTTCGCCGCCAAGCTCGAATAAGGGCTCTTCGAATGGCGGTTCTTCCAATCGCCGCACGCGCAATTAAATCGTGGCACAGGCAGCTTGTCTGTCTCTGTTTATGTTTATGTCATTTCGTGAATTGTGCAAATATGTTTTAGGAGATGATGGAATATGAAACGCACATTAACGGTATTCGGAAGCTTGCTCAGCCTGTTCGCATGGCTGTCCGTGGCGACGGCGCAAGAAGAAGTGTTTCAGCGCGGCGTCGAGTTGGGCATCGGCTCGCGCGCGTTAGGCATGGGCGGCGCGTATATCGGCATCGCCGATGATTATAGCGCCAGCTTTTGGAACCCGGCCGGGTTGACGCAAATTCGCCGGCTCGAAGGTTTCGGCACGCTGACGTACACGCAGCGCAAAAACGACGCCTCGTTTGAAGAGTTGAACAGCTTGGACGAATTGACTTCGACGAAAGTCAACAGCATCGGCTTGGCCTATCCGGTGCCGACGTATCAAGGCAGTTTGGTTTTCTCGTTGGGTTATCATCGCATCAAGCCGTTCGATTCGAGTCTGCGCTTCGGCTGGCAGAACACCACCCCCGGCGATTCCGTGCGGCAGGATTGGAGCGAGATCGAGGAAGGCGGCCTGAACAATTGGGTGTTGGCCGGCGCCGTCGAAGTGGCGCCAAGTTTTTCGATCGGCGCGGCGTTGAATATTTGGAACGGCACGGACGACTATCTATTCAGTTTTGAAGAACGCGATACGCCGTTCGATTTGTACACGTTCAACAAATTTCGCATCGACAATTCGCTGACTTCGACCTTTTCCGGCTACAACCTCAAACTCGGCGGCATGTATCGGCCGATTTCCAATTTCCGGCTCGGCTTCACGATCGGCACGCCGGTGACGTACACGGTGAAAGATGAATGGCGCGACAGCGAAAAAACGACCTACGACGATAACACCGTCGATGAATTTTCGGATCGCGGCAGCATCGAATACAAAATCCGCTCGCCGTTTTCTTTTGGCGCCGGCGCGGCTCTGAATGTCGCCAATCTGCTGCTCGCCGCGAGCGTCGAAAACAGCGACTGGTCGCAAATTCGTTACATTTCCGAGCCGCCGTTTGAGGGCAGTTCCAAGAATGAGGCCAATGAGGAATTGGCGCGCAAATACCGCAACACGACACGCTATCATCTTGGCGCCGAGTTGACTTTGCCGCTGATCGACTTGCAGGTGCGCGGCGGTTACTTCTATGATCCCACCCCGCTCGGCGAAGACTACTTCGTCGGCGGTCGCATACCGAAGGAGGCGAATCGCGAGTTCTTCACCGCCGGCGTCGGCGTTTTTCTCGACAAACAGGTTCGTCTCGATGTCGGCGTCATCAGCGGCCAGTGGAATGATTATAAAGATCCGCTCACCGATTTCGTCGACGACACCGACGACGATCTGCCGATTTCAGAAAAAATTACTTTTAACAAGGTTTTCGCGGCGCTGGCATTTCGCTTTTAAAAAACGCGTCTCCTTCTTAATAAAACAGCCCCGACTCTTCTGGGATTTGGTTTGGCGTGATTGATGTTTCAAAGAAGAGCCGGGGTTCTGTTTGTTGGCCGCCTAAAAAATCCGCCTAAAATTTGCCATGAAACTCAATCGCGCGTGTTATTTATTTTTTTTAAACTGGCTCTGTTTGGTTGCGCTGGCGCCGGCGCAGACCGAAAAAGTCACGCTGATCTTGCAAGGCGGCGAAGAGATTCCCTGCGGCATCAAAAGAATTGCGCACGGCTATGTTTATTTCACCGCCGCCTCGACGAGCTTGGCGTTCAAATACGGTGATTTTATCGAGATCGAAAAAATTGCCGCCGTCCGCCTCGGCGATGAACGGACATTGACCATGAATGAATTTCTGGCCTCGCGCGGCATCAGCCAACCGACTGAACAACCGGCCGCGTCAAAGCCGCGACAAACTCCTCAAGCCGAATCATCGCCGCCCGCAAGGGTTTTGGAGCCGCCGCGCGGAGCGGGCGTGCGATTAGCGAGAGAATTGTTAGACTCGCCGCAAATCAAAAACCCAATCGGATTGCGTTTGCCGGACTTGCCGCCGCCTTCGCCCACTGAGATGAATTATGTCGAACTTGCGAATTTGCTCGCGGAGGCCGGCCTCGTCGGCAGGCTGATGAATGAAATTAATGACGGCGTATTAGCGACGCGCGTTTTAACCAAAAATCAAAAACAGCTTTTAGAGTCCCTGACGCAGTCAGCCGTGTGGATTTCCCGCAAAAACGCCTTGCGCGAAGCCCAGCGAGTGGCCGAAGGTGAATTTAATAAATTGACCCAAGGCCAACCGGATCTGCTGGCGCGAGAATTTCGTTTCAAACCCGCCAGCAGCAAACGCGCCTTTCTCGAGTTTGTCCAATTTTTAAAAGCGCAAAATGCGCTGCACTTTCAAGACCAATGGCAACAAATCGAAACCGTTTTCGGCGAAGAAGCAGCGACCGCGCTGCGCGACATTTTGAACAATTACGATGATTGGCATTTCCTTTTTGGCGAGGCGTTGGAGAAGAGATAGCGTCAAAGCGATTTCTCTTCGGCAAACATTTCTGCAGGGAGTTTTTGTGTTGGCGAGTTTGAAAATGTGTTGTTGGAAAAATTGTAAGATTGCAACAGCGCATACGCCGCCCATAGAAAGAAGGTTTCCCCGATCATCTCGCCGAGTTCCTCGCAAAAAATTTCAATGATATGCCCCGCGCTTTCGTTTGGGACGGCGTTGGCAAGAAACTCGACGCCTGCCGCTGCGCCGATAAAGATCAACAGACCCGTGTATAATTTTGTGATCACCTCCGGTCGGCCGCCCAAATATTTTTTCAGACTAAAAATCAAACCGAGCATAAACAAGAAAAACGGAGGGCCGAGCAAAAACATCCAGATTCCCGTCGACCAAAACATCGTGTGCTGGCGCGTTCCGCCCGGCAGCAAGATGTCGCTTTTGCCGCCCAACCATTCGTGAATCGTCACCACCTCATCAATCGACAGGGCAACAAAAACCAACGGCCAAACGATCAGCAGCCATGAAGCTTTGTCCCGCTTGTCAAACTTGCCATAAGCAAAAATTGCCAACAAGCCGCCGACAAGAAAAAGTTGCATCGACGAGTACCACGCCGGCAGGTTGGCTTCGCCGTCGAGATCGAGCAGCAGGTTGATTTTATGGAAAGGTTGAAGCAACCACCAATTGCCGAGATAAAGCAGCGCCAGCGTCAAATCACAGATAAAGAAGAAGAGAATGAGTGGAGGTAAATTTTTCATAAAGAAATGCCGCGGCAAAAGTTGAAAACATAATACGAAAATCTCTCAGAAAAGTCAAGCGCGCAACGTTGATAAAAATTTTGTAAAACGCCTCTTGACTCTCTCGTCAAAAATTTGTATAATGGATGCAGTGGATTTAGGGCTGCCGGCTCAGGGGCTGGTCGAAGTAATTTTTTACGGGGAGGTTTGAAAGGAAAGCTAATGCCTATTGAAAAATTGGTGAAAAGCTGTGCGCTACGGTGGCCAGCTTTTTTTATGCAACAACATCATCGGCAGTTTATTTGAGGTCTATCATTTTGGTAGACCTTTTTTATATCTAATCGGAGCGTTTGGCCATATGTTTACAAGCGACTACACAATCAAAGCGGTCGTCATGGATGATAAGTCGCTGAATCGCACGTTGTCCCGTTTGGCGCATCAGATCGTGGAATCGAATCGCGGCGCCGAAAATTTGGTGATTGTCGGCATTCTGACGCGCGGCGTGCAGCTTGCCGAACGGCTCGTGGAAAAGATCGAACCGATCGAGGGACGGCATCTGCCGCTCGGCATGCTCGATGTCACGTTTTATCGTGACGACATGCTGCGCAAGCTGAAAAAACCGCGCGTGCAGCAAACCAGCATGCCTTTTGATATTGACGGCAAGGTCGTGGTGCTGGTCGACGACGTGCTTTACACCGGCCGCACCGTGCGCGCCGCGCTGGATGCGTTGATGGATTTTGGCCGTCCGGCGCGCATTCAACTCGCCGTGTTGATCGACCGCGGCCATCGTGAATTGCCGATCAAAGCGGATTATGTCGGCCAGGAATTGAAAACCACCGCCGGCGAGGAAGTCCGGGTGAAATTGAAAAACGTCGACGGCGAAGACGGCGTTTATTTAGTTGAACCAACGCATGAAAAAAATGATTCACTCACCAAAGTTGCTCGGAGCGCCGACCCCAGCGAGTAACAACCTTGATTTGCTTCCGGCAACTTGCAACTTGCTGAGGTCGCCATGATCATCTCTCGACACCTCTTAGGCCTGGAAGGTGTTCGGCGCGAAGAGATTTCACTGATTTTGAAAACGGCCCAATCATTCAAAGAAGTTCTCACCCGTCCCATTCCCAAGGTTCCCACCCTGCGTGGTAAAACCATCGTCAATCTCTTTTTTGAAGCTTCCACCCGCACCCGTATTTCGTTCGAGCTTGCCGAGAAACGTCTCTCCGCCGACAGCATCAATTTCACCAGCTCCGGCTCGTCCGTCTCGAAAGGCGAAACGTTGAAAGACACCGTGCGCAACATCGAGGCGATGAAAATCGATATGGTGGTGATTCGCCATCAGGCTTCCGGCGCGGCGCACTTTCTCACGCAATGCCTCGAGGCTGGCGTGATCAACGCCGGCGACGGGCAGCACGAGCATCCGACGCAGGGTTTGCTTGATATGATGACGCTGCAGGAAAAATTCGGCAGCTTGCAGAATTTGAAAGTGGCGATTGTCGGCGACATCGCGCACAGCCGGGTCGCGCGCAGCAATATCCACGGGTTGATGACGATGGGTGCGGCGGTGGCGATCTGCGGCCCGGCTACCCTTTTGCCGCGCGATCTTCCGGCGGCCTTTGGAAAAGATTTGATCGTGTTTAAAAAAGTCGATGAGGCGATCCGCTGGGCCGACGCGGTGAACGTCTTGCGTTTGCAGCTCGAGCGGCAAAAGAGCGGCTTGCTGCCGTCGCTGCGCGAATACGCCATGCACTTCGGCGTCACGCGCCGCCGCCTCGAAGAAGCGAAGCGAGACGTCGTCATCATGCATCCGGGCCCGATCAATCGCGGCGTCGAGTTGGAAAGCGATCTCGCCGACAGCGAGTTCTCCGTGATCCTTGATCAAGTCA
>Ga0247727_10004713_pt1 | contig 28642 bp, 23 predicted proteins | sample WisWelCaveWW1625_FD_202498 | JGI IMG/M metagenome (GOLD analysis project Ga0247727, IMG submission 202498) | Biofilm microbial communities from Wishing Well Cave, Virginia, United States - WW16-25 | ecosystem: Environmental > Aquatic > Deep subsurface > Groundwater > Cave microbial mat | place...
GATGTTCAATAAATTTGCGAGCGCCACGCCCAGGGCGCGGGCCCCACGGCGCCAGGCAGCCCGGGCCACGGGATCTCCGGCGCGGGCCCGGTCTTCCAGGATCCGGGGGTCCAGGGGGCCGGCGGGCCGGCGGTTTTTCCGGGCGTACTCCCGGCGCGCCCAGCGGACGAGGGCGGCCCCGCCCATATATTCCTCCAGGCACCCCCGGTTGCCGCAGACGCAGGGATCGCCCCCGGCCTCCACCACCATATGCCCCAGTTCCCCCGCCGAGCCCGAGGCCCCGCGGTAAAGTTTTTCCTCGAGGACCAACCCGCCGCCGACGCCGGTGCCCAGGGTGAGGACAACAAGGTTCCGGAACGGCCGTCCCGGCTCCAGCCGGTGGGCGCCCCAGGCCGCCGCGTTGGCGTCGTTTTCAACATGGCAGGGCTCGGGAAATTTGGCGAGGCGGAAGAGGGCGGCCAAGGGAACATTTTTCCATTTCAAATTGGGGGCGAAGCGTACCACCCCCTGGACCGGGTCCACGTCGCCGGCGACGCCGACGCCGGTGCCGAGCAGGCGGCGCCGGAGCCACGGCGCCACCGCCGCGCGAAGAGTCGCGACCAGCGCTTTCGGGTCGCGCACGGTGTCCACCCGCATGAGGTCGAGAACGGTCCCCCGCTCGTTCACCAGGGCCATTTTCACTTGGGTGCCGCCAATATCGATGCCCAGTCGAAGACCTTTTCTCAAGCGGCCCTCCCGAAAAATTCAAGGGCTTCGCCGACCAGGTAGAGCGAACCGGTGACCAGCACGGGCCCCCGGTCCCGCGAGACCTTTCGCCAGGCGTCCTTGAAATTGTTCGCGGTTTCGGCCGGCGCCCGGCGGGACCACAGGTGGGCCAGTTCCTCCGCTCCCCGGGACCGGGGCGTGGGGAGAGGGACGGTGATCACCCGCCGGGCGTGCGGAGCGAGGGCCCGCGCCATGGCAGGGGCGTCCTTGTCTTTCAAACAGCCGAAAACCACGGCGGCTTTCTCCTTCCCCCAGGGCGAACGGGACCAGGCGCGGGCCAGGGCCAGGGCGGCGTCGGCGTTGTGGGCCCCGTCCAGGACAACCGGCGGGCGGCGTTGAAGCACCTCAAAGCGGCCGGGCCATCGCACCTGCGCGAAACCTTTTTTGATGTCCCGGGGGGTCAGCCTCCAACCCCGGCGTTTCAGAACGTCCAACGCCGCCAGGGCCAGGGCCGCGTTCCGCGCCTGATGCTCCCCGACGAGAGGGATGAACATTTCTTCCGAGCGGCCCCCCGGCCAGAACGCGACGAGATTTTGGCCGATGGCGGGGCGACGGGCGTGATCGCGGCGGGACAAAAGCCGGATTTCCCTTCCGTAGGTCCAGCACGGGATACCCCTGGAGGCGGCCCAGCGGTCGTTGTCCGGCCAAAACCCGCGGGGTAGATTTTGGATCAGCGCCGTTCCCGGCCGCGCAATGCCCCGCTTTTCCCGGTGGATGTGGCGCAGGGTGGGCCCAAGCCAGGCGTGGTGGTCGTGGCCGATGGAGGTGATGACCGTGGCTTCCGGGGCGGGAAGGGCGTTGGTGGCGTCCAGCCGTCCGCCCAGGCCCACCTCCACGACGGCGATGTCGACGCCGGCTTCGGCGAAATGGAGGAAGGCGATGAGCGTTTGGGCTTCAAATTCGGTGAGGCCCCGGCCCGCCGCCCGTCGCGCCAGGCGGTTCCAAGCCCGTTGGGAGATCGGCCGGCCGACGACCCGGATCCGCTCGCGTTCATCCCTCAAATGGGGGGAGGTGAAGAGCCCTGTCCGGTGCCCGGCCCGGCGAAGCACGGACTCCATCATCGCCGCCACGGACCCTTTGCCGTTGGTCCCGGCGACCAAAACGGAGGCGAAACTTTCCTCGGGATGGCCCAGGCGGGCGAGCGCCTTTTGAACCCGCTCAAGCCCGGGGGAAATGACGGGCGGAAAGCCGGGGGGCGGTCGGCGGGCGGCGAGGGCGGCGGGCGCCGGCGGCGCTGATACGACCGCCATCAGGCGGGGAGCGACGACCGGCGGGCGGCCATGAAGAAGGCCGCGAGGTCGGCCAACCGGGCCTTCAAATGAGCGCGGTCGGACACGAAATCCACCATGCCGTGCTTGAGGAGGAATTCCGATTGTTGAAAACCCAGGGGCAGGGTCTGGCGGATGGTTTGCTCGATAACGCGCGGCCCCGCGAAGGCGACGAGGGCTTTGGGCTCGGCCACGATGACGTCCCCCAGCATGGCGAAGCTGGCCGTCACGCCCCCCGTGGTGGGGTCCGTCACGACGGAGATGAAGGGCAGGCGCGCCTTCTTGAGGCGGCCCAGCGCGGCGCTGGTCTTGGCCATTTGGAAAAGCGACAGGATCCCCTCCTGCATCCGCGCGCCGCCGGAGGCGGAGACGATGATCACGGGCAATTCGTCCTTGAGCCCGCGCTCGATGGCGAGGGTGACCTTTTCCCCCACCACGCTCCCCATGCTTCCGCCCATGAACCCGAAATCCAGGACGGCCAGCGCCACCCGTTGGCCGTTCATTTGCCCCAGGCCGGTGACCACCGCCTCGCGTTCCCCGGTTTTCTTCCGGCTTTCTTTCAGACGCTGGGCGTAGGGAGCCGTATCGGAAAAACCCAGGGGGTCCATGGCGGACAGCTCCGCCCCAATTTCTTCGAAAGTCCCCGGGTCCAAAAGCTGGGCCACGCGCTCCCGGGCCACGGTGCGCAGAGAATGGCCGCACTTGGGGCAGACCTTGAGGTTCTTTTCCAGTTCCTTGTTGTAAATGATCTGTTCGCACTTGGGGCATTTGGTCCAAAGCCCCTGGGGAACGGACTTCTTTTTTCCGGATTCATCTACGGGCATAAAATTCTCCTCTTCGCGTCACGGCTGCGGCGAATTCCATGGGTTGAACGGCTCTTTGATATTTATTTCCGAACATAAAACCAAAAATCATCCTCTTGGCTGAAATCCCGCTCGGGGGGCTGCCCCGGACCCGGCCTGCCAAAGTCCCAGGGCTTCCCGCCCTGGACCCGGGTCACTTTTCTTTGCTTGCCCAAAGAAAAGTAACCAAAAGAAAAGGCACCCCTGCCGGCCTGCGCGCGCTGTTTTGACGGGCGGCCCTCACGGGGCCACACTTCGGCCCGGCCACCGGCGGCTCCGCCGCCAAAAACGTGGCCGGCTCGGCTCAAGGCCCATCACCAGCCCAACGGGCCGCGCCGCCCCTTCGGGGCCTGGGCCTCTTCGGCCCGTGCCAAACGTTTGCCACTGGCAAACGGCACCCGTCAAAGCGGCGTGCTCGAATCGCATGAAGGGGGCCCAAAAGCAAATGATGGACGCCAAAGATTCAAACTAAAGCGGCGCGGAGCGAGCGCGCGAGTCCGGCCACGGATTCTTTTTTCCTTAGTTTTTCGATAAAGGCGGAACCCACGATCACGCCGTCCGCCCAGGGGGCCACCCGCCGGGCGTGGGCCGGGGTGGAAATGCCGAAACCCACCGCCACCGGTACCGGCGAGGACCGCCGCAGACTTTTTAAAAAAGCGGGTAATTGCGCATCAGCGGCTCTGCCGCCCCAAGTGCCACGAGATCTGCGAGCGGCCGCGGACATGTCGCGCCTCGCCCCCGTGACGCCGGTTAACGAAACCACGTAGAGGAATCCCCGGCTCAGCCGGGCGATCCGCCGGCGGCGCTCGGGGGGCGTGGTCGGCGCCACCAAATGGATCAGATGCAGGCCCTGCCGGTCGAGCGCGGTCCGCAACGGTCCAGCTTCCTCCGGAATCAGGTCCGGCACAATCAATCCGTCCACGCCGGCGGCGCGGGCCTCCCGGGCGAAACGGGCGTACCCCCGGTGGAACACGGGATTTAAATAGGTCATCAAGACCAGGGGGAGCCGGGACCTCCGCCGAAACCGGCGCACCCAGGATAAAATTTTTTCCGGCGTGACCCCCGCCTCCAGGGCCTCCTGCGAGGAAAATTGGATGGTCGGCCCGTCGGCGATGGGATCGGAAAAGGGGACGCCGATTTCCACCAGGTCCACGCCCGCATTTTCCAGGTCGCGCACCGCGCGGTCCATGGCGGCCAGGGAAGGGAACCCCCCCGTCACATAGGCGATCAAGGCCTTACGGCCCCGGGAGGCCAGGTCAGCGAAGGTCTCGTCAATACGGTGAATTGGCCGCTTGGACAATGCAAACTCCTCCCCCGAATAGGGGCGCAACAACAACGACATTCTATTATGATTCGGTCGCTTTCGGAAGGCGGAAGGGAGAGGAGGGCCTGAAAACCCATCGGGATAAAGTCAAGGAGAGGGTAATTCCAGGGATCCTATCCTCTTATTCCGGCTCGGACTTCTTCGGGGTTCCACCGGGGCGCTCAACCAAAAACCTAACGTGACGAGGTGGGTGTACCCGAGATCGCCATCGGGAACGAAGGCGTAATCCACCGACATCCTCTTGAAATTGGCCCCGGCGCCCAGGGAAAAACCGGACAGGCTCCCCCGATCCTTCCCGCGGGTGGTGTAGCCCAACCGCAACAAGCCAAACCAATTTTGAAATTCTTCGCGGTATTCGGCGCCCACGCCATAAACCTGATCCCCGCCGGAGGGACTCTCAAAATCGGCGACTCCCACCCATGCGGAATTAATTTTCAGCGCGGCCCCGCCCCGGACGAGCGTCGGCAATTTTTCCATCCGGGCCACGTATGTCAGCGTTCCGCCCAAATTGTCGGCCACCAACCCCAGGCGCAGTGTCCGGTCCAGGAGGGGCGGGGACAGGTAGCCCACCCCCGCCGCTGCGGTTTGGGCCGAGCCGACAATCCGGCTCCGGATGTATTTCACCGACAGGCCGAGGGAATGTCCACGGATTTCCCGCGCGCACACAAGCGTTCCCGCGAGGTCGTTGGGGGTGAAGCTGCCGACGGACTGGGCGGTGGAATCGGTGCGGGGGATGGACCCCGCAGAGGCGTATTGCGCCGCCGCGCCGAACCCCCAGCCCTTTCCGGCGCGTTGGCCGAAGGCAACGTAATCGTAGGAAAATTCGTTGTCGAGGAAAGCCCCGTGCGACAGAGTGACGGACTTGACGCGCAGGCGGGTGAGCGCGGCGGGGTTCCAATAGACGGCCCCGGCGTCGTTAACCAGGGCGGCGTGGGCCTGCCCCAGGGCCGCCGCCCGGGCCCCGGCCCCGAGACGGAGAAAGGAGGCCGCGTTCGTTCCCGCGCCCGCCGCCCACATCAGCCCCGCGAAACCCGGAAGGAACCCTCCGAAGATCGTCGAAATGATGCCGGCCCGGACCAAAGGACTGAAGCAACGAAACATTTTATTGCCTCCGTCCGTTCGAGACTAGTGTTGCAAGCTGATTCATGTCTTTGTCTCCTCGGCCGGAGAGGCCGACGACCACCGATTGATTCTTCCGCATGCGACGGACCAGACGGGGGAGGAAGGCGATGGCGTGGGCGGATTCCAGGGCGGGGGAAAGACCCTCGGTTTTGTTCAACAGCTTAAATCCCTCCAGGGCCTCCTTGTCGGTGGCGGCCACGTAGGCGGCCCGGCCCGTGTCCTTATAGAAGGCGTGCTCGGGGCCCACGGCAGGGTAATCCAAGCCGGCGGAAATAGAATGGGTCGGCAAAATTTGCCCGTTCTTGTCCTGCATCACATAGGTGTGCGCGCCGTGGAGGATCCCCGGGGAGCCGGTGCAGAGCGTGGCCGCGTGGCGGCCGGTTTTCAGTCCCGCGCCGCCGGCCTCCACGCCGAAAAACTTCACCTTACTGTGGTCGTAGAAGGGCGCGAAGAGGCCGATCGCGTTGGAGCCCCCGCCTACGCAGGCCACGAGGGCGTCCGGGTCGCCGCGCTCATAATCGCGGATTTGCCTCATCGTCTCACGGCCGATGACGCCTTGGAATTCCCTCACCATCCAGGGGTAGGGGTGCGGCCCGACCACGGAGCCGAGGCAATAAAAGGTGGCGCGGATGTTGGTCACCCAGTCCCGCATGGCCTCGTTGATGGCGTCCTTGAGCGTCCGGGACCCCGTCACCACGGGGATCACCTTGGCCCCCAGGCTCCGCATGCGGAAAACGTTCAACGACTGGCGCTCCATGTCCTCGACACCCATGTACACTTCGCATTGAAGTCCCAGGAGCGCGCAGGCCGTGGCCGTGCCCACGCCGTGCTGGCCGGCGCCCGTCTCGGCGATGATGCGCTTCTTGCCCAGATTTTTCGCCAGGAGGCACTGACCCAAGGTGTTGTTGATCTTGTGGGCGCCCGTGTGGCAGAGGTCCTCGCGCTTCAAATAAATGCGGGGGCCGCCCAACTGCCCGGTCAAATTTTTAGCGAACATCAAGGGCGTCGGGCGGCCGGCGAAGTTGCGGAGCAAATCATTCAGTTCCTTGACGAAGGCCGGGTTTCTACGAAAGCGCCGGAAAGCCGCCTCGAGTTCCTCCAGCGGCGCCGCCAGCGTCTCCGGCACGAACCGGCCGCCGTAGGCGCCGAAGTAACCGCGTTTATCCGGGAGGTCTTTAAGTTTCACGAATTCTTCACTTCTTCAATAAATTTTTTCATCTTGTCGTAGTCTTTGCGCTTCGGCGATTTTTCCACCCCGCTGGCCACGTCCACGGCGAAGGGCTGAACCTGCTCAACGGCCTGGGCCGCGTTCTCCGGGGACAGGCCGCCGGCGAGGAAAATTGGCCTGCCCAACCCCTTGGCTTTCACCGCCCATTCCCAGGGAAAGGATTGCCCGGTCCCCCCCAGTTGTCCCTCGACCCGGGCGTCCAAAAGAAAATAGGAAACCGCGTCTTTAAAAACCTCCAGCGCCGCCAGATCTGTTTCTTCGCCCACCCGGAACGCTTTGATGAGGAAGGCCTCCAATTTTCCCGATATCGCCAGGCAGTCCTCGGGCGTCTGGTCCCCGTGAAGCTGGAGGCCCGCCAGGCACACCTTCCTGGCGATTTTGATGATTTCCTCCGGCGTCTGTTCCACGAACACGCCCACCACCTGCACGAAGGACGGCACCTTCTTGGCGATCCGCGCGGCCAATTCCGGCGAGACCTTGCGGGGACTGTCCTTGTGGAAATTGAAGCCCAAATAGTTCGCGCCCAGGTTCACGGCCCAGTTGGCGTCCTCTTCGTTGGTGATGCCGCAGATTTTGATTTTCGTGCTCACGCCGCTACCCTCCGGCCTCGACCAGCGCGCGCGCCGAAGCCTCCATATCGGCCTGGCGCAAAAGAGATTCCCCCACGAGCATCGCGTGGGCGCCCAGGGCTTTCACCCGGGCGACGTCGGCCGGCGTTTTGATCCCGCTTTCGGCCACGATCAGCCGGTCAACGGGCGCCCGCGGCAGAAGCTGGTCAAAGATCCCGGTGTCCACGGCCAGGGTCGACAGGTTGCGGCTGTTGACGCCGATCACGCGGGCACCGGCGGCCAGCGCCCGGTCCATTTCCTGTTCGTCGTGAACCTCCACGAGGGCGTCCAAACCCAGGGATGCCGCGGTCTTGATCAGCCCCGCCAACGCCGCGTCTTTTAAAAGACGGACGATCAATAATATCGCGTCCGCCCCCGCCACCCGCGCCTCAAAGAGCTGGTAGGCGTCAACGATAAAATCCTTTCGGAGTACCGGGAGGCCGCCGGCCGTCTTGGCCACCACCATGTGTTCCAGCCGGCCGCCGAAGTGGTCCTCCTCGGTCAGCACGGACAGAGCCCGCGCCCCGGCGCGGCGATAGGCCCCCGCGATTTCGGCCGGCCGGTAAGGCTCGCGCAGGGGGCCCGCCGATGGGCTTGATCTCTTCATCTCGCCGACCAAGGACACCGAGCCCGGGCGCCGGAGGGCCGCCGAAAAATCCAGCGTCGGCGCCAAGCGCCGCGCGTAGGCCTCCAGCGCCGGAGGAGAAATCGTCTCCTTCGCGCGCTGCAGACTGGCCATCTTTTGCGCCAAGATGCCTTCCAAAACGCCGGTCATGCCGCGTGGCTCGCCGTCGCCAGATTTCCCAGTTTTTCCCGGGCGGCGCCGGAATCGATGGCGCGCTCCGCCGCTTTTCGGGCGTCCAAGAACGTCTTCAGGTCTTTCCGCCCCGCCGCGCGACCGGCCACACAAATCGCCGCCGCGGCGTTGGCCACCACCGCGTCCCGTTCGGGGCCGGGCTCTCCCCGCAGGATCCGCCGGAGGATTTCCGCGTTCCGCAACCTGTCCCCCCCCACCAGAGCGCCCGGGGCCTGCCGCTTGAAACCAAAATCCTTCGGCGTCAGAACGCGCTTGCGAAGGCGGCCCCCGAAGATTTCGGCGGCCTGGGTGGCGCCGGAAAGCGTGATCTCGTCATGCCCGGACCCGTGGACCACCATCGCCTCCCGCGCCCCCAGCCGCAACAGGACGCGGGCCACCACGTCCACCATCCGGGGGGAAAATACGCCGATCACCTGGGCGTTGGCCCCCGCCGGGTTGGTGAGCGGCCCGAGCAGATTGAACACCGTCCGGACCCCCAGCTCTTTGCGCACCGGCATGGCGAACTTCATGGCCGGGTGAAAGGCGGGCGCGAAGAGGAAAGCGATGCCCACGTCCCGGAGGCACCGTTCCACGACGGCCGGGCCCGGATCGATCTTGACGCCCAGCGCCTCCAGCACGTCCGCGCTGCCGCACTGGGAGGAAATCGAGCGGTTGCCGTGCTTGGCCACCGGGAATCCCGCGCCGGCCACCACAAAAGCCGCGGCGGTGGAAATATTGAAACTGCCGGACTCGTCACCGCCGGTTCCACAAGTATCCGCGATGACCGGGGCGTCCAAATGGATCCGCGTGGCCGCGCCCCGCATGGCCTCGGCAGCGCCGGCGATCTCGTTCACGGTCTCGCCCTTCATGCGGAGCGCGATCAAAAACCCGGCGATGAGACTGGGAGGGGCGTTCCCCCCGAAGATCTCCCCCACGGACTCCCGCGCCTCGTCAAAGGCCAGGTCTTTCTTCTCCACCAGCTTCGCAATCGCGGCCTGGATCATTTCATGATTGCCTCTTTCCTCCCCCCTTGAGGGGGAGGAGTAAGGTGGGGGGTCGCTGACTCCAACGCCAGAGATACAGCACGCCCCACACCTTCAATATTTTCGCATACCTCATGGTTCCAGAATCGAATCGTTCGATATCCGCTTTTCGCCAGCCAACTTGTTCTTTTCTCGTCACGTTTTTGGTCAGTCATATGTTGACCGCCATCGACCTCAATCACGAGCTTCTTGTCGAGGCAGACAAAATCAACGATAAAAGTGCCCAAAGGATGCTGGCGTCGAAAGCGATGGCCATCCACATTTTTCTTCCGGAGGATTCTCCAGAGAATCCTCTCGACGAGGGTTGGGTCTTTTCGGAGTTGGCGTGCTTTCCGCGATGCCATGATACCCCCCATCCCGGCCTTCCCCCTCAAGGGGGGAAGGAGAATTAGCGAATCTCAAAATTTAGGAAGTTCTTAAGAAGTTGCTTCCCGCCTTCGGTGAGGATGCTTTCCGGGTGGAATTGCACGCCTTCCAGGGCGGGCAGCCGGCGGTGGCGGACGCCCATAATCTCGCCGTCCTCCGAAGTGGCCGTGACGACCAATTCCCTCGGGCGGGACTTTTTCTCAATGACCAGCGAATGGTAGCGCGTGGCCGTGAACGGGTTTTTGAGGCCCTTGAACACGCCTTTGCCGTCGTGCCGGATCTGCGACGTTTTGCCGTGCATTAATTTCTTCGCCCGAATGATTTTCCCCCCGAAGGCGTACCCCAGGGCCTGGTGCCCCAGGCACACGCCCAGGATGGGGATTTTCCCGGCGTAGCGGCGGATGACGTCCACCGAGACGCCCGCCTCCCTCGGCGTGCAGGGCCCCGGCGAGATCAAAACGCGTTCCGGCGCCAAACCCGCCACCTCCGCCGCCGTTATCTCATCGTTTCGGACCACCGTTACCTTTTGTTTCAACTCCCCCAAATACTGGACGAGGTTGTAGGTGAAGGAGTCGTAGTTATCAATTACGAGGATCATTAATTTTTATGAGACTGAAAAATCATATCTTCGTCCCCGCCAGCCGAAGCGCCGCCACCAGCGCCGCCATTTTGTTCTGCGTCTCCTCAAATTCTTTCTCCGGAACAGAGTCAGCCACAATGCCCGCCCCCGCCTGCAGGTGGGCGACGCCCTTCCGCATGAAAATAGTCCGAATGGCGATGGCCATGTCCATGTTGCCGGTGTAGGAGAAATACCCGAGCGCCCCGCCGTAGAGCCCCCGGCGCGCCGGCTCCAATTCCTCGATGATCTCCATGGCGCGGATTTTGGGCGCGCCGGAAAGCGTGCCCGCCGGGAACGCGGCCCGGAACAGGTCGAAGGCGTCCTGGCCCGGCGCCAGGTCGCCGGTGACCTTGGAGACGATGTGCATGACGTGGCTGTAGCGCTCCACCCCCATGAATTCCGGCACGCGGACGGAACCCGGACGGGAAACGCGGCCCAAATCGTTCCGGGCCAGGTCCACCAGCATCAGGTGCTCCGCCCGCTCCTTGGGGTCCTTTAAGAGGTCGCGGGCCAGGCGGCTGTCCTCCTCGGGGGTACGGCCCCGGGGACGGGTGCCCGCGATGGGGCGCGTTTCGGCCCGGCCGTCCTCCAGGCGCACCTGCATCTCGGGGCTTGAACCGATCACGTGCGTGTCGCCGTCCCGGAAAAAATACATGTAGGGCGACGGGTTGATCCGCCGCAAGGCGCGGTAAATTTCGAGGGGATGAGCGTCGGTCTTGACGCTTACGCGTCGCGACGGAACGACCTGAATGATATCGCCGACGGAGATGTAGCTCTTCGCGCGCCGAACGGCCTCCAAAAATCGCCGCCTCTCCGCTCCGTTCACAGCCAACGGCCGCCGGTCGGGCGGTTCCACCGGAGTGAGTGAAGGAGCGGCGGGCCTCAATCGCGCCGCCTGCGCCCGCAGATCGCGGACGGTCTCCCGATAAATCCGTTCCGCCGACGCGCCCCGGGGCACGGACACCGTCCGAACGAGGCGGACCGTGTGGGCCACGTGGTCGAATATGAAAAGGTCCCCGGTGAGGAAAAAAACGAAATCCGGGACGCCCAAGACGTCCACGGCCCGCCCAGGCAGGCGTTCGAAATGGCGGACGATGTCGTAGCTGACAAAACCGACCGCGCCGCCGTAAAAACGCGGCAACCCCGGAACGTCCGGCGCCCGCCGATGGGCCAGGGCCTCACGCAGGGCGCCGAGGGGCCCGACGCCGTCCGCTCGTTCCATCGGCGACGCCGCGGACCGCGATCGAAGGACCAGACGGGGCTCGAAGGCGGCGAAGGAATAGCGGCCCAGGTGCTCCCCGCCCTCCACGCTTTCCAAGAGGAAACACTGGCGGCTTTTGGCGTAGAGCCCGTGGAAAAGCCCCAGCGGGGTGACTTCGTCGGCCAGACACTCCACAGCCACAGGCACCAAGCGGCGCCGCCGGGCCAGACGCTTGAATTCCGCCAAACTCGGCGTCGTCACGGGAGCTCGACGAGCTTCCCTTTGAGGGACGACAGGGGGATGAAAAAGGTATGCCCGCCCTGGGCGTCCAGCCAGTCGCGGCTGTCGCCGGATTCGTCCCGGTTGTCCCCCAACACGAAGACATGCCCCGGCGGCACTTTCCCGACCTCCAAATTGTCCCCCACAAGCCGCTCGTTGGCCCGGGTGTGTTTGACATAGGGTTCGTTCAAGGGCTTTCCGTTGAGAATAACCTGTTTTTCCTCGATCTTGATGTCATCCCCCGCCACGCCTATGACCCGTTTGACCAGTTCTTTTTTCTCCACCGGCGACGGAAATACAACCACCTCCCCCCGTTGGGGCGCCCGGAACCGATAGAGGAGCTTATTGACGAAGATGTGCGTGCCCACGGGCAGGGTCGGCTCCATGGAGGCGCTGGCGATGTAAATGCCCTCCACGGCGTAGGCGCGGAGCACCAGAGCCCCGATGACGCTCAGAAAAACCAGGCAGAGAATCCGCCGCATTATTTTTTATAGACCTTCGCGGGGTCGAAAAGAATATCCCCGCGGATGTCCAGCGCGTTTTTATCCGTCACGTGGTGGAAGAAGCAGGACTTCCGGCCGGTGTGGCAGGCCGCCCCGCCGATTTGACGAACGCGGATCAAAACGCAGTCCCTGTCGCAGTCCAACGCGATGGACTTCACTTCCTGGCGGTTGCCGCTCTCATCGCCCTTCCGCCACATCTTGTTCCGTGAACGGCTGAAGAAAACGCCCCGGCGGCGCTCGACGGTTTCCAACAGCGCCTTCCGGTTCATGTAGGCCACCATCAGGACGGTCCCGTCCCCCTCGTCCTGCACCACGGCGGGGACGAGCCCCTTGTCGTCAAATTTAACGCTGTCGATCCAATCCAATGTCATGGCGCCATCCTCATGGGAATTTTTTTCCCCGCCAAATACCGCTTGAGCCGATCGATGGACAGCTCCCGGAAATGGAACAGCGACGCGGCCAGGGCGGCGTCGGCTCCGGCGCGGAAGGCGTCGGCGAAATGGCCCTTCGTCCCGGCGCCCCCCGAGGCGATCACGGGCACGGACACCGCCCGGCAAACAACGGTCAACAGTTCCAGGTCGTAGCCGGCCTTGGTCCCGTCGGCATCCATGCTGGTCAATAGGACCTCCCCCGCGCCCCGGCGCACGGCCTCCCGGGCCCAGGCGACGGCGTTTTTGCCGGTGGCCGTCCGACCACCGTGGATAAAGACCTCCCAGCGGCCCCGCGCGGCGCGCTTGGCGTCGATGGCCGCCACGACGCACTGGGCGCCCACGGCGCGGGAGGCCTCCCCGATCAAGGCCGGCCGCCGGACCGCCGCCGTGTTGATGGACACCTTGTCCGCGCCGGCCGAGAGAAGGGCGCGGATGTCCTGAACCGTCCGGACGCCGCCTCCCACGGTAAGTGGGATGAACACCTGCTCCGCGGTCCGGCTCACCACCTCCAACAAAATGGGGCGTTTCTGCGAGGAGGCCGTGATGTCCAAGAACACCAGTTCATCGGCCCCTTCGGCGTTGTAGCGGCGCGCGACCTCCACCGGATCGCCCGCGTCCCGCAAATTCACGAAACGGGTCCCCTTCACCACCCTCCCCCCGTCCACGTCCAGGCAGGGAATGATCCGCTTGGTAAGGCCGGTGTTAATTCTTCCCCCCACAATTGATTGAACAGACAAGCGGGAAGCTCCCGGCCCGTATTTTGTCCGGGTCGTCGGAGGCCGGCCCGCCTCGGCCAGCGGGCCGAGACTCCGCCGAGCGAAGGAGCTCTGCGACTGAGCGACCCGGCAAAATGCGGGCCGGGAGCTTCCCAGAGCCAAACTTTCCTTTCACTTCGCCACGGCGAGGGCGTCCGGAAGAACGATCTTTCCGGCGTAAAGCGACTTGCCCAAAATACAGCCCTTGAGCCCCTTGGCCTCCAGGGCCTTCAAGGCATGCACGTCGTCCAGGGACGAAATGCCGCCGGAGGCGTACACGCTCATATGCGTCATGCCCAGCACCTGTTCGATGGAGGTCACGTTCGGCCCTTTGAGCGTTCCGTCCTGCTTGATGTCGGTGTAGACCATTTCCCGGAACCCCAAACCGTCGATGGTTTTGACGACGTCCGCCAGGGTGTGGCCCGAGTCCGATTGCCACCCCTCGATCATCACCTCGCCGTTGACGGCGTCCACCCCGGCCATGAGGCGCCCCGGGTATTCCGCCAGGGTGGCCTTGATCCATTGGGGAAATTTCAAGATCGCGGTGCCGAGGATGGCCCGGCCTATGCCCCGGTCCAAAACTTTTTTGATGGTGTCCGGGTCCCGCAGGCCCCCGCCGAATTGGACAACCACGTTGACGGCGTCCTTGATGCGGTACACCAGGTCCAAATTCGCCGCGTGGCCGGTGAACGCCCCGTCCAAATCCACCACGTGGAGCCGCTGGGCCCCCTGGTCCACCCACCGCTTCGCCATTTCCACGGGATCTGAGGAATACACCGTCTGTTGCTTGGGGTCTCCGTGGGTGAGGCGCACGACGGAACCGGCTTTAATGTCGATCGCTGGAATAATGAGCATTCGGTATTACCTCCCGCTCCAGATTTTCACCATTTTGCGCAACAACACCAACCCCGCGGCGCCGCTTTTCTCCGGGTGGAACTGGGTGGCCACCACGGGCCCCCGGGCCACGCCGGAGCAAAATGAATTTCCATAGGGCGTTTCCGCGCCAATCCACCCCCGCGATTTCGGCGCGGGATAGAACGAGTGGACGAAATAATAGTGCGCATCGCCCTCAAAAAGCTCCCCGGCCTGTCCGGAGACCGGCCGCACGCGGTTCCAGCCCACGTGGGGGACCTTCAACCCTTTTCCGGCGGCGAAACGCCGCACCCGGCCGGGAATCCAACCCAGACCCGGCGTTCCCGGGGCCTCGTCGCTTCCGTCGAAAAGGATCTGCAGGCCCAGGCAAACGCCCAGGTAGGGGCGGCCCGCCTTCAACCAATCCTTGAGGAGCGACACCAGTCCCCGCCGCCGCAACGTCGTCATGGCGCTGTCGAAACGTCCCTGGCCCGGCACCACGAGCACGTCTGTTTTTCCGAGACGCGCGCGGTCGTCCGAAACCACCACGGGCGCGCCGGCCGCCTCGAGCGCCTTGGCCACGGAGTGGAGGTTGCCCATCCCGTAATCCACGACACCCACCGAAAAAGACCGGCCCGAAGCGCGAATTACAATGACCCCTTTGTTGACGGCACGCTTGAGGCGCGGCGGGGGTCGATGCGGACCGCCATGGAGAGGGCGCGGGCGAAGCCCTTGAAAATGGATTCGGAGATGTGGTGGTTGTTGCGGCCCTGGAGGAGCTTGATGTGGAGGTTCATCTTCGCGCTCATGGCGATGGCTTGGAAAAAATCGTCCAGGAGCTCGAAGGAAAAGGGGGCCTTATTCTGCACTTGAAATTTGACCTTAAAGTCGAAATAAGGCCTGCCCGAAAGATCGAGGGCCACGTAGGACAAAGTTTCGTCCATGGTGGTGAGAGCCTTACCCACACCCCCTCCGCGGCCCTCCCCCATCGAGGGGGAGGGAACGGGTGGGGGGGCCGTCTTTCCAAGAGGAAAAATCTGGCCGTAGCGGACGATGCCCTTCTTGGTCCCCAGGGCTTCTTGCAGGGCTTCGCCCAGGGCCAGGCCGATGTCCTCCACCAAGTGGTGGTCATCGATGTGGGTGTCGCCCTTGGCTTGGACGGTCAAGTCGAAGTTCCCGTGCTTGGCGAACAGTTCCAGCATGTGATCCAGAAAGGGAAGGGTGGTCGACACCTTGTACCGCCCGCGGCCGTCCAGGTTCAAACGGAGGCGGATCCGCGTTTCGGAGGTGGTGCGGTTTCGATCGGCGACGCGGGGGGTCGTCCCTCCGGGACGAGCGTCGTCCCCGGAGTCTCCGGAGGAGGCGGTGCGTTTGGTCTGAATCATACTGCGGCCTCCCTGGCGCGCACGGAGGCGGCGTGAAAGGCGAGGCCTTCCGCCTCGGCCAACTGGGCGATGGACGGCGCGGCCCGGCGGACAGCCGGTTCGGTCAAGCCGATGACGCTCGTGCGTTTCAAAAACGTCTGCACCGACAGCCCGGAGGAAAACCGGGCCGACCGGCCGGTGGGAAGGACATGGGACGGTCCCGCCCAATAATCCCCTGCGGCCACGGGCGACCAAGAGCCGAGGAACACGGCGCCGGCGTTCCGCACCCGGGGCAAAAGGGCCGCTGGGTTTTTGACCATGAGCGACAGGTGTTCCGGGGCCAGGGCACTGGCGCGCTCCAGGGCTTCCTCCAGGTTCCGGGCCATCACAAATCGGCACTGCCGGCGGAACGCCGGCGCAACGGCCGCGCGCGCGGCGGCCAGGAATCCGGCATCCGTGGAAATCAAGGTCGATCGGGCCAGCGGATCGTGTTCCGCCTGGGCCATCAGGTCGGCGGCGGCGAAATTCGGCCGGGCGGACCGGTCGGCCACGATGACGATTTCGCTGGGGCCGGCCAGCGTGTCGATGCCGACCGCGCCGAACACCTGCCGCTTGGCCTCGGTCACCCAGGCGCCGCCCGGGCCGACCACTAGGTCGACGGCCTTGACGGTCCGCGTTCCATAAGTCAGGGCGCCCACCGCCGCCACCCCGCCGATCTGATAAATTTCATCCACGCCGGCCAGGGCCGCCGCGGCCAAAACGTCCTCGGTCAGATGTTGGGGCGGCGTGGCCATGACCACCCGGGGAACCCCGGCCACCCGAGCGGGGATCACGGTCATCAAAACCGTCGAAGGGTAGGCGAAACGCCCCCCCGGAACGTAAACCCCCGCGGAGCCGACGGGCCTAATTTCCTGGCCCGCCAGGACCCCCCCCCGCTTTTCACGCCAGGATCGAGGTCCCTGCCGGCGCTCCGTTTCGTGAAAGCGGCGGATGTTTCGGGCCGACGATTCGAGCGCGCGACGCCGATCCGGCGCCAACGACCCCAGCGCGCGCCGCGCCCGTTCGAGGGGAACCCGGAATTCGCGCGGCGACAGGCGCACGCCGTCATGGCGCGCGAGGGCCTTCGCCACGGCGGCGTCGCCTTGGCGGCGAATGTCATCCATAAGTCGAGCGACGGCGGAATTCACAAAGAGAGAATTGTATCAAATGGAGTGCGCATTCCGTCGGAGGAGGAACGGACGGTCCCTTCCCTCATGGCCGCGTTGTGGTCACCGTAGCGGTGCGTTCGATGGCGATGGGGCGGGAATCCTCCACCGAAACGTTCCTCAATATCCCTTTTTCATCCTCATACCAAAGGACGGCGCCCGGGCCTCCGGCGTACAATCCCACCAGCCGGCCGTAACTCGCCGGGATTTGGGCGACGACGCGGTACTGGCTGAACCGCCCCGAATCGGTCCCGTCCCGCGCCTCGAATTTTTCCTCTTCGGGAAACGCCGAGTAATAAACGCCGTTGCGGAAGGACCGCAGGGACAATCCCACCGCGACGCCCGCGCTCAAACTCAATCCCGCCGCCAAAACGACCCACGCCGACTTTCGCACACGCGCCTCCTCGTCCGGATTGCGCGTATTCTACCTTTTGGCGCCCCCCCGCCGCACAGGAAAAAGGGACCGCGGGGGTCCCTTTTTCGGTCTGAGGCGTCCGCCCCTTTGGATGCTTTCGCACCAATAAAAAACCCACGGTTCCGTTTGAACCGTGGGAGCTTCGTGGCGACCGGTGGAGGCTATTTTTCACTTTTCTCCCAAGGCTTCAATATCAGCGAGATCCTGAAGTCGTCCCACCGCCTTCTTGTTCTTCGCCAAGGCCGCCCGGCCGATGAATTTCACCGGGACCTCTCCGTAAGACCCAGCCACGGCGCCGGCGGCGGCTTCTTCCCAGGGAACTCCGGTCATTGAAGTCAGTATGTCCACGCGCACCGGCGGAACGCCCAATTGGACCACCTTCCCTTCCTTGAAAAAATCATCCTCGGAAAGGCCCAACGATCCAAATCCAAATTCCTTCAAAGCCGTTAAAAACCTTGCGGCATTTTCCCGGGACGAGCGCACCAAAAGATCCATGTCCCCCGTCAACCGCGGCGAACCGTGAAAAGCCAGCGCGTAACCGCCGACGATCAAGTATTCAACTTTACGGGCGTTGAATAACGCGAGCAGATCTTTGAAGTCTGGCTGAACGTCCATAGATTTGCGCGCGGAGGAAATCCACGCAGGCCAGCCGCTCCTCGGAAGGCCTTGTCATCCAGTAGTCTCGATTTTCGTGCGGCGTGTTTGACAAGAGCTTGGTCTTTTTTACGACTTTGGAGATCATTGGGAATCCATTCTACACAAACGCAAGAGCCCCCGGCGGACAAGTCCGTAGGGGGCTTCGCTCAAACGGCAATCATTCAATTTTCAAACCAAGGACCCATAATTGCAACGGAATCGGCAAAACCCGCGCGAACGCTTCCCAAAAAAAAGCTCCTGACCCCTTTTTTCCTTTTTTTTAAATAATTGATCCTGCCCACAGGTCTTTCAGGAAATGGTCAACGGGCGAAATCTCAATCCCGTCCTCGGTTCGGCGGGGCCGCGCCTCGAGGGAAACGATGATTTTTCTTTTCAGGGGCCTTTCCTCCGCCAGCGCCAAAACACCCCGATGGTCCACCGGGGAAACAATGGGTTTCCCTTTAACTTCAATCGCCACCGTATCCCCCACAAGGAAATCCACCTCAAACTGAGACTGTTGGGACCTCCAAAACGTTAGGGGCTTCTCCACGCGTTTATAATCCAGGTAGGACCTGAGCTCGAGAAAAACAAGGTGCTCCAAAGCCCGGCCGAACGACGCCGAACCCGGTTTAAGGTTGGATTGTTTTTTCAGCGCGTTGGCGACGCCCAGATCAAAGAGATAAAATTTACTGATAGACACCGGTTTTCTCTTGACCGTATGTTGATAAGGGGGGAGCTCCTCCCCCAGCAAGGTGTCCTTGAGAATTTGGTAGTGTTCCCGAACGGTCCGCGCGGGGACTTGCGCGTCGTTGGCAACGGACGTGTAATTAAGCTGCTCCCCGCTGGTAAGCCCCGCCACTTCTAAAAATCGCGAAAAATTTTCAATCGAGCGGGTCAACCCTTCCGCTTTTATTTCTTCCTTCAAATAGGTCCCGACGTAAGCCTTTAACTCTTCTTCGTAATCATCGGAGGAAAAAACCGCCGGCAGGCCCCCCCTGTTAATTCTTCTCTCAAGGGAATGATCGGGCAATTCAGGCGCCACCAGCGGATGGAGAGGGCAGGTCCAGGCCCGGCCTCCCAGAAGGTTGGCGTTTCCCCGCTTCAACTTCCGGGCGCTGCTCCCCGTCAAGATCACCCGCAAGCATTTATTCCTGTCGAGTAACAGTTGGACTTCATCCAGCAAAGCGGGAAGTTTTTGAATCTCGTCTATGATCAACAGGGTTTGATTTTGCGGAAGCAGGGACTGGCGAAGAGATTCGGGGCGGGCCGCAAGTTCTCGAAACGTGTTGGCTTCCAGAAGGTCCACAAAAGTGGCTTCGGGAAACAGGTGCCGAAGAAGGGTGCTCTTCCCCGTTTGGCGGGGCCCAAATAGGAAAAATGATTTCCTTCGAATAAGCGACTTTAAATCAACAATCCTATTGTACATTGGGACATCATGCCATAAAAAACATATTTTCCGCAATATACACGCTGAATTACATAATTTTATTTCATCTTAAAGAACGATTTCCGCCGGAAATGCGGTGCGACTTACCCTATGCCATTTGAGCTATGACTCTGTCTGCCAGGATTTGCAGGTCCAGGAATTGGATCATCTTGATGGGGAACGGCATGTATAAGCCGAGGACGAACACGTCGGCTTCCCGCAGGGGGTGGTCCGCGGGGAGAAGGTCCATCGAGGCGGGATCCCACTGGAGGCCGCGGGACAGGGCCAGGACGAGCCGGTATTGTTTGAGGACGATTTCATTCCGGGCGGCCCAGGTGTCCAGCAATTCGGCCACCACCGGGGCTTCGATCGTTTCCGACGTCAATGTAGCGACGGGGGCCTCAATGGTGTGATGTCCCCGGGCCGCCTTCAACGCGGCTTCGCCTTCCAACCAAGCTCGGTTCCCCTCCCGGCCCATCAGAACCGGAACGACCGTCCAGGCGGCCCCGGCGTCGGTCGGGAGTTTCTTCATTAAGGCGGGTATGTCATCGGCCGATTTTATGAAAACGGGCACGATGGCATTGCCGCCGCCCGGAGCGCCTTTGACCGCCGCCGAGGCCGCCACCAGGAGGCCTTCCAGCAGTTCCTTGACCTTGATTTCGTCGCTTTTCCTCTCCCAGCTCTTCAGTCCAGAAAGCTCCCGAACCATTGCTTCCTGGAGCAGGCGGGAGTAAAGCGGATGGTGGAGCGTCTGGCCGGCGAGGTTTTCCAAACCGACCTTCCCGGCCGGCGAAAGGAGGAGGCGTCCCAAAGCGATCTCACTGGCAGTCCCTGTTTCCATGACCTCCACAATGAGTTTGGCATCCCCCTCAGCGCGTTTCATGGCTTTTCGGAATTCCCCGGTGTCAATGACGGCGTGTATAGCGGCGTTTCCAACGATGGAGGCCGCCGCGGCATAGCCCAACACCCCCGTCCAAGCCATGTCCGGCGCGCCCAATAGAGTTACGGGGAGAGAAAGGAGGAAGATCACCCAGGTAAACCCTTGCAACCGTCGGGCGGAGCCAAGCCGGGCGGCAAAATCCTCCCCTTTCTGATCGCCATGTCTTGCGGCAAACCGTTTCGGCGCCAAAACCATGGACGGAAAGGCGAAGAGCTCCGCCGCCCCCACAAACACGGCCGTCAGGACCAATTTGAGACCCGCCGGCAACAATCCGGCGGCGACAGCGCCCAGTCCGGCGTAAACGGAGCCGGCCCAGCGCGAAACCCGGCCCGGCAGGAGGAGCGAGGCCGAGGGCAAATGAACCGTCAACCGCCGGACCCAGAACAGGATTTTGCGAAGCAGGGAACGGATCAAGACGAAATTGGTTCCTTTTCCAACGCGCGATTCCATTCCGTTTTTTTGGGGGGTCACGTCCCTCGGCGCGGGGAAGGCGGGAGACACGCGAAGCATGGCCACTCCTTTTTCCGCCGCGGCGTCTTTCACCACATTGACGATGGGCCGGAGGCCCTCATCGGCGATTTTATCATCGACGGAAACATGGGGGTTGTTGCGGTGGGCCGCCAGGACCATCTGGGACAGGCGCCGCTGATCGATGCTGACGAAGGCGAGCCCTTTGTTCAGATACCGCCGAATGAGCAGATAATTGTCGGGGTTTTCAATCCGAACGCCCACGGGGAAATCGGCCCCGGGAATCAGCTTTTGGTCGCGCATCACCTTGAGGGCCCCATCCACGTGCGTACTTTCGGTGACGTTGGTGATTTCGACCCCGAGGGTGATCCCTTGACGGGAGAACTCCTCCCGCATTTCGCGGATGACCTGCATTTCGATTTCAAGGAGGCGGCGGTATTCATTGGGACGGCCGCGCTCGTCCACTTTCAGGAACCGGTAAATCCCCCGCAAGCCCAAGGGCGCGTTTTCTTCCGGCTCCTCGGCCGCCATTTTCGCTTTTCCGCCGCTCATGGACCGAAACTGGTTCGAGTTTAAATCGCTGGTCCGGTACAGCAGCCAGGCGGACGACGGGTCGGACACGCGCGCGGCGGCGTTCCGCAAAAGCCGTCTCAGGAAGTCCTTGTAGCCTTCCTCACCGTGTTTTTGTTTGAAAACCAGGGGGTGCATTCCCATCTCCCGATAGAATTCATTGGCGCTGACGGCCAGGGCCTCCTGGGAACGGGGTTCCCGGGGATTCTCCACCCGCACAAAGATGTCGGGTTCGGCCGGCAGGATCCTTTTTCGGAATGAGAGTTCGCCGCCGTAAACCTTGCCCGCGCCGAAATCCGCGCTGACGATCTGGCCGTTCCGCCCCAACAGAGCGCCCATTTCCGCGCCCCCCAGCTGGACAAGGGGTTTGTCCGCCAGCGTCTTTCCCAAAACGGAAATGCCCAACAGGGCCCCATCCGTCTCGCCCATGGCGAACAATTCCACGAGTTTTTCTTTTGTGTCCACGCCTCGAGACACGAACAACGCGCCGGCTTTGTCAAAAGCCTCCTGCATCAGCAACCTGCGAAATTGGGCGCGGAATTCAATGCTGGACCTGTAAGCTTCATTTCCAAGTTTGGCGCGAATAGCCGAGGCGTAAATTTTGAGCTCTCGGCTCAAGGAGTCCCGGTCAATCCGGTCCAGCACTTCCTGAACAAATTTAATGTCTTTGATTTCCCCCAAGTCTTCGAGCCGCAGTTGGAAATCGCCGTCCAGGAGAACAAAATCGCCCACGTAAACATCCTCCAAATCCTGGAGAGACTTCACGACCACCACGCGCCGGGCGGCGGCGCCGACCGTTTTGGAAGAAGTCCCTGAGGCAATTTCATCGAGCCGCGCGGGGTTTTTCGACGCGTCCAATTCCGATATTTCCAATTCGGCCTCGGCCATGAGCTTCACGACCTTTTGATAGGCCAGGATGTCCAGGCCGCTGGAATCCAGCATGGTGGCGATTTTGCGGGCGGAGGCCGGATCGCTGTCCACGAGCTTGACGATGGCCTGTCCGCAGAGCCCCAGGGTAAAGTCCAAATCCGGATACCGGCCGCGGATGTCCGACACGACGTTCGCCACATGGCGGATGCTTTCAATCACGGTTTCGTGCTCTTCCTTGAACAATTCGGTCACCTGGGGCTCTTCCCGGCCGACCCCTCGGGTCAATTGCGTCAGGTCGTTGGTGCCGAAGGAGAAATAGACGTTGACGCCGCGCTCCCGGCCATAGGCCGCCAGCATTTCGGCGAATTCGTCCGCGCGAACGATGTTGATGGGAAGCTCCACCATCATGCCCACCGATTGCAGCGGAAAATCCACCGCCCGCAGCCGCTTCAGAAATTCCGCCAGTTCCTCCGGCGTGCGCACGAAGGGAAGCATGATGCCGATGTTCTCATAGCCCATGTCGTAGGCCCGGCGCAGGGCCTCGAGTTCCATGTTGAACACGGCCCGGTTCTCTTCTTTCAGGATCCACCCGGCCCCGCGATCGCCGATCATGGTGGCTTCCTCCTGCAGGGCAAACTCCGGACCGCCCAGCATCTTGTTCATTTCGTTCTGCTTGAAATCGGTCATCCGGTACTGGACCTTTTGATGGATCCCGTTGGCCGCGCCGGCCGAGGCGATGCTTTCGGAAAGTTTCCCCACGTAATAGTCCCGGGCGGAGCCGTAACCCCGGATCTTGTAGCGGATAGATTCGATCAGCGCGGGGTTGCCGCTTAAACGCTCCACATCGTCCAATTGACGCTCGTCCAAAACGACGGCGGCCTCCCGCTCCAGGGCCGTCATCATGTCGTATGCCGCCACGGCGCGCGGGTGGATGCCGATGGAGACCAGGCTGAATTCGGCGCGGAAGAGGCTGATCGCGTAATGGGAAACATACTGGCCGATTTTGGAAACTTCACGCATGGCCTGGGCGCTCGCAATAATGAGGCCGAGCATGGTGTAAAGAAGCTTCGGAAGGCGCGGGATGTTGATTCTGACTTCCTGGGTTTCGATGGGCAGGGCCCCCAGGTAGATTTTGCCGTTGTTGGCGTCCACCGTCAGCGTCCGTCCCGAAGTCCAAAGATATTTTTCCACGGCCTTCCATCGCTCCGGGTCTTCGCGGCGGAACTTTTCGAGAAACTCGCTGATGCCGACCACGGTGGCCAGCTTCAATTCCCGGCTGACAATGGCCGCGTGGGACGTATCACCGCCTTCAAAGGCGACGATGCCGCCGCTCACCTTCATGGCCGGTTCGTCCTGGGGGGTCGTGAATTTGGTCACGAGGACCAACTTCTTATTGCCGCCCGTCCTCTTGTTTTCGGCCTCAAGCTGCTCGGCGCGCTGTTGAGCGCGCGCCAATTGTTTTTCGTAGGGTTCGGACGATGCTTTGTTCAGGACGAAGATTTCGCCCACGACGGCGTTACGCCCCTTGACGCCCTCCGCCGCCGACCCCACTTCCTTCCCGGGTTCCACCGAGAAGTTTTCCTCCGCCTTCTTCGCCGCGGCCTCATTGACCACGGTTTTCTTCAGGGACAGGATGCCGGGGGTGTTGACTTCGGTTTCCGTGGTGATGGACCGGGATTGAACGAGCTTCAATTCTCCCGCCTCCAGGCCGTCCTGCTCCTCGCCGCCTTCCATGTCGCGAACGTCGTTGTAAATATCCGTCGCTTTTTTCGCGAGGAGCGCGATCTCCCTGGCCTTGTCGTCCGTGATGCAGAACTTGGCCTGGTCGGCGAAGTCCACGAAGGTCTTGACCGTGTTTTCCTCCGCGTCATGCCGGCGGGCCGTGATCAAATGGGCCAGCCGAACGAAGGACAGCGGATCGATATTCAGCGATTCCAGGTCCTTCGGAGGGCTCGCGCGAAACGCGGCTTCGTATTCATCGAGACGGTTGAAGTCGTAGTTCGCGGCCCGATTGATTTCATTTGAGAAGGATCTCGACTGGTTTGGTCTAATTCCCAATTTGTCCAAAACATCCCTGGCTTCGGCACGGGCCTGACGGCGGTCGTCCCGGTTGTCCTTGTCCTCGCTTCGGACGATGCGCACCAATTGCATCAATTCTCTTTCGGCCAACGATTGCTCTCCCAGGACAACCTTTTTCAAAAGGTCCTCGACATAGAGGATTTGAATTTTCTTCGATCCGAGGTTTTTCTCGAGGATGTTGACATGGGTCTTGCCTTGCTCGTCTTCAAAGATGTGGACCAGGAAATTGTCGGGATTGGTCAATCCTTGCACCACGGCTTCTCCCAATCCATAACTGACGTCGAATCGGAAAACCCGCCCCTTTTTGGGGAGGTCGATATTTTTACCGTTAAAGCTAAGGCCCGCCCAGCCGCTCCGGTTGTCGTAGCTGAACACCGTGTAAGAAACCCGGCTGTGGACCATTTTCTGGAACACCACGGAAATGGATAATTTCTTCGGGTCGATGTAGGGCGCGTAGGATTCCCGCGCCATTTGAACTATCATCGCCCCCTCCGTCACGTCGGCGGCGACCGCCTCCAAGGCCTTCAGGAGCCGGACCCGGGAGACGGGAATTTGCCTGTTCAAGGCGTTTCCGATGGTGCGGACCTGCTCGTCACCGCTGGCCAACATGGCCCGGACAACATCCGATTTCCGGTTGCCCAAATTTCCGAGGAAGGCCAGCAGGCCCTGGGTATCGCGGTAGCTGATGGCCTGGGAATTGTAGAGCGAGGCCGCGCACTGCACAAAACGGCGCAACACCTGCCGCTGGCGGACGTTGAGATAGGTGGATTGTTGACCGGCCGAGGATCCCGAGGACTTTTCCTCCTCCAGGGCCTTTTTCATCGCCTCCGGTATTTCCAAATCCTCCTGAACGCCGGAGCTCCGCACCGCCAGGCGAAGGGCCTCGGGGTCGACGCCCGTGATGCGGGCGAGTTCAACCAGATACTCTTCGATCGGTTTGCTGATGACGTCGGGGACGACGCATTTCATCACGATCTCTTGAATGACCTCCGTCGCTTTGTTCAGCGCCACGGCGTCGCCCGTGTCCACATCCTCGAGGATTTTCCCGATTTGTTCGTGCACGCCCTCGTTGTGGCCGAGGAATTCCTGGAACCCCTCCGCGGTGACCGCATACCCTTTGGGGACCGATCCCGCGAGGCCCTTGGCGATCATTTCCCCCAGGTTTGCCGTTTTGCCCCCCAGAGAAGAGGTCATTTCCTTCCGGGCGTCACTCAGCCATACGAAGAATAAGGTAGCGTTTCCCGCCGACCCCTCCGGCCCGGCGCCGGGCGCCACCACATCGGTCTCGGTCGTGCGAACGGGAACGGGGGCGCCGGCGGCGGGAGATGGAAGGTCGGTGGCACGGGCGAGCAATTCTGTCAGTTGATCCCAATTCGCCGAGAGGTCTTTGGCCACGTCCACGGCATCGGATTCGTAATTCACTTTCGCACCGGGGAGGGTCATGAGAACTTCGATGCGCCGGACGAGTTCTTTCCTAAATTCGCCCCGGGATTTGCCCTGCAGAGCGCCGTAATGGCGCTCCCGAAAACGAGGTTCTTCGGTGATGGAAAGGTTGGACCGTCCCATGCCCGAAAGGACTTGAACCATCGTGTCTCGGGCCCGCATCAAATCCGAGGAATATACGGCGCCGATTCGATAGTCCCCGCCCAAATAGGCGTTTAAAGCCAGGCCGGCCCTCTTGCCGTCTTTCCGCCCGCCCTCGGTGAGGGACACGTCCAATTGCCCGGCAAAAAGTCCGCCGCCGGGCTGGGTGTCGCTGGTCACCGTCTCCCCGTGGCGAACTAGGATCAATTCCCCGCCCCAGGCCTCCTTCGCGCGGGATTGGGCGGTAACGCGGACCAGATTGAATTTGATTCCCTTGGCCCTCAAGAGGGCCGCCAGGGCATCCACATTCTTTTGATCGCGCGACTCGCCCTCGGGTTGGATGATCTCCACCTCGGCGACGACCGTTCCATCGAAGACCACGCGCACGGGGGTGGCCAACGGAAAAGTGAAATCCCCCAGTGCCCCGGGGTTCAAATCAAAAAGGTCCATCACCAGTGCCCTCAAAGCGTTGCCGTGTGCGCTCAACAGGACATGCTGGCCCTTCATGATCTTGGGCTCGATCAATTCCTTGTAGGCGGGACGAACCCGTTTTTCACGGACCGTCTTCAAACTTTCGGTTCGCCCTTCGGCATCGGCCGGAGGGGCAATGTCATAGCTTCTCCTCCAGATTCCAAAAACCTTTTCGGCCAAATCTTTGGCCTTGGCGCCGGGAAAGGAAACCCCCAAGACGCCGGCGGCCAAGGTGAATCCCGCCTTGGCCAAGGAGGAAAATCCGTTCAAGAACGCGACGGTCGCGGTCCTTTTTTCCGTTTGAATCAGCTTGACCAGGATCCCGCCGTTTTCCTTCAGATTCGCGACGACCCGCGTGACGAAAGAAACGAAAGATGATCCGGAAACAATTTTCCAGGATGTCTGGGCGCCCGAGATCGTTATTTTGACATTGGAGGTGTTCCCTTTTCCCGCAACAACGGCGACGGGAGAGAGGGCCTCCTTCATTTCCCTCGCAACGGTGGAATCAAAGGGTTTCGGGGCGGTAAATAATTTTTGGCCTTCGAACAATTTTTCAAGTGGGGTCTTTTCCTGGGTGAACACGCTGAGGTAGGCGGAGCCGTTTTTGGTGTCCACCTGGGTGATCTTGGGGACGTAGGCGATGGTGGCCACGTTGGCTTTGGCCAGCCGGCTTTCGATGCCGGGGGCGTGGAAGCCACCCGTCACCAGAACGGCGGTCCTGGCGCCGGATTGGTCCATGGCCTTGAGCAGTTTTTCCGTGATGGCGTCGTTGCGGGCCTCGGCCTCCGTATAAAAGGACTCGAAGGAGGCCAATTTTTCGGCGAAACCGCCGGACATTTTCGTCCTGAGGGCCGCGTAGTCCTTCCATTCCTCCGGCGTCAGTGAAAAGTTCGCGAGTTTGAGCGAGAGGCCGTTAAGGCGGGTTTGGTCCACCAATTCTATTTCCTCGGTTGTTATGGCCAATCGTTCGTAGCCCGTCGTTTCGCCCCTGGTCATTTCGGAGAAGAGGGCGTCGGCGTTGATCCGGTCGGAGAGCAGGACGTAGCGGATATAACCGTCCATGGCCTTGAACTTGGCCAGGTCCACGCCGTTGTTTCGGCAGAGGTCCTTGAGGGAGGCGTAAAAGGCGCCATGAGGGATCTGGCCCAGGCGGTAGGCCACGCTTTGCCGGAGCAGGGTGGAAATTTCATTTTGGCCGAGGCGGTTGACCAGGACTTTGATCAATTGGGCCCGGTCGGATTCCACCTCCTTGAAATCCAGCGAATTTTCAAGGTCCGCGGCCTGGGCCAGAGTCCTTACATTGATACCGGCGCCGGAGGGGTCCTGGTTGACCAGGAATTTCACGTAGCGGGTCAGGGACAGTGTTTCGGCGTGGTAGGCCTGGACGTTCTTGTCAAAAATTTGGAGGGCGGCGTTGAAAACGCTTGATTTTTTTAAATCCAAAATTTTCTGTTGTTCCCGAAGCGCGGCCGCCACGGGAGCCATGGCCTTTTCGGACCGGCGGTAGGCCTCGACGTTGGCGTCGTAGTGGGTTTTGTCGTCCACGCCCACGAAGGGGACCCCGGGGGAGGCGTTGGTGAGGCCCGTGTAGACCGCACCAGAAATTTTACCGTGGCGGAGCATGTAATCCGCCACGCCTTCAATTACGTCCTTGTGGGGGAATCCCCGTATCTCCTCCATTTGAAGGGTGTCAAAAGCGCCTTCCAGGGCGACGAGATCGATTTTCTTATGATCCAGAAGCGACTGGACGGCCCCGCCGATGTTGCGCTGGGCCTCTTCGTTCAAATGCACATCCTGGATATGGACGATGGTTTTGGCCGCGTATCCTTTCGGGACGTTGATGTTTCGAATGGTCCCTTGGGCGAAAGGGAGGGCGGAGAGAAGGGGAGCGTATCGGTCGGCGACATTTTTCGTGAGATTTTGCGTGGCCTTGGCCACCATTTGGGGAGACAGGGGTTGCTCTTTGACCTGGGAAAGTTGGTCCAGAATGGCCTGGGGGGTGGCGGAACCCTTGGGCAGGCCGGCGAGGAGGAGCGGGTCGCTTTTCCGGCTGTCCTCCCGGCTTTTCCTACGCTCGTCCCACACATTGCCTTCCGGGGAATAGGCGAAGGCGACGTTGGTTAAAAAATACACGACGGAAACGACGGCGCCGGTTTTCTTAAAAAGGTTGCCCTTGTACAGTCTCCCCATTGAGAACCACGAATTGGTTCGAGCTAACATGGAAGCAGTTTAGCGGACCACCCCTTAAGGGCGGCCTAATTAAATGCAACATTGTTGTAAATATATTCTCCGGGGATTTTTCCCTTTTTGTTTTGTTCTGTAACCTTAAAACCGGACGATCGGGAACGCAAAGGTGGACACCCCTGGAGGTCTCGACGAAAAAGGCCCCCTGGTCCGGTCATGGTTTCTGCTCCGGCAGGCCCCGTTAAGGTGTGGTCGGCCGCGCGGCCCGGGTCAGGATGTGATGGGCAATCTGTCGTCCTTCATCCTCAAAAAAGCGCAAAGGCACGCTTTTTGAGGGCAGAAACACTTCAGTTTCCGATGAGGGTGAAAATAAAATGGGTTTTAAAAACACCATGACACAAACCTCCTTGAAAAGGTATTTTGTGTCA
>Ga0247727_10004714_pt1 | contig 28626 bp, 26 predicted proteins | sample WisWelCaveWW1625_FD_202498 | JGI IMG/M metagenome (GOLD analysis project Ga0247727, IMG submission 202498) | Biofilm microbial communities from Wishing Well Cave, Virginia, United States - WW16-25 | ecosystem: Environmental > Aquatic > Deep subsurface > Groundwater > Cave microbial mat | place...
ATCCTGGGTGAGCGGCAAAATACATTTGGCGGTGACGATGACGTCGTTTTCAATAATCACGGCGCCGTCGTGCAGCGGCGACTTGGGGCTGAACAACGACACGAGCAGCGCCGCCGAAACTTCCGCCTGAATTTTGATGCCGGTTTCGACAATCGCTTTCAAGTTGTCGTCGCGCACCAGAACGATCAAGCCGCCGTAACGGAGCCGCGATAGTTCCTGCGCCGCGCGCACGATTTCATCGACCGCCCGCGTGCCGGAGACTTTGACGAAATAACGGATCAGCGGACTCTGGCCGAGATAAACCAACATGCGGCGCAATTCCGGCTGAAAGAGAATCACGAACGCGATGAGCCAAACGGTTTCGAGTTTTGCAAAAATCCAACTGATGCCGCTCATGTTGGAAAGATGCGCCAGCCAGGAAACCAGAAGAATCACCACAAGCCCCACGGCCATCTGCGCCGCGCGCGAGCCGCGAATGAATAAATAGAGCCGATACAGCACATAGCCGATGACTAAAATATCGAGCACGTCCAACAACGTGACGCGCAAAAAGGCGATGCGAAAAAGTTCGAGTCCATTCATGCCCACTCCTGCTGCTTTTATTTTGAAGGAGTATTGGAGTAATGGATTGTTGGATTAATGAATACCCCATACTCCAGCGATCCAACAATCCATCACCCCGGATTAGATGGTTCCGTCCGACCCGTGATGAGATCGGCAATCGTGGTGACGCGCCGCATTTCCATAACGTCGTGAACGCGGACGATGTGCGCGCCGTTCATAACCGCGGCGGCAACCGCGGCGGCGGTGCCCTCCAAACGCTGTTCCGGCGGCAAATGGAGCGCTTGGCCGACAAATGACTTTCGCGATGGCCCCACCAGAATCGGGCAACCGAGGCCGCGAAATTCCGGCAAGCGGCGGATAATTTCGTAGTTGTCCGGCGCGCGTTTGCCAAAGCCGATTCCGGGATCGATGATGATGCGATCTTCCGCGATGCCGGCGTGACGCGCCGTTTCAATTTGTTGCTCGAAATATAAATAAAGCTCGTCCAACAAATTTTCATACGTCGGCGCGGCTTGCATATCGGCCGGCGCGCCCTTCGTATGCATAATCACAACCGGCACGGCGAGCCGCGCGACCGTCGCCGGCATCTGCGCATCGAACTGGAAGCCGCTGATGTCATTCACCAGACTCGCGCCCGCCCGCACCGCCGCTTCCGCGACCGCCGCCTTATAAGTGTCGATACTGATCGGAAGTTGGATTTTTTTTGCCAACGCTTCGATCACCGGAAGCACTCTCTGCTTCTCTTCTTCGATTGACACCGGCTCAGCGCCGGCGCCATAAACACCTTTGGGCCGAGTTGATTCACCGCCCACGTCGATAATATCGGCGCCGTGTTCGGCCAACCGCTGGCCGCGCGCAATCGCGGCCGCGTGCGAAAAATATTGGCCCCCATCATAAAATGAATCCGGCGTGCAATTGAGCACGCCCATGATCAACGTGCGTCCGCCGATCCGCAATGAATGCGGTTGGGTTGGCAGGACAAAATCATCGCGCGTTTGCCGTTCGAAAAATCGTCCTAAAGCCGCGGCAAAATTTTTGGCGGCGGGTGAATTGAATTGCCGCGTCTCAATCCAGGCCTGTATTTTTTTTGAGTCGGAAAAAAGATAAGCGCGGGTTGGGGCGACAAGTCGAAACGCCAACCCGCTCGCTTCGAGCGCGGCGCGTAACGCCGCCGTCAATTCGCCTCGTTGGGCTAAGACTTTGAACGAATACGGAAAGTTTTGCAAATAAGAAATGAGATCTTTGGATGGCTCAACAAAGCACTCACGGAATTCGGTTGTGACGTCGCCGCGCGTGGTGAGATGCAGCTTGCGGAAGGAGTAGGTGGTCATGGCTTGATCCTGGATGTTTGATGCTGGAACTGAATGCTTGCGGTTATTTCCAGGATCGAGAATCAAGCATCCAGCCTCCAGTCAGGGTTTTTCCAAACTATCCGGTTGTAGATGCGCGGGAATTTCTCCGCGCGCCAGTAAAATTTTGTAGAGTTGGCGTCGGGCCTCGGCAGCATATATATCGTCGTCGCCCCGGCTCATGCGAACGCGTTCGCGCAGGCATTGAATGGCGCGCTCAATGTCGCCGCGCCGCTCGTGGATGCTGGCAAGATATAAGCGCGCCTCGGCGTGATCGTTGAGTTTGATCGCGCGCTCAAAAAATTTGACGGCATTGTCGATATCTTCGTGATGATAATGGACGATGCCGAGATTATAATAAGCCTCGGCATTGTCCGGCGCAACTTTTAAAATGCGTTCGTAGATTTCAAAAATTTTTGTTTTATTGCCTTTGGCAATATAAATGCGGCCCCAACTCATCAAAACCTCGACGTGATCAGGATTTAGCCGGAGCAAATCCTCAAAAATTGCGATGGCCCGCGCTGCGCGATTTTCGCGCCAATAATAATCCGCTTCCGCCAATCCTGCTTCGATATTAAGTGGATTGAGGGTTCGCGCATGTTGATACAATTCAAGCTCATTTTGAAAACCCCGCGGCTGCAAACGAGAAACATGCAAGTGCGCCAGCAACGGATAAATTTTGCTGTCGGTCGGTTCGCGGCGGCGCGCCTGCAACAACGCCTGTTCCGCCTCGTTCCATTTCTTTTGACGAATATAAATCTCTCCAAGTAAGCGCGCGCTTTCACCGCCGAGCGAATCGGTTGCGGCGGCGCGCTTTGCCAGCGGGAGAATTAGCCGCAAACCGTCGTCCTGATTTGTCTTTTGGCTGCGAAGATGCCGTAAAAATGCGCGCGTGTAAAGAGTGGCAAATTTTGCACGGCTGGAATCGTTTTGCCATAACGCCCGCGCTTGCTGCAGCGCCGGCTCTGTTTGATTCATCGCCAACGCGAATTTGACGGCATAATAACGCTGCCAAAGATCAATTGCAAATTGATTTTGCCCCGCCGGCGCCCAGGTTATTTTATTTACGCTCGACGCAACTTGAAAGATCCCGCGAGCGATTTCGGCAGCCCAATCTTGCAAGTTGTCAGATCGTTCCGGCAACGGCAAACGAATTTTTTCGGGTGATTTTTTGCGCAAATCGAAAATTTGAAATTCGACTGACCAACTATCCTGGTGATTGGCCGGCGCGCTCATCGTCATTCGGTAAACGCCGAAACCGGTCATTTGTAAATTAGCGTGTTGCGCAAAACGCAAAACGTAATCAAGATCGCTTAACGAATCGTGCTTGGCAGCGTCAAAGAGCGTTTCGGTGGGAATGACGTAAAAAGGCGTGTTCGTTGCATGTTGCAGGTGATCGCCGATCATCTCGGCGAAAGCCAGACCGGTGGCGTTGATATTTTTGCGTCGCGGCGCGCCGGCCAACGCGCTGTCGGTTTCCTCGATGAGAGGGAAAATCAGCACACCGGTGCGATGATCCGGCCGGCGCGGCTGCTGATGAAAATGCAAGAATGCGATTCCCCCGGCTAATCCTGCGGAAGCGAGACCGGCCAATATGCTGAACGTCGTTTTGCGAAACGCCTGGCTAAAATGAAATAAATTCCACAGCAGAAAAACGACAAACCCCCAAGCAATAATTAAAATGAGGCTTCCCTCCGGAAGCTGCATGGCGATAATCCTTATCTAATCTAAAGTAGGCGTGCGAAACTAAAGTTTTGCGCGCCGGGGTTCAGTAAATTTATTTTTACACTCGTGATTTACGCCGCGACGCTTTTTTCAGCAGCTCCGGCCGGCGTGCCGTTTTTGCCGTTTTCTATCGGCGGCAGCAATTCGCCGTTGAGCATCGCGTCGATCTCGTCGCCATCCAACATTTCGCGCTCGAGCAGCGCCTGCGCGATGGCGTGGAGGTTGTTCTCGTTTTGCTGCAAAATATTGGCGGCGCGTTGCGTGGCGGCGAGCACGATCTGTTTAACTTCTTCGTCGATCATTTGCGCCGTGCGCTCGCTGTAGTCGCGATGCTGGGCGATCTCGCGGCCCAGAAAGATTTCCTCCTCTTTTTTGCCGAATGACAACGGTCCCATGCTATCGCTCATGCCCCATTCACACACCATCTTGCGCGCCAATTCAGTCGCGCGCTCGATGTCGTTGCCGGCGCCGGTGGTGGTTTCTTTGAACACGAGCTTTTCGGCTTCGCGCCCGCCCATCAAATGCGCCAAAAGCGACTCGCAATGGTTGCGCGAGTAATTGTGTTTTTCGTCAATCGGCAGCGTCATCGTCAAGCCGAGCGCGCGGCCGCGCGGAATAATCGTGACTTTGTGGATGGGATCGGCGCCCGGCGTAAACTTGGCGACCAACGCATGGCCGGCTTCATGATAAGCCGTAATCTTTTTTTCATTCTCGCTGATCAACATGCTGCGGCGTTCGGTGCCCATCATGACTTTGTCTTTGGCCTCTTCCAAATCGCGCATGGCCACGCGATCTTTGTTGTTGCGCGCCGCCAGCAGCGCCGCTTCATTCACCATGCTGGCGAGATCGGCGCCGGAAAATCCGGGCGTTCCCTTCGCGAGCACCGTTAAATTCACGTCCTTGGAAATCGGGATTTTTTTGGTGTGAACTTTGAGAATGCCTTCGCGGCCGCGCACGTCCGGACGATCCACCACGATCTGGCGGTCGAAACGGCCCGGCCGCAGCAGCGCCGAATCCAACACATCCGGCCGGTTGGTGGCCGCGATGAGAATCACGCCCTCGTTGGAATCGAAACCGTCCATCTCGACCAGCAATTGATTGAGCGTTTGCTCGCGCTCGTCGTGGCCGCCGCCCAAACCCGCGCCGCGATGGCGGCCAACCGCATCGACTTCATCGATGAAAATAATGCACGGCGCATTTTTTTTGCCCTGCTCAAAAAGATCGCGCACCCGCGAGGCGCCGACGCCGACGAACATTTCGACAAAATCCGCGCCGGACATGCTGAAGAACGGCACGCCCGCTTCACCGGCCACCGCTTTCGCCAACAAAGTTTTTCCGGTTCCGGGCGGGCCGAGCAGCAGCGCGCCTTTGGGAATTTTGCCGCCGAGGCGCTGAAATCTCTCCGGATCGCGCAAAAAATCGATGATCTCGCGCAACTCCTGTTTCGCCTCATCCGCGCCGGCCACGTCGTCAAACGTCACCTTCGGGCGATTTTCCGTCAACATTTTCGCGCGCGATTTGCCGAACGAAAAAATGCCTTTGTTGCCCATGCCCTGCATGCGCCGCAACAGAAAAAGCCAGAACGAGCCGAGAATCACCCACGGCAACAAACTCAGCACGTAATTCCACCATTCCTGCGATTCATCTTTGAATGTGACTTTCAAACTGTTGTCAGCGCTGTAAATTTTTTGCCATTCATCGACAATCGCGTAGTTCGGCTTTTCGGGCAGATTGACGCGAACATAATTCGTTCGCTCTTTCGCATCGACTTGCAGCGGCTCCGCCAATTCGGCGTCGAGTTTCGCGCCTTTGACGTCGATGCTGCGCACGCGTTTTTGCTTGAGCAGTTCTTGAAATTGCGAGTAAGTCACCGGACGGATTTGGCGTTCCTCGTGACTGACCGTCATCGTCACCCAAATCGAAACCAACAGAATGAGCGCCCAAAATGCCAACGTTCGCGCCGGGCGCGTCCATTGCGAATTATCATCCTTGCGCGGCTTCTTGTTGTTGCCGGAGCGAGCTGGGGGAGGCGTCTTTTTTCCTTTACTATTCATGGGAAAGTTTTATGTTAAAATGTTTCGCAGTCTCGGCGTCAATCCATTACATAAATCGCCGGCAGATTGCGCAGTTTCTGGGCGTAATCGAGACCATAGCCGACGACGAACCGGTTGGGAATGCGAAAGCCGACGTAATCACAGGGATACTCGACTTGCGCGGCTCCTTCCTTCACTAATAATGAGACGAATTTGAGTGATTGGGGTTTCATCTCGCGCATTTTTTTTTCCAAAAACATGACGGACAGGCCGGAGTCGATGATGTCTTCCACCACCAACACGTGCCGGCCCTCGATGTGGCAATTGATTTCCTTGCGGACTTTCACCACGCCGGAGGTGCGCATCGCCTCGCCGTAGCTCGAAATTTTGATAAAATCAATTTCGCAGTCGATCGTGATTTGCCGCAGCAGATCGGCGCAGAACATAAAGCTGCCATTGAGCACGCCGATGAAAACCGGGCATTTTCCCGCGTAGTCGGCAGAGAGCTGCCGCGCCAGCTCTTTCACCTTCGCTTGAATTTGTTCCGCGGTCAACAGAATTGGGTATTGGCTTGCTAAAAACTTCGCAGTCTCGTCGGGCACGCTCGGTTCCTCTACAGCAGATTATTTGCTTTCGATCTTGGCTAAGTTGATTTATTCTTCCGGGAACAATTGCAAATGCAACACCGCGCGCGTCTTGCGGGTAATTTTAAAACGGTTGTCAATGCGATAACCACAAATCCAAATGATATCGCCGCCTTCTAAAATTGGCGCGACCGGACGTCGATGCCGCGGCACTTTCAAATCGGTAAAAAAATCAGACAGTTTTTTTGTGCCGCGCCCATTTCCGGCGTCGTCATCCGCGCGCAGCGGCGCGAAGCGATCACCGGGCCGCGGAAAACGCACGCGCAATTTCCCCGGCGCCTTTTCCGCATCAACAAACTGCGAATTGGGATTGACTTGCTCGCGCCAATCGCGCGGCAACTCTTTGCGCTCGATGAGAAGCGCCATCCCAGTATTGGGAATCCGACAACGTGCGCCGATATTAACCTCGGCAGAAAACGAAGCCGCCTCCCGGCTTGTCTTCTGTTGTTTGCCGCTTGTTTTTTGCTTTTGAAAAACCGCTCCGTCGTGATCGATTGAAACTTCGATTTGCCGTCGCCAAATAAAACGTTTTCCCGGAACCGGCGTGCGATCGGATTTTTGCAGCAACGCCAGTATCCGGCTTGTTTCAACGAAGGTCGGCTCAACCGGCTGATCGGCGAGCCGGCGAATAACGGCGCGAATAACATTAGACTGTATTATAGAAAAATACTTCCAAAATAATTCAAGATCAAGAATAATTTTATCCGGTCGCCGTACTTTAACAACTTCCGAGAGACGCGCTTCCGCTTCGGCGCGAAAATAAATCTCTGCCGAAGCCGCGATGCTTGCCAAACGTTCGAGGCTTTGTGCGATTTGAGGATTGAAACGCGTTTTTAACAGCGGCAGCAAATCATGACGAATGCGATTGCGCCGAAATTGCGTATCCGCGTTGGTGCGATCCTCGCGCCATTGCAACTGCCGGGAACGCGCATAAATTTCAAGCTCCGCTCGCGTGAAAGGCAGGAGCGGGCGCAAGATTGTAGCGCAGACTTCCAGCCTGCTGTTTGACGGGCTTTGCAACAACAACTCAGAACAGGAAGCCATTCCGCGCAATCCGGCCAAGCCGCAGCCGCGCAAAATGTGATCCAAAATCGTTTCCGCCTGATCATCCAGCGTGTGCGCGGTAACAATCGCGCGCGCCTGAAGATTTTCGCAGATTTTTTTTAAAGCGCGATAGCGCAATTCGCGGGCGGCGACTTCGAGAGAAAGTTTTTGCATTCGCGCATGAGTCGCCGTCTCGACCCGTTCCACCCAAAATGGGATACCCAGCTTTTCCGCCAGCGCTTTCACGAACGCTTCGTCTTCATTCGACTCATTGCCGCGCAGTTGATGATTGACGTGTCCAACAGCTAATTGTAGTGACCACTCGTTTTTGATTCGTTCGAATAAATCGAGCAGAACGCAAGAATCCACCCCGCCGGAAACTGCGAGCAGGAGCCGGTCTTGCGGCTTGAGTAATCGTTGCGCGGCGCAATGTCGGCGAAATTTTTGGAGTAATTCCATCACGCTTTGGGTAAGCGGATTCAGCCGATTGAGCGGATACGAATTTTATTTTTATCCGCCTGATCCGTTCAATCCGCTTGCATTATTTTTAGTGTGGCGCAAAATAAAAAATGATTCGCCGAAGACGAATCATTTTTCAGTAGCGGCGGAGGGATTCGAACCCCCGACCCGCGGATTATGATTCCGCTGCTCTAGCCGGCTGAGCTACACCGCCTTTTTTTCCTGCCTCTATTTTTAATATAAAAAATTATAAGCGTTAAAAGCAAATAGTTTTTTGCGAGTTTATCTTTCCGCCACCTGCCGCGGCATGATATGCGCCTGCAAGAACGCCCAGTCATCCTCGCGTAACTCCGCCGCAAAGTCCTTCTTGATTCGCGCGTCATATCGCACCGCCGCCCACAGCGCAAAAGGCGCCAGCGCCGGATCGTTGGTTTTGTAATAACGATATAAGAGAAAATATCCGTCCGCCAAATTGCGGCGATCATCGAGGGTCAATTTTTCCGGCGGACCGTGTAAAATCGGCACCGCAAGCTGTTGATCGATTTCCAAAATATCGGGATTCTTGATGGCGGCGGTGTTGGCGCGATAAACATTGGGCCATAAATAATGATCGCGATAATATTGCCCGGAGACGCCCCAGAGATTATCTCCCGGCGCGACGCGATGGCTGCCGCCGGCAAAAAATGGAAGTGGCTTCGCCGGCGTCGTCGAGATTGGGACGTGGCCATCGGCGATTTTGTCGGATTTGTTTTGCGATGACAAACCATTGGTTTGAGTCGGCGTTCTGTTGACAACGGAACGAGAAGCGCTTTCCTGCTGCTCTGCAATACGCCCGGGCAATAAGAGTAGGAGCAACAGTAGAATTGCGAAGGCGCCGGCATACCAGACGAAACGACGCCGGCGTCGAAGCGGCGGTGCGGGTGTTTCAAAAAGTTGCTCGAATTCCGAGTCGGTTGGCGCTAAAACCGGCTCGGCTTCATCAACGGTTTCGGCCAAAGTAAAAGTTGGCGCCGTATCACTTGCCGGCGCTGCGATTAATTCGGCATCAAATTTTTCTTTTATATCATCGGCGGTTTCGGCCGTCGCGAATCTTGCCGGCGGCTCGTTTGCCAGCTCGGTCAACACCTCGGCAATGTCAAATTTCTCTCGCGCTGGTTTCTTGATGGCGGGCGCGGGCGGCGAGGCGGCAAATTCAAGATGTTTCTCCATCAACGTTTGCAACGAGACGCGGCTGCCGGTGTGAACCGTCGGGCCAAACGCGCGAATGATCAACCGGCGCAGATTTTTAACCGGTTGAAAAACAACTTGCGGTGGAGGTGGTTTAAGCGCCGGCGCATAACTTTCCCCGGAAGCAAGCAATCGAAACGTACCGAAATTGTGGATTTTGACGACGCCATCGCGCAAAAGTCCGGTCTCGATAACGGCGACGGCTTCTTTAACGAATTTGCGCATGAAGGCGGTGTTGACGCCGCTCATTTGTGCAAGTTGAAAGATTTCTTCTTTTCCGGTCAGTGTTTTCCTGACGGAAAGCTGAGATGGTTTGCGAATGGGCGCGTTCATGTTGGCCTCCATTCTTTGACACGTTCTTTGAGGCTTTTATATGGTCGGAAGAACAACTCAATTTTAGACGGTTGGGAAACGAACTCTTGCGTAGCCGTGTCGAATGTGCGGGGAGATTTGCTCGGAGCGGCGTTAAGAGAACCAAAGCCGCGCATGACCACGGGGCCGCCTTTTTGCAGGCCATCGGTGATGACGGCAAACATATTATGCAGATGGCGGCGCGCCTCGCGTTGGGTAACTTTCAAGCGCGCGGCGAGCGTTTGGATAATTTCGCTGGTTGTCATGTTGATACCCGCTTCTTTCCTGACAACAATATGAAGAAAAAACGGCAGAATGTCAATCGAAATTTGACAACACAATGCAAGAAGCCTTTGGGATTGCCGAGAAAATTACCGGTGTCAAAGCGCCGCGCCTTCATCCCTCACCCGCAATGCTGAAAGCGATGGCGGGATTCACAAGCTTGAACCCATTTTTCTCTAAAAGCCGAACCAGTTCACTGAATTTCGTGGTAGAGTAAGATACGAAAGGAAAGGATTATAGGCAAAGGCTTCTTCAGAAATCATAAAAAACACTTGCGCTTTATAGCCGATCTTATTATTTTATCGCACTTTTCAAAGAATTGTAGTTGCTCGTAATTTAGCCGATGGATTTTTTCTGAATGGCCGGCGTTGGCATAAAATTCAGGAGCCTGTATGTCACAAGTTGTTATTCAAATACTTTTGCTTTTGCTGATTATCATTGGCGTTTCGGTATATGCCGATCGCTATTTTCGCATCCGGGCAAAAAAGAAGGACGACCGCGAGCTGTGGAAGAAAAACGCTGCGAATGTCAATAAACAACTCGAAGAAGCTTTTCAAAAAAAGAAAGAGGACGATTACAAGGGCTTCCTGCACCAAAAAATTTCCCGTTATCAGCCGCGTTTGCCGCATCTGATCGAGGGCGTCAACGAAGTGATGAAATGGGTCAAAAATGATATGGAAACGCCTTCCGGCCCCACCAGCGTCGTGCGAACCGTTTCCGAATTGTACGATCAAGCCGTGGTTTTGACCTATCATTATATGACGCAAACCAAAGTCGGGGACAAATACACGGAAGGCGCCGGTAAGGTAACGCGTATCTGGGTGTATGGCAAAGACGGCTGGAAACTCGTCCATGAGCACACCAGCTCCGGATGATGATAAACGATTGAACTCGACAACAATTTTAATTTAAAAAATATGCGACACGCAACCATTCTCGAGCGCCAGCATGCGGCGTTGTTGGTGATCGACATTCAAGATCGCGTTCACGCCGTGATGCGCTATCGCGAGGCGGTGGAAACCAACGCGCTGAAATTGATTCGCGGCTGCCAGCTTTTGCACGTGCCGATTTTTCTGACCGAGCAATATCCGAAAGGACTCGGCCACACGATCTCGTCGATTCGATACGCGCTGCAAACCGCGCTGCCGCTGCAAAAGATGACGTTCAGTTGTTGCGGCAGCGATGAATTGATGCGAGCGTTGAGCGAGAAAAAAATTCGACAGGCGGTTTTGGTGGGAATCGAGACGCACGTTTGCGTGCTGCAAACCGCGCTGGATCTGCGCGCCAATAATTTGCAGGTTCACGTCGTGCGCGATGCGGTTTCGTCGCGGCACGAATTGGATCATCAAACGGCGCTGCAGCGACTGGCGCAAGCCGGGGCGATCATTACCACGGCCGAATCCGCGCTGTTTGAATTGATGGCGCGCGCCGACACCGCCGAGTTCAAAGAAGTGTCGAAGTTGATTAAATAAAAACGGAGTGTTGGATTGATGGATCAATGGAATTATCCAACAATACAGCAATCCAATCGTGTTTACGACCGTTCCCGCCGCTTTTCTCTTTCCCGTCCGCGATGCAGGCCGCAATGGCTGTTGGGCTCGGAGCCGGCTTTGAAAATATCATAATAAACGCTGGGGCATTCGTCGTTCGCCAGTCTTTTGCTGGCGCTGCACAGCTCGACGCGCGCGATGGTGCCGGGACTCGGGAAATCTTCTTCCGGCAAGCCGAGCGAATCGTGCACCGCTTTCATATACGGCGCCCAAATCGGCAGCGCCACTGCCGCGCCGGTCTCGCCTTTTTCAAACGCCATATCCTGCCGATCGAACCCCACCCAAACGCCGGCGGACAATTGCGGCGTGAAACCGATAAACCAGGCATCGCGATATTCGTTCGTGGTTCCGGTTTTGCCGGCGGCGGCCCGATAGAACTGATATTTTGAGCGCGTTCCGGCGGCGGTGCCGCGACCGTAATCGATCACCGAGCGCAGCATGTCGGTCATGATGAAGGCCGTTTCTTTGCTGAGAACTTCCTTGCCGCTCGGCTGATTATTCTCCAACACATTTCCGTCTTTATCTTCCACGCGCAAAATGGCGAGCGGCTCCATGCGCACGCCTTGATTGGCAAACGATGAAAACGCCGAGGTGATTTCGAGCGGAATGACTTCGCCGGCCCCGAGCGCGATCGCATCGTACGGCGGGATGTTCGTGCTGAGTCCCATGCGATGCGCATATTCCACCACGACGGCGGGTCTGGTCACTTGTTGCACGAGCCGCACCGTTGGCAAATTCAGCGAGCGCGCCAACGCCTCGCGCAGCGTCACCGGACCGCTGATCGAGTTGTCGTAATTGTGCGGCCGCCACTCGGTGCCATCGACTTGCTTCACCACCACCGGCTGATTGAGCACTTCGTAAGTCGGCGGATAACCGTTGTCGATGACGGTGGTGTACACGAAAGGCTTGAACGCCGAGCCGGGCTGGCGCTGCGCTTGCACGGCGCGGTTGAATTTATTCTCCTCGAAATTGCGGCCGCCGACCATGGCGCGAATGTAGCCGCTGCGATTCTCGATGCAAACCAACGCGGCTTGCACCGGCCGAGTGTTGCTCAAAACGCCGTTAAAAAATGTAGTGTCGGCCATGACTTCCCTGAGCGTCTTGCCGAGGGTGTCGAGCATCGACGGCGTAAAAATTTTTAAATGTTCTTTATCAGCAACGAGCCGTTTATTGGTGCGGCGCTGCATCTCTTGAAGCTGTTGCGCCACAAATTTTTCCGCCAAATGTTGCGCCCGCGTGTCCAACGTCGTATAAATCTGCATGCCGTCGGTCAGAATTCTGTCGCCATATTTTTGCCAGAGCACTTGCCGAATATACTCAGTGAAGTAGGGCGCAACGCCGTAATGCTCGTTGGCCGAACGGTCGAGCACGCCCAGCGGCATGGCTTTGTAGGTTACAAAGTCCGGCTTGCCAAGTTTGTCCGTGAGGTACATGTTGGCCAGCACCAAATTGCGGCGCGCCAAACAAGCCGAAGGATTGCGAAACGGTGAAAGGGTCTCCGGCCTTTGCATCAGCGCCACCAACATAGCGGCCTCGTGCGGTTGCAACTGCTCCACGTCTTTGCCGAAATATTTTTGCGCCGCCATTTGCACGCCGTGCGTGCCGTGCCCGAGATAAACCTGATTCAGATACATCTCCATAATTTCATCTTTGGTGTACGTGCGCTCGATTTGAACGGCGGTGAGCAGCTCGCGAATTTTGCGGGTCACGGTTTTCTCGGTGGTGAAATAAAGCACGCGCGCCAACTGCTGCGTAATCGTGCTCGCGCCCTGGCGTTTTTCGAGATAAATCAGATCGATCAACATCGCCTGCGCGAACCGCACCGGCGTGAATCCCCAATGGTGATAAAAATTGCGGTCCTCCGTCGCCAGCAGCGCGTCCTTGAGATGTTTGGGAATTCGATCAAGCGGAACGTAGGAGCGCCGCTCTTCAAAAAATTCTTTGATGACTTTGCCGTCCGCCGAATAAACTTTTGAGACGAGTTTCGGGCGATAATCTTCGAGCTGCGTCAGCGACGGCAAATCCTGGCTGAGCTGATAAATGAAGATCAACCCCGGAATGCCGATCGCCGCCAGCAGCGCGCCGAAAATAACCCACGTGGTTTTCGATTTGAGCGTGACCGAAGAGAAATTCATATCATAACCTCTCGAAATAGTTGGGCCTGCTGGTGGTTGCGAAGACAGACGGCGCCGCAGGTCGCGCGAGGCGTTTTGATCATGATGGCGAATATAGCGTTTCATGGAAATTAAAAGCAATCCTATTGCAAATCGGCGCGGCGAGAAATTCTTTGACAACTCATTCGTGAGTTAAAATCTCGGCCAATCTTTTTGATTCGTGCTGCATGGCCGGCGCTTTCACAAAATATGGTTTCTGTTCCGGCCACGTTAGCAATTGCGGACCATTGGCATCGAGCTGGCAATAAGTAAAATGCTCCATCCAATCGCCGAGGTTAATAAAAAGTTTTTTGTCGATGGACTCAAACAACGGCTTGTGCGTATGCCCCATGATCACGACGTCATGGCCTTCTGCAAATTTTGACTCGGCATAACTGCGGTAATCGCGCTCCCACGTGTTGGGATTGTCTTTCACCGAGCGGCTGGTGTGCGACGCCAGCTTCGTGAGTGGAATGCCGAGGTCCGGGTGCAGCCAGCGATACAATTTAATACTCAGCGGATTTTTAAGAATGCGTTTCAGGAGCCGATAGCCGCCGTCATTCTTCGCCACCCCGTCGCCGTGAATGATGTAGGTGCGATAACCGCACAAATCCCGAATCACGTGATCCTCATGCAGCACCAGCCCGACCTCGCGGCTCAAAAAGTCGCCCATCCACAAATCGTGGTTGCCGGCGACGTAATCGATGGGCAGACCGGCATTGCGCAGTTCGTAGAGCTTGGCCAACGCCGCGAAATTGCGCTTTGCAATGGCGTGGCGATATTCAACCCAGAAATCGAACAAATCTCCGACAATGAACAAGCCGGCGCCGAGACGCTTGACGTAATCGAGAAATTCGATGACGCGTTTTTGCCGCCGCGCCTCGTCCTCGCGATGCGAGGCGCCGAGATGGGCGTCGGAGAAAAAAAAATAAGTCGGCATAAAAGTAATTTATGGAAATGCGCCGCTAAAATCAAGTCTTTCAAATTTTCAGATTTGCTTTTCAAGCGTTGGCATGGTATATTAACTAAATCCAACTTTTGTTGCAAGCATATTAAATTTTTATCTGCTATGCGCGCTCTATCGTGTTCATCTCCCCGTCCAGTCGGAGAGAAGCCGTTGGCGCTCGTCGAAGCGCCGGCGCCGACGCCGAGTGCGCACGAGATTCGTTTGCAGATTCGAATTTGCGGCATTTGTCACACGGACTTGCACGTTGTGGAAGGCGATCTGCCGCCGCAGAAACAGCCGATCATTCCGGGACATCAAATTATTGGCAGCGTTGATGAAATTGGCCGTGACGTGCAAAATTTCAAAATTGGCGACCGTGCCGGCGTACCGTGGCTCAATTGGACATGCGGCTTGTGCGCTTTTTGTCAACGCGGCAAAGAGAATCTTTGTGAAGCGGCAAAATTCACCGGCTATCATGTCGACGGCGGTTTTGCCGAGTATGTTGTGGCGCACGAAGATTTTGCTTACAAAATTCCAGAAATATTTTCCGATACCGCAGCCGCGCCATTGCTGTGCGCCGGCGTGATCGGCTATCGCGCGCTGCGATTGAGCGAAATCCAAAACGGCCAACGGCTCGGCTTGTTCGGATTCGGCGCCTCGGCTCATCTCGTCATTCAAATCGCGCGATATTGGAATTGTGAAATCTACGTTTTTTCGCGCAGCGCAGCGCATCGAAAATTGGCCGAAGCATTGGGCGCAAGTTGGACGGGCAGCGCCGAAAAAACGCCGCCGGCCAAACTCGACAGCGCCATCATTTTTGCGCCGGCCGGGGGGATCGTTCACGCCGCATTGCGAAATTTGCAAAAAGGCGGCACCGTGGCATTGGCCGGAATTCATATGAGCCCGATTCCGGAAATGGATTATTCACTCATCGATCACGAACGCACGCTGCGCAGCGTCGCCAACAGCACGCGCAATGACGTGCGAGAATTGTTGCGGCTCGCGGCGGCGATTCCGCTCCGCACCGAAATCGAACGCTTTCCATTCACCGCAGCGAATCGCGCGCTGCAGCTTCTCAAGGCCGGACAGATTAATGGCGCCGGAGTTTTGGAGATCAACTAAAATCTGAGATTGACCGGTCGCTCGATTCCATTTAGTTGCTGCAGAACATTTCAGCTTCAGCGACCGGCCAATAGGTTTTGAAGAAAAATTTTTTATGCCCAACTCTGAAATCAAAATTCTGCTGGCTTGCCTCGATCAAGCTTATGACCACAAATCCTGGCACGGCACGAATCTTCGCGGCTCGATTCGCGGTCTCACCGTGCGAGAAGTTTCTTGGCGGCCAGCGCCTCGTCGCCATAACATTTGGGAGATCGTCGTTCATGCCGCTTATTGGAAATACATCGTGTATCGCCGTTTAAGCGACGAGCCGCGCGGCTCGTTTCCCTTGAAAGGATCGAATTGGTTCGACCGCCCGCACGAATCGGCCGCGGCCGCGTGGAAAGCGGACCTGAAGTTGCTTGCGGAGATGCACAAGGCGCTGCGCGCGGCGGTCGCCAAAATGAATGCGAAAGATCTTCACAAAATTCCCCGGAACAGCAAGCTTAGCCACTTGGCGCTGATTGCCGGCATTGCGGCGCACGATTTATATCACGCCGGCCAAATCCAGTTGCTCAAACGATTGAGCAATGAAAAATAGACTCGGTAACTTTTTGCCGAAAATCCAGTATTAAAAAACTCGCGAGCTCTAAAACTAAAAAGTAAATTTTAAAATTATTGAGGAGGTGCATGCCAATTTTAGAACTTCAAAACGTCAGCAAGTCTTTCGGCCAGCTCGAGGCCGTGCAGGATTTGAGCCTGACGGCGCCGGCCGGCATGATTTACGGTTTTCTCGGCCCCAACGGCGCCGGCAAAACCACGACGATCCGCATGATCATGGAAATCATTTTGCCGGATCGCGGCCGAATTTTGATCAACGGCCATCTCAACACCTCGCGCGACGTGCTGGATCGCGTTGGTTATTTGCCGGAAGAGCGCGGCGTTTATCGCAAAATGAAAGTGCGCGAGGCGCTCGAATTTTTCGCTCAACTCAAAGGGCTGAAAAAAAGCGAGCACAGAGCAAAAATCGAGACGTGGATCGAACGTTTCGGCATGGCCGACGTGCAGACTAAAAAAATGGAAGAACTTTCCAAAGGCAATCAGCAAAAAATTCAATTTCTCACCGCCGTTTTGCATGAGCCCGATCTCATCATTCTCGACGAGCCGTTCATGGGATTGGATCCGCTCAATGCCGATTTGATCAAGCAGGTCATTCTCGAGCAAAAGCAGCGCGGCGCGGCGATTGTGTTTTCGACGCACCTGATGGAGTCGGCGGAAAGATTGTGCGACGCCATTTGTTTGATCAACAAGGGCCGCAAAGTTCTCGACGGCGAGGTCAAAAAAGTCAAACGCGATTTTGGCCGCAACAACGTGATTCTCGCCTATGACGGCAAGTCGGATTTTCTCAAAAATAACGGCATGGTGGAACGCCACGACGATTACGGCAATTACGTCGAAGTGCATTTGCGCGACGGCGCCAGCCCGCAAGCTTTGCTCGCGGCGGCCATGCAGCAGGCTGAAATTTCCCGCTTCGAAATCGTCGAACCGTCATTGCACGAAATTTTTCTGGCGACGGTGAAAGAGAATTGATTTTAGCGGGGGACCGCCGAAAAATTGGAAATACTGTCATTCGGAGAAAAATTTTATGGATAAAATGCTGACCGTTTTGCGTCGGGAGTACGTCTCGCGCGTTAAAACCAAAGGCTTCGTGATCGGCACGATTCTGCTGCCGGCTTTCATGCTCGCGATGTTCGTTTTGCCGAGCCTGTTTATGTTTCTCAAATCCGACAAGCCCAAACAGATCGCCGTCGTCGATCAAACCGGCGAGGTTTTCGAGGCTTTGTTGGCGGAGTTGAATGAGAAGAACGAGGGCGGCCAGCGGCTTTATAATTTTGCCAAACCGAAGGCGCTTTCGGAAGATCTGGACGCCGCTAAAAAAACCTTATCCGACGGCGTGGATAAGGGCGAATGGGACGGCTACATCATCGTTCCGGCTTCCGTTTATGAGCAGGGCTTTGCGGAATATTACGCGAAAAGCGTGAGCAATTTCCGGGAGAACGAAGCGATTGAAAGCGCCATCAGCCGCACCGTCACCGAGAAGCGCATCCAACGCAGCGGCCTCGACGCCGAAAAAGTCCGGCAACTGGTTCGCCGCGTCGATCTGCAAACGTTCCGCGTCGGGCCCGGCGGCAAAGAGGAGAAAGATCAAGGTTTCACTTTCGCCATCGCGTACTTTCTGGGGTTTTTCATTTACATGTCGATGTTCATTTACGGCGCGATCGTCATGCGCAGCGTCATCGAAGAAAAAACTTCCCGCGTCATCGAATCGGTGATCTCTTCGATCAAGCCGTTTCAGCTGATGGCCGGCAAAATTTTCGGCGTCGGCGCGGTCGGTTTGACGCAATTTTTGATTTGGACCCTGGTCATGGGATTGCTTTCGCTTTACGGCTTGCAAGTCGCGGCGATGTTCGCGCCCAAAATGGCCGGCGCGCAGAACGTCGCGCTGCCCTCGGTGTCGCTCGGGCTGTTGATTTATTTTGTGATTTTTTTCGTGCTCGGTTATTTTATTTACGCCACAATTTACGCGGGCATCGGCGCGATGGTCAACTCCGAGCAGGAAGCGCAGCAGATGCTCATCCCGGTCAGCTTGTTCATCGTCGTGCCGATTTTGATGATGACTTACATCATCGGCAATCCCAGCAGCCAGACGTCCGTGGTTTGTTCGCTGGTGCCGTTTTTTGCGCCGATCATCATGCTGGCGCGCATCGCCGTGGAAACGCCGCCGTTCTGGCAAATCGCCGTTTGTCTCGCGCTGATGGTCGCGACGATTCTCGGCTTGATTTGGGTCGTCGGTCGCATTTACCGCGTCGGCGTGTTGATGTACGGCAAACGCCCGACGCTGCCGGAAATTTTCAAATGGATTCGATACGCCTAAAATAATGGATTGATGGATCAATGAATTGTTGAGGTAAAAGCGCCTCCCATCGCTCCCATATTTCATCAATCCACCAATCCAACGATCCAAAACTCCGACAATCCGTTTCCATGTGTCGTCTGTTAGGTTTTCGCTCAAACATACCGATGCCGCTCGCATATCCTCTGCTCGACGCCTCGAATGCATTGATGAAGCAGAGCAAGAATGATAGCCGCGACCTCGCGCATCCGGATGGCTGGGGCATCGGCTATTATCAAAACGGCGAGGCGGTCGTTCACAAAAACGTGGCGCCGGCGTATGAAGATGCAATCTTTCGCCAACATGCGCGAGCGATTTCTGCGAACAATGCGATTGTGCACGTGCGCGCTGCTTCGGTGGGAAACATCACGCTGCAAAATGCCCATCCGTTTCGTTATCAAAATTGGATCTGGGCGCACAACGGCACGGTGCGGCCGTTCGACGATATTTATCAGCAATTCGTCAAACAAATCGATCCGAAATTTCTCGCGCATCGACAGGGCCAAACCGACAGCGAGATGTGTTTCCTGCTTTTTCTAACCGAGCTGGCCAAACTCTCGCCGGCCGATTTGACGCGCCCGTCACCCGAATTGGCCGTCGAAAGCCTGCGCCCACCGTGCAAAAAATTTTGGCGATGGCGAAGCCGTTTATTTTGCCCAAGCCCTCGGCGCTGACGTTCTTGGCAACCAACGGCGAAATGTTATTGGCGTTTCGGTATGTGACGACGTTGTTTGTATTGCAAAGAAATTCGTCGGGAAGCGGTTGGCTTTCATTTAAAAAAATAAATTCTTTCCGGATGGCGATTGTCGCCTCCGAGCCGTTGAGCGACGAAAGCTGGCAGGAAATTCCGAATGGGCAATGTGTATTGATCGGATCAGATTTGGAGGCGCAGCTTATCGATTTTGGAATTGGCGAGCCGGTTTCTAATTCACCGGCAACCGGCAACGCGAGCATCATTCAAGACAAAAGTCATGTGACGAAATAATCACGAATTTTAGATAAAATTCTATTGACTTGAAATCAACAGGTAACTACATTTGAGAAGCTTGCCTTATCATTTTGCAAGCGTTTTATTCACAGGAAAGTCGAAGTTCGGGATTTATTTAAGGATTTGAAAAATGTTTTTCGCTTCTGTCAGTTTGTTTGGGCAGCCACCCCTGAATTTGCCACGCGCTATTATCTTCCCCTCCGACTATTAGCCCCAATGCGTTCAGCAGAATGATTGTTCTGGCAGAGCCGGCGCGTCTCCCACAAGACATTTGACGCCGTCGTCTCAAAGACAGTATTTTGTTAAATTCAAATTTTTATTTCTGATGCACAAAATTTTAGAGCCGAAACTCGTTGCGATTTTTCGGCAAGGCTATTCTCAAAAACAATTCACCGCTGATTTGATTGCCGGCGTCATCGTCGGCATTGTTGCGTTGCCATTAGCCATCGCGTTCGCCATCGCCTCCGGCGTCAAGCCGGAACAAGGACTTTACACCGCCGTCGTCGCCGGTTTTGTCATTGCCGTGTTGGGAGGAAGCCGCGCGCAGATCAGCGGCCCCACCGGCGCGTTCATCGTCATCATTTACGGCATCGTGCAAAAACACGGCTACGACGGGCTCGCCGTCGCCACGATGATCGCCGGCTTGTTGCTCATTATCATGGGTTATGCGAGAATGGGCGTGCTGCTAAAATTTATCCCGTATCCGGTGACGGTCGGATTCACCAGCGGCATCGCGCTGATTATTTTCTCCTCGCAAACGCGCGACTTCCTCGGCCTGCAAATGGAAAAAGTGCCGGCCGATTTTGTGGAGAAATGGGCGTCGTATATCGCGCATTTGCCCACATTCAGTCCGCACGCCCTCGGCGTCGGATTATTGGCGCTGGCAATCATCGTTTTGTGGCCGCGCCTCACGCATAAAATCCCCGGCTCGCTTGCGGCGATTTTAGTGGCGACCGCGGTTGTGCATCTTTTCAAATTGCCGGTTGATACCATCGGCAGCCGGTTCGGCAGCGTGCCCAACAGCCTGCCCGCGCCGCATTTTCCGAATTTAAGTTGGAAATTGATCACGGAAATGTTTTCGCCGGCAGTGACGGTGGCGTTGCTGGCAGCTATCGAGTCGTTACTCTCGGCAGTGGTCGCCGACGGCATGTTGGGAACGCGCCATCGTTCGAATATGGAACTCATCGCGCAAGGCGCCGGCAATATTTTGTCGCCGCTTTTTTTTGGCATTCCGGCGACCGGCGCAATTGCCCGCACCGCGACCAATATTAAAAACGGCGGCCGCACACCGATTGCAGGAATCGTGCACGCGGCCACTTTGCTTCTCATTATGCTGTTTTTCGGGAAATATGCCGCGCTGATTCCCATGCCGGTGCTCGCAGCGATTCTCATTTTTGTTTCCTACAACATGAGTGAATGGCATGCCTTCGTCAAATTGTTCCGCAGTCCCAAGAGTGATATCGCCGTGCTGCTTGCGACGTTTCTGCTCACCGTCCTGATCGATTTGACCGTTGCCATTCAAGTCGGCGTGGTGTTAGCAGCCTTTCTTTTTCTGAATCGGATGTCGAACGTGACGCAAGCCAACTTCATCACCAAAGAATTGCGGCAAGACGACGACGAATTTGAAAACGGTCCAAACGCCATTGCCAAGCGCGAGGTTCCGGCCGGCGTCGAAGTATTCGAAATTTACGGCCCGTTATTTTTCGGCGCCATCGAGCAGTTTAAAGACGCCATTCGCCAACTCGAAGCGCCGCCGAAAGTTTTGATCCTGCGCATTCGCAACGTGCTCGCCGTTGACGCTACCGCTTTGCAGGCGCTGGAAGTCGAGTTTAAAAATGCCCAAAAAGCCGAAACGGTTTTCGTGCTTTCCGATGTGCATACACAGCCGCTTTACGCGATGCAGCAATCCGGCTTGCTCGAAAAGATTGGCGGGGAAAATGTGTGCGGCAATATTGATGACGCCTTGAATCGCGCCCGCGCCATTCTCGGACTGCCGCCGGTCGAGCGCCCCGGTCCGTTTGTGCCGACCGTAGCGAGAGAAAAAGTTTTGGAAAATGCGTAATCGCCATCATCTTTTTGCCGGCCTCTCCCGCAACGTCATCGTTCTCGGCCTCGTCAGTTTGTTTCAAGACGTCTCCAGCGAGATGCTCTATCCCGTTGTGCCGATGTTTCTCGCCACCGTGCTCGGCGCGCCGATGACGGTGATCGGACTTATCGAGGGCTTCGCCGAATTTACTGCCGCGATTCTCAAAGCCGTTTTCGGAAAATTATCCGACCGCTTGCAGCGCCGCCAGATTTTTATTAGTCTCGGTTACGGCCTTTCGGCGTTAAGCCGCCCCCTATTAGTTCTCGCCAACAGTTGGGGATTCGTGCTCGCTTCGCGCTTGCTTGATCGTCTTGGCAAAGGCGTGCGCATCAGCCCGCGCGACGCGCTGCTGGCGGCTTCGGCGCCGGCTGAGCACCGCGGCAAAGTTTTCGGACTGCATCGCGCGATGGACACGATCGGCGCGGTGGTTGGGCCATTGCTCGCGATTCTATTGCTGGCGATGACGAACAATGATTATCGTTTCGTTTTTCTCGTCGCGATTATTCCAACGATACTTGCATTACTTCTCACTTTTGTCGTAAAAGATATTAAGTCCAGTTCCCGGCCACAAATATCAAATAACGCGCACCCCGATCACGGGCCGCTGATTACTGATAATTTGCCTTCGGCTTATTGGAAATTTCTCGCCGCCAACACCCTCTTTTTTATCGGCAACAGCAGCGATGTTTTTCTCATCCTGCGCGCCAATGATCTGGGGCTTTCTTCAACATTGGCCATTTGCGCTTACGTCGTTTATAATCTCGCTTACGCGTTGTTGGCAACTCCCGCCGGAATGATTTCGGACAATCTCGGCCGCCGGCGCGTGATGCAAATGGGTTTTCTCGTTTTCGCCTTTGTTTACACCGGCTTCGCATTGGCAAACTCGACGTGGCTAATTTGGCCGCTGTTTGCGCTGTATGGCTTTTATGCGGCGATGACCGAAGGCGTCAGCAAAGCCGCGATTGCCGATCTCGTCGCGCCGGAGCATCGCGGCAGCGCGATGGGATTTTTTTATTTGATTACCGGCGTCGCCGCGCTCATCGCCAGCAGCGTTGCCGGCTGGCTTTGGAAAGAATTTGGCGCTTCCGCCGCATTAAGTTTTTCAGCGGGAATGGCGGCTCTTGCCGCGCTCGCGATGTGGCGCTGGAAAGGATGATTGTTAATCGCGATCATTGCAATTCTTTAAAATTCGCCACGACGCGCGACGCGCGCGCAATTCTTAGCAGAATTTTTCTTGACACTTGTGAATTTATTCTTTATTATCCTATTACGGCAATTTTTTATTCGACAACAAAGTTTGAATTCGGACCTGTGCCAAGTTTGGGAGATTGTGGGTTATGCTAGTCGCTGTGCGAGTTGATCGAGTCACGCTGGATACGACAGCCAATCGCTTCGTGGTCATTCTCCGCGACGATGCGCATCATCGCTGGCTTCCGATCGTGGTCGGGTCTTCCGAAGCGCAGGCGATTGCGCTGCAAATGGAAAGCATCATCCCGCCGCGGCCATTGACGCACGATCTCGTGAAGAATTTGTTGGATTCGGTCGAAGTTCGCATTTCCCGCATTGTGGTGAATGACCTGCGGGAAAACACCTACTACGCGATGATCGGCCTCAAGATGAACGGCTCGAATGTCGAAGTCGATGCGCGACCGAGCGATGCGATTGCCATTGCGCTGCGGGCGCAGGCCCCGATCTTCGTCGATGATGAAGTCATGAAGAAAGCCTCGGTGAGCGACAAAGATTCCGAGCGCGCGGAGGAGAATGTGCCGATGGATCGCCTCGAACGCCTGAATTTCGAGCTGCAAAAAGCGGTGAGCGAAGAGCGTTTCGAGGACGCCGCGCGCCTGCGCGACGAAATCAATGTTACAAAAAAAGAACGGCGCAGCGAGAAATAAAATCGAGCCGGTTTTTGTTGGAAAGCATATCCTGCCATCAATTCGTGAGGCAGAGATATGCTTTTTTGTTTTAGGACAAATGCTGACTGCAAAGCTTGAAAACAAATTCATCATGAGGCCACGATGCGAAATTTTTTTTCAGCCGCGGCGCTTTTCCTTTTTGCAATGCCGGTGTTTGCCGGCAAGCTGCCGGATTTTCGTTTGCAAGATTTGAACAACAAGACGGTTTCCTATTCACAACTCAAAGGCAAAACCCTCACCGTGCTCGATTTTTGGGCGACCTGGTGCAAGCCCTGCGTGCGCTCCATTCCCAAACTCGTCGAGCTGCACAAGCAATATGAAAAACAAGGCGTGCGGTTCATCGGCATAAATGTTGATGGGACGCGCAATCTGTCGAAAGTCAAGCCGTTTGCGCATTCTCTGAACATCGCCTATCCGGTGCTGCTCGACGTGAACAATGAAATCATGAACAAGCTCAAAGTGACGGCGATGCCGACGATTATCATCACCGATGCCGAGGATGAGATCGTCTTTTTCCATCAAGGCTATCGGCCGGGCGATGAAAAAACGCTTGAAGAGGAAATCAAAAAGCTGTTAAGCGCGAGCGAGAAGACGGATGAAAAATAAGCTGCTCCTTCTGTTCGTCGTTTTCTGCGCCGGCAGGGCCGCCGCGCAATTCTCCGCCGGCAATACGGCGGAATATCAAGTCGGGAATTTGCCTTTCGAGAAGCCCGATGATTTGACGACATTTTACAATAAACTCAATCTGTCCTATCAATGGCAGGATTGGCGCGGCGCCATCAAATTGGAACGCTTTCAACGACCGCGCAACGACAAGGATTATACCGAGCTGACGCAGCGATCTTTGCGCTACACGCGCGGCAAGTTCGACGCCGCGCTCGGCAATTTTTATGAGATTCTCGGCCGCGGGCTGTTGCTGCGCTCGTATGAAGTTCCCGGCACGCTGTTGGAGAATCCCGGCCAGCGCATTCGTTACGGCTTTTATCGCGATCTCGACGGCGCGCTGCTGAAATATCAATCCAACCGGCTCGATCTGAAATTTCTCCACGGCAAACCGCTGTTAAATTCGTTTCCGCCGAATGCCGAGAGCAAGCTGCGGCGCCGCCATCTTTTAGACGGCTTTGAATCAACGCTGCGCCCCGTCTCGAATTGGGCGCTCGGCGGCGCTTATTTGCGCGATCACTTCGAGAGCAAACTGAAGGAATATGGCTCGCTCAGTTTGTCGGGGAATTTGCCGCATAATATTCAAATCTACTCCGAATACGCCGAACGCCTCGGCGGCAGGAACAAGCGCTTCGATTTGTCCGACGGCTCGTCGCATGCGTTTTATGCCGCTGCCAATTTTGTGGCCGGGCCGTTCGGCATGAGCGCCGAATACAAAGATTACAACGATTTCTTTCTCGAGTACAACGATCCACCGCCGTTGATCAAAGAACATCCGTATGCCGTGCTCAATCGCAGCACGCATTTGCTGGAGCCGAACAATGAGACCGGCTGGCAGGCGGAAATTTTTCTCAATTCAACGAAGGGACACACGGCGGTTCTCAATTGGACGCGCGCCGATAGCCGGCCATTTCAAAAAAACAACCGTTTTGAGGAATGGTTCGCGGAAATCGGCTACCCGCTTGGCGAGCAGATGACGTTGAAAACATTTTTTGATCGCAGCGACGATGAGCTGCGCTTCGAGAAAGATCGTTCCGCCGGCGGTTTGTATTTGGAGCGCGAATGGCCCCGGCAGTTTGGAACGACGCTCGATCTCGAGTATCAAACGTTCGTGCGCGATTTCAAGCCGCCGCATCGCGTGAAAAACTATGTAGCGACGGTGACGGTTTCAAAAGCGCCGAAACTTTCGGCCGGCGTGATTTGGGAGCGAACGACCGATCCGCTGTTGACGGACAAGGCGACAACGCCGCGAGTCGAAACGGCGCCGCGCCATTGGCTCGGTTACACGCTGGGCTATCAGTTCAGCAATCATTATTTGGTCAATTTGTTTTTTCTCGGCTATAATTGAAGCCGCTGCATAGCGGCTGGTCCAGCCACCGAAAGCAGCATTTATCAACCGCGCAAGAACAAAGCGTTTGCCGCCATCGGCCTCGATTATTACAACGGCAGCACGACGCAATTGAGCGCGTTCCAACAAACCACCGGTATTACCTACCCGCTGGCTTTGACCGCAAGCGACGTGGGGAATCTGTATGGCGTGGTCAACGACTGGTCCGTCGTCGTCGATCAGCAAGGCATCATTCGCTACAAACAGCCGGGCGTCAATGTCACCGCGATCAACAGCGTGATCGACAACTTGCTGGCGACTACCGGTGTGGAAGAAGAGAGCGCGGCGCCGCGCGATTTTGAGCTGAAACAAAATTATCCCAGCCCGTTCAATCCCGCCACGAAAATCGTTTTTGCGATTCCAACGGCGGAGCGCGTTTCGGTGAAAATTTACGACGCGCAGGGCCGACTGGTGCAGACGCTTCTGGATTCTCCGCGCGCTGCGGGCCGCCATGAAGTGGAATGGAATGGCCTGAATCGGCAAAATGAACCCGCGTCTTCCGGCGTGTATTTTTACCTTTTGCAAGGCGGCAGTTTCAAAGAAATGAAAAAGATGATTTTGCTGCGATAGTCTCGGTAAAAAGATAACCGGGCGATGAACGACGGATTGCGCGAATTTCGCGGATTGATATTGTTGCCACTAAAATTCGCGGTATCGCCGCAATCCGTTGTGGTTTTCTGTGGCGGCCACATTTTTCCTTATTCCCTCCTTTTTGCGAATCCTGCATTTTCTCGTTGAAATTTCCAGAATCTTTTAGTATTTTCCATAACACAAAAACGGCTGTAAATCTGCAAGCGGTCATTAGTCATCGCGAAGAGTTTGGTTTTATGTCCGAAGTCGTCATTCCGGTTAGAAAACGCCGGCCGCATGTTCGGCAGCGCCCGCGGGTAGTCACGATTCCGCGCTATCACGTCGTCCTGTTGGATGACGATGACCACACGTATGATTACGTCATCGAGATGTTGGTCAAGCTGTTCGGCCACAGCCGCGAGCGCGCGTTTCTGATGGCCTGCGAGGTCGACGGCGCCGGCCGCGTCATCGTCGATACTACGACAAAGGAGCGCGCCGAGTTGAAGCGCGACCAGATTCACGCGTACGGGCGGGATTGGCGCATCGCGCATTGCAAAGGCTCGATGAGCGCGATCGTCGAGCCGGCGCCGGGGCATTGCGACGAATAATAATTTTTCAAATAAACTCCTGATTTAGAGCACCTCCCATTTTTGAGGTCCGATTTTGCGAAAAATTTTTCGTCAAACCCATTTCCAGGTCGAGTGCCGCGTGCTGATCATTCTTGCCGTTTTGGCGGCGAGCGGATTTTTTTCGTTTCCGGCGCTTGGCCAAACTTCCTCGCAGCGCCTGTTCGGGAGAATGCAGGCGCGTTTTGTCGCCGAAGACTCGCTTCGCCGCGCGACGTCCTTTTCTTACGATTTGAATTTAACCAGCACGCTTTATTTGAAAAATGACTCCGCGCAAGTGTTTGAAGAATGGCGCCTCACGCAAAATCCGGACAGCATTCGCGCCCGCCGGCTGTCGCGGCGAACGAATGGGAAGGCCGAGCTGATCAAAAAATATGAAGCGCCGATAAAAATTCAATCGGTGAAGCGCGACCCGCGCCAGCAAATTGACGGCCCGCTGACGGCGGCGATATGGGATTTGCTGGATCGAATCAAGAAGGATTCCCGGTCGCATGTCATGATTGATGGCGAAACGACGGGCCGCGACGGCGCGAAAAATTATGTGATCAAGTTTTTGGCCAATGATCGCGCCGGCAGTTTTTGGGTGAACGCGCAAACCGCCGGGTTGGAGCGCGTCGAATGGGCCTACGGCAAATCCATCGGCCTGTCTTCTTCCGGCGAAAAATCCACGATCGAACTGGCGCCGGTTTTTAGCGCCGTCAGCTTTCCGGTCAAACTTGTTTTCAACGAACGGTCGCGCACGCTGTTGCGGCGGACCGGCGCTTACACGGAAATCGCGACGAGGAATTTTCAACGCGAGGACACGCCATGACGATACGCCAACTGGCCGATACCGATATTGACGTGGTGCTGGCGCTGTGGAATCGCAGCGCCAGATTCGATCAGATGACGCCGGAACTGTTTGAAGAAAAGGTTTTCGACGATTCGAATTTCCGGGCGGAATGGGCTTTGGTGGCTGAAGAGCAAAACCGCGCGACAGGTTTCATCATGGGCCTGGCGCGAAATTTTCACGACGATAAAGTGGGTTTTGTGAAATTGCTCGCGGTCGATCCGGCGGCGCAGCGGCAGGGCGTCGCCACGCAATTGTTGCAGCGCGTCGAGTCGGCGTTGTGGAATGCCGGCGTCTCGCACATTCGCGCGCTGGACAGCAATCCGAATTATTTGCAGCCCGGACTCGACCCGCGTTACACCGAGGCGGTGATTTTTTTCGAGCATCACGGCTACAAACGTTTTGCCGAAACGATGAATTTGGAAGTTGATTTGACGAGCCGTGATTTCAACACCACGACGATGGAGGAGCAGTTGCGCGCCAAAGGCATCGAGATTCGCCGCGCGATTATGGGCGACCGCGAGGATTTGATGCGATTGCTGGAGCGCCATTGGAAAGTGTGGATTCCAGAAGTCGACCGCACGCTGCTCAATTATCCGATCACGCTGCACGTGGCGGCGTATCAACATCGCATCGTCGGCTTTTCGGCGTACGACAGCAACAATTTCAACACCGGCTGGTTCGGCCCGATGGGCACCGATCCGGCGCTGCAAGGCAAAGGCGTTGGCGGCGTTTTGCTCCTGCGCTGCTTGAAAGACATCCAAGAACAGGGCCATCGCTTCGCAGTGATTCCGTGGGTTGGGCCGTATCGTTTCTATTCGCATTACGCCGGCGCCCGCATCAGCCGCGTGTTTTGGAGGTATAAGAAGGAAGTCGCATAAACTATGTTATCTGGCTCTCAAAATATTGGAAAGGAACATTGCTGAAATTCGGAAGTGCGGTGAAGAATTGAAATGGATGCGTGCGGCGATTTTATCATCCGTACAGTTACTAAACTGCTTGCGCAGAAGAATGATATAACGCTTGACATTTAACGTTTGGCGTTATATATTTTACTCATGATCAGGTCATTCAAGGACAAGGAAACAGAGAAAGTTTTTCATCGTACTTTTTCTCGTAGTCTACCGCCCAATATTCAGCAAGTTGCTTTCCGTAAGTTGCGAATGCTAAATCGCGCTACTTC
>Ga0247727_10004715_pt1 | contig 28617 bp, 27 predicted proteins | sample WisWelCaveWW1625_FD_202498 | JGI IMG/M metagenome (GOLD analysis project Ga0247727, IMG submission 202498) | Biofilm microbial communities from Wishing Well Cave, Virginia, United States - WW16-25 | ecosystem: Environmental > Aquatic > Deep subsurface > Groundwater > Cave microbial mat | place...
AAACTTTCCCAGAGGTGAAATTCAACTCCTTCACAACTTGCACCTCTTGGGAGTACAACGGATGGAGAAAATAGTGAACCGTTACACGTTGCTGTTTATGGGTTGTGTTACGCCACCTCGTGGGAAAAGTGAAATAACATCGTTTCCCAGTCCCGCAAGGGACGATTGAAAAGAAGGGCTTCAAATATTATAACCACCGCCTTTTCATTCGTCCCTTGCGGGACTGGTGAGGCAATGAAAGGTGATGTTTCCCCGCGATCAATCGCGGGGCTATTGTCGTCTGTCCCTTCGGGACAAGATTTTCGGCAAATCGTTTGCTTAACTTAATGGCATGAAGTGAGCAGTAAACAGTGATCAGTTCATGAAGTTAAGCAATGATCTTGTCATTCTGAAAGAAACTTTATAGGATGCCGCCGCGAGCTAGTTTGTAAAAAGATTCTTCCAGATTGACAGTCTCCTTAACTTAACATAGAGTGACCAGCGACAAGTAACCAGCATCAAGCAACAAGCAACCAGCATGCGCGCTCTCGTCCAACGTGTCACGAAAGGTTCGGTTTCAGTCGACGGCAAAATCGTCGGCGCCATCGAGCAGGGGTTGGTGATTCTGCTCGGCATCCGCGCGGGCGATACGGAAGCCGATGCCCGCTACCTGGCGGAAAAATGCGCCAACTTGCGAATTTTTGCCGGCGCGGACGGCAAGTTCAATCGCTCGTTGCTCGACGTAGGCGGCGGCGCGCTGGTCATCTCGCAATTCACGCTTTATGGCGATACGCGCAAAGGCCGGCGCCCGGGGTTCGAGGAAGCCGCGCGTCCGGAAATTGCGGAGCCGTTGTACAAATGCTTCGTGCAGGAGCTGCGGCGGTTTCCCATTCGCGTTGCCGAAGGCGTTTTTGGCGCCATGATGCTGGTTGAGATTCACAACGACGGGCCGGTTACGCTCATGTTGGAAAGTCAAGTTGAAGCAAAGCGTAAAACGTGAGGCGTAAAGACGTAAAATATAAAGCGTAATAATTTAAATTTAATACGAATTATATTTTTACGCATTACATTTTACGAATTACGTTTCACGCATTACGCCCGAACCCATTATCAACAGCGCCGACGCTTCATGCTTTTGCCGATTGTCTTGCCGGAAAAACCCGTCATTCTCGCTTCGGCTTCGCCGCGCCGCGCCGAAATTTTGAAAAAGATCGGACTTGATTTTTCCATTCGGCCGAGCGCCATCGACGAAACCAATATTGCGGCGCTGCCGCCGGCGGAGTACGCGATTGATCTCGCCAGGCGCAAAGCCCGAGCCGTTGCAGCAGAGGTTGCAACCGGCCTCGTGATCGGCGCCGATACCATCGTCGTGCTGGAGAATGAAATTTTAGGCAAGCCGGCTTCTGAGCAGGATGCCGGCGAAATGCTGCGGCGCCTATCCGGAAAAACCCATCGTGTCTTCACCGGCTTTGCGCTGTGCGATCGGCCTTCGAATCGCGAAGCAGCCGGCATCGAAATGACGGAGGTGACTTTTCGCGCGCTGGAGGAGGCGGAGATTGCCGCGTATGTCCGCAGCGGCGAGGCCATGGACAAGGCCGGCGCGTATGGCATTCAGGATGCCAGCGCGGTTTTCGCCGAGCGCATCAACGGCTGTTTTTACAACGTGGTTGGTTTCCCGCTCACGCGCTTCTATGTGACGTTGCGGTCGTTTTATAGCATCCTCTAAAAAACGATAACGATCGCAAAGCTTCGTATGCAGACTGGCAGTCTGCGTTACGCCACGAGGGAAGGGTGGTTTATGAAAGATCTCGGCCAGGAAATTCAGCAGGCGCGCCTTGCCCAAGGCGTCACTCTGGAGGAAATCGCCGGCCACACGCACATTCAACTGGCGCACCTCCAAAAGATCGAGAACGGCCAATTCGATTTCTTGCCGCGTCCTTACGTCGTCGCGTTCATCAAAACTTTTGCGCAACACGTCGGGCTGAGCGGCGAGACGCTGGTCAAACATTGGCGTGAGCGCGAGCAAGCCGAGATTTCGCAGCTCGAGGAGCAGCAACGCCAACAGTCCGCACCCCTAACAGAAGAGCGTAAAACGGCAAGCGTTCCGCCGCGACCGCGGGAGCCGGCTGTCTCCCAGTCGATCCAAATTCCTTATCTGAAGGAATTCGCCATCGGCCTCGGAATGGTTGTCGTGATGGCGGGGTTGATTTATGTCATGTCGCGGCCGGGTGCTGATGAGCAGGCGCAGAATGGCCGGGAGAACCAGCCGAGTAACGTGCAAAGCAGCGAGCCCTCACGCGTGCAAGAAATCCCTTTCTCGCAAGTTTCAAAAGAAGTAGCGGCAAAAACGCAAGCGCAAGAGCAGCCGGCGGCGACAACGCCGGAGCTGACTTTGCAGGCGCAATTTGAAAGGCAAACGCGAATGCGCCTTATTCGTGACGGCGCGGATACGAGCATTGCGGTTTATCGCGCCGGCGAAGTGCAAACCTGGCGCGCCAAAGAGAAATTCAATCTCCGGCTCAGCGTGGCCGGCGTCGTTACCCTGACGCTCGACGGGAAAAATTTGGGCAAATTCGGCCAAGCCGGCCAGATCGAATATATCACGATCACACGTGAAGGCGTTACCAATAAATATGCCGTGACCCCGCGGCCGCGGACCACGCCGCGCGACTCGATCATCGTCCGGCCGTTGAATGATTTGGGGCCGCGGCGGCGAAATTAGTCACATTGATTTTGATGAAAAAAGTTTGTAAAAAGATATGCTCAAAATGCGAATTGTTTTTGTTTTGCTTGTAGTGATCCTGCCGCTGCATTGGGGTTTCGCGCAAAACGGGCCATCATCAAAAGAATATGTGCTCGGCTGGGTAACGCCCGATTCGCTGTGCCGCGCCTGCCCGGAGTTTCAGCCAATCCCCGGCGCTTATCAGCCGGCGGAAAGGGCGTTGCAGCTTCTGCGTTGCTATGACGAGCCGGCAACGGTGTTGATCTTTTTCGGAAACTGGTGCAGCGATAGCAAGCGGGAAGTGCCGAAATTTTATGCCACGCTCGATCTCGCCGCCAACAAGAATTTCTCAACCAGACTCTTCGGCCTTGACCGCAGCAAAAAGGATGCGGCCGGCTTCGCCGAAGCGTTCGGCGTCACGCGCGTGCCGACATTTATTTTTCTAGCCGCCAATCGGAATTTTTCCGGCAATCGCGATTCTTGGAGCGAACAAACCAAAGGCGAGCTGGGACGGATTACCGAGACGCCTGCAATCAGCCTCGAGCAGGATTGGGCCGATATTCTCAAGCACAACGAGGCGTGGGTGCGGAAGATGGAGTGGGAGCGCCAATTGGTTTTGTTGCTGATTTCAATTACACTTTTTGCAATTCATTAGAGGAGGTGTTTCATGTTACGTGCAATGCCAGCTTCTGAATTCATCAAGCAAATCGAAGAAATTTTAGAAATCTGCCGAAATGGCGATGATCCGATCATTCTTACGCATCAGGGCCATGGTGATTTAGTGGTCATGGGAATTGAAGCGTATGATAAGCTGCTCGCCAAGCTTCAACTTCTGTGCGACGTAGCAGAAGCAAACGCTCGTTTAGTGGAAGACGAAAATCCAACCGACGAAGAACTGATCGATCAAGCCATGCAGGCCGTTCATGAAAAAATTCAAAGTCGCCTTCGGCTCAGCAACGTGGCGTGATTTCGAGGCGATTGCTCTATATCGCATAGAGCATTTTGGCCTTTCAGAAGAAGATGCCAGAGCTTATGTCGAAAAACTTCAAGACACTATTCGCGGAAAATTGACAACCTCTCCAATGCGCTGGCCGATAAGTCGGCAAGAACCTTTGCACGAGCTTGATTTGCGAATTTGTTTTGGCAAAAATCTTTCGCCGTATCTTACCGTCTTTAAAGTCTTTGAGAAAAAACAGAAAGTTCTGGTTTATCATATTGTATGGGAGCGTAGCAACTACGCCAAATTGTTTGCAATGGACAACGAATCATAAAAATTACGACCGTGTCACAACACATCTACCTCATCGGCATTTGCGGAACGGGCATGGCGGCTTTGGCTGGTATGCTCAAGCAGCGGGGTTATCGCCTCACCGGTTCCGATCTCAATGTTTATCCGCCGATGAGCACTTTTCTCGAGCAGCAACAAATTCCCGTTTATCAGGGATTCGATCCGGCGCATTTGCAGCCGCCTCCGGATTTTGTCGTCGTCGGCAACGCCATCTCGCGCGGCAATCCGGAAGTGGAATATGTGCTGAACGAAGGGTGGCGTTATTTTTCATTGCCCGAAGCGCTGAAAGAGTTTTTCATTCGCGGCAAATACTCCTGCGTCGTTGCCGGCACTCACGGCAAAACCACCACGAGCAGCTTGCTGGCGTGGACTTTGGAAAGCGCGGAGATGGATCCGAGCTTCTTTATCGGCGGCATTCCGGAAAACTTCGGGCAGGGCTTCAAGCTTGGCAGCGGTCGCCACTTTGTTTTGGAAGGTGATGAATACGACTCGGCGTTTTTTGACAAAGGCTCGAAATTCTTTCATTATCTGCCGAATTTGGTGATCCTGAACAATATCGAGTACGATCACGCCGATATTTTTAAAAATTTTGAGGAGATTAAAACCGCCTTCCGCCGGTTGATCAACATCATCCCCGGCAACGGTTATCTCATTGCTTGCAGCGACGATCCCACCGTGCGGGAGATGCTGCCGCGCGCCCCGCTTTGCGGGGTGGTGACGTTCGGAGTTGGGACTGAAGCGGACTGGCGCCCGGCGGAAATTCATGCGCAGCCCGAGGGCAATGAATTTTTCATCGAGCACCGCGGCGAGAGAATCGGACCTTTGTTTGTCCCGCTGGCCGGCGAGCATAATGTAAAAAATGCGACGGCCGTTTTTGCGGCGGCGACTTGCCTCGGTGTGCCAACGGAAAAAATCAGCGAGGCATTTGCGGCGTTTCGCGGTGTGCGCCGGCGGTTGCAGATCATTTACGATCAAGACGAGGTGCTGCTGTTGGATGATTTTGCGCATCATCCCACGGAGGTTCGCGAGACGCTGCGCGGTGTGAGGCAACGCTATCCGGACCGGCGGCTGTGGGCGGTGTTCGAGCCGCGCACTGCCAGCACCAAACGCAAAGTGTTCGAGCAAGATTATATTCGCGCCTTCGACGCGGCCGACGGCGTGGTGTTGGCGCCGATGCACCGGCCCGACAAAGTTCCGGAAGCGGAGCGGCTCTCTCTCGAAGCCGTCGTCGAGGGGGTGCGCCGTCGCCGCAAATTTGCGGACATCGTGCCCATTGGGGAAGAAATGGCCAATTTTATCATTCAGCAACTCGAGCGCGGCGACGTCGTTGTGTTCATGAGCAACGGCGATTTTGCGGGCATGCCATCGTTGCTCGCTCAAAAGCTGAGCGCGGGTGCTGTCATCAAGGAAACTCAATTTACGCGAGGTAGGACAATGACTGAAGAAAGAATTGAAAACGGCTCACCACAGCCAGCGGACGATTATTCCAATCTGCCAACAAGCGAGCCCGCCGCGGAGACGCCTCGACATGGCGACAAGCGGCCGGAGGGAAGACCCCATGATCGCGACCGGCGTTATGACAAGAGCCGACCGGACGACCGGGGACGATACAACCAGCGACCGGGCCGATACCGTCCCAAGGCTGAAGGCGGATACGAACGCGCGGAAGATGACGGCCGGATCAAAGCCATGATTCAGGAGATCGAGCAGAAGCTGGCGGACTCGATTCAGGCGGTGCAATTGGAAAATCTCAACTCCTTCGAGCGCAAACAGATTCACCAACATATCGAGCGCAACAAGCCTGAGTTTGAGACCAAAACGTATCGCGGCGACGGCGATGAGCACGTGCTCTGGATTTTCCCGGTGGCCAATTTGAAAAAATTCGCCCAGGAGAAAGCCAACGAGGCGCTCGCCACCGACAACGAGGTGGCGTTCCCGCCGATGAGCAGCTACGAGCGGTTCATCGTACACAATGCGCTGAAAGAAGTGGAAGGCGTCGAAGCCGTCTCCGTCGGCGAAGGCGCCGAGCGCCACATCGAGATTCAGCCGAAGAAATTCGGGAGGGGATTGAAGAAGATTATGAAGAAGATCAAGTTAATGTAGGCTGTATGCTGGATGCTCGATCCTTGATAGTTCAGGCTGCACGATCAAGCATCCAGAATTCATTTATCACTCTCCCACCAACGCCTTGAAGCGCGGGTCGTCGCGGATGAAATCGAAATCAGAGTCACGCCGGGCCCATGTTGCTGATACTTGCTTTTTTTCCAATGCAATCCCGAGCAAGGCTAACACCTTATCCATATTACCACAAACGGCCTCGAAACACGCGCGATCATACTCGTTGACTTTTCCAATCAATTCACTGGCAATTTCGATTTCCTTGGTGTATTCGGCCTCGCGCCCCAGTTTGCGATAAAGGCCAGCAAGTGATACGTGAAACCTCGCGTCCTCCCGGTCAAGTTCAATAGCGCGTTGGTATTCAGAGATGGCATCGTGATAGCGTCCTAGATTTGCAAATAAGTAGCCCAAGTGGTTATGTGGTAAACCCCATTGGGGGTCTAGTTCGGTGGCGCGCAAGTAGGCTGCGATAGCCGAGTCATGATGGTCTAGGGCAGCGTAAGTATAGCCCAGGTCATTGTAGGATCTTGCCCATTTCGGGTTGAGTTCAATAGCACGCTGGTAAGCGGCAATAGCGTCGTCGAAACAACTTAGGTCACGGTACAAATCGCCAAGGCTGTTATGTGGTGCCGCCCTTTTCGGGTCGAGTTCAATGGCGCGTTGATATGCAGCGATGGCGTCGTCGGTACGACCTAATTTGTGGTACACGTCGCCAAGGCTTTTATATGGTATGGCCCACTTTGGGCTGAGTTCGATGGCGCGTTGATATTCGGCAATGGCGTCGTCAAAACGATCTAATTTCTTGTATAAGTCGCCCAAGTTATTGTGAGGGGCAGCCGATTTTGGACTGAGTTCACTGGCAAGCTGGTATTCAGCGATAGCATCATCAGTACGACCTAATTTCTGGTATACGTCGCCTAAATTGTTGTGCGGGGCGGCCCATTTCGGATCGAGTTCAATGGCGCGCTGGTACTCCGCGATGGCCTCATCGGTGCGACCAAGCTTTTGATACAGATCGCCCAGATCGTTGTGTGGTGAGGCCCATCTGGGGTTAAGTTCGATGGCGCGCTGGTACTCCGTGATGGCCTCATCGGTGCGGCCAAGCTTTTGATGCAGATCGCCAAGATTGTTGTATGGTGTAGCCCACTTTGCGTCGAGTTCAATGGCGCGCTGGTATTCAGCAATAGCTTCATTTTCGCGGCCAAGCTTTTGATACAGATCGCCAAGATTGTTGTGTGGCGTGGCCCATTTGGGATTAAGTTCGATGGCGTGCTGGTACTCAGCGATGGCCTCATCGATGCGGCCAACCTTTCGATGCAGCTCGCCGAGATTGTTGTGTGGCGTAGCCCATTTGGGGTTGAGTTCGATGGCGCGCTGATATTCAGCGATAGCCTCATCGGTGCGGCCAAGTTTTTGATACAGATCGCCGAGGTTGTTATGTGGCGTAGCCCACTTTGCGTCGAGTTCGATAGCACGCTGGTATTCAGCAATGGGCTCGTTGGTACGGCGAAGCTTTTGATACAAATCGCCAAGGTTGTTGTGTGGTGTTGCCCATTTAGGATCGAGTTCAATAGCACGTTGATATTCGGTTATCGCCTCATCTTCGCGACCGAGATCACGGTATAAATTTCCAAGGTTGTTATGAGGGGTAGCGTATTTCGGATCGAGTTCTATAGCGCGTTGGTATTCAGTGATAGCGTCGTCATGGCGTCCCAGATCGCGATATGTATTACCCAAGTTGTTATGGGGATAAGGAAACTTTGGGTCGAGTGCAATAGCACGTTGATATTCGTTAATGGCATCTTCATTGCGACCCAGATTGCGGTACACATTGCCCAGATTATTGTAACACCGCGATTGAAGATGAACGTCTTCAAGACGTTGTGCGAATTTAAGGGCTTGTTGACAAAGCTCGATTGATTTTTCGTTTTCGCCTTTTGCCCAATAAAGCCTCGCTAACATGTACAAAAGGTCGGCACGCACAGCTAATGCCTCGTCATTCACCGGTAAATCGTTGAGCAAAGTTTCTCGAAGCGCGATCTTCGCGTCGGTGCTTTCATGGAGCGTGCGGTCATCCCAGTCGCGCCATGCCAACTCCTCGGCTATTGGGACAATTCGCTCCGGTTCTAGCGCAGGAGGCTCAACAAATTCCACCACCCGATGCCGGAAGGCCCAGAAATCCGGCGCGTAATTTGGGAGCGCTATCGCTTCTTTCTCGGTCAGCCAAAAAACGGCACGAATAAGATAGTCCACAAAATATTCGCGCCGAATGTTCAGTGCGCGGTAGGCCATGCGTCCATCTTTGCTGCCTCCCCATTGCAGGCCGGAAATAAAAAATACGGTTTTTGTTTTGTCAGGATGTCGTGAAAGATGCAACGGAATGTCGGCGTTGTCTTCGCCGGTGACTTGGTAAGGTGTAACCGTCTGTCCAAGCTCGTGCAGTTTGGCGCTCAATGCGGCTTCGGCATCGGCGCGAACGTATTCGGAAGAATAGACCGCAAGAAGAATGGAGGGACGATTCCACTTTATCGCCAGTTCCAATTCATGGAACAGCCGGTCGACGCGTTCTTCAAAAGACTCGGCCGCTTCGGCTTTATTTAACGTGCTCATTCCGCTTCGTCCAGCAGCTTATGCAACGCAGGATGCACATCGCACCACGGCTCACCATTGGCATATTCGAGCGCAGCCAGCATTTGCAGCAGCGGCGCAACCTTGTCCGGCTCGTCGTAGCGATTGTGGCTGCGAATGGCGCGGAGCACCGCGCGCTGCTCTTTGGTGAGAAAACGCCGGTACTCGCCGCGAATCTCGGCCTCGGCCCTTTGTACATCTTCGATTTCAATCCGAGCCCGTTGCCCCACACGTATCTGGCCAATCGCTCCGCGTACAATGCGAGCCATCTCACGAAAAACTCCACCACTAGTGGTTATGGCTGCTTCCAGCGCCTCAGCCGTGATCAAGTCGGGAAACATCCGTTTGTGAACGAACATCTGCATGGCCTGATAACCCTCCGCGTCACGCTTCGCCGGCTTGCCTTGCTCGTGCAGTTTAACGTTGGGAAGAAAGATCGCCCGGTCACGGATGGCTTGAAATTCCGGGCTGTAAAACAGGGGACTGGAGACCGTGTAAACGATTGGGCAATTGGGCTGCAGCATAGTCTCGCGATGGTCGTAGAAAATCTCGCGACTGCGCTCAAGATCAGGCTTGTCTAAATCGTCAATCAGAATCAACGGTGGCCGCTTCTCACGCGCATGAATCGCCACCGCAATCTTATCGATTACCCCAACCAATTCGGAAAGGTTTCGCTCGAACACTTGCCGCAGCTCGCTGCGCGTGGCCGGTTCCAATTTCATCTTCAGTCCGATATTGGCAAAAAAGGCTTCGAGCCCCAGTTCGATCTCTTTCTCAGCGCGCCCGGCGAGGACGGTTTTGACTTCGGTTTCCACCTGGCCGCGCCAAGTGTTGAGCTCTTTCAGCAATTGCTCCGGAAGTTTCCCGCCAGTTTTGCGATATTCGCGATACAAACGGCCGCCGATGGCGAGCAGCACATCTTTGAAATCCAAATTATTGATGTCGGCCTCATCACGAATCGTAAAGTGGATGGGCCAGTATTTGGCAAGAATCTTAGGATTGACCGCCAGTCGCCTCAATTCAGTGGATTTGCCACAGCCTCGGTGACCCGAAAAGAAAAATTTTGGCGGCTGGAGAAAAGGCGCAAGCAGCGCATTTTCCAACACTGCCACAGGATTGCCAGGCCGGTTCACATAAAACGGGTTGGGTTCACCCTTCGGCCCTGGTTGCAACGGCAGATCGAGCTCAAAGTTCAACCAGGCGCGATCAAGGTCTGTAGCAAGAATGTATTGAAAGTCCATAAGGCAACGACTCGGTTAACCAATTCAGTTTACAAATTCTTTGGTTGTAATGCAACAAAAAGTTGCTATTGAAAAGTGAAACCCCAACAACACGAAGAAGCGCAAAGCCCGCTCACCTCTCATCAAAATCCATATTATCATCAACTTCGTCATCGACTTCTTTGAAATCCGGAAACGGTGTACCCGGCCCCGTCGCAATCACACGGCCACCCTGCACCGACTCTTTTTCAACTACCCACCGCGGCATATAAAGTCCAACCGCGGTGCGCTCTTCTCCTTCATCCGGCTCAATCAAGACGCGGTCGCCAACCACAACGAGTTTGGATTTTCGTTTTTCATCAACTACTCTCTCACAACGGAATTTGCACTCGCCCGCGACTTTCGTGGCAATATTTTACGGCTCGCTGCCGTAAAGCGGCAAATCATCAAGATCTTTCTTTCAAGGGAACCTTCGAATACGAATCTTGGTCTGCGTCGCTGTTATAATTGCCCCTTTCTCCAAATCATCTGCATGTGTCGCGATGATTTGCTTTACAAGCTTTATCCGTTTTTCACGATTAACATTTGGGAGACGGATTATACCATCGTGTGGCTTGAATTGAACGAAGATCAGCTTGCCAAAATCTTTGTCTATCGTGACAATAATTCGCTTTTCCAAATGGGCCCACGCCAGGATATCTTCATCGTCCATTCGAGGGTCTCGATCTCTTACGAAAAGCACATCGTGACCATCCTTTAATAGCCACATCCCGACAGCACTGCCGGCGCACACATCAATCAGGAAGTTCATCAGGCCTCTTGGAAATTCACATTTTCAATTTCTTCATTGGCAATAACGGCTTTTGCATAAGCAAGACATGCCAGCAAATCTTCCGGTTCCAGATCTGGATAATCCTCGAGCAATTCATCTACAGCAACGCCTTGACTAAGGAGATCAAGAATCATTTCGACAGAAATTCGAAGTCCGCGAATGATGGGTTTGCCGCCGAAAATTGCCGGGTTAACAGTGATTCGTTCTAAAAGGGGTGAATTATTCATAGTGTCCTCCTTAAAAAGTTTGTTTTTTCATGGCATATTTCCTTCACCAATGTCCGCCTTCATAATCTGCACCTACCCAGTCCGTCCCGTGCTTATTATCCGATTTCTTTCACAATGCCGCGCATCAATCTCGCAAACGTTTCACTGATGCGATTCGCTGTTTCCGTCACTTCGGCGTGGTCGAGCTTATTTGGTGAGAGGCCCGTCGCCAAATTGGTGATACACGAAATGCCCACCACTTGCAGACGACGATAGACCGCGGCGATCACCTCCGGCACGGTGGACATCGTCAAGGCGTCGGCGCCGAGCCGCCTGGCCATTTGCACTTCCGCCGCGCTCTCGTAGCTCGGCCCTTGGGAAACCAACAACATGCCGGGGCGCAGCGGAATTTGCAGCTCCGTCGCGACTTTGAGCGCAACTGCCTGCAACTCGCGGCTGTACGGATCACTCATATCCGGCCAGCGCGGCCCCCATTTTCTTTGCTGTTGTCCTCGTAGCGGACTGGCAAACATCAGATTGATGTGATCGTCGATGAGCATCAAATCGCCGGGTTGAAATTGCGGATTCACGCCGCCGGCCGCGTTGGTGACGATCAATTTTTTGACGCCAAGCTCGGCCAAAAGATGGACGGGGTATGCGACGCGAGAAATCGGATAGCCCTCGTAAAAATGCACGCGGCCCTGCACGAGCAAAATCTTTTTCCCGGCAATTTCACCGAAAACCCAACGCCCGGCGTGGCCCGATACGGTGGAAACCGGATAGCCCGGAATGACGTTGGTGGGAACGATCGTGGTGTTCGTCGCCGTTTCTGCAAACGGACCGAGGCCGGAGCCGAGAATGGCCGCCAGTTGCGGCATCGCGCTGATTTTCCCTTTCAGAAAAGCCGCGGCTTGTTGCAGCACCGGCTCGTCGATGATATGATCCGGCATGGCAATCGATTCAGACATATTCAATCACTCAAGATAATTTGATGGCCCGCGAAACACACTAAATACGCGAAAAGAGCCAAACATTTGACAAAATAAAGCCATAGCGTAACGCGGCAATAGCCGCAACCCAAAGGCAGAATGATTATATGGCAGAATAATCATTGCTGGTTTTTCGGATAAACACTTATTCCTCCGGCGGCTCGTAGCATTTCCGGCAGCGCGCTTCGTACATATCTTTGGCGCCGACGACGACACGCTCTTTGGCCTCGGTGAGGCGTTGCGTGTAGCTGGCCGGCTCGCCGCACTGCATGCACACCGCCTGCGTCTTCGTCACCTGCTCGGCGATGGCCATCAATTGCGGCATCGGCTCAAACGGCTTGCCGCGATAGTCCATGTCGAGGCCGGCGACGATCACGCGCTTGCCCTGGTCCGCCAGCTTGTTGCAAACTCCGACGAGATCGGCGTCAAAAAATTGGGCTTCGTCGATGCCGATGACTTGGGCCGCGTCGCTATTTTGCAGAATTTCTTTCGCGTTGCGCACGGGAAACGAGCGCAGCTTCTGTTCGTTGTGCGAAACGATGTGATCGTTGCTGTAGCGCGCATCGACGGCCGGCTTGAAAATCGCCACTTTTTGTTTAGCAATCTCGGCGCGGCGCAGCCGGCGGATAAGCTCCTCGGTCTTGCCGCTGAACATGCTGCCACAAATGATTTCGAGAGAACCGGTGTGAGATGAGGGCATTTTCGCTATAGCGTCTTAAAAGTTGCCCCAACGGATAGATTAAGACCAGCGGATAAAAATCATCAGTTAGGCTTAATCTATCCGTTGGTGATAAATTACTGATGAATTATTGTTCCTGCTGCTTATTGCCGTTCTCGCAGCAACGCCTCGACTTTTGTTTTCAACAAATCAATCGCCACCCAATTGTAGCCGCCCTCCGGAACGATAATGTCTGCATAGCGCTTGGTCGGCTCGACGAATTGCAAGTGCATGGGCCGGACGCTTTTTTCGTATTGCTCGACGACGGTTTGCATGGTGCGGCCGCGTTCGGCGGTGTCGCGCTTCAGGCGGCGAATGAAACGAATGTCCGGATCGGTATCGACGTAGACCTTGATGTCCATCAGCTCGCGCAGCCGGGGATTGTCGAGAATCAGAATGCCTTCCAAAACGATGATGTCGTGCGGCCCGGCCCGGCTCGTTTCTGTCCGGCGCGTGTGTGTGGTAAAATCGTAAAGCGGAATATCCACCGTCCAGCCGTTGAGCAATTCTTCCACGTGTTGGATGAGCAAATCCGAGTCGATCGCATCGGGATGGTCGAAATTCTGCTTCGCGCGCTCTTCAAAAGGAAGGTGACTCGAATCTTTGTAATATGAATCCTGCTGCAAAACCACGACCCGGTCCGAGCCGAGCTGTTGAATCATGTGCTGCACGACCAGTGTTTTGCCGGAGCCTGAGCCGCCGGCAACACCGATGAGAATGCCTCGCGCCATTTCAGTTGATCCTACCCTTGCTTTAACAGATGATCGTCGAACGCCTCCGGCAGCAAATCGCGCAATTGAATGTCGTGAACGGCGCCATGCTTGTTGACGCACAAAATTTCCAGATCTTTGGCGTAATCCCACAGCACCTGGCGGCAGGCGCCGCACGGCGTGCAAAATTCCTCGGTATCGGCAGCCACCGCGATCCGCACAAAATCACGCTCGCCTTCGGACAGCGCCTTGAAAATCGCCACGCGCTCGGCGCAACACGTCAGCCCGTAAGAGCTGGATTCGATGTTGCAGCCGGTATAAATTTTCCCGGCGGCGGTCTCAAGCGCAGCGCCAACCCGGAAGTTGGAATATATCGCCAAAGCTTGTGTCTTGATCTGTTGGGCGGCGGTAACGAGTTTATTCATTCGCCTCTGCTGGCAATATAAAAAATTTTTTCAAAAGTTCAAAATCCCGGTGATGGAGAAAAAAAATCCGAGCTCGAATATCGAGCTCGGACCGGTTCTTGTGGACTAGGTTCGTCACCATAGTCATCGCTTTCAAAGCCTTGACTCGCAGTTTAGAAAGGCAAATCTTCGCGGTCGGATTGCGAAGGAGGCGGCGCGAGATCATCGGTAGGCGCCGGAATATCCGGCGCACCGCCACCGCCTTCACCCTTGCGTCCCAACATCTGAAAATTGAAAACGACGATCTCGGTCATGTAGTGTTTCTGGCCATCCTTTTCCCAGGAACGGGTTTGCAATTTGCCTTCGACAAAAACCTGCTGGCCTTTTTTAAGATATTCCGCCGCGATTTCTGCCTGCTTGTTCCACACCACCAGACGATGCCACTCCGTCTTTTCCTGCTGATTGCCCTCTTTGTCTTTATATGATTCATTGGTCGCCAGGCTCAAGGTTGCGACCGCCGCGCCGCCTGGAGTGTATTTCAACTCCGGGTCCTTGCCAAGATGGCCGATCAGCATGACTTTGTTAAGACCACGGGCCATAATAGCCCCCTTTCCTTGAAATAAGGTTAACTATAACTTCGGCGCCTTCCCGCTCAATCAGATGCTCAATTGGCGTTCAAGCCGAAACCTACCCAGGATAAGCTGAAAAGTGCTGAAGCATGGATTGTAGCTAAGAGTAACAAATTTTTCTCTACTTGTCAAGTGTTTTGTTGCAAATTTAAAATTTTTCTTGAGCGCAAAAGCGATGCCTGCCGCTTCAACGCTTGCCCTGCAGGAACGCTTCCGCCTCCTTGACATTTTCCAGGCTGCCGATAATCAGCGGCGTGCGCTGGTGCAAATCCGCCGGTTCAATATCCAAAATGCGCTGTTGGCCGCTGCTGGCCGCGCCGCCGGCTTGCTCGACAAGGAAAGAAAGAGGGTTGGCCTCGTACAAAACGCGCAGCTTGCCTTTGGGACTCTTCTTGTCGGCAGGATAAAGAAAGATGCCGCCATAGAGCAAGTTGCGATGAAAATCCGACACCAGCGAGCCGATGTAGCGCGACGAATAAGGCCGTCCGGTTGCCTTGTCCGGCGTTTTGACGTATTCGATGTAACGCCGCATCCCCTCGTCCCAATTGTGCGTGTTGCCCTCGTTTACGCTGTAAATTGCGCCACGTTTGGGAATTTGGATATTTTCGTGCGACAGCAGAAACTCGCCGACGGTCGGATCGAGCGTGAACCCATGCACGCCGAGGCCGGCCGTATAAACCAGAAGTGTTGACGAGCCATAAATGACATACCCGGCGCCGATTTGTTTATGGCCCGGTTGCAGGCAGTCTTCCAAAGTGCCGCGCTCGCCGGCGCTGATCTTGCGGTGGATCGAAAAAATCGTGCCGATGCTCACGTTGGCGTCGATGTTGGAAGAGCCGTCCAAAGGATCGTAGAGCAAAACGTAATGGCCGCATTGGAACTCTTCGGGAATGGGAATGATGTCATCCCGCTCTTCGCAAGCCATGACGCACAACCGGCCGGTGTGATCCATGGCGCGGAAGATCACGTCGTCGGCAAACTCGTCGAGCTTGCGCACCTGCTCACCCTGCACGTTCTCCGCGCCGGTGTAGCCGAGAATATCCCCCAAACCGGCGCGGCGCACATCCCGCGAAATGATTTTCGCCGCAAACGCGATGTCATACAACAACGCCGAAAACTCGCCGGTGGCTTGCGGAAAACTTTTCTGCTGCTCGATGATATGACGCTCGATGGTCACGAGTCTTTTGGTGGGCATGGCTTCCTCCTTCGCGCTTGGTTTGTAGTAGCCCCTTCAGGGGCAAATGTTTGCAAGTATTGCTCAGCTTTTTGATAATTCATTCTAAATATTTAAAAGCAAAAAGGTCTTTAATTTCATCATAACTCGATTTAGGAATAACGAAGACGGGAACTTCATACTCATTTAATACCGGATTTAATTCAAATCGATGATAGACGTCTCGTTGCCCCTCTTGCGCACGAACCATATAACCGTTTATTTTCTTGATCGTCACTTCAAAGCAATAATAAGATGCAAAATCTATAACCATGGCTTTTTCTTCCAACGCGGGTTGCCATTTTTCGTAAACAGACAATAAGTACGGGAAAAAGTACTCAATGATGAGCTTGTGGTTTTGTTCTATTTCATTTTTGATGCTTTTCACTTTAGCTTCCAATTCGATATTTTCACGATAAACTTTGATCACATTCTCAAGCTCTTGTTCGGTTTTCATATCGCTACCCTCACAACTCTTTAAATTTGAAATAACATTTCAGGTTCTTTGAAGTGCTGCAAGCCAGGCGGAAATTCCGCTACTTGCGTGCGTTCGATCTCGCGCAGCAACTCGAGAAAATACGTGGTCTTGCCCGCTTGTCGCGGCGCAAAAATGGTGAAATATTTGCCCTTTTTAACTTTCGGGAAACCCTGCTGAATCAGGGTTTCCCGTCTGACCATGTAGTGCAGGTCAGGATAGCATGGGCCTTCGACGTTAAATTCACGCATGATCTATTCTCGGTTCCAGCTTATGAATTTCAAATTGAGTTACGACTACTTTATCGGGAAGGAGAAGCCATGAAAAAATATAAAAATTTTATTAGCGAAATCCAATCATTTTTTAAACTAGGTTCGCTCACTTCTCCAGATTCACCACCACTTCCTGCCGTTCATACTCCCCGGCCGCACCGACAAATTTTAAACGAACGACATCTTCTTTTTCTGACGGCAGCATTTCACCGCCGGTGATGGAAACGGCTTCTCGTGGGGAATGCAAAATCACGTCATAAAATCGGCCGCCAAAGCCTTCGCAAACAAACACAAAACGATCTTCTTCGAGCCGTTCGGCAAGAATGCGCAACTGTTGGGAGCGCTGGCCGATCTGCAGCGGCTCAGTTGGCAACTCAATCCAGGTGCCCTCAAAGACCGATAGCTGCGCATTGGCACTCTTTCCAGTTTTTAAAATAAGCGGCATTTTTTGCTCGACTTCCGCACCAGCTTCCAATTGCGGCGTAAATTCAATTGTGCAAGGCGGCCCTTCGGCGTGTTCGACCGTCAGCGTGATACCGCCAAGATTGCGTTCGTAGTGCAGATCAAAAACACTTTTAGCGACGCGAATATTTCTGATCCGCACTTCTTCCCAATTCGGCGGAAAATGTGGCACAAAACGCAGAACCGGCGAACCGGCCAATTGGCCAACCGGCGAACGTGGTTCCAGCCCGAGCAAGCCGCGAATGACGCCAATTGCATAGCCAAACGACGAAAAGAGCTGGTGCGGTACCGAGGTGTCCAGCGGGCGAAAATACTCGCCGCTCACCACTTCCGGCATGTAGCCGCGTGCGTTGACGAATGTCCATTCGGACATATTGCGTAGCATTTGCAAGCCGGCGGTCGCGCGGCCGTAATTGAAAAGCGCCCACAAATTGTAGCCGGTGAGAAACGGCCACACCGCACCGTTGTTGTACGCCAACGGCTCGTACGCGCTGCTCTTGTTCGAGAGCATCCGGCAACCCCAATCTGTGGAAATTTCCGATGAGACGAGCCGTTCCAACATGATTTGTGTATGCGCGCTATCAAGCTGTCGAAAGGTCATCGGAAACGCCTCCCACGCCGTCACTTCGGGATTGGGATTTCCCTGCTGCGTGATGGAAAAATTGTAAATCTGCTTCTCGTTGTTCCAAAAATTTTTTTCAAGCGCAGCCAAGCCGGTGCGATGCCAACGTTCGGCTTCAGTAGCGACATTCTTCTCCTCCATCCAATTCGCCATCTCGCTCATCGCTTTCCAGGCTTGCACACCAACACTGGCGAGAAAAATATCCACCCCGCTCGATTCACGCAATGAGCCAAGCTCCGAAGCGCCGAGACCGGCTTTGGTATTTTCCATCAGACCGTCGCCATCAGTGTCGGTAGCGCGGCTCCACGTGTATGCTTTTTTTAACGACAGCCAACTCTCGCGCAGAAAATCTGCGTCGCCGCTCGCCAGCAAATAATTCCAAAATGCCACGAGATAATACGGCGTCGTGTCGCCGTGAATGTAGCCATAGGGGAAATCTTTAAACCAGTCAATCAGCGCCGCGGCCTGTGTCAGCTCGTGCATCATCTTGCCATCATCGCGCTGCCGCTTTTGCAGAAAACGAAAACTCGCGCGCACCGTATTGAAATCGCCATAACCCGCAATTGCAAATGAGTTGATAAAACAATCGCCGCCAAAGAACCAGCCGAAGCCCGGACGCTGGCTTGCCCCGCTCGGCCCAAATCCAGCCACCATGCCCGCGCCGAGATCGGGGTTATTGATGAAGCCTTTCGTCAACGCCACCTTCGCCCACTCGAACGCGAGATTGAGTTTTTCGTCCGGAGTTTCAATTGAAAGAAATTCGTCACGCAAGCGTTTATAGTATTGCCGCGTTTTTTCGAGTTGATCGGAATAAGTGGCGAGCAATTTTTCATACATCACCCGCGCCGAATCGCGCTTGGCAAAATTGGCCGTGATCACAATCGGAAATTTTTGTATTTGCCCATTCGCGCGTTTAACGTCGATGGCAAATTGGCTCGGCGCTTGCGCCAGCTCGTGGGCCAACGGCGACGAGAGCGCTCGGGCATTGGGCGCACCGATAAACGCATTGCGCAAACGGCGGCTTTCCGAAATCACATAAGCTTTGCTCTTTTCATCCCAAAACGCATATTGCCCGCCAAGCCCGGCGGGCCACATCGGCTCCATATCCGGCAAAAAACTGGCGAGGAGCGTCATATCTTGATAACCATCCACTTCGAGGAGCGCCACCAATGCCGGCAGATCGACCGGCGCAAAAAGTGTCTCGCGCACCGTGAAAAGCGGATGAGAAAATGTGATCGTCGTCGCCTCCAGCCGCACCTCGATGTCCCGCGCCAAGCCGGCGAGAGGAAGCGGCGCCGGTGTTTCGCCATTTTGATACAAAAGCTGAAACCCGTGGCAAATTTGGTAGGGAAAAACCCACGCCTCAAAAACGCCGTTTTCCGTGCCGGCAATCATGGACTTTTGGCCGACCACCGAAATGGGCGCCGATGGCCGGACGCTGCCTTTGATGGCAATGGATTCTTGCGCAAGCGCCATAGAAGCAATGCCCAACGCGGCAAAAGGTGCGAAAGCAAATATCGATTTCAATTTATTCTCCAATGTGAAAATTGTGGTTGAAAATATATGCGGCTGCGATTAAAGTCAAGCACAAAATTTGGCGTTCAGCAATGCCTCAAGGGTGGAAGACTACCGTCCGGACGCTTTGTCATACACGATTCTGGCAATCTCTTGAAGCTCAGCGTCCGGACGGTCCACCTATATTTTGAGGCGATACGGCGTTCTCCGAGCGATAATACAAATAAAGCAAGCCGGCGGCGAGCGCGCCGAGAATATGCCAAAGCGCATGGCCTTGCAGCCAACTGTTCGGATTGCAAAGAATTTTGGTAATATCCAACGTCCAAATGATGAAAGCAACGATCAACGTCCACCAAGCACCTTGAAGGAAGAACCCGTTGATTTGAGGCTTCTTTTGTTTGCGCACGCGATACTCCGGCAATAAAGCAGCGATGACGATCGCACCAAAAATATAGCGCCGCAAGGCTGGAAATTCCAGGAGAACAGACGCGAGGACGAGATTGAGCGCGAGATAGGTCAAAACAAAAGTCTTCGCGTTGAGCGCCTTCAGCCGCGACACATTATACAACAAAATGAAACAGGCCAGCAGATACATGCCCATCAAATCGACGAACTGGCCGGCAAAAGTCAACGAGGCGTGATAAAACGCGCTGCCCAGGCCGAGAAAAGTGAGCGCCATGCCATAGAGAAGCGGATACGCGCGCCGGCTCGTCATCGGATTCAATCGCCGCGAGCGCACATCTTCTCCGGATTGGCGAATAACCAGCAAGCCGGCAAGCACGAAAGCAAAAGACGACCACGTGTTGGCAGGCTGGGCGATCGTGCCGCGGTGAATTGCCTCGCAAAAACAATTCACCGGCATGCAAGAGGCAGGCTCCCAGCTCGTCCAAGCATAATCGACTCGGCGCAAAACTGCCGCGGCGCCGGTAATGAGAGCAAACAGCAAAAACGGTTTTAAAAGGAAAACTGCTTTTTTCATACGCCGCCTTTTCCTGGCTGATTCAATGCAGTTTTGCGGTCAATACAAAACTTGTGTTTTTATCAAAATAAATATATATTACCTTCTGCTTTTTTGCCAGCATATTTTGCGAAATACCCGGTTGCAATGCCAAATCCCCCGACGAGAATTTCGAGCCTTTTTTGAGGAGGAGAATCTGCCATGATCGTGGAACTGATAAAAGATTACGCGCTGTTTCTTGCCAAGACGATGACCATCGCCCTGGCAATCTTTCTGGTCTTGCGAGGCGTGGCGACAATTTGGCGCCACCAGCGCAAAATCAGCCCAAGAAAAATGAAAGTAAAAAAACTCAACCGGCATTACGAACATTTAAGGGACGCCATCAAAGACGAAATGCTTTCCGAGTACGAGTGGAAAAAGGCGGCCAAAGAGCGGCGCAAGCGCCGGAAGGCTGAAAAGAAAAAAGCCAAAAGCGGACCGCAGCCCGAGAAGAAAAAAGTTTTTGTGTTGAGCTTCAAAGGCGATATTCTTGCTTCGGCCGTCAGCTCGCTGCGAGAGGAGGTGACCGCGGTGCTGACCGTCGCCAAGCCGAGCGACGAAGTTGTGGTGCGCCTGGAAAGCGCGGGCGGCACGGTCAATTCCTATGGATTGGCCGCTTCGCAACTTTTGCGCCTCAAACGCAAAAATATTTCCCTGACTGTTCTCGTGGATAAAGTCGCAGCCAGCGGCGGCTACCTAATGGCCTGTGTAGCCGATCGTATTCTGGCAGCGCCCTTCGCGGTCGTCGGCTCGATCGGCGTCGTTTCGGAAGTCCCCAACTTCAACCGCTTGCTCAAGAAGCATGACATCGATTACGAACTGATCACCGCCGGCGAATACAAGCGCACGCTGACGATGTTCGGCGAAAATACTGAAAAGGGGCGCAAGAAATTCATCGAGCAGCTCGAAGACGTGCATGCGATCTTCAAAGAGTTTCTCAAAGAAAACCGCGCGCAAGTGGATACCGCTGCGGTTGCCACCGGCGAGCATTGGCACGGCAGGCGCGCGATCGAATTGAAGCTGGTCGACGAGCTGATCACGAGCGATGATTATCTCTTTGCCGCCAGCGAAACAAGCGACATTTATGAAGTCGAATACAAAATCCCGGAAACCTTCCGCGAGAGGCTCATCTCCGGCCTGACCCAATCGTTGAGCCAGGCGTTGCATTCTTTATGGAGCCGGATCGAGAAGCATGGCTTCGTTTAGACAAGTGTACAAAGCCGGTTTTCTTCTATGAAGACTTCCACAAATCGATAAACGTCCATGAAAGAATTGTACAACGGCGCCGGCGCTACACGAATAATATCCGGCTCGCGCCAATCGCAGATGACGCCTTGGGCTGACAAACGCTCGTGCAACGAGCGCCCGTTTTTTTCCGCTCGGATCGAGAGCTGCGCGCCGCGTTGTTGCGGATCACGCGGTGTAATCACGGAGAAATTTTCATGGCGTTGTTGATCCAGCAAAAACTCCAGATAGCCGGTCAGCAAGACGCTCTTGGCGCGCAAGTTTTCCATTCCTACTTCATCAAAGATATCCATCGACGCGCGCAAAGCCGCCAGTTGCAAAATCGGCGGATTGCTCAACTGCCAACCTTCGGCGCCGGTAATGAAATGAAAATCCGGCCCCATCAAAAATCGCGTTTTTTTATCGTGTCCCCACCAGCCGACAAAACGAGGCAACTCCGGATTATTGGCGTGTCTTTCGTGAACGAAGCAACCGGCGATGCTTCCCGGGCCGGCATTGAGATATTTGTAACTGCACCACGCGGCAAAATCTACGTCCCATTCGTGCAGCTTCAAGATGACATTTCCCGCGGCGTGCGCGAGGTCGAAGCCAACAACACAGCCCTTGGCATGTCCGGCTTTAGTGATGCGTTCGATTTCGAAAAATTGGCCGGTGGCATAATTGACGCCGCCGAGCATAATGAGTGCAATGGTGTCGCCTTCTTTTTCGATAAGCGCTTCGATATCCTGCGTGCGAATCGTATCCTCGCCTTGTCGCGGTGCAAGCTCGACGAGCGAGATGGACGGATCGAAACCGTGAAAGTGGATTTGCGATTTTACGGCGTATTGATCCGAAGGAAAAGCGTTGGCCTCGATAACGATTTTATGCCGCGCCGGCGTTGGCCGATAAAACGAAACCATCATCAAGTGCAAATTCACCGTGAGTGAATTCATCACCACGACTTCGACGGGCTTGGCGCCGACCAGTCGGGCGGTTTGTTCGGTGAGAAATTCGTGATAGGGCAGCCACGGATGCTTGGCGTGTAAATGGCCTTCGACGCCGAGCGTTTCCCAATCTTTCAATTCCTGCTCAACGTAAGCGCGCACGGATTTCGGCTGCAAGCCAAGTGAATTGCCGCAGAAATAAATGCATTCATCACCAGTTTTCGTTTTGGGAATATGAAAGCGCTCGCGGTATTTTGCCAGAGGATCTTTGGCATCCATTTCGAGGGCGAAGGATTTGTTGGCTTGAAAATTAATTTTCATGAATGATTTTGTGTTCGTAGTAGCGCCTTTAGGCGCCGTTCTTGGGAATTTTGCAATTGCTTCAATTATGACAAACTTTTGTGCCCCCAAACATCCTCCGCCTGCCCCGCTCCGCCTCATCGTTCTTTTATGGATGCGGGGCGGAGAAGGCGCAACTACGAACACTATGCGCTTTCCGCCAAGCCCAACCACTCCAACGCCGTTCCGCCGAGCACTCTTGCTTTGGTCACCTCGCTCAAATCTGGCATGGATTCGATCAGCTTTCCCGGTTCGGCTTCGCCCAAAGGAAAAGGGTAATCCGAGCCGAGCGCGATTCTATTTTCGCCGACCAAGTCGATGAGATATTTCAAGATCACCGGATCGTGTACGAGTGAATCCAAATAAAATTTGTCCAAATAATTACGTGGGTTTATGTCGTTGTCAACGGCGCAGAGATCGGGGCGCGCTTTGAAACCGTGCTCGATGCGGCCAATCGTGACTGGAAATGAACCGCCACCGTGCGCGAATGCAACGCGCAGTTTGGGCAACCGCTCAAAAATGCCGCCGAAAATCATTGAGCAAATCGCCAGACACGTTTCCGCCGGCATGCCGACGAGCCACGAGAGCCAATATTTTTGCATGCGCTCTTTGCCGACCGTATCCCACGGATGCACGAAAATCGCCGCGCCCAATTCTTCGGCAGCTTGAAAGATTGGAAAGAATTCTTCCTCATTCAAATTGCGGCCATTGACGTTCGTGCCGATTTCAATGCCGGCCAAGCCCAATTCTTTGACACAGCGTTCCAGTTCTTTGATAGCGAGATTCGGCGCTTGCATCGGCACGGTGCCCAATCCCACAAAGCGTTTTGGATAAGCCATGACAACTTTAGCAATATGATCATTGAGAAGTTTTGAAAAATCGAGCGCATCTGTGGGTTTGGCCCAATAACTGAACATAACGGGAACGGTCGAAAGCACCTGCACATCGACGTGATGCTGATTGCAATCTTCTATTCTGATTTTAGGATCCCAGCAGTTGGCTTGAATCTCACGAAACAGCTTTCCGTCAATCATCATGCGCGCGCAGCCGGGCTTATCGTGCTCAAGATGAACAAAGCCACCGTAGCCGTATTTCTCGCTGAGATTGGGCCAATTCTCCGGCAGGATGTGGGTGTGGACGTCGATTTTGTGAGGAGAAGTGTGTTGTGTAATGATGGCCTTGCTCATGATTCTGGCGGATTTTCCAATATCGCTTTGAGCAACTCTCGACGGTCAAAAGTCCGACGAACATAGTGGAGACTGTCTTGAAGCATAAGGAGTTGTGATTCTGTGGTGCATTGACCAATAGTCTGACCGCCGAGAAACTTGTCGCTTACATGTGAGAGCAGTACTTTATAGATCACAGCGCGTCCACTCATTGGCAGGCCGTTGTTGAAGAGGACTTCTACTGTGAGATCGAAAAGTTGATCACACAATTCCTTCTGTCGTTGCTCGACGGAGATGGACTCCTTTGGAGGCACGAATCCGTCAATCCGCGTCTTCTCGGAATCCGAATAAGTCACCGTCGCGACAAAGCCGGTACCAGCCAAATCCCGTTCGCTTTCTCCCGTTCGCTCCTCGTGGGTGAAGGTGATATGCTCGCGCGGATATTGGATCAACCTCAGATATTCCTCCCAGCTCTGACTAAGTGGTTTATCTTCCAAATCCTCGGGGTCAGGCAACTCGATTCTGTCTCCGAATTCTTCCTTATTTAGTGCAGGTATAAAAATCTGGTCCTCCGAACGATAAACTTCCTCCGGTTCTTGCAAGCCTTCGTCCAAATCGAGCTCTTGGTGTAAACTGACGTCTTCTTTTACGTAAGCATCAATCATCTCCCAAAGCCAAACATGATCAAGTTTTGGGTGATCCACAACGACCAGCCGCTCTTTCTCCTCCTGAGTGCGAGGGAAAATACGGCGTAGACCACGCCCAACGACCTGCTGTCCATAAACCTTTGATGAGAACTTGCGGAGCAGGGTAATGACGGCGACCGAACGCACGTCCCAACCTTCGCGCAACATAAGAACGCTCACGACAGCATCATATTCTTCCTCATCCGCAGGAGTTCCGATGGTCATTGCCACCTTCAACTCTTCCTCCCGTTGTTTTACGCTCACATCGGTCGCCTCCTCATCCTTGGAAGCGATAACAAAAGTCTTAAGTTTAAACTCTTGTTCCAGGGCCCTCTTGGCGTTATACGCATCTTTGATGCTTACGGCCACCACAAATAAGATAGGTTTATACCGTCCCTGAGCGCGCTTCTTCTGTTCGTCTAAACGCCTGACAGCCATATCAAGTTGTTGGCGTAGCGGTTTAGGGCTCGTTACCCATTTGGTGGCGGGAATCTGTTTAGCATCGATTTCTTCCCAAGGCACTTCTTCGACGCGAACCACTTGTCCAGTTTCAGTATCCGTGTATGTAAGCTCAACTGTTTTGATGTTCGGCTGGCAGACATAAACGGTCTTGATGATCCTATCCCGTACTGCGTCTTTGATACTGTATAAATAAATCATGCGACTCCGCGGCGCTTCGCCATCAGCTCGATCGGGTGTAGCCGTCGTGTCCACGCGGAGAACGGTTTTCCCGGACCGTGATAAGAGATCAAGCACTTCGTCATATTTAGGGGCAACTGTATTGTGCGCTTCGTCGTTGAACACGGCGATGCGCCCCAAGTGATTCAGGACGACCGCCAAGTTTTCCTGGCCTTGGGTATTCGATGCATAAAGTTGATGGATGTTCCCAAGCGTTACTGCTGCACTGCGAATACCAGCGCTTCCTGCACCCGGCTGAAGCACATGAAGCGTCATGTCATGTACGTAATGGGCGAATTCTGGTGGAAAAAAATTGAATTTGCGCCACACTGAATCGTCTCGACTCGGACGCTCAAAATCAGTTTTGAGCCGTTCACGGACGATGGTGTTCGGTGTCAAAAGCAGAAAGGAGCGAACCTCGTGGCAAACGCGCAGATAAGCCATAATTGCCGCGATGATCGCCGTCTTACCACCGCCAGTAACCACATTGAGTAACAAGTCCTTCCAACCTGAATCTTGAGGGTTCAATATCTCATTAGCATAAATTGTGCGCAGGACCGCTTCTCTTTGGTGTGGCCACAAAGCCTGATATTTCCCAGCAGGAGATTCTACAGAAAGGTGGAGCAAATAATCACGCACACGCTCAGGTACTTCGGGGATGCGGAATCCAGATGCCACCCAGGCTCGGTAAGCTTTTAGCGTTTGGCCGTGGAAGCTATTGAACATCTTGGTTCTCCGGTTTCTTCATTGTCTCTTCCAAAATATATGCTTCGGCTTCTTCGCGTGCCCACCGTTCAAGCTTGCGCAATTCGTCGTCTCGGTTCACATACTCGACGATGAGGCGAGTGATGACCTCGATACACTTTATCGCACTAGGAGATGGACGACCGGCTGAAATCCATTTTTGAACTACAATGTCCTGTAACTGTGTAAAGCGATTTCGAAGGATTTGAAGTTGTACCGGCTTTGTCAATCCTTGAGCTTTGAGGGCATTGATAAGTGGTTCAATTGCGTACCAATCGAGCGAAGGATCAAGGAGAGCAATCACAGCGATCCAATACTTGATTTCCGCCGCTTCGCTGGGTCTCATCTGTTCTTCCGCTTTCCGAAGGATTTTGAACATCCGCTCAATAAGTTGGTCTGTAGCTGCCATGTAAGCAGCTAGATTTGCGGCCGTATCCTGAGATAATATCGAAACCGTCTCTTCCGGTTTATAGACCTCGTCATGCGTCAAATCCGACCATAGCGATTGTAGTCGGGTGAGGATTTGAATCTCACAGTAAACTCGCACCTTTCTGCTCTCGCCTCGTTCGATGTTTCCATAAACATGGATGCCGCGATAGCCCTCGATCTTCGGCTCTAAATTGTAGTCAATGCGCTTGCCCACGTTCCATTCATTCAAGGTATTGGCTGATACTGAAAGATGATAGGCGGATTCCAAGGTAGGACATGACAGCCGCACCCCAACCCAATCCGGCAGTTTCCAGTAGTCCCTGTGGCGCCGTTCAGCAGTTTTAGCCGCGCTTGTCGCTCGCTTGACACGAGAGGAGAGCAGAAACAAACTTGTCTCCAAATCAAGCAGTTCAGCGACCCGCATAATCTCCGCATCAAAATGGCGTCTTAGAATTTCCTCACAGGCCGTAAAGTGCGGGAGGTTCTGCTCACGCCATTCATCTATAGTGACTGCATGACGCGCCATTCATTCCACCCTTAGTTTCATCGTCTTCATCCCCTCGCCGCCTAAGTCATCCTGTACGCGGCAGGCAATGACGACCTCAGTTCCGGTTTCCAAATCCTCGAAAGTGTACTCAACCGCCATCTCTCCTTCGAAGCCGCTTTCGCCACGTCCTTTCTTTTCCTTGCGGCAAAGTTGATAGCCTTGCGTGGCGGAAAAGATCCCATCGCGAAAGTCAAAATCCCACTGCACATTGACGACCTTGCCACCTATATTCATGGAGCGCGCTTCGAAGACATCGAATCGGTATTTAAGACGCGAAAGACGAGTCACGCCGATGCGCGGAATATCCGGCGGCAAAATGAAAGCGAAGAAGTCCTTGTACTTGTCGTGTTTTTTTGTGACGTGGGCCTTGAACTCTTCGCCGGCTAGCGGCCAGAGGCGAAGTTTGATGAACTGAATCGGCTTCTGTTCGCCCAGCGCCATAATTTGTTCTGCGTATGCACGTGCCTTTGGGTCGATGTTCCATCCGATCATCACCGCCTGTCGTTCCTCCGGCTTGCGAATTTTCATTACTGCTTGGGCAAAATTTTTCACGTCTGAGGCCGTAACCACATCCGTCTCTTTAGGCCCAGCCACCCATAGAAGTTCATTGCCCTTGACACCGTGGATGTTCGGATCTGAACTGGTCCACTTGCGCGACCCATAACAAGCGAGAACGAAGGCACGGAAATCCTCTGGTGTTAGCTTCGTAAGTCGGTTGATCTCGTAGATACCCCAATGCTCGACCGAATAACCGGTTCCGCGAAGCTCGACAGAGTAACCGGTTCCACGAAGCGGTGACGCTTCTACAGCTTTGTTTTTATGCTCTTCAACGCTGGTAAGTGTGGTATTCTTGGCGGCTAAATCGAAGGATTTTTGCGGCTCGTTCTTTTGTTCTTTTGCCGCTCTTTTAATCTCTTTAAGATTTGGAGTGAGCATGCGAGCGATACGATCAGCAGTGATAGCAACTGCCACGCGCGAGATATCGCAACCGACCCAATGACGACCAAGTTTCTGAGCTACAGTTGGTGTAGTTCCACCTCCGCAAAAGAAGTCAGCTACTACATCTCCTGGGTTGGATGAAGCCAAGACAACCTTCTGTAAAAGCTCCTCTGGCTTTTGAGTAGGATAACCTATCCGTTCAATTGCTCGTGGATTTATGTAAGGAATCGGCCAAACATCACCAGCCAACTTTTCTTCGCTAAGAGGTCTATAGACTCTGTTGCCGTGCTCATCATACTCCAACACCTTAATGCTACGGCCTTCAACACGAGTTCGAACTGTAGTTTGTTTCAGCTTACCGGCATCCATACTTGGAATGCGCATTTCGTTCCACTTGACATCAGCCGTTTTAGAGTAGTGCAAGATCGTGTCATGTTGCTTAATATAGCCGATACGCTTATTGCCTGTGTGTTTTGTGTAATACCACCATATAATCTCGTTTTGGAGCATTTCGCTTCCAAAAAGTTTATCCATTTCACATTTCACATAATGAATTGCGTGCCAGTCGAGATGGACATAAATACTCCCCGTTGCTTTGAGCAGTCGCTTCATCTCATAGAGTCGGGCGTTTAGCCAGATAAGATAACCCGGCATCCCACCTTCCCAAATGTCAGAGAAGGAACGAATCTCGTTCTTGTCGCCAAAGATGATGTTGTAGTTACGGCCGGAGAAAAACGGCGGATCAATGTAGATGAGATCAATAGACTCACTCGGCAACATTCGCATCACGTGCAAGCAGTCGCCGAAGAAAAGCCGATTACGTCCCTGCGGGAAGAGTTCGTTGACCTCTCCCAACCTTTCTGCACCGGTCTTCACTACGTCAACGATCTGAAAGGGAAGCTCAATACGTGGGTAGTGATGT
>Ga0247727_10004716_pt1 | contig 28617 bp, 20 predicted proteins | sample WisWelCaveWW1625_FD_202498 | JGI IMG/M metagenome (GOLD analysis project Ga0247727, IMG submission 202498) | Biofilm microbial communities from Wishing Well Cave, Virginia, United States - WW16-25 | ecosystem: Environmental > Aquatic > Deep subsurface > Groundwater > Cave microbial mat | place...
CTGCATTGGTTCCCGGCCATCTTCGGCGGCGATACGATCCTCCGGCTGGCAAATCGCGACCGGATCCTGATGGCCTACCAGTTGCCGGCCTTGCAGGCGGCGATCCATGCGGTGTCGTGGGCGACCGGGAATGTGCTCGCCGTCCGATACCTGATGGCCCTGGCGGGAGCGGCCGGCTGCGCCGGCTTCTATCTGTTGCTCCGGCATTTCCTCGAGCGCCGCGCGGCCCTCTGCGGAGCGCTCCTGATGATCGCCAGCCCCTTTCTGATCCAGCTCTCGATCGTTCCCTACCAGGAAGTTCCGATGCTCGCCGCGCTCGCCTGGGCGTTCCATTTCTTCTTTTCCGGCCGGCTCGCCCCCGCCAGCGCCATGCTGGGCCTGGCCTGTCTCACAAGGTATGAAGCCTGGGTCGCCGTTCCGGCGCTGGCGTGGACGTGGCTGAACGAGCGCGGCTGGACGCCCGGCCGAATCCTCGAGGCTGCATTACTGTTTGGGTGGGCGCCGCTCGCCTGGATGGCGGCGCACGGCGCGATCGCGCCGGCCGGGACATTCGTGGTCGAGATGCCGGCGTCGGCGTGGCGGCTCCAACGCTACGTGTACCTGGGCTGGATCACGGTGAAGAACACGCCGCCACCGGTCGTCGCGATGGCGGCGCTGGGAATCGCCGGGGTGTGGCGCGCGCGCCATCGCGTCGGCGTCCTGGCGGCCTTCTTCGCGCTGTTCCTGGTCTCGGTCCTGTTTTCCGCGCACGGCGAATCCCCCGATCCGGAGAGGTACGTTACGGCGCGCACGGCCGCGTTATGGCTGGCCGCGGTTGTCTTCGCCGCCGCTTTCACCGCCGCGGATCGGCCGCGGCTCGGCGCCGCGCTGGTCGTCGCCGCGCTGCCGTGGGGCTTGTGGGATGCACACCGTTTCCTCGCGCGCGACACTTCGGCTCCGCGCGTACAGTTGGCCTACGAGCTGGCGCGGCGCCTAGACGAGCTGGTCGGCGAGGGCGAAGTCGCCGCCGTGCTGGCGCAACCGGTGGCTCCGGAGCTGGCCCAGGCGTACCTGAACAAAGTCGAGCGGCGGAGCGGAAGCCGCGGCCTGCACAAGGCGCGCGCCGAGCTGGCGGCCACCGATACCTCGCCGCCCGATTATCAGCGGACGCTGGTGCATTCGCGCCTCGGGCGCCGACGTCTTCGGCCCGCCGTGGCGCCGGAAACCCGTTGGATTGCCGTGTGGAGCGACTACTCGACGGCGCCGCCAAAGGGCACACCGGTCGACACGATCCGGGGGGGCGATCTCCGCGTGGCGATATACCAGTTCACTCCCGCAGGCGGCGGTTCAGGTCCTCGGTGATCCGCGCCAACTGCTCGGGACTCTGAAGGAGATTGCGCACGCCCCAGGCGCCGTGGTGCTGGTAGAACAGGTCGGCGGCGGCCAGCGCCGTTTGATAAGCGGTGGCCGCGTGCCGCGCGCTCAGCCGCGACCAGGTCTGCGTCAGCCGGTCCAGACTGGGAATCTCGCCCGAGCGCGCCATTTTCTGGATCGCCGCCCGCCGGTCGGGAGTCATTTGCTCGCCGCTCAGTTTCTGCGCCAGACCCTCGTGCAGCCAGGCCGGCCACGACCCGAGCCGCGCCAGGCACGCGTGCACCATCTCGTGAATCAGCGCACGGCGGGTCTCCGCTCCACCCGCGCCCCCTTCATGCAAGGCTACCCGAATGCGTCCGTCATATCGCCCGCCGCTCCATTCCGCCGCGCCGGTGGTCTTCAGATACGCCTCGCGGCTTTGCACCACCACGACAATACGTTCCTCGGCCCGGCAGCCGAGTTGTTCGGAAAGCCGCCCGAACTCCGCGTCCAGCAGCGGCACCACGCCGCGCGCCTGCTCGGCGGTGACTTCGCCCGGCTGGAAGCGCAACAGGAATCGGGCGCCCACCAACTTCTCCGTGCTCAGGTCGGCGGCCGCCTCGCGCTCGGCTTGCCGATACAGGCGTTCGACGGTGGGGCTAGGCGACATTTCGAGCGATTCCTTCCAGTAGTCCAGAGCTTTCCGCACCTGGTCGCCTTGATAAGCCGCCAGCCCGGCCATGGCCAGTATGCCCGCGTCGCGGCGGTTGGCGCGCAGGGTCTTCTCGAGCAACTCGAGCGCTTCGACGGGCTGGCCGTTGTGAACCATTTGCGCCGCCCGGGCCACCGGATCGCCGGTCCCCCGCTCAGCGGCTGCCTGACGGATCGCATTCGCGTCCGGCTGGGGGAGGGCGGTCACATTATTCAGCGCCGGCGCATTCTGTCTGGACCGTTCAAATTCCTCGACGCCTGCGACCGCGGCGGCGGGTAGGTAGCCCTCCACTGTCTTGCCATCGCTGATCACGGCCACCTTGTAGCAGGGGCCACTCTCGGATGCGAACGCAAACCGGATTGTGACCGGCTCGCCTCGCCGCACCGTGGCCACGGCCCGTTCGTCGGCTCCACAACCGGCCCGCAGCGCGACTTCGGCATCGCGCACCGTTGGCGCGACAGCCAACAACAGCAGGGCCAGTAAGCTCATACCCCATGCTAGAGGCAACACCCAGTACATGTCGCTCCGGTAAATACCCTACAAAATGTAATCCCGATGGGCCATGTCCCGGCAGGATCACTCCTCCGATTCCTATGACGAAGGGACGATTTGTGATGCGCCCATCCGGGGTAATTCTCTGCCTTTTATCTCTAACCTTTGACGCAGCCGCCGAGACCGACGAGAAGCTGTTCGACGCCAATGTGTTGCATGAAGTCCGGTTGTACCTGCATCCGGGCGATTGGACCAGGCTCAAGACCACCTTTCGGGAGAATACCTACTATCCGGCGGAGTTGGTCTGGGCCGGCCAGTCGGTGGCCAACGTCGGGATCCGATCGCGGGGCAGAGGCAGCCGTAGCGCGACCAAGCCGGGCCTCCGCGTCGACTTCGACCGCTACGAGGACGGGCAGCGGTTTCTGGGCCTGAAATCGCTGGTGCTCGACAACCTCACCCAGGATCCGCCGATGGCGCGCGAGCGCCTGGCGATGCTGTTCTTCCGCCGCATGGGAATCGCGGCGCCACGCGAGGCGCACGCGCGTCTTTATGTGAATAACGTGTACGCCGGCCTCTATGCCATCGTCGAATCCGTCGACAAGATGTTTCTGTCACGCAATTTCGGCGAGGATTCCGGGTATCTGTACGAGTATCGCTGGCCGGCTCCAAACGATCTGGGCTACCCGGGTCCGGAGCCGTCCCTGTATTGTCCGGTGCCCTTCGAGCCTCGCACCCACGAGAAGGATCCGAAACCGGCCGTGCTGGAAGCGTTCGTGCGCGCCGTCAACCAGTCTTCGGACCAGGACTACGCCCGGGCGGTCGGCGAGTTTATCGACTGGCGGCAGTTTCTGGCCTATGTGGCGGTCGAGAACTTTCTCGGCGAGTCCGACGGCTTTGTCGGAACCAATGGGATGAACAATTTCTACCTGTACCGCCCGGCGGGAAAGACGCAGTTCACCTGGATCCCCTGGGACAAGGACGCCTCCTTCATTTGGGAAGATCATCCGCTGTTCTTCCGAATGGACACCAACGTGTTGACCCGACGTGCGTTGCGGAACCCGGAATTGTTGCGGATCTATCTGGAAGCGCTCGATCGCTCGGCGGCCGCCGCCGAGGAGGACCTATGGCTCGAAACCTCCGCCCAGCGCATCACCGACCAGATCCGTCGGGCCGCCCTGGAAGACACAAACAAGAGGCTTGGTAACGAGGATTTCGAGGAAGCCCTGGTGTATTTTCACTTCTTCGTGGGCCAACGCAGCCAGCGCGTACGCGAGGCGCTGGCGGAGTGGTTGGGACCCCGGTAGCCGGTGGGGATCCCGCATCTCCCGCCGGGAGGCCGACCTCAGGCCGTCGCCTGGCTGCCCGCCGGAAAAGGCCGCTGCTAGCTGCCTTGAAAGGCTGCCCGCAGTTTCTCCCAGCTCACCCGCAGGTCCTCCGGGATCACGCGCGTCTCCGAGACGGTCGTCATGAATCCGGCGTCACCCGGCCAGCGCGGCAGCACGTGCATGTGGATATGCCCGGCGACGCCGGCGCCGGCGCACTCGCCGATGTTCATGCCGATATTGATGCCGAGCGGCTTGTAGATGGCGAGCAGGTGCTTCTCGGCCAGGCGGGTCAGCTCGATGATTTCCTGAAGCGCGTCCCGGCTGGTCTCTCCGAGCGTGGCCGCGTGCTCGTACGGCGCGATCATCATGTGGCCGTTGTTGTAAGGAAAGATATTCAACAGGACAAAGCTGTGCCGGCCGCGGTAGACGACGAAACTCTCCGCGTCGCTGGCGGCTGCCGCCTTATCGCAGAAGATGCACGGTGATTGCGGCTCCGCCCGGCTCACGTACGTGAAACGCCACGGGGTCCAGAGACGGTCCATCGATTCCGGTTCCGCGTTGCCCGCGAACCGGCTACGGTCCGTCCGGGGTCGCGGCGGCGCCGGCTGTCTCCGGCGGAGAGCCATTCACCAGGTCCTTCAGTTCCTTGCTCGGCTTGAAGAACGGAATCCGTTTGGCGGGAACTTCAACCCTCGCCCCCGACTTGGGGTTGCGTCCGATGCGGGGCTGCCGCTGGCGCGTGCGAAAGCTGCCGAAGCCGCGGATCTCGATTTTGTCGCCGGTGCGCAGCGAGCGCACGATGCTGTCGAAGATGGCCTCGACGATCACTTCGGAGTCTTTGCGAGTCATCTCCACAACCCGCGAAACTTCCTCAATCAATTCCGCTTTCGTCATGTCCTTTGCGTACCCCGCTACCGGTCTTCGCCGCGTCCTTTCATGTGAATCACTTCTTCGATCGTCATGGTGGCCGCCGCCGCCTGGCGCTGGTAATCCTCCATCCGGGAACGCTCCTCGTCCTCGGTGACCGCGCGCGCGCTCAAGCCGATCTTCTTTTCCGATTCGACCATGCGAATAATCTTGAAGTCCATCTCCTCGCCGATGGGCAAGGCCGGCTCGTCTTTGCGGCCGCCGGCGCCCGGTACCTCGGAATTATGGCACAAACCCTCGACTCCGGGCGCCAGTTCGATGAAAACGCCGAAGCTGGCGGCCCGCGTCACACGGCCGCGGACAACATCGCCCGGGTTGTGCGAGTGGAAGAACGTCTCCCAGGCGTCCGGCTGCAACTGTTTCACTCCGAGCGACAGACGCCGGTGGGAGGGATCGATTTGCAGGATAACCGCCTGCGTGATCTGTCCCTTCTTGAGCACTTCCGAAGGATGCTTCACCCGCTTGGTCCAGGAGAGATCCGAGACATGCACCAGCCCGTCGATGCCTTCCTCGATCTCGATAAACGCGCCGAAGTCGGTCAGCTTCCGAACCCGGCCCTCGACGACCGAGCCAACACTGTAGCGCTCGGCCACCGTCGTCCACGGGTCGGCCTCCAGTTGTTTGATCCCGAGCGAGATGCGGTGCTCGCGCGCCTTCATCTCCAGAATCACGGCCTCGACGGTATCGCCGACCTTCACCAGTTTCGAAGGGTGCTTCATTCGCCGCGACCAGGTCATCTCCGAGATATGGATCAGACCTTCGACGCCGGGCGCCAGCTCGACAAATGCGCCATAGTCGGTGACGCTGACCACATGGCCCACGATCCGCGAGCCGGGGCCATAACTCTTCTCCACCAGCGACCACGGGTCCGGCTGCACCTGCTTCATGCTGAGCGAAATCCGCTCGCGCGCCCGGTCCATCTTGACCACTTTGACGGTAACGGTCTCGCCCACCTTCAGGGCTTCGGAGGGATGCGCCAAACGGCCCCAGGAAACGTCGCTCACGTGCAGCAGTCCGTCGATGCCGCCGAGGTCGATAAAGGCGCCGTAATCGGTCAGATTCTTGACGACGCCCTGCACGACCGCGCCTTCGGAAAGGGCTTCGAGGGTGGCGGTTTTCCGCGCTTTGATCTCGTTTTCGACCGCCAGGCGGCGGGAGACCACCACGTTGCCACGTCGCCGGTTCAGCTTCACGATCCTCACCGGAATGTCCTCGCCGATGAAGCTCTCCGGGTTGTGGACCGGGCGGGGATCGACGTGGGAGCCGGGCATGAACGCTTGCACGCCGACGTCCACCGACAAGCCTCCCTTGATTCTTCCGATCACCCGGCCCGACACCAGCAGACCTTCGTGGTAGGCCTTCTCGAGGTTCTCCCAGGCGCGAAGCCGCACCGCCTTTTCGTGGGAGAGCAGGATGTAGCCCTCGACCTCCGGTCCATGCCGGTCCACCATGACATCGACGACGTCGCCTTTCCGCACTTGCACGCTGCCGTCGGGCTGCCGAAACTGTTCGATGGGGACCAGGCCTTCGGACTTGTAGCCGAAGTCGACGATCACTTCCTGGCTGGTGAGCTTGAGCACATGGCCTTCGAGGAGCTCGCCTTCGACCGGAGGCGCGAAATGACTGTAATCGTCGAGCAGGTGCTCGTAGTCATCCGCGTCGACCGAGATCGGAAGGTCCGGTCTGGGAGGATTCTGGTAACTGGCCATGGTAATGCACCCGGTCGCGGATACCGGCGACGGCGGCCCGGCGCCGAGGGAACCCTGGAGAGAGGAAGCGCTGGCAGCCGACACCAATACTGACCGACAAGCCGTTGATAAATCGGTACTTTCGCAACTATACCGGACCCCGCGGGTGGAAGTCAACCACATTAGGCGCACGGTGGGCCGACCCGCGTGCAGGCATCGGCCGAACACCCGCGCGCGCGGGGTAGAATATCAATAGCGGATTCATGAAGACCTTTTACATTGAGACCTTCGGCTGCCAGATGAACGTGCACGACTCCGAGAAAGTCGTTGGCACCCTGCTGGCCCGGGGATACTCTCTGGTCGAGACGCCGGAGGCGGCCGACCTGGTCCTCTACAATACGTGCAGCATCCGCGACAAAGCCGAGCAGAAAGTCTTCCACCGGCTCCAGCAATTCCGGCGCAATGGCAAAGACAAGGTGTTCGGCGTGCTGGGCTGCGTCGCGCAGCAGGAAGGCGAGAAGATCTTCGAGCGGGCGCCGCACGTGAGCCTGGTGTGCGGGTCGGCCAGCTATACGAAGCTGCCCGAGCTATTGGTCCAGATCGAGCGAGGCGACCGGCGCGTCACCGGTCTCGGCCTGGACAGCGAGGAGACGTTCGAAACGCCGCTGACGCGGCGGGACAATCCGCATCGGGCGTACTTGACGATTATCGAGGGCTGCGACAAGTCGTGCGCCTACTGCGTCGTGCCGTTCACCCGCGGGCCGGAGCGAAGCCGCGCCAGCGCGAGCGTGATCGAGGAGGCGCGGCGGCTGGCCGAAGCCGGCTACAGCGAGATTCAACTGCTGGGCCAGAACGTTAACAGCTACCGCGATTCGTCGCCGGCCGGCTGGGACTTCGCCACGCTGCTGGCGCGGGTGGGGGAGACGCCGGGAATCCGCCGTGTGCGGTTCACCACGTCGCACCCGCGCGATTTCGTGCGCCGGATCGTCGACGCAATAGACGGCAATCCGGTGCTCTGCAACCACGTACACTTGCCGGTGCAGTCCGGCTCCGACCGGGTGCTGGAGGTAATGCGGCGGCTGTACACCCGCGACGAATACCTGCGGCGCGTCGAGTGGCTCAAACAATCGCCGCGCCGGATCTCGATCACCACCGACATGATTGTCGGGTTCCCGGGAGAAACCGAGCAGGACTTCGAGCGAACCCTCTCGCTTCTCGATGAAGTCGAATACGACTCGATGTTCAGCTTCAAGTACTCGCCGCGCCCGAACACCGCCGCCCTGGAAATGATCGGCCAGATTCCCGAGGAGGAGAAAAGCCGGCGGCTGGCGATTCTGCAAGAGAAGCAGCGGGCGATCCAGATCCGAAGAAATTCCGAGCTGATCGGGTCGATCGAGGAGGTGCTGGTCGAGGGATTCAACGCGGCGACCGGACAGTGGATCGGTCGAACTTCCCAAAACCGCGTCCTCAATTTTACCCATCCGGGGCCGGCCGGCCCCGTTGTGGGCCGGTACCTGGACGCGCGAGTGACGCGTTCGGGTCCAAACTCGCTGGCCGGCGAAGCAGTCGTTAGCTGACCCCTCGGCCGTTGCGCTGGCGGGATCGGTTCCACCGAGACGGTACAATAGGAGCGGCCGGCGGGCCGCCCGCATTCCGCCCTTGGGCGGATCGGCGGCTCGTCGCTAGAATCAATCAACGGTGAAACCGTCGTTGACTCAGGAGAGCAAAGGAGCGGCCATGGAAGTCGAGATGAAGATCCGCGGGTTGATGATGGATCCGGTCACTAATATGCCGATCGTGATCCTCAAAGACGTGACCGGCAACGCGATTCTGCCGATCTGGGTCGGCGCCTACGAGGCCAACGCCATCGCCCTGGAGATCGAGAATGTTTCGACGCCGCGGCCGATGACTCACGATCTCATCAAGACGCTGCTAGTGGGCTTGCAGTGCGGCGTGCGAAAGGTCGTGGTCAACGAGCTCAAGGAAGACACTTTTTACGCCATGATCTGGCTGGAGAAGAACGGCGAACTGATTAGCGTCGACAGCCGGCCGAGCGACGCGCTGGCGATTGCGCTGCGTCTGGATTGCCCCATCTACGTCGAGGACAGCGTGCTCAGCTCCTCGAAACTCGCGACCGCCGTCGCCGAAAAGACCGGCAACGAGGAATTGCGAAAGTGGCTCGAGAACCTCGGCGACGAGGATTTCGGCCGGTACAAGATGTAGCGGGCTCTTGCCTCCCATCGAGAAACTCCGGCGTCTGGCCGAATTGGGCATTCAACTCTCGCCCGTCGAAGGGTTCGACCGGCACTTTGTCTTCACCCGCGACGGCTTTGTCGCGCTGGTCGAGCGTGCCGCCGATGATTTCGGAGGGATCGGCGCGCCGGGTTTGTTCACCGGCCAGGGAACCCTGGCCATGCTCCTGTGGCGCGGGGATCAGCCCTGGTTCCTCGCCAAGGGTTGGCAACGGCGCGCCACGCCGGAAGAGGTGGATCGCCTGCGGCGGTTCGCGGAAGATCTGAAGAACGCCCTGTCCGGCTGACGGGAGCGGAGGCGGTTACTTCTTCTTTGCGCCCTTCTTGCCACTCGTTTTCGGCGCCGGTTTCGGCGGAGCGGGCCAGCCGGTGACGTTGTCCTTCTCGACGTCGAAGGTCAGGTTGAACGGCTCTCTTGTGTACTCGACCGCGACTCCTTCGAATTCGATCTCCGTGCCCGGGTCGGCTTTGCCGGCCATCGGAGCATCCAGGCGCAGGGTGGCCTCGGCCGCGTCGCCGGGGGAAATCGCGACCACCACCTCTTTCGGACGCGCCTCCGGTTTGGTCGAGACGATCCGGGCTTTGAACTTCTTGACGTCGTTGGCGCCGCCGGGCATCAGGGCGTCTTTGATGGTCTTGAAGTATTCCGGACCGTTGTCGCCGCTGAGCTCTTTCTTGACGCTCAGCCAGAGCGCCAGCATCGGGTTGGTCTTCTTGAACTCTTCTTCCTTCCGATTGAGGATGACGTTGATGTTTTCGATCTCGGGGTACTTGTCCGGAACGGCGGTCGACTTGGCTACCTTGATCACATCTTCGATCCCGCTCTTGTCGCCATGGAAGGTGACGAACGCTTTCTCAAAGAATGCCTGCCACTTCTGCCGGTCGACGGGGCTGAGCGCTCCCGGCCCGTCGTAATGGGCGGCACGGGCGAAGTGGAACAGGATCGCCGACTGCTTGTCGGGATCCTTCTGGTCTCGGATGACTCCACCGAGCCAGGTGGAAACCTGCCCGTTGCCCTGGTTGAGCTTCAAGCTCTTGATGAATTCTTCTTCGGCCAGCTTCGGGTTCTTGCGATTCATCGCGATCCAGCCGAGCGTCGTTCGAGCGGCTGCTTCCATGTTGTTGCGCTGCGTCTTCCAGTCGGACTCGGACATGTTCGGTGGCCGCTTGTCCGGCGCGAACGTCGTATCGAGACTCCCTATGAACCCGTTGGAAGCCTTCTCGCCGGTACCGAGACGGTCCGGCTCGGTCCTGCCGAGGCTCATCCCCAGCAAAGTCATCCAGTACAGGCCGGTGATGTTGCTGGGATCCTCCGCGAGCAGATCCTTGCCGGCGTTCCACATATTCTCGCCCTGGTTGAGCTGCTGATAGGTGGATAGGTACATGGTCAGCCGCTCGATCTTGTAGTCGGTGGCCGGATACTTCTCCTTCCACTGATTCAGGGCTTCCAGGCTCTTCTTCGGATCTTTACCCGTGCGGCTGGCTTCGAATAGATCGTACTCGGCGCGATCCTTGAACTCCTTCTTGGGAGCCTCTTGCGCCCAGGTCGGCGCTCCCAGAACGGAGGTCAGCGCCAATGCAGCGAAAACTTTACTATGCCCGGATACCACGGCTCCACGCCTCCTGAAGTAACATTTGTTGCTGGCCTGCGGTGGCGGAACGGCCCTTTCGGGTCCCAGCACCAGACCGCGCCGCGAGGTGCAATTGCGGAGTATATCGGAAACCACAAGCCTCCTGCAAGGCGCACCTGCCCTCTTGCCAATCATATCGGCTGTTACCGGTTTAGATGCGTATCGCCCCGATTTTGTTCCGTGCTGAGAACGGAGGTCTGGCGCTGAGCGGAGATTGCCTTCGGCGGAACAGCAATCCCGACCAGGTTCGGTCGACCGCGCACACCTTGTAGTCCACCCAGCCGATGCCCAACCCCGCTTGTTGCACCTGGGCCTCGGTGAGGTCCGAGGCGGTGGCGGCGGCCTGCTTTGGCCAGAGAATCCACAGCGGGCCGTCGCCGGCCCGGAGGGTCGCGCCTCGGATGCCGTTCTCGAGGTCCTTGCGTTTCCGGGTGAACCAGAGCGTGAGATCGCGACGGCCCGCGTTGTGGCGCCGCAGCCTGACGCCCTCCGGCAGAACACCGAGCGTGCGGTCGAATCCTTCGGGCGCCCCTGCCAGAACCACCGTCGCGCCCGCCTTGATGCCAAGCTTTTCGGAAGCGGCGTGCCCGAGTACCCGGCCAGTTTCGAGCCCGGGACGACCGGATTCACCGGCGGATGGCGGATGGCGTTTTCGATCGCTTTCCGGATCCCGGCCCAGTTCGTGTAGGTCGCGTCCGGCAACTGCCGGCGCACGCGCTCCAGTTTTGCCGGCTCCCCCTCGACGAAGATCAGCGGAAGGCGCCGCAGAGCTTTTGTGCTTCGGACAGCCACACCGACATCTCGTCCGTGCGAGGGCAGCCGCGTCAGATCGATGACCATGGCCGACGGCGGATCATCGCGCAGCGCGCGCAGAGTGCCCGGGCCGAACGGGTCGTAATCGACTTCCCAGCCATCGGCACGGAGCGCGGCGGCGCGCGCCCCGCCTTCGGCCGCATTCCAATGGATGAGCCGGACGCGTTGCATGCTGGCCATCGTACCGCGGGATCGGCTATTTTGGTTAGTCGCGATGAATGCTCGCACCGTGTGGTGGATTCTGCTGGCGACGCCCGCTTTCGCCCAGACGTACGATCTGATTCTGCGCGGGGGGCGTGTGATCGATCCGGCCAACGGCGTCGACCGGGCGATGGACGTCGCCGTCGCCCAAGGCCGGATCGCGCGTCTCGCCGAAAGCATCCCGGCCGCGGAAGCCCGCAAGACGCTGGATGTCACCGGCCTGTATGTCACCGCCGGGCTGATCGACCTGCACGCCCATGTGTACGGCTATTCCGGCTCGTTGTTTCCCGACGACACGGCATTGCCGGCGGGAACGACCACCGTGGTCGACGCGGGCGGAGCCGGTTGGCGGCGGTTCGACGATATGAAGATAAAGATCATCGACCGCTCCGAAACGCGCGTGCTCGTGCTGTTGAACATCGCCGGGATGGGGATGCTCGGGTCGCGCGTCGAGGACGACGTCTCCGACATGGATCCGGAGGCGACGGCCGCCAAAATCACGCAGTATCGCGAGCATATCGTCGGCATCAAGACCGCCCACTTCAGCGGCCAGGGCTGGACGGCCATCCGCCGCGCCATCGACGCCGGGCGGCTCGCCGGCGTCCCGGTGATGATCGACGACAAGATCTTCACCAACACCGGGCGGACAACCCGCGAGAAGCTGCTCGACGTGATGCGCCCGGGCGATCTTCACACGCACACTTTCAACGACCGGCAGCTCGAGCTGGTTGACCGGTTTACGGGCAAGCTCCAGCCCTACGTCTGGGAAGCGCGGCGGCGCGGCGTGCTCTTCGACCTCGGCCACGGGGGCGGCAGTTTCCTATGGCCGGTGGCCGCCAAGGCGCTCGAGCAGGGCTTCGCACCGGACACCATCTCGACGGACCTGCATGCGTCGAGCATTCTCGGCCCGCAATCGGACATGCCCAACTGCATCTCGAAAATGATGACTCTCGGCATGCCGCTCGAGGACGCGATCCTGCGCTCGACGGTGAACCCGGCCAAAGCGATCCGGCGCTTTCCCGAGCTGGGAACGCTCGGCGAGGGGCGTGTCGCCGACATCGGGGTGTTCCGGCTGCGGGACGGCGTGTTCGCCTTCCAGGACGCCTGGGGCATGAAGCGCATGGGGAAAAAGAAACTGGAATGCGTGCTCACGGTGCGCGGCGGCAAGCTCGTGTACGATCGCGATGGGCTCGGATTTCCCGAATGGCGCGCCGCCGGCGAATACACGGTGATCCCATGAGAGCCCTCGCGCTCTTCCTGCTCACGGAGGCGCTCGGGGCGCAGCCGGTCTACGATCTGCTGCTCAAGAATGGACGGGTCCTCGACGCGGCCAATCATCGCAACTCGCGGATGGATATCGCCGTCATCGGCGAGAAGATCGCCGCCATCGGTCGCGATCTGCCCGCCTCGCGCGCCCGGCTCGTCGTCGATGCCGGCGAATTTTACGTGACGCCCGGGCTGATCGATATTCACACCCACGTGGACTGGCAGGGCGCGTGGCTCGGCGTCCAGCCCGATCATCACGCGCTGCCGAGCGGCGTGACCACTGTAGTCGACGCCGGCAGCACCGGGTGGAAGAACTTCGAGGCCTTTCACGAGCGGGTGATCCGCCGCTCGCAAACGCGCGTGCTGGCGTGGCTCAACATCGTCGGCGCGGGCATGGCTGGCGGCCACGTCGAGAACGACGTGCGCGAGATGGACCCCGAGGCCGCCGCCGCCATGGCGGGGCGTCACCGGGATGTCATCGTCGGCATCAAGACGGCGCATTATGAGCCGGCCGGCTGGGAGGGTGTCGGGCGCGCCCGCCTGGCCGCCGAGCGAAGCGCTTCCGTGATGATGGTCGACTTCCATCCCAAGCCGGGCCGCGGCTACGAGGAATTGATCCTCAAGCGCATGCGGCCCGGTGATATCCATACGCACCTGTACGGGCGGCTGACGCCGCAGCTCGACGCCTCTGGAAAAGCCGAGCCCTGCCTGGCGGCGGGGCGCAAGCGCGGCGTGCTGTTCGACGTCGGCCACGGTTCGGCGAGCTTCTGGTTCCGCATCGCCGAGCCGATGATCCGCCAGGGTTTCCTGCCAGACACGATCTCGACCGACCTCGACAAGTCGAGCATCATGCTGCCGCGCGCGAACATGATCACGACCATGTCCAAACTCCTGAATCTCGGCATGACGCTCGAGCAGATCGTCGAACGCAGCACGATCCGGCCGGCGCGCGCGATCCGCCGGCGCGAGCTCGGCGCGCTGAACGAAGGCGGGGTCGCCGACATCGCGGTGTTGGCGCTCGAACACGGGCGGTTCGGCTTTCTTGACAGCGGCCATGCGAAGCTGATCGGGGACAAACGTCTGCGGTGCGTGCTCACGGTGCGGGCCGGCAAGGTGGTTTGGGACAGCGATGGCCTGGCCGCGCCCGATTGGACCGTCGGGCCTTACAGCAATTTCAAGTGACCCCGGCTACCGCGCCACCGTGTCGCGGAACGTATTCGCTTCCGACAGAAACGTCGCCGTGCGGGCGTCGATCGACTTCAGAAAGACCAGCAGGTCCGCTCGGTCCTGGGCGTCCAGCACGGCTTCGATCGGGCGGCCGCTCCCGCAGAGCGCGTGCAGCCGGAACAAGTCCTCGAGCGTCTCGGCGGCGCCATGGTGCAGGTACGGTGCGTGGTAGCCGATACCGAGCAGAGACGGAACGTTGAAGCCGGCCGCTCCCAGCGCCTCGGTCCCCATCGCGCCGCCCCCGCGGATCTCGGTGGGATCCAGCGGATCGAATGTGCCGACATTTTCCAGGATTTTCAACACGGCGTCGCCGGTCTTGAATGAGACGATCTGCGCGCCGGCCACCGTCAGTCCCGGATCGATCGGACGGCCGCCGCGAGCCGGATCGGCGTCGAATGCCGGGTTGTCGCGCCAGAGCACCTGGCTCTTGGTCCACTTGGCTCCTCCGTGACAGGAGGCGCAATGAGTTCCGAACACGGCCCGGCCGCGGCTCGAGGCGGCCTGGTCGTCGGGGATCGGCTGGTGGAGCGGGCGGACGGTTTCGACCCACAGCGTCATGGCGTCCAGCGCGTCGGAGGCGCCTTGCGTGATGCCGTGGTTGTAGACATTCGGGTTCGGGGGATTGCCGGCGAACCCCAGGCCGTTCTCGATACCGCGCGCGGTGGCGTTGAAATCGGTGATGCTGCCCGAGATCGCGCTCCAGTTCCCGACACGCTGGTCGCGCGCGTTGCGCTTGCTGAAGAACGCCGACAGCGGCGGCGTCTGGCGCGGTCCCGACGCCAGCGACCACGTCACCCCGTCCGCCAGCCCGTCGGGATGGCAGGACGCACAACTGCTCCAGCCGGTGTTGGAGGCCTTGTTGCGATGCTCGAGGGGATTGATGGACCGGATGGGCATCGCGAACACGCCATTGTCGGGCAGACCGAGCGCGGTGAAGAACGCCAGCTTGCCCACACGGACTCCGTGCGCGAGACCGCCCGGCGGCGGCACAGCGCCAGCCGCGATATCGCGAGACAGGACGGCTCCATTCTCCAGGTCGATCGCGGTGACCGAGACGTTCAGCTCGTTGTACACGTAGGCGCGGCTGCCGTCATCGCTCACCACGACGCCGTTCGGGAGGCTGCCCGTCCGGAACCGCCGGACGTCCGGCGCGCCGATATCCAGCGCGCCGCGCGAGTCCGTCTTCGCCCGCATCACATAGTTGCCGCCCCGGCTGACGAGCAGGAAGTCCTTACCCGCTGCATCGGCGTCGATGTCCACCAGGTCGTTCAAGAACAGCCGGACCAGGCTTTCGCGCTGCCCCGCGGGCAGCGGCTCCTTCCGGATCTGGTCGTTCAGATTGACGTGCAGGCTCGCGATCTCTTCGCGAGCCGCGGTGTCGATCACGTGCACCAAACCCTGGACGTTGGTTTGAAAGTGCGCCGGTGGCGCGGGCGCGGCGCCGATATTCGGGAGGTAGGCTCGCGAGCCGCGAATCAGGATCGACGCCAGTTGGTTTGGAAAAGCGCCTTGCGGATCGGCCACGATGGCGGGCGCGTTGGGATCGGAGACGTCCGGGGCCGGGCAGAAGCGGTTGTTCACCGCATTGGGGTTGATCGACCGGCAGAATGCCGAGCGGTCGGCCGTAAAACCAGTGGTCCTGAGCGGCGACAGCGTCGTCCGGCTCACCGCTCGAGGCGCGCCGGCCGGGAACGAGACGACCACGCCGCGCTTGCCGAGATCGGAGACTTCGCCGGGGCCGTTCGGAATGCGCTCGGCGAAGAAATGGGTGACGAAGACGCGCTCGTCGGAGTCGTCGGCGTTGCCGTTGTTTGTGATGGCGATCGCCGCGGGATGGCCGCCCACGGCAACGGTATCGGTGACGAAGCGGCCCGCCGGATCGATGACCGACACCGTGCCCGCCGTATGGTTGGCCACGTAGACGCGCGTGCCGTTCGGCGCCGCCACGCACCCGCGCGGTTCCGGGCCCACGGGGATCTCGGCGACCGCGCGCGCCTGGCCGATGTCGATCACCGACACCGTGCCGCTGACGGCGTTGGTGACGAAGGCGGTTCGGTCATCAGGGGTCAGGCAGACGCCGCGCGGCTCGTAGCCGACCGGCACTTCGGCGATGAGCACACCGGTGTCGCGGCCGAACAGGTCGCGCACCAGCAGGATTGTCGCGCTGTGGTTCTCGCGGTTCGCCGTCACCAGAATGCGGCCGTTGCTCGTCAGCGCCAGCGTGCCCGACTTGCCGGGCCTCGGAGCGGCTCCCGCGGCCGTTGGCGGCATCAGCGCCAGCGCCAGCGCCAGCACTAGCGATCCCATTGCCTCATTTCCCCGCGGTGATCCACATCGGGCTCGACCAGGCTATCTGCCCGTCGGCCTGCCGGATCCGCACGTAGTACCAGCTCTCGCGCGGTGGGGCGCCGGTGTCCTCGTACTCGAGCCGGACCGTTGGCCGGCCGGGGCGCGCGGTGTGGATGATCTCGTTGTTGCGGACGATCTCGAGCGTATCGACCGGGGCGGTTCCCTCGATGCGAACCGAGAGCTTGGGACGGCCGGTGATCTGGAAGATGTCGCCCTGTATATGATCGCCCGCCCGGAAATCGACCAGAATATTATCGGTGGCCGCGTAAGCGTGGCGCGACGCGATCGCCTTCAGCAACGCCGGCCGCGTGTGGTCCTCGGCGAGCAGCACCGCGTAGGAGACGTGCGTCGAGGCGTGATCGCTCGACGCCTGCACGCCCAGCTTGTACCCCTTGGCCCACGCGTTCCAGACAAAGCCCTCGGCGCGATAGCCGCCCGGCTGCGTGAACGGTTCGGCGCCTCGCGCCGCCCGCGGCGCGCCTTCATGCTCATACGAAGTTCGGTCGCCCTGGTAGATCTCGACCAGCGGCTCGAGATCCTTGTCGTTGTCGCGCCAGTCGGTTCCCATCAGCGTCGCCGACGTGTGCGACATCGCGAGGCCGCCGGTCCTGCGCAGATACTCGTAGAGCCGCGCGGCGCCTTCCTTGCCTTCTTCTTCGGCCGGAGACCGGGCGAGACTACGCACGCCGCGCCGGGCCCATACGAGGTTGCGGTGGCCGTTGGGGAAGCGCAGGCTGCGCTCGTAGGCGAACAGCGGCGCGAATCGTCCCGGATTGTGGAACAACTCATTCGATTTCTGGATCAGCCACCAGAAATACTCGTTGTCGTCGCCGGCATTATGTTCGGTGACGGCCGAGTAATCGAAAGCGGCCGCGTCGATCGTGTAGCGATAGAAATCCCACAGCGAGCCGTCCAGGTCGCCGTCGAAGCTCAGGTCGGTGTGGCGATGCATGTCGCCGCGAAAGACGCGAAGCTGCCGGCCGCCGGAGGCGATTCGCGCCGATTGCAGCCGCGCCACCTGCTCGGACTCGCGTGGATGCACGGGATTCACGGTGGCGGCCGGCGCGCGGTAGGGCGGAAGCGGCGGCGCGGCCGGAATGGCGCCGGAAATCTCGCCGCTGTACACGTTGCTCTTGCGGTTCGGATAGGGCGTCGAGAATACGCGGCCGTCTCCGGTCCAGGCCAGCGCGGCCCGCCCTCCCGGCGCAGCCGCGATCGAGGCGCGCAGGTCGTTGCGGCCCCACGAGTGCGGCAGCGCGACCAGCGGCGACCAGCGGCCGCCGGCCAGATGCGCCGCCGCGTACCCCCAGAACGAGTACTGCTGCATCCGCATGCGGCCGAGCGACGGACTGAACACCTCGTGCATCTTGGTCTCTCGGTGTCGCGCCAGCAGCCACAGGCTGCCTTGAGTGTCGGCGGCCAGTTGCGGCTGTTCGAGAAACCCCTCGGGCATCTCGACATCCCGCGGCCCGGATGGATCCACCACCACCAGCCGCAACCGCCGCCCGTCATAGAGCATCGTCGCGCCGTTGTTCTTGGGAACCAGGAACCCGGTGTCTTTGCCCCAATTCGCGCCGGCTTCATCGTAGGCGATCCAGGGGCGGCCGGCGCGATCGCAGGCGATCGAGGCGTGCGCCTCCAACCGCGGAGAAGTCGTGATGCGCATCACGGCGAGGAGCTGGGCGCCGTCGTGCGCGCGATACCAGATGTTGTAATCGCCGCCATCGTAGGCGTCCCAGGCAAAATGGATCCGGCCGGCATCGCCGGCGGCGAGCGAAGGCTCCCACGCATTGTGGGTGTTCTCGCTGACGGCGATTTCCCGCTGCCAGCCGCCGCCATCGCGCATCCGGGCGAGGATTCGGGTGCGACCTTGCCGGTAGGCCTGCCAGACCACCCAGAGCCGGCCTTTCGAGTCGACGGCGGCGCGCGGGGAGATGTCCGGACCGCCGCCGGAGACAATCTCGATGTCGCCCCAAGCGCCGCCCCGGCGCGACACGACGCCGATCCGCCACGTCGCGCCGGTGTTTACCGAGACCGCGACGTGCAGGCCGCCGGAGGCGTCGGCCGCCAGCGCCGGCCTGAAAAACTCGCCTTCGGCGGCGGCACGCTTTTCCGAGCCGTCGGCCCGCGCCACAAACAACGTCTCCTTTTCACTCTTGTAGCCGACCCAGGCGACCCACGCCGCGCCGGTGGAGTCGACGGCCGTCGAAGGATAGTCGTCCTCCAGCCCGCTCGATGCGGTGAGATTCGCCGCCGCCGGCACGCGGCGCAGTTCGACGCGGCCATCCAGAAACCGCTCCGGCTCGCCGAAGCGGACCGCCGCCGGCTGGAACTGGAAGCTGCCCTGCTCGGTGTGGACGCGAACCATCGACGCGCCTTCGACGGCGGCATAGAGCCCGTTGGCAATCATCGCGCCCGGCGGCGGCGTCATGTCTTTCGGAACAACATGAATCGCGCCGACGTACCAGTCTTTCGGATTCAGAACGGCGGCGCGCCGCGTCGCGCACTTCCAGGTGTGGCGTTGCGGTTCGATCCGGTCGTCCTTGTCGAACCGCCACGGGGCCAGAGAGACAACTCGGCCCCCGTCGACCTCGATCGATCCCGACCAGCCGGCCGGCTGCCGGTCGGTGACGCCGAGCGTGATGTGGAACCAGTCCTGACGCGCCTGGGCCCGCGCCTCGGGCGCGCGCCAGGAGCAACCGACGGCGAGCAGGGAGGCCGCCGCAATCGCGCCAACGCCGGGCCTTTTGAGGAACAAGCGCACAACGGAGCCTGCTTCGCGCGGCATAAGGGCATGAAACCGCTCCTCTCCAGTCTTGAGATTAACCGGCAATCGTGACAGTTCCCCCACGCGTCCCTCCGGTCAGTCTAACGACCGGGGCATCACCCGCCGCCCGGTTTTGGGGCGGTCGGCTGCATGCCCTGGTTAGCCAGGGACGGTCTCCACCGAGGCTGGAAGTTTGCTGACGGTGAGCTTGTGAATGTCGACTTTCGCGCCGGCATTGTCAATCTCGATTCCAACAAGATTGCCATCAGCGTCGTAGTCAAGCACCACCCCCTCGGAAATCTCCCTGCTTTCGACGCTTGTTCGTTCCGAAAGATCGATGTACAGCGAATCCGTTTCAGGATAGTAGTTTAGCTTCATGGCTTGAACTGCCGATCTGGGAACGCGTTGTGGATGGTCACCCTGTCTTCGAGCGTGATGACTCTCAAAAAGCGGCCCTCCAGCTCCGGCACCTGCGCCCAAAAACGATAACGATTGCTCTCCTGGGCCTCCGACCGAATCGGTTTCTACATGACCCGGATGCACCACTCCTTTTTCAGGTATGGGCGCTTTCGGAGAACTTCCGTCTCGAAGTAACGCGTAAAGCGATACTCCGCCACAACCCTAAAGGATACCCCAGCCGCCGGCGTCACGAAGTGGCGGTGTGGCTGGCTAACGACTCGCGCGCTCAGCGTCGGGCACCTTTTGCCCGTCCGTTGCAGCGTCCTGGTTAGGCCGGCTTTGGCGCATCTGATCGTTTCATCCAGTGCCTCCAAAGGTACCCGGCGATCGGCACCAGGAGAGCAGCCCACAGCCACTGCCAGTTCTTCTCGATGAACTCAGACACCCGTAGAGGAATCGTGATTTCGACGTCAATCGTCCGATCGAAAGTTCGTACTACGAGGGGCGCGTCACGGCCCGCAACATCAATGTGCGCAGACAGAGTAATGTAGAGGCGTTGGGGCCCACTGTCGGTCGGAGTCACCTCCCACTTCCAGCGCGAGGTCTGCATGCTCGCAATGGCTTGTAGGCTGGGTGTTAAAGCTTCAACGGTAAAGCCTCTCCCGGCCAGTTCGGCCTCCATTCGGTTAGAAATACGTACTCTGTCAGACTCTGAAGCGACCCTCTGCTCAAGCTGCGCTTGGAGCTGCGAGGCAGACAGTGATGGGGACAACAACAGCTCGACCGTCCGCGGCTGCTTATACCTCATCGTAGAGGGCGCATTGAAGGCGATGTTGCCCCAGCTTAGCTCGCGGAGGACCTTGTCCACCAACGAGACAGAGGTGGGACCTGGCAATGGTGAAGGAGGGCTCTTGAGCGTATATTGCAACACGAGTAGCGACGAAACGAGGCTGATGAAAAAGGCGATCGCCACGGTGATGAGCAGCTTGCGGGTGGACTTGCGCAACATCTGGTAAGAACCCTGGCGCTCATCTACGACGAAGCCGGCGTCCGGCCGCTCCGCGACCTCAACTCTTCACCTGCCAACAACTTTCGCTCCGCTGGACAGCCTTTCAGCGGGAGTCTCACCCAACCGCTCGGGCCACTGTAAGCCCCCTGGTCTCGACCGACATCGGCTTGCACAGCCGGTCCAGCGCGCTGTGGACCCCTAGCCCGCCATGATTCAATATAAGTCGAAGTTCCTCATCATGTTTGGAGACGCGCTCCGCGGCCCTGTGCGGGCTATGCATGGATCGACCAGAGCGCCTCGTGGGTGCGGAGGAACAACTCGCCCTCTGAGGCGACCACCGAAGAATTCGAATCTTCACCGAGCGAGTTGACGGCCACCAGCTCGAATTTTGGCGCCGCTTTATACAGGAACGTGTCGGCCGACTTGTTCATCACGTACAGCAGATCGCCGTGACGCACCAGCGACGACCAGACGCCGTTGTCGCCGCCCTTGCCGCGCAGCCGCTCGGTCCAGACCGGCTTGCCGGTCTTCAGCTCGAGGCACTCGGCGATGCCGTTGTTGTCGATGGTGTGAACGTACCCTTCGTGGATCACGCTCGAGCCGATGCGCGCCCGCGTCCTGGGGACGTGCCACAGGCGGTGCGTCGCGGTGACGTCGCCCTGGCCGCCGGCGCGGACCACCAGTCCCGGCCCGCCAAATCCGCCGAGCGAACAAATCACCGGGCCCTCTTCGTCATAACCCGGTACAGGCGACCCGTACGCCAGGTCGGCGAAGCCCCCGCAGGTCCACAGCTCCCGGCCGGTTTTCGGATCGAACGCGGCCACACGGCGCGGCAGATGACAGACCAGTTCTCTGCGATTCGAGGCGCCGACCAGGATCGGCGTGGTCCACGATCCGAAGAAATCGGCGCGCACCGCGCCGTCCGGGCGGGGAGTCAGTTCCCCGGCCTTGGCAACATCGTCGCCAGGCATGCGGCCCGGCAGGTCGATCTTCCAGACGGTTCGCCCGGTGGCCGCATTGACCGCCACCAGAAACGATGCGTCTCCCGGCCCGAAGTTCAGGATCACCAGTCCGTCATCGAGCACCGGCGAGGCGCCGTACCCCCAGACATGCTTCTGCGATCCGAGATCGCGCCGCCAAAGCTCGCGCCCGTCGACGTCCCAGGCCGCCAGCCCCGCCGAGCCGAACCAGCAAAAGACCCGCTTGCCGTCGGTCACCGGCGATGCCGAACAATAAGGATTGGTTGAATGCGTCAGCTCCCTTTCCGCGTACGAGACGCCGGCCTGCCACAACACCTTCCCATCGATCCGATTCAGGCATAACAGCGTGCGACGGTTATTGTTTGCCTCCGGCTGGGTGACAAAAATGCGCCGCTCCCAAACAATCGGCGTCGAGTTGCCGGGCTCGGGAAGCGGAGTGCGCCAGCGCACGTTCAGCGTGCGGTCCCATCGCCTGGGCAAGGCTTTTTCACTCGCCACGCCGTGGTTGCCCGGGCCGCGCCAGCTCGGCCAGTTACCGGCCCAGCCGCTGGAAACGGCGAGCGCCGCGATAAATTGCCGACGTTCCATATGACGCATTCTAACCCACGAGGTATGATATGGAAACCAGTCAACGGGGGAACCGTCGTTGACTCAGGAGGGTCTATGCTCAGGGTTGTCATCCTCGCCAGTGCGGTCACGTGTTTTGTTTCCACGGCCAGCGCGCAGGTCCTGTACGGCTCGATCGTGGGCAACGTGAAGGACTCCACCGGCGCGGCCGTCCCCGACGCCGCCGTCTCGATCAAAGAAAACGCCACCGCCTTCACGCGGCAGGCGCGCACCAACGAATCCGGACAATTTCTGGTTCCGACCGTGCCGGGCGGGACCTACGAGATCACCATCACCAGGGCCGGTTTCGCGGCCTTCTCCGCCAAAGACGTCAGCGTTTCGGTCAACGCGGTGTCGCGTGTCGACGCGGAGCTGGTGGTCGGCGCGGTTTCAGAATCCGTCCGCGTCGAGGCGGCGCCGCCGGCGCTTCAAACCGACCGCTCCGAAGTCCGCGCCGAGATCAGCGCCCGGCAGTTTCTGAACGCCCCGCTGCCGCCCGGCCGCAACTACTCGCATATGTTCAAGACTCTGCCCGGCTTTACCTATCCACGCAACGGCAACGGGCCTTCCGTGGATCCCTCGCGGGCGGCTTTGTACAACGTCAACGGCACCTCGCGCCAGTCCAACGCGGTGCGCATTGAAGGGGCGGGCGTCAACCAGATCTGGCTGCCTCATCTTCCCGGCTACACGCCGGCGCTCGAATCGATCGAATCTGTCAACATCACCATGAATTCCTTCGACGCCGAGACGGGCCTGGCCGGCGGCGCCGCGATCAACGTTTCGATCAAGAGCGGCACCAATCAGCTCCACGGATCCGTGTTCGAGTATCACAACAGCAACGCCACCAAGGCCAAGCCGTTCCTGGTGCCGCCGGGCGAGCGCAAGCCGAAAGCGATTTTCAACCAGATGGGAGCCACCGCCGGCGGCCCGATCCTCCGCAACCGGCTGTTCTACTTCGCCAGCTACGAGGGAACCTACGACCGGCAGTTTGCCTCGAGGCTGGACACGGTTCCAACCGCCGACATCCGGCGCGGCGACATGTCGGCGGCCGCGTCTCCCATCTATGATCCGGCCACCGGGGCCGCCAATGGCACGGGCCGAACTCCATTCCCCGATCGGCTGGTCCCCCAGGCCCGGATGGAGCCCATCGCGCTCCGGATTCAGAGCTTGCTGCCCAATCCCACCTACAACACCCTGACCTCCAACCTGTTCAGCCAGGGCGCGTATCATTTCAACTCGAAAAAGATGGACGCCAAGATCAACTGGAATCCCAGCGAGCGCCTGACCATGTTCGCCCGAGGCGGCATCCAGGATCACGATTTCGAGAGCGGTCCGATTCTCGGCCAACTGGTCGGCGCCCCGTTTTATGGCCCCGCCTCAGTCGCCGGCCCGACCTACGGAACCACGGGCAATATGGCGGTTGGGGCCACGTATGTTGTCTCCCCCGCATTCATCCTGGACGCCAACTTCGGTTACACCGCCTATGACGCCAACTCCGAAGAACTGGGTTTAGGCAAGAACATCGGCCGCGAGGAACTCGGCATTCCCGGCACCAACGGTTCCCGGCGCTTTGAAAGCGGATGGCCTCGTTTCAGCGTGACCAGCTACGCGGTGATGGGCGCGCAGGGAAGTTCGTCGCGCCCCTTTTACAATCGCGACCCGCGATTCCAGTACGTCGGCAATGCCACCTGGACGCGCGGCGTGCACGCGCTGCGGTTCGGCTTCGACTCGTCGCGTCAGCAGATTAATCACACCCAGGCGGAGTTCGTCGGCGCGCTGCATGGTCCTTCGGGCGGTTTCACCTTCGCCGGCGGTCCGACCACGCTGAACGGCGGAGCCACCACCAACCAGTTCAACACCTGGGCGAGCTTCCTTCTGGGGCTGCCCACCGGTCTCGGCCGGATCCTCCAGGTTCCGCAGGAGTACAGCGTACGTGCCTGGATGCACAGCCTCTATGTCCGCGACCAATGGCAGGTGAGCCGCAAGGTCACGATTTCGATCGGCACGCGATGGGAGTATTTCCCCATTCCGCGGCGCGCCGACCGCGGCCTGGAGAACTACAACCCGCGGACGAACAAGATGGAGGTCTGCGGCGTTGGCGAGGTCCCCCTGGACTGCGCCGTCGCTCAAAGCAGGCGGTTGTTTGCTCCCCGCATGGGCGTAGCCTGGCGTCCCAGCGAGGATTTCGTGATTCGCGCCGGCTACGGGATCACGATCGATCCGTACAGTCTCGCGCGTCCCATGCGAACTAACTACCCGCTGCTCGTAGTGCTGAATGTAACCGGCGCCAACGCTTTCCAACCCGCGGGCCGGCTCCGCGATGGCATACCCGCCATCGCGGCTCCCAATCTCGGCAACGGCGTCATCGACATCGCGCCGCAGGTCGCCGCCAACTCGCTCGAGAAGAACTACCAGCGCGGCTACGTGCAGAGCTGGAACTTCACCGTTCAGAAGAATCTCGCATGGGGCTTTATCGGGCAGGCGGGCTACATCGCCACGCGACAGATCAACCAGGTTGGCTTCCGCGAGCTGAACTACTCTCCCATCAACGGCGGCAACTCAGGCCGCCTGCTGGCCGCCCGGTTCGGCCGCACCGCGGAGACCCGTCTGGTCGCGCCCGTTGGCAACTCCCACTACGACAGCTTCCAGGTTTCGCTCGAGCGCCGCTTCTCGGCGGGTCTTCACCTCGGGCTTGCCTACACACGCTCCAAGTCCATCGGGATCTGTTGCAGCGAGAACAGCGACGGCCTGGCGGCGATTCAGATCCCCGAATACTACAACTTGAACCGCTCCCTCACCAACTCCGACACCCCCCACAACCTCACCATGAACGGAGTCTGGGAGCTGCCCTTCGGCAAAGGCAGGCGCTGGGCCTCCGGCCGCGGACCTGTCTCCTGGCTGGCCGGCGGCTGGCAGATCAACGGCATCCTCAGTCTGGTGTCCGGCTTTCCCTTCAACGTGACCGCCTCCGGGACGTCGCTGAACGCGCCCGCGAGCGCGCAGCGCGCCGACCAGGTGAAATCCGACGTCGCCATACTTGGAGGCGCCGGCCGCGGCCAGTCCTATTTTGACCCGCTCGCCTATCGAGCGGTCACCGAACCCCGCTTTGGGACCGCCGGTTTCAACTCGCTCCGCGGGCCGGGCATCGTCAACCTCGACATGAGCCTGTTCCGCGATTTCGTCATCACGGAGCGCTGGCGGATCCAGCTCCGCGCCGAAGGCTTCAATTCGAGCAATACGCCGCATTTCGGCAATCCCGGGGCCAACGTTTCCAATCTTCAGTTGAATCCCGACGGCTCCGTCCGCAATCTCGTTGGCTTCACCGAGATAACCAGTCTCGCGAATACGGGTCGCGACGGACAGGACGAACGTGTCTTCCGCTTCGGCCTTCGGCTGAGTTTCTGAGGGGCGGCCGGCGGGCCGACAGGTTCCAAGGCGTCAACATCCGGTCAAACGCGAGAGCATTCGATCGACGCCTTCGCGAAAAGTTGCCGGCGGCGTCAGCAGGCTCACCACCAGGAAGGCCTCCGAATCGAAGTCGTAATAGAAGCCGGGCTGCACCAGCACATCGCCGTCCTCCAGCAGCTCGAGCGTCCACTGCTCCTCGCTGCGCGTTCGCGGCGCTCGCAGGACGGCATACCAGCCGCCGTCCACGTCGAGAATATCGGCGCCGGAGGCCCGCAGGAATTCCAGGTTGGCGTTCAATCGGCGCGCGAGACTCCGTTGGAACCGGCCCATGCCGGCCAGCAGGCTGGCGGCGGCGTGCTGCACCGGCGCGCCCACCGACAGGTACGTGTCGGCGATCAACTCCAGCCGCGCCAACGCCGCCTCGAGCAATGGCCGCGGCCCGCTGGTGACTATCCAGCCGAGCTTCATCTGCGGCAGCCCCACCAGCTTCGACAGCCCGCTCAGCGAAAACACCTGACACTCCTCGCGGCCCGCCAGCGTAGTGACACGATCGGGATCCGGCCCGAACGTGTAATCGCTGAACACTTCGTCACAAATCACCGCGAGTTCCCGCTGCTGGCAGAAGGCCGCCAGCGCGTCCGCTTCGCTTCGCTTGAGGAACGATCCGGTGGGGTTATTGGGATTCACCACGACAACGGCCCGCGTTCGCCGGTCGGCGGCGGCGCCCAGCGCGTCGAAGTCGACCCACCAGCCATGGTGGTATCGCAGCGGATACGGTCGCGCGTCGACGCCTTCCAGCCGCGCCAGGTACTCGAACAATGGGTAGGACGGACGCGGCACGAGGATCACGTCGCCGGGGTCGGCCAGCAGCTTGAAAAGGTACGCGTAGGCTTCGCTGGTGCTCGCCGTCAGCAGAATTCGCTCGGGGGGAACCGGCACCCCGCGGCCGGCGTAGTACTCCGAGACCGCTCCTCGCGCCGTGGCCAACCCGCGCGCGGAGGGTTCATGGATCAGCGCCCTCTCGTCGGCGAGCGCGCTCAAGATCCGGCCGGAGTCGTAGTCGAGATCCGCGCGAGTCGGATTGGATACGGTCAGATCGAGGACGCGGGCGCCTCGAGCGGTCTTGAGGTCGAGGAGCCGGGAAAGCGCGTTGGTTGGAAGCTCCCAATCGAGACGCGAAGAGAACACCCGCCTATCGTACGTCGCGATAGCGGGCACGCGCCGGGCGTTTCAACCCGCCGGGTTCAGATCCGTTGCAGCTTCCATCGGCCGCGCCGGAAGATCACCACACCGACCACCGCGATCGTCGATTCGGCGATCGCGATCGCCCAGAAAACGCCGCGCGCGCCCAGCCCGGCATGCATGGCCAGCCACCAGGCCAGCGGGATCTGCCAAAGCCAGTAACAGAATACGTTGATGATGGTCGGCGTGCGAGTATCACCGGCGCCGTTGAACGCCTGCACAATGACCATGCCGAACGCATAGAACACGTAGCCGTAGCTGACCAGCCGCAGGCAGTCGGCGCCGATCGGAACCACCTCCGGGTCGTTGTTGAACAACCGGATCACCGGCTCGGGCCAGAAGATGAACCAAAGCGAGATCAGCCCGAGAAACACCATGTTGGCGAAACCCGTCACCCACACCGACCGCTCGGCCCGTTCCGGTTTTCCCGCGCCGAGGTTCTGCCCGACCAGCGTCGAGGCGGCGTTGCTCATGCCCCAGGCGGGCAGGATGACGACTACGATGATCCGCAGCGCCACCGTGTAGCCGGCCAGAGCCGCACCGCCGAAAGTCGACAATATCCGTGTGAGGCCCACGTAGCTCGCCGTGGCGACGAACCACTGGAACATGCCCGGGATCGAAACCCGCAGCAGGGGTTTCAGCACCGGCATGTCCAGCCGGATCTGCGACCGCCGCACCACGATCCTGGAGCTTCCCGTCGTCAACACGCGCAGCAGGTAAACAACACCAATGCCGCGGCCGATGGTTGTGGCGACCGCCGCGCCCGCGATTCCCAGCTCGGGAAACGGCCCGAAGCCGAAGATCAGGCAAGGATCCAGAATGATGTTGATAATATTGGCGAGCCACAAGGCGCGCATCGCGACCACCGGCGCGCCGGCTCCACGGAACACCGAGTTGATCACGATCAGCATCACCGCCGTGCCGCCCCCGCCGAGAATCCAGGCCGTGTATCCCCAGCCGGAATCGACCAGTTCAGACGATGCGCCCATCACCCGCAGCAGTGGTTTGGCCCAGATCGAACCGATGATCCCCGTCACCACGGAGAGCACCAGGCCCAAAGCGATGCCCTGGACCGTGGCCACGGCGGCCGCTTCATGGTTCTTTTCCCCGACGCGCCGGGCGACCATCGCGGTCGTCGCCATGCTGAGCCCCAGGGCCGCGCCGAAGACGATGGTCAGCAACGATTCGGTTAGGCCCACGGTGGCCACGGCATTGGAGCCAAGCCATCCGACGAAGAACACGTCGACGATGCCAAACAGCGACTCCATCGACATCTCGAGGACCATCGGAATCGACAACAGCGTGATCGCGCGGCCGATCGATCCCTCGGTGTAATCCTGCTGTGAGCCGGTGATGGACTCGCGCACCGATTGCCAGAAGCTGGCTTGAGAATGAACCGCGGCAACATCGGACCCCATGAATTTTCCCTCCGTGATGATTCGAGACCGCCGGCAGGGCGCCGATGGAACAGGCGTGGGCGGCCGGTTAGCTACAGGAGGTCAGGCGAGAAACATTGTGACACCAGGATACCACAAACACGTGGGACGTCTGCACGGCGCCGACTTTCAGTCCTTCTCCACGCTGGTTTATCCCGGCGCAGTCAGCAGCCTGACAGGCCACCTCCGATCCGTCCGCGATGTGATACACTCCAAAGCAAAACGCCAAACCGACAAGAGGCGCCATCATGCCCGCTACTCTCGAACAGATCGAAACCCTCGAATGAGCGCGCCCGTCGCCGCCCCCGCCCAAGCCCGGCGCGGGGCGACTCGCCTCGCTCGACGCCTACCGCGGCTTCGTCATGATCATCCTCGCCGCCAACGGCTTCGGCTGGCGCCACCTGGCCAACCGGCGTATTGCTGATGCGACGCCATGAAACCCACGCCCACCGCATGAAGCTGCTGGCCGCCGCGGCTGCTGCCGCGTTCGTCTCAGGCTGGGCGCTGACCCCGCTCATCCCCATGGTCAAGCGCATCTGGACCGCGTCATTCACG
>Ga0247727_10004717_pt1 | contig 28609 bp, 30 predicted proteins | sample WisWelCaveWW1625_FD_202498 | JGI IMG/M metagenome (GOLD analysis project Ga0247727, IMG submission 202498) | Biofilm microbial communities from Wishing Well Cave, Virginia, United States - WW16-25 | ecosystem: Environmental > Aquatic > Deep subsurface > Groundwater > Cave microbial mat | place...
GTCGCGGCCGAGCAGGAGCCACACCACGAGCGCGACGAACGAAGCGACGCTCGCGGTCAGCGCGACTTCCCCGGCCAGTCCGAGCGACCGCTCGCGCACGAGGAGCGCGACGAGCACGACGTAGATGCCGGCGAAGATCGACAGGCGGCGCACGTCGTAGCGCACCGGCAGGTAGCGCGACCCGCGCGAGCGGTTCCAGGCCCACAGCATTGCGGCCATGGTCGTCGTGCCCAGGGCCAGGGCCACGCCCGCGCCGTCGAGCCCCCAGACCGGGATCAGCAGGAGATGGAGCGCCACGGACAGGAGCGCCGCCGCGACCTGGATCGCGCCCGAGCGACCGATCTCGCGCGCGAACGTGCAGGCCGGCATGAGCAGGTTGAACGCGCCGAGCAGAAACTGTGCGGACGCCGCGTGACCGGCGACCCGGAAGCCCGCGTCGAACGGCGGTACGGTGAGGACCAGTAGCGCCGCTCGGGCGCCGGCGTAGAACAGCAGCGCCAGGCTTCCGTACCCGAGGACGTAGAACGTCGCGACGCGCGAGAACGCGACCGCGGCTTCTCCGGGCCGATCGCGAAACGTCAGGAAGTACGGGGTCCACGCGGTCGAGAACGGGGTCACGGCGAGGCCCATCGCCATCCCGAGCTGGATCCCGACGCTGTAGATCCCCACGGTGCCGAGGTCCACGTACCAGCTCAGGATGTAGCGGTTCGCTTGGATCAGAACGAAGAGCGCGGCGAACGACGGGATCATCGGCAGGCCAAAGCGTGCGAGCTCGCGGGCGGTCGACCACTGGAACGGGAAGGATCGGCCGAGCAGCGGAAGCGCGAGCAGCCCGAGCGCCACGAGATGCGCGATCAGACGCGCCTCCCACAGGCCCTGCAGCCCCCGGCCGAATCCGACGACGGCGACGAGGCAAGTTCCGACGAGGATCAGGGTCGTCGTGACCGACAGGACGACCGACCGCGCAGCGCGGCCCTCGAGCTGCAGCCGCATTTGCAGCGGAACCTGGAGCACCATCGCCGCGGCGGTCCCGAGCGCCAGGACCACGAGGTCGGCGCGCTCACCGGTTCCGAAGAGAGCCCGCGACACGATCGGCGCGCCGGGGAGCCCGAGCAGGAGCAGCGCCGCGGCGCTCACGCCGAGGAGTCCGAGCGCGGAGGCGGCCACCGCGTCACGACCGCTGCCGGTCCGCGCGTCGCCGTACACGACGGTGAGCGCCGAGCCGACGCCGAGCGAGAACAACGCGACCGTGAGCGCCACGGTGATGTCGAGGAGCGCACTCGTTCCGATCTCGTCGGGTCGCAGGAAGCGCGTCAGGACCGGCAGGAGCGCGAACGTCACGACGCGGTGCAGGACGCTCCCGACGCCGTACACGAGCGTCGTTCGCACCAAGCCGCCGACCGCCGGGCCGGAACGGGACGGGGACGGAGAGCCGGGGCCCGGCGCGGGATCCGGTCGGGGTCTCAGGTCTCCCATCCCTGATTCTCGAGACGTTGCGCGTCCGGAACGGGGCGCCACGGACGGGCGGGCGATCCGACCACGATCTGTCCCGCCGGTGTGTCTCGCGTCACGACCGAGCCTGCGGCGACGAGCGAGTCCTCGCCGATCGTGACCCCGGGGAGGATCGTCGCGTGGGCACCAATGCGGCCGCCGCGCCGGACCGTCACGCCGCGAAAGTGTCGAAAGCGTTCCTTCGTCCTTCCCACGAAGTTGTCGTTGCTCGTCACCACGCCGGGCGCGATGAACACCCGGTCTTCGAGCGTCGAGTAGGCGGTGATGTACGCGTTCGTCTCGAGCTTGCAGAACGTGCCGATCGAGCAGTCGTTCTCGATCGCGACGCCGCGACCGACGATCGTGCCGCTTCCGACTGTCACGTTCTCCCGCACGGTCGCGAGATCGGCGACGAGCACGTGATCGCCGAGCGTCGCGCCGGCGTAGATCACGGCGTGCGTCCCGACGATCGCACCATCGCCGATCCGGGCCGGCGGCAGGGCCTGCTCGCGCGTCACCGCGCTCGACGCCGAGCGCATCGGCTGCTTGCCGATGTTCGCGCCGTCGTCGAGGCGCACGCCCGCACCGATCCACGTACCGGCGTGCAGCACGACCCCGTGCCCCACGACGCAGCCCGCGCCGAGGACGACGCCGTCGTCGATCACGACGAACCGGCCGATCCTGCAGTTCGCGCCGATCTCGGCGCTCGCCGCGATGGACTGCATTCCCGCCCCCGCGCCCGACGGCTCGATCGTCACGCGCGCCCGGCGAACGGATGCACGGCGTCGCCCCCCGGGACGAGCGCGTCGTGGCGGATCCGGTGGGCCAGCTCGATCGACGGACGGGCATCGTCGATGCCGAAACCGCGGCCGGCGAGCGTTTCCTCGTAGACGCGCGTGTGCAGATCGTTGAACCCCGACGTGAACTCGATGTCTTCGCCGTCCACGGTCATCGACCGGTGGGTCAACGGTCCGCCGGGCCGGGGCTCGAACGGCAGGTCCGCCGTGTCGACCGACAGCAGCCACTGCACGCGCGCGCGCTCGAGCTCGAGGAATCCCTGGACGCGTCGGGCCTCGCGCACGCCGACGCGGCAGTCGCGGACCCCGCCGAACAGCCAGATCAGGGCGTCGAACAGGTGGACGCCGATGTTGCTGGCGAGCCCTCCCGAGCGCTCGGGCGAGCCCTTCCAGGAGACGTGGTACCACTCGCCCCGTCCGGTCACGTACTGCAGCCGCACGTCGTGCGACCGTCCCGGGCGCTCGGTTGCGAGCCGCTCGCGCAGCGCGAGGAGGGACGGGTGGAGCCGGAGCTGGAGGACCGTATACACGTGTCCTGTACTCTCGCTCTCGAGGGCGGAGAGCGCGTCCAGGTTCCACGGGTTGATCACGAGCGGCTTCTCGCAGATCGCGTGCGCTCCGACGCGCAGCGCCATGCGGACGTGGGCGTCGTGCAGGTAGTTCGGCGAGCAGATCGATACGTAGTGCACGCGCTCGGCCTCGGAGCGGCGCCGCAGCTTCTCCAGGTGACGATCGAACCGCTCGATCTCGGGGAAGTAGCGTGCGTCGAGCGTGTACTGGTCGAGGACGCCCACAGCGTCGTGAGGATCGATCGCGGCGACGAGGCGATGGCCGGTGTCGCGGATCGCCCGGAGGTGCCGTGGGGCGACGAACCCGGCCACGCCGGTGATGGCGAAGTTGAGCGCCACGGTCGGTCCAGGCTCCGGAAGCGCGAGCGTCGCCCGCGCGATCCCGCTCGCCACCGGGCGAGGCGAAGATAGTCCGGTGGAGCGATCGAGTCAACGAGCGTTCGCCGCACGCCCGGCCGAGGCAGCGGTTACAATCGGCGGCGATGGAGAACGATCGCGCGAGCACGGGCCACGCTCCGGTCGCTATCGTTCTCGTGACCTGGAACGCCGCGGCGTTCCTCGAGGGCTGCCTGGGGAGCCTCCGCGCCCTGGCCCGACCTCCGCAGGAGCTGGTGGTCGTGGACAACGACTCACGGGACGGCTCGGTCGAGATCGTGCGACGCCGGTTCCCCGGGGCGAATGTGCTGGAGCTCGGGCTGAACGCCGGGTTTTGCCACGCGAACAACGTCGGCATCCGCGCGACACGGGCGCCGTTCGTGCTCGTCTTGAACCCGGACACGCGCCTCGAGCCCGGATTCGTCGACAACCTTTTGCCGGCGTTCGACGACCCACGGGTCGGGATGGCAGCCGGCAAACTACTGCGGTTCGACGGCGCGACGCTCGACAGCTGCGGGCAGACGCTCGCTCGTTCCCGGCGCTCGCTCGACCGCGGGTATGGACGCCCGGACCGCGGGCAGTTCGATCGGGACGAGCCGGTGTTCGGTGTGTGCGGGGCCGCGGGGCTCTACCGGCGGTCGATGCTCGAGGCGATCGCCTTGGCGCCGGGGGAGTACTTCGACGAGCGCTTTTTCGCGTATGGCGAGGATCTCGACCTGGCCTGGCGCGCGCAGCGGCGGGGCTGGCGTGGCGCGTACCGTTTCCGCGCCCGTGGGCTCCACGCCCGTGGCGGATCCGTCGCCCGCCGGGCGGGAGCACGGCGATTCCTCGCCGTTCTGGCGCGGCCCCCAGAGGTCCGGTTCCACATCGTCAAGAACCGATCCCTCACGCTGCTGCGCAACGAATCGGTCTTGGGGTTCCTCCGGGGCTTGCCCTTCATCTTTGTACGGGACGTTGCCACGTTCCTGTTGCTCCTGGTGACGAGCCCCGGGGTCCTGCTGCGACTCTGGCGGTCCCGCGGCGTCTTCTTCGACGCGTGGCGGCGTCGCAGTCTGGACTCGGCCTCCCTTGCGCACCACGTTGAGAGCGGAGACGCCCAGGGGCAGGCGGCGGTGGGCGATCGGCCCCGACCGGCCGCGGAGCGCCCCGGCGATCCGGGGCATGCATGACGTCGACGGGCTGGTTCGGCGAGACGCCCTCCCGGGCGATCAACTACGGGGTCACGTTCGTCGTCGCCTGCTCGCTCGCCCTTTTGCTCACGCCGAAGCTGCGCGAGGCCGCGCTCCGCTTCGGCATCGTCGATCGTCCGGACGGACAACTCAAGCAGCAACGCGAGCCCGTGCCGTACCTGGGCGGCCTCGCGATCTACCTCGCTTTCCTCCTCGCGGTGTCGCTCACGATCCCGTTCGACCGACAGGTGCTGGGGATCCTGCTCGCGGGATCGATCGTGGTGACGCTCGGGCTCGTGGACGACCTCGGGCGGCTCGGCCCGTGGACCAAGCTCGCCGGCCAGCTCGTCGCCGTGCTCGTCCTGTGGAAGGCCGGCGTGTTCATTCAGCTGACGTTCGTGCCGCCGGTCCTCGCCCTCGTGCTCACCGCGGTGTGGATGCTGGCCGTCACGAACGCGTTCAACCTGATCGACATCATGGACGGCCTGTCCGCGGGAACCGCGACCGTGGCCGCCCTCACGCTCCTCGTGATCGCCGAGATCAACGGCAACGGGACGGCTGCGGTTCTCCTGGCCGGCCTGGCCGGGGCGTGTCTCGGGTTCCTGCGCTACAACGCGGAGCCCGCACGGATCTACATGGGCGACGCGGGAAGCCTGTTCCTCGGACTGTCGCTCGGCGCCCTGGCGATGGACAACGCATACACCGCTCGCAACGCGGTCGCGGCGGTCGCACCGGGGCTGATCCTGGGGGTTCCGCTGTTCGACATGCTGTTCGTCATGTATGTCCGTCGGCGTCGCGGCCTTCCTGTGATGCTCGGCAGCCCCGATCATATCGCTCTGCGCCTGCGAAAATGGCGACTGACCACGCGCCAGACGGTCGCGTCCTCCTACGCAGCGACCGCTCTCCTCGGCGCGTGCGCGATCGCGATGATGCTCCTGCCCGCGGGGGGAGCCGTGGCGGTTCTCGGCGTCGTGGCCGTCGCGGCGCTTGGAATTGCGCTCCTGCTGAGACGCATCGACATGAGCCTGTGAGGGTGGCGTGATCCTGATCCTCGGTGGCGGTCTTGCGGGGCTGTCGACGGCCTACCATCTGGGGTCGACCGAGCACCTCGTGCTCGAGGCCGAGTCGACTCCCGGAGGTCTGTGCCGATCGCGGGAGGTGGGCGGCTTCGTCTTCGATTACACGGGCCACCTGCTGCACCTGCGCGACGAGCGCATCACGCGCCTCGTCGACGCGCTTCTCCCCGACGCGTTCGCGGTCGTCGAGCGCCGGGCCAGTATCCGAACGTGCGGCGTCACGCTGCCGTTCCCGTTCCAGGCCCACCTGCACGGTCTGGCCCCGGAGGTCGTCGCGGACTGCGTCGTCGACTTTGCGCGCAGCCTGGCCACGCCCGTTCCCGACGATCCCGAGATCGACTTCGAGAGCTGGTCGAACGCGGTGTTCGGGCGCGGCATCGGCTCGGCGTTCATGCTGCCGTACAATCGCAAGCTGTTCCGCCGCGAGCCTGCCGAGATGACCGCCGACTGGGTGTCGTGGGCCGTTCCGAAGCCGACCCTCGAACAGGTGGTTCGCGGTGCGCTCGGCATCCCGAACCTGGGCATGGGCTACAACGCCACATTCCGCTATCCGAAGCACGGGGGGATCGGCATCCTGGCCGACACCCTGGCCCGACGCGTCGAGCGGGCGCGCCTGGGCGTCCGCGTGGAGCGGATCGACCTCGACCGCCGGGAGGTCGTCCTCGGGACGGGCGAGCGGTTGCACTACGATCAGGTGGTCAGCACCTTGCCGCTGCCGGATCTCCTCGGCCGGCTCGTCGGCCGGGGCACCGAGGATCTGCGCGCCGACGCCGCGCGCCTCGACTGGTCGGTCGTGGCGTGTCTCAACCTGGGCGTGGACGACCCGGACCTGGCCGCCGGCGTGCACTGGCTGTACTTCCCGGACGCCGACACGCCGTTCTATCGCGTCGGGTTCCCGACGAACTTCTCGCGGGCCGTCGCGCCTCCTGGCACCGGTTCGATGTACGTCGAGTTCGGTCTCCGCCGCGGCGAGCCGCTCGACCGGCACGGCCTAGAGCGTGAGGCGCTCGCGGCGCTCAGGCGCGAGGGGATCCTCCGCGCGGACGCCCGGGTGCTCGTGCGGGATTGGGTGCGGATCGATCCGGGCTACGTGATCTTCGACCGGGCGCGCCGGGAGATCGTGCCGCGGGTCGTGCCGCGCCTGGCGGATCTCGGTGTTCACGCGATCGGCCGATACGGCGCCTGGACCTATTCCTACATGGAACGGGCCCTGCTCGACGGGCTCGAGACCGCGGCCCGACTGCGTTGACGGAGCGAGAACGACGATGAGCCAGGTCGGCGCCGTGCTCACGCTGAGCGGACTAACGAAGGTGTACCGCGGACACCTCGGGATCGGCCGCTCGGTCGCGCTCGACGGGCTCGATCTATCGGTCGCGCCCGGGCAGGTGTTCGGTTTGCTCGGTCAGAACGGTGCCGGCAAGACGACGACGCTGAAGCTGATCCTCGATCTGCTGAGACCCGACCGCGGAGAAGTTCGGCTGTTCGGCAGACCGCCGTCCGATCCCGCGGCGCGGGCGCGTATCGGGTATCTTCCGGAGAACCCGTACTTCTACGACTACCTGACGGCCGAGGAGTTCCTGGACTTCTACGGCCGGCTGCAGGGTCTGCCGCGGGCGGTGCGCCGGGAGCGCGTGCGCGAGTCGCTCAGCCGGGTCGGCCTCGCCGACCGCGCGTCGACGCCGCTGCGCAAGTTCTCGAAGGGAATGGTGCAGCGGCTCGGACTGGCGCAGGCGATCCAACACGATCCCGACCTCGTGATCCTGGACGAGCCGATGTCGGGTCTCGATCCGATCGGCCGCCGCGAGGTGCGAGACCTGATTCTTGGGTTGCGCGCGGCGGGCCGGACCGTGTTCTTCTCGAGCCACATCCTGCAGGACGCCGAGATGATCTGCGACCGCGTGGCGATCCTCGACCGCGGCCGATTGCGGGCCTGCGGGCGGCTGGCCGATCTCGTGTCGTCGTCGGTGCGCTGGTTCGAGGTCTCGATCCGCGGGGCGGTGCCGGAGGGTCGGTTCGAGCGCGTCTCGTCGACGGGCGACGAGCATCTGCTGCGCGTGCCGGACATCGACGGGCTCGCCCGGACGCTCGACGCGACGCACCGAGCGGGGGGGCAGGTGCTGTCGGTGTGGCCCCGGCGCGAGACGCTCGAGGACCTGTTCCTGCGCGAGGTCGGCCATGCCGCGGCGACTCGGAGCGACGGATGAGAGCGCCGCGGGCGAGCGGCGTCGTCACGGCGATCGCGCTCAATACCTTCCGCGAGGCGGTCCGCGATCGCGTGCTCTACCTGCTGCTCGTGTTCGCGCTGCTCGTGATCCTGGTCGCGCGCTTCCTGGCGCTCGTGACCGTAGGGAGCGAAGAGAAGATCGTCAAGGACTTCGGGCTCTCCGCGATCTCCCTGTTCGGCGTGGCGATCGCGGTGTTCGTCGGGGTCTCGCTCGTCTTCAAGGAGATCGAGCGCAGAACCGTGTACACGCTCCTGGCACAACCCGTCCGCCGCTGGCAGTTCGTCGTGGCGAAGTTCTTCGGGCTCCTCGCCGTGCTCGCGGTGAACGTCGTGCTGATGTACGCGACCGTCGCCATCGCGCTGTGGCTCGAGGGGGCGTCGTCCATCGAGCTGCTCCCGGCGGTGTGGCTGATCCTCGTCGAGCTCGCGATCATCACTTCGTTCGCGCTCCTGTTCTCCAGTCTGACGAACCCGATCCTGGCCGCGGTCTGGACGAGCGCGGTGTACGTGGCGGGCCACCTCGCGTGGAGCTTGCGCCTCTTGGCCGAGCGTGTCCCGCCGGGCGTTGCCCGCTGGGCCTGCGAGGCCGGGTACTGGATCCTGCCGAACCTGGATCGTCTCGATCGGAAGGCGACCGTGGTACACGGGCTCGACGTGCCAGCGGCGTTTCTCCTGTGGTCGACACTGTACGGTGCGTGCTACACGACGCTCGTGCTCGCTCTGGCGTGCGTGGCGTTCGAGCGGAGGGAGTTCCGGTGAGCCGCGCGCGTTGGGTCACCGCGCTCGCGCTCGTCGTCGCGCTCGGCGGGGCGTCGATCTCGGCCCGGGCCCTCGAGCGACTCGCGCCGGCGGCCGAGCGCGCCGGGCAGCTGCTGTACCTTCCGAACGGGAAGCACCTGCGGATCGTGAGCCTCGGACACTCGTCGCTCCTGGCCGATCTGATCTACCTGTGGGCGATCCAGTTCTATTCGGAGTACAACACGACGGACCGGTTCCGCTACGTGCGGCACATCTTCGGCGACGTGATCGCCGAGCTCGATCCCCACTACATCGACGCGTACTGGCTCGGGGCGATGATCCTGACGATCGAGGCCCGCGATCTCGAGGGCGGCCTCGCGCTGCTCGATCTGGGGATCGAGCGCAACCCCGGGAACTGGATCCTCCCGTACCTCGCCGCGTGGGAGTGCAACATGGCCTCGAACGCCGAGTGCGCGACGCGGTACTTCGAGCAGGCCGCGGCCGTGCCGGGTGCGCCTTTGGTCGCACGGCGCATGCATGCGTCGATGCTGGCGCGCACCGGTGCGCTCGACGATGCGCTCCGGTTGTGGGTCGGTGTGCTCGAGGACCCCGACTCCGATGACGTGTCCCGTGCGATCGCTCGACGCAAGGTCCGTGAGGTACGGGCCGAGATCGAGCGGTCCGCGTTACGCGACGTGATCGGCGCGTTCCGGATCAGCAACGAGCGGCTGCCACGCGACCTGGCCGAGCTCGTGCGACGCGGCTACATTCGCCAGGTGCCGAGCGATCCGAGCGGACAGCCGTACGCGTACGACGCGACGACCGGACGCATCACGTCCGCTGCCGGACGCGTTCTGGGAGAGCCATGAGCGCGGAGGGGCTCGAGCCGCTGCTGACCGTCTTCGTGGGCCTCGCCGGCCTCGTCCTCGGGAGCTTCCTGAACGTGTGCATTCACCGGCTTCCGGCCGGGGAGAGCGTCGTCCGGCCCCGGTCGCGCTGCGCGCGGTGCCACGCCGCGATCCGGTGGTACGACAACCTGCCGGTCCTATCGTGGATCTTGCTCCGTGCGCGCTGCCGGGACTGCGCCGCGCCGATCTCGGCGCGCTATCCGGCGGTCGAAATCCTGTCGGCAGCCTCGCTCGTTGGGCTGTGGTCGTATCTGGGGTCCGGGATCGGGTTCCTGATCGCCGCGGCATTCGCCCTGGCGATGGTCGTTCTGTTCTTCACCGACTACGACGAGCGTCTCCTACCCGACACCGTGACGCTGAGCGGGTTCGCCACGGGTCTCGCGGTCGCGTGGTGGAACCCGTTCCTCTCGGCGTCGAGCGGCCGGCGCGTCTGGCTCGCTCTGTCCGGGGCGGCCTTGGGGGCCGGGATGCTCTGGGCGGTCGGTGCCGTGTACGAGAAGCTCCGTGGGGTCGAGGCGATGGGGTTCGGTGACATCAAGATGATGGCGATGGTGGGCGCGTTCGCCGGCCCGGTCGGTGCGATTTTCGCGGTGTTCGCCGCGTCGGTCGTCGGTGCGCTGGTCGGGGTGGCGCTGATCCCGCTCCGCGGTGGAACGCTGCGCGATGCCCTGCCGTTCGGCTGTTTCCTGGCTCCGGCGAGTCTCGTCGCGCTGCTGTGGGGCGGGTCCCTGGCCGAGGCCTACGCTCGCCTGGTGCTTCCGCCCGGCTAGTCCGCTCGCTCGCAGCTCGGTGGCAGTCCCGTTCGGTCCCTCGTCGATCGCCGGCCGCACCTCCTCCGGGCGCCGGCCCATGGCACATGAATCACCTTGACTTGCGGAACTTGCGGCGTCGTGCCGCGTGCGGCTTCAGCCTCGTCGAGGTGCTGGTCGCGCTCGCGCTCGGCACCTGGGCATTCCTGTCGATCGGCGGTCTCCTGGTCGTCGCCTCCCGAACGGTCCGCGCCGGCCGATCGCACTCCGTGGCGCTGTCGATCGCGCGCGGGGTTCTCGAAGAGCTGAACGGCGGGGGATTCGACAGCGCGTGGGAGCGCCTGGACCTCGACGGCTCGACCGCGAGCGCCCGGGTCGACTCGCGTACGAATCCTTGGGCGGCGAGGTGGCAGGGAGCGCTCGACGCCTCGCTGCGCGATGCGCGCGCCGAGATCGAGCTGCGGTCGCTCTCGCCCGTGGCGAGCGCACCGCTACGGGACGCGGCGGAGATGGTCGTCGCGGTCACCGTCCACTGGTCGGACGGAGCGAGACCCCGCCGGCTTCGGATCGCGACGGTGCGCACGTGACCGCGCCGGTCGAACGAGGCGCCACTCGCGGTGTGAGCCTGGTCGACGCGCTCGTCGCGCTCTCCGTCGCCTCGCTCGTCCTTGTCGCGGTGCTCGCGCTCTACGACGGCACGCGCCATGCGTTCCACGTCGGAGAGAACGCCCTGGAGCAGCAGCAGAGCGCTCGCGTTGCGCTCGATCTCGTCGAGTCCGACCTGCGGCGAGCCGGATTCAACATCGATCCCGACGGCGCGCGAGACCGTCCGGACGAGCCGATCGAGGCCGCTCTCGTCACTGCGATCGTTCTGCGGGCGGATTTCGATGCGGAAGATCCGACTCTCGCCGCCGATCCCGAGCGCGGGCTCGAGGGCGGCGCATTCGAGAACGTCTCGACCGCCAACGACGAGATTCGCGGATTTCTCCTGCGTCCGGCCGCCGGCACGGGACCGGACCGCCTCACGCTCGCCGCCGACGTCGCTCCGGTTCCACGCGACGGAGCCGTCGAGAGCGTCGCGATCGACGGAGTGTCGCTGGCCCACGACGCGCCGCCGTACACCCTCTACCGTGTGACGCTCGACAACGACCCACGGGCCCTCGGCTCGTCGCGCTTTGTCCGGTTCACTCCCGTCGTCGAGAACGTTCGGTCGTTGCGCTTCCGGTACTTCGATCGAGCAGGGCGGGAAATGCCCGCACCGGGCGGCGAGGACACACCGAGCGCGCTCGCGGCTCGCCGGTCGATCGCCAGCATTGCGGTCGCGATCGAAGTGCTCACCCGCGATCCGGATCCTCGCTGGATCGATCCGAACGATCCGAACGATCGCACGCGCCGGTTCCGCAAGCTCGGGCTCGAGACCCACGTCACGCTCCGCAACCTGGGAACGCGCGTGCAGCGCCGGCGCCGCTCGTGCCGCGCGCGAGATCGCGTCGCGCCCGCGCGACGAGCGGCGGGGTCAGCGCTCGTCATCGTCCTTTGTATCTCGGTCGCCGCGAGTTTCCTCGGGTTGGCCCTCGTTTTACACGCCGAGACCGAGGAACGGATCGCCCAGAACGAGAAACGTGCCGCGCAAGTCCGCTACGTCGCCGAGTCCGGTGCGCGGGTCATCAAGCGCTGGTTCGACGACCCGCTCGCCGCTCCGCACGTTCCCGACGCTTCCGTCGTGGACCGCTCGTTGCGCCGGATTCGCGACGACGCCGATCCTCATGGCGCGTCGATCGGCTCGACGCCGTCCTACAAGGAAGGCGTCGATCTCGACGGGAACGGTGCCGACGATCTCTTCGATCGTCCGTTCACCGGCTCGGTCGAGCACGAGCTGCGGGGAACCCCGGACGGACCGGACCTGCGGATCGACGTTGCCGACCCCCGCGCCCGCGCATTTCTCGACGGGCTGTCCCAGGCGCTGTTCGACACCGTTCCGATCGAGGGGGGCGGGGTGCGCGCGCGGATCGTGCGCATCGATGTGTCGGCACCGCCGTACATCCGGTCGGGAGGGGCCTGGTCGCGCGCCGGGATCGCCACGGTTCGTGTGGTCGGGAGCCTCGAGCGGCAAGGCCCGAGCGGCCGCGAGATCCTCGCCCAGCGGGCGGTCGAGATGGTGCTCGCCACCGTGCCGTACCGCGACGTGACGGGCCCCGTGCTCTCCTGCGGCGATACCGTCTGGACGGGGAGGGTGGGGGTACGGTGGGGCACGATCGAGAGCGCAGGTCGAACGATCGTCTCGAACGTGACCGAGCTCGCGGAGAGCGTTCCGCGCTCCTTGCCGCCCGGGCCGGGGATCGATCCGGTGTGGGACACGAGCGATCCAGCCGCGTTCGCGGCATTCGCAGTGGCGATGGACGGGGTCCCGTTTCCCGACCCTTGGCAGCGGATCTTGTCCGGCTCGGACATCGACGGCATCGGTGCATCGCCGGGTGTCGCGCAGCCGCTTCCGCCGCTCGGCACTCCGACAGGACCGGATCGGTCGAACCTGCTCCAGCGCCAGCCGTTCGTCACGTGCCCACGGCTCGATCACGAGACTTGGCGGTCGATCGCTTCCTCGGGGGAGAGGGGGGTTCATTTCTTCACGTGGAGCGGAGCGTCGTTTCGGGAGGACGGGATCGGCCCCCCGCGGTCGATGCGCGACGCGACGAGCGGGCGAACGGGGCTGTTTTTCTTCGATACGACGGACGGGAGACCGCCCACCGATGACGACGGGGACGGCGTCGAAGACAATCTCACCCCTCCGGTCGAGCTCGACGGCAACTGGATGTTCCGTGGCGTGCTGTTCTCGAACGCGCAGTCGCTGCGCCTCGCCGTGGATCCCGTAGCGGCGTCCGAGACGATCGTCCGCCCGCCCGGGGAGCCGTACCAGGACTCAGACCTGGACGGGGAGTTCGACGCCGGTGAGGCACACCTCGATCTGGTGTATCCCACGACGGCCGCCGAGATCGGTGGCGCGATCGTCGCCGGAGGAGGCGGGGCGCGCGATCGCTCGGGCCGGGCCATCCCGGGGGTGCCCGTGGCGCTCCACGGGATCCTGCATGTCCGCGGCAGCTTCGAGGCGACCGGACGAGGGACCGTCTACGGAGCCGTCGTTGCACACGGCGGCGTCACGCAGACGCCGAGGGACGGCACCGCCACGACCCCGGACATCCTCTGGGACGCGACGATTCCGGGAGCCTGGCCTCCGGCCGGATGGCCGCTGCCCCGTGTCGTCGTGGCGGGCTGGAACGCCGATCCTTGACCGGGGGGCGGCCGGGGTGACTTTCCCCGCCCCCGGCCCTACTATTCTCGGCGGACAAGCCCGCTCGTAGGGAGGTCGCCATGCCGCGTGGACGTACTGCCCGGATCGCCTGGATCGCCATTGTCGCGGGGCTCGCGCCATTCGGTGCGATCGCCGACGATCGCGAGTCGACCGACACGTCACGGCCGTCGCCCAAGGAGTCTCGACCCGCAGAACAGGACGACCCGGAGCCCGCCAAGCCCGCCTACAGCGTGCCTGAAGACCGCGCGATCACCAACGAAGATCTCGAGGCGATGATGCGGAGCCTGTCTCCGCTCGACGCGCAGGCCGGTGTGTACCAGGCGCCGGCGAGCGCGCAACCGGCCGCGCCGCCTGCCGCCCCCTCGGGAGCGACAGGGAAAAAGGACGGCGAGGCGACCGGGGCCAAGCCGGCGCCGAAGAGCCCATCGGTCGCGGACGCCGAGCGCAAGGTCGCAGACCTGCAGGCGCGCGTCGCCATGCTCGAGAAGGCGGTGCTTGCCGTGAAGAATCCGCTCCTGCCTCGGACATGGACGACCCCCGATTCCATGAAGGATCAGGACCAGGAGTCGGGGTACGAGAACCTCGACAATATCGGCCGGCTCGGTCAGCGCGAGACCGAACTCGCGGCGGCGCGCGACGAGCTCGGGCAGGCGCGCCAGGAGCTCGCGCGCCTCGGTGGCGGAGACGACGACTCACCCTGACCCCGCTCGGACACCGAATCCTGGCGCTTCCCGAATCGTCCGGGCTAGACTCCCGCTTCCATCGACACGCGGATCGTGCTGCGAGCCGGGAGGTGGATGTGAGCGGAGCGAGTCTGGCGGGTCGCGACTTCGTGTCGCTGCTCGACTTCACGCCCGACGAGGTTCGACGGTTCCTCGATCAGGCCGCCGAGGTGAAGGCGAACCCGCACCACTACGCGAGCGCGCTCGCGGGCAAGACGCTGTTCCTGTACTTCGAGAAGCCGTCGCTGCGAACACGCGTGACCTTCGAGGCCGGGATGACGCAGCTCGGTGGACACGCGATCTGCTACGGCGCGTCCGAGGGTCGGATCGGCGTTCGCGAGAGCGTCGAGGACGTGGCGCGCAATCTCGAGCGCTGGGTCGACGGCGCCATGCTGCGCACGTTCTCCCACGACCTCGTCGTCGATCTGGCGAGGTTCGCCGACATCCCGGTGATCAACGGCCTCACCGATCGACTCCACCCGTGCCAGGCGCTGGCGGACTACCAGACGCTGCTCGAGGTCAAGGGCCAGCTGCACGGGAATCGACTCGCGTACGTCGGCGACGGGAACAACGTCGCGAACTCGCTGATGAACGGCGGCGCGAAGCTCGGTGTCCACGTGACCGTGATCACACCACCGGGATTCGAGCCTCACGCCGACATGGTCGCCGCGGCACGCACGGCGGCCGCAGAGACCGGAGCGCGGATCGAGGTGACGCACGATCTGGCGGCCGTCGCGGGCGCCGATGCGGTGTACACGGACGTGTGGGCCTCGATGGGGCAGGAGGCGGAGGCCGAGGAGCGCCGCCGGGCGTTCGGGCCGTACCGCGTCGACATGGCGCTCATGGATCGCGCCGGGCCGGACGCGGTGTTCCTGCACTGCCTGCCGGCGCACCGCGGGGACGAGGTGACGAACGAAGTCGCGGACATGCCGCAGTCGATGATCTTCGAGCAGGCGGAGAACCGGCTGCATGCGCAGAAGTCGATCCTGCTGTTGCTCCTCGGCAGCGACTGACCTCGTCAGCCGCGCCCCTTGATCGCCGTGTGCACGGCAACGATGCCGCCCGTCATCCTCCGCCATCCGCAGGCCTGGAATCCGGCCTCGCGGATCCGGCCCGCGAGGGTCGCCGGATCGGGGAACGCGGCGATCGTTCGGGCCAGGTAGCCGTACGGGCCGCAACGGCCGGCGACGGCATCGCCGAGGCGAGGGAGCACACGCTGCAGGTACACACCGTACAGCCGTCCAAAGAGCCGGGGCTCCGGCACACTGAACTCCAGGACGACGAGCCGTCCGGACGGCGTGAGCACACGGGCCATCTCCCGGAAGCCGGCGTCGAGATCGGCCAGGTTCCGGACGCCGAACCCCACCGTCACGGCGTCGAACGTGCCGGCTCGAAACGGCAGGCAGAGGCCATCCCCCTGGACCCTCGTGCAGCGCTCGGCGAGGCCGGCCCGACGGAACTTGGGACCGGCCCGGTCGAGCATCGCCCGGGCGAAGTCGCAGCACACGACGAGTTCGGGGCCGGACGCGCGCGCGATCGCGAGCGTCAGGTCGCCCGTGCCTCCGCAGAGATCGAGGACCCGCCGGGCCTCGCCGCTCGGCAGCTCGAGGGCCGCGCTCCGGCGCCACGACCGGTCGAGGGTCAGGCTCAGGACGTGGTTCAGCAGGTCGTAGCGCCGGGCGATGCCGTCGAACATCCGCCGGACCTGCCGCGGCTCCCGTTCCGTCGCCCCGCTCACCACCCCCCCCTCGGTCGTCCGCCGGCGCGCCGAGCGCTGCTCCGGCCCCATGCTTGACAAGGGACCTAAGCCGATGATACAAGAGCGCTTTCGCCCCGGGGGGTTTCGAGACTTCTCACGAGCACCGGGTACCCGAGGTTGTCCGGAATGAAGACGTATGTCCCGCGCCGAGGCGACATCACTCGGGCGTGGTGGGTCGTGAACGCGGATGGACTCACCCTCGGTCGGCTCGCCACCGTCGTGGCCGGGCGGCTGCGCGGGAAAGACAGCGCGTTCTTCACCCCGTTCCTCGACACCGGCGATCACGTAGTCGTGGTGAACGCGAAGAAGATCGTGCTGACCGGACGGAAGTGGACGGAGAAGTTGTACCGGCGCCACTCCCACTATCCCGGCGGCCTGACGGAGATCGCGGCTCGCGATCTCGCGCGCAAGCACCCCGAGCGGCTCGTCGAGCACGCCGTGCGAGGCATGTTGCCGAAGGGTCCGCTCGGACGCCAGATGGCGCGCAAGCTCAAGGTCTACGGCGGTCCGGTGCACCCGCACGCTCCGCAGAGGCCCGCACCGCTCGAGATCCCCGACGCTCGTCGGGCCGAGGCATAGGAGCCAGAGCGTTGGCCCGCGACACCCTGCAGTACTACGGGACCGGCCGTCGCAAGACCGCCACCGCCCGCGTGTTCCTCCGCCCCGGTACCGGCAAGGTCACCGTGAACGACCGCTCGTTCGACGGGTACTTCGGCAACGAGATGCTCAAGATGGTCGTCCGCCAGCCGCTCGCGCTCACGGAGACGCTGGATCGGTTCGACGTGTTCGTTCGTCTGTCCGGCGGCGGGAACGCGGGTCAGGCCGGCGCGTTGCGGCACGGCATCGCGCGGGCGCTCCTCGAGTTCAGCCCCGAGCTTCGCCCGAAGTTGAAGGCCGCCGGCTTCCTGACGCGGGATGCCCGCGAGGTCGAGCGGAAGAAGTACGGACAGCCCGGCGCGCGCAAGCGGTTCCAGTTCTCGAAGCGTTGATGGTGGGAAGGGCGGGTTGAGCCCGACGGGGAGGATCGTTTGGTAGCGGTCACGATCAAGGAGTTACTGGAGGCCGGCGTCCACTTCGGCCACCAGACCCGTCGGTGGAACCCACGGATGAAGCCGTTCATCTTCGGGGCCCGGAACGGCATCTACATCATCGATCTCAAGCAGACCTCGACCAAGCTCCGGGAAGCGCTGGCGTTCATCGCGGACGTCGCGGCGCGGGGAGGGAGCGTGCTGTTCGTGGGCACGAAGCGGCAGGCCCAGGAGGTCGTCGCCGAGGAAGCGCGGCGCTGTTCGATGTACTGGGTCGATCAGCGCTGGCTCGGCGGGACTTTGACCAACTTCGCGACGATCCGCAAGAGCATCGCGCGACTGAACGAGCTCGAGGAGATCGCGCAGGGTGACCGCACCGAGAAAATGACGAAGAAAGAGCTGTCGCGTCTGGACAAGGAGCGCCTGAAGCTCGACAAGGCGCTGTCCGGAATCAAGACGATGAGCCGGCTGCCGCAGGCGTTGTTCGTGGTCGATCCGGAGAAGGAGCGCATCGCGGTCGCCGAGGCGAATGCGCTCGGCATTCCGGTCGTCGCCGTGGTCGACACGAACTGCAATCCGGAGCCGATCGACTATCCGATCCCGGGCAACGACGACGCGATCCGCGCGATCAAGCTGTTCAGCGCGTGCTTCGCCGACACGATGCTCGAGGGGCGGCAGATGTGGGAGGCGACCCGCCGACAGGTCGAGGCCGAAGGGGAGAAGCAGATCTCGCTGCAACCTCAGAGCATCGCCGACCGAGTTCGCGCGCGCGAGGCGCGCCGGGAGCGGGTTCGCAAGCACGTCCACGCCCAGCGTCGCGGACCCGCGGCGCCCGATGTCCGAACTGAGCCCGTTCCGGCGGGCGCCGACAAGGGCGTCGTCTCCGAGTAGAAGCGTCTCGCCGTTCCGACCGCCGGTCGGATTCTCGATCCGGGAGTGGATTCGATGGAAGTCAATGCGGCTCTGGTCAAGCAGCTCCGGGAGAAGACCGGAGTCGGGATGATGAAGTGCAAGGAGGCGCTCGCCGAGGTCGGGGGCGATCTGGCCGAGGCGGAAAAGCTGCTGCGCAAGCAGGGCGTCGCTGCCGCGGCGCGGAAGGCCGACCGCGCGACCGGCGAGGGCATCATCGGCACGTACATCCACACCGGCGCGAAAATCGGCGTGCTCGTCGAGGTCAACTGCGAGACCGACTTCGCCGCACGGGGACAGGACTTCCAGGAACTGGTGCGTGGGATCGCGATGCACATCGCCGCGGCTGCGCCGCGCTTCGTGCGCCGGGAAGACGTGACCGAGCAGATCCTGGCCGACGAGCGTGAGATCGCGCGCGAGCAAGCGTTGAAATCCGGGAAGCCGGCGGGGGTCGTCGACCGGATCGTCGAGGGCAAGCTCGACCGATTCTACGCCGAGGCCTGCCTGCTCGAGCAGCCGTACGTCAAGGATCCCGAGCGCACGGTCGGTCAACTCGTGACGGAAGCGGTCGCGCGCACGGGCGAGAACATCCAGCTCCGCCGGTTCGTGCGTTTCGTGCTCGGCGAGTCGGTGTAGCCACACCGCGACACGCGGTCGCGCTGGGCTCGGCGCCCTCGGCGGACTGCGGCGGCCGGAGGGTCGATGGGACGGGCGAGTTCCCTGCGCTACCGGCGGGTCCTGCTCAAGCTGTCCGGCGAGTCGCTGATGGGCGATCAGCGCTTCGGCGTGGCGCGCGACGTGCTCTCCGCGCTGGCCGAGGAGATCGTCGAGACGCACCGGCTGGGTGTGCAGCTCGCAATCGTCGTGGGCGGTGGCAACTTCTTTCGCGGCGCGACCGCGCAGGATCTCGAGCGCGTGGTCGCGGACCACATGGGGATGCTGGCGACGCTCATCAACGGGCTCGCCGTGCAGAGCGCGCTCGAGAAGCTCGACGTGCCGACTCGACTGTTGTCGGCCCTCGAGATCCGCCAGGTCGCCGAGCCGTTCCTCGTTCGACGCGCCGTCCGCCACCTGGAGAAGGGCCGCATCATCGTGCTGGCCGCCGGAACGGGCCATCCATACTTCAGCACAGACACCGCGGCCGCGCTCCGGGCGATGGAGATCAAGGCCGACGTGCTGCTCAAGGCGACGAAAGTGGACGGCGTGTACACGGCCGACCCGAACGTCGAACCGACCGCCGAGCGGCTCCCGCGGGTGCGCTACCTCGAGGTGCTGGAGCGTGGACTCAAGGTGATGGACGCGACGGCGATTTCGCTGTGCATGGACCAACAGATGCCCATCGTCGTGTTCGACGTGCGCGACCCGCGGAACATCGGGCGGATCGTGCGCGGGGAAGAGGTCGGCTCGGTGGTCACGGGGTGAAGCGGTGGACGTCAAGACGATCCTGAGCCAAACGGACAAGCGCATGGACGGCGCCGTGGCGGATGCGCGCGCCAAGCTGTCGACCGTCCGCACCGGCCGCGCTTCGCTCGCGATCCTCGACGGGGTCGTGGTCGACTACTACGGCACGCCGACGCCGCTGCACCAGGTGGCCAAGCTGTCGATCCCCGAGCCGACCCTGATCGTCGCGCAGCCGTTCGACCCCTCGACGCTTCCGGGCATCGAGAAGGCGATCCAGATCGCCGACCTAGGCCTGAACCCCTCGAACGACGGTAAGGTCGTGCGCGTTCCGATCCCGCCGCTCACCGAGGAGCGACGCAAGCAGATGGCGAAGAAGGTCCGCACGATGGGCGAGGACGCGAAGACCGTCCTGCGGCAGTTGCGCCGGGAAGCCAACGACTCGCTGCGGAAGGTCGAGAAGGACGGCCTGGTGTCCGAGGACGACGCGCGGCGGGGGCTCGACGAATCCCAGAAAATGACCGACCGCCACACCGCGTCGATCGACGATCTGTGCAAGGCAAAAGAGAAGGAGTTGCTGGAGATCTGAGCACCGTGTCCGTGCCGCAAGCGCCGGATTTCGTAGGGATCGTCGTGGCCGCGGGCCGATCCGCGCGTCTGCCCGGTCCTACCCCGAAACAGTTCGAGCGGCTCGGCCGAGGCTCCCTCCTCGAGCACGCCATCGACGCGCTCGTGTCGAACGACGCGGTGCGTGGCGTCATCGTCGTTCTTCCCGCGGCGGAGGCGGCCGGACCCTTGGGACTCGACCTCGTGCGCCGGGCCGGCGTCCTACACGTCGTCGCGGGAGGCGCGACACGCGCCGACTCCGTCCGCAATGGACTCGCCGCCGTCGCGGCCGACCCGTACGTGCTCGTGCACGATGCGGCCCGGCCATTCGCGAGTCGGGCGCTCGTGAGCGCGGTGATCCGGGCGACGCGCGCGCACGGTGCGGCGCTACCGGGCCTTGCGATCCCCGACACGGTCAAGCGAGTCGAGGCGATCGAAGGGGCCCCGGGGGCCTGGCGGGTCGGCGAAACCGTCGACCGCGAGCGCTTCCGTCTGGCCCAGACGCCCCAGGGAGCCCGGACTGACTGGCTGCGCGAGGCTCTCGATCGTGTGGCAAGGGTTGGCGCGACGGTGACGGACGAGTCCGCCGCGCTCGAGCTCGGCGGCCACACGGTTGCCGTGGTCGCCGGGGATCCGCAAAACCGCAAGATCACCTCCCCCGAGGATCTTCGCGCCGCGCGCGAAGCGGTCGAACCCGCTGGCCGGTGCGCGATTCGGATCGGCTCGGGTTTCGACATTCACCGGTTCGAGACCGGCCGCCGCCTCGTGCTCGGTGGCGTCGAGTTCCCGGGCGAAACCGGCCTTGCGGGGCACTCGGATGCGGATGTCGTGCTGCACGCGGTGATGGACGCGCTTCTCGGCGCCGTCGGGCTCGGGGACATCGGTGTTCTGTTCCCTCCCGACGACCCCCGATTCAGCGGTGCCGACAGTCGAGCGCTCGCGGCAGACGTCGCGCGCCGCGTGGCCGCGATCGGCATGCGGCTCGTCAATCTCGATGTGACCGTGCTCGCCGAGCGCCCGCGGATCCGCTCGCGCGTCGACGCGATGCGCGAGGCGATCGCCGAGGCGATCGGTGTCGATTCGTCGCGGGTTGGCGTCAAGGCCACGACGCTCGAGGGCCTCGGAGCGCTCGGCCGCGCCGAGGGGATCGCGTGCCAGGCGGTCGTGCTGCTCGAGCGGAGCGCCGTCGCCTCATGAGACATCGAGATCCGGCCCCGGCACGGCGGACGTCGGCCCACGTGTGCGAGAGTCCATCCCCCGCCGAGATCGTGTTCGGGACCCACCCGGTCCGGGAGCTTCTCGAAGCGCGCCTCCGCGAGGTGGAGCGCGTGTACGTGCTCCGCGAGCGCTCGAAGGCCCTCGGCCGGATCCTCCGCTCGGCGCGCGAGGCAGGGGTACCGGTCAGCTATGTCGATCGGCAGGCGTTCGCGCGAAAGCTTGGCGCGCGGGTCGTGCACCAGGGGATCGCCGCTGTCGTGACGCCGGTCCCGTACGCCGAGGCCGACGAGGTGGCCCGGCGCGCCGTGGCCGAGGCAGCCGGTCTCGTCGTGCTCGTCGATCGGGTCGAGGATGCGGGGAACCTGGGCGCCATCGTCCGGACGGCTGCTGCGGCGGGGGCGTCCGGCGTGCTGCTCTGCGTCGAGGGAACGACCGGGCTCTCGGCCGGGGTGGCGCGGGCCTCGGCGGGGGCGGTCGAGCGCATTCCGGTGGCGCGGGAACCCCGTCCGACCTGGCGGATCGCCCGTCTCCGCGAGGCCGGGTTCCGGTCGATCGTGCTCGATCCGCGCGGGGAGGTCGCCTGGGACGGCCTGGACCTGAAAGGTCCGCTCGTCGTCGTAGCCGGCGGTGAGGCCCGCGGGCCCCGCCCGGGGATCCGCGATGCGTGCGAGTTTCGCGCGGCGATCCCGCTCGCTGCGGGGATCGAGTCCCTGAACGTGGCGGTTGCGACGGGTGTGCTATTGTTCGAGGCGGTCCGCCAGCGGAGGCGGCCGTCCCTTGCAAACCCCGGACCCGGCTGTTAAGATCTGCCGTTTTGTATGGGCTGGCGTAGCTCAGCCGGTAGAGCAGCGGTTTTGTAAACCGCCGGTCGGGGGTTCGAATCCCTTCGCCAGCTCCGCCGGAGCGGGCGCGGGCGTGGCGGCGGTGGGTGAGGCGGCGAGGTGACGGAGGGATGCCCGAGTGGTTAAAGGGAGCAGACTGTAAATCTGCCGGCCTCAGGCCTACGAAGGTTCGAATCCTTCTCCCTCCACCAAGCGTACGGTGGGAGACCGGCCGAGGCAAACTCATGCGGAGGTCGCGGGCGGGAATAGCTCAGTTGGTAGAGCATCAGCCTTCCAAGCTGAGGGTCGCGAGTTCGAATCTCGTTTCCCGCTCCAGTTCAACGGGGGAGCCGGACGGCACGGGATCCTGCCCATGTAGCTCAGGCGGTAGAGCACTTCCTTGGTAAGGAAGAGGTCACCGGTTCGAGTCCGGTCATGGGCTCCACGCGCCGGATGCGACGGGAACGGATGACGGTTCGGTGAGCAAGCCGGGCACACGCTAGGACGAGACAGGAGAAACGATGGCCAAGGAGAAGTTCGATCGTTCGAAGCCGCACGTGAACGTGGGTACGATTGGCCACGTGGATCACGGGAAGACGACGTTGACGTCAGCGATCACGATGGCGTTAGCGAAGAACAATCCGAAGATCAAGGTTCGGACGTTCGATTCGATCGACAATGCGCCGGAGGAGCGGGAGCGTGGGATCACGATTGCGACGGCGCACGTGGAGTACGAGACGGAGCGTCGGCATTACGCGCACGTGGATTGTCCGGGGCATGCGGATTACATCAAGAACATGATCACGGGTGCGGCGCAGATGGACGGTGCGATTTTGGTGGTATCGGCGGCGGACGGACCGATGCCGCAGACGCGGGAGCACATTTTGTTGGCGCGGCAGGTGGGCGTGCCTGCGATCGTGGTGGCGCTGAACAAGGTGGACGCGGTGGACGATCCGGAGTTGCTGGATCTTGTGGAGCTGGAGGTTCGGGAGCTGTTGAAGCAGTACCAGTTTCCGGGGGACGCGATCCCGATCGTGCGGATCTCGGCGTTACGTGCGATGCAGGGGGACGAGGCGGCGCTGAAGGGAGTTCAGGCGCTGATGCAGGCGGTGGACGAATACATTCCACTGCCGCGGCGTGCGGTGGAGAAAGATTTTCTGATGCCGGTCGAGGACATCTTCCTGATTTCGGGCCGTGGGACGGTGGTGACGGGTCGAGTGGAGCAGGGTCGGGTGAAGATTGGGGACGAGATCGAGATCGTGGGGATTCGCGCGACGCAGAAGAAGGTCGTGACCGGCGTGGAGATGTTCAAGAAGCTGTTGGATTCCGGGGAGGCTGGAGACAACGTGGGGCTGTTGTTGCGCGGGACGGAGCGCAAGGACGTGGAGCGCGGGCAGGTGATCTCGAAGCCCGGCTCGATCACGCCGCACACGAAGTTCATGGCGGAAGTGTACGTGCTGACGAAGGAGGAGGGGGGGCGGCACACGCCGTTCTTCAACGGGTATCGGCCGCAGTTTTATTTTCGGACGACGGACGTGACGGGCGTGGCGCAGTTGCCCTCGGGTGTGGAGATGGTGATGCCGGGGGACAACGTGGCGCTGGAAGTGACGCTGATCACGCCGATCGCGATGGACAAGGGACTGCGGTTCGCGATCCGCGAGGGTGGCCGGACCGTCGGCGCGGGCACCGTCGCCGAGATCGTCCAGTAGCGCGGCCGGTCGCGGCCGTCACGGGTGACCTGCGATGCGCGAGAATGTGACGCTGCAATGCGGGAACTGCAAGCAGCGGAATTATGTGACCACGAAGAACAAGAAGAAGACCACGGGCAAGCTCGAGTTCCGCAAGTACTGCCGGTGGTGCCGCAACCACACCTCGCACAAAGAGGCGCGCTAGTTCGGAGGCCGTGGTCGTTGGCCCGGTCGGGTTCTGAGTCGACGAGGTGACCCCGTGGAGCGGTTGCGGCGCCTGAAGCAGTTCGTGGTCGAGGTCGTGGCCGAGCTCAAGAAGTCGACCTGGCCCGGCCGTCGGGAGGTCTACGGCACGACGGTGGTCGTGATCGTCGCCGTGGTGATCTGTGCGGTGTATCTGTGGGCGGTCGATTTGCTGTTGGCGCGGGGGATGAACCAGGTGTTCCGGGTGTTCGGGCAATGACGACCGTCGAGTCCTCGACGACGAAGCGCTGGTACATCGTCCATACCTACTCCGGGTTCGAGGGGAAGGTGCGGGAGAGCCTGCGGCAGCGCGCCGACGCCTTGGGCATGGGCACCTCGATCGAGGACATCCTGATCCCGACCGAGGAGGTCGTCGAGGTTCGCGACGGGAAGAAGACGCGGTCCACGCGCAAGTTCTTCCCGGGGTACGTGCTGGTCAAGATGGAGATGTCCGACGAAGCGTGGCACGTGGTGCGGAACACGCCGAAGGTCACGGGCTTCGTCGGGACTGGCAACAAGCCGGTGCCGTTGAGCGAAGACGAAGTCAACCGGATCGTCAATCAGATCTCGGTCGCTGCCGAGAAGCCGAAGCCGAAGTTCGAGTTCCGGATCAGCGAGACCGTGCGGATCGTCGACGGACCGTTCAGCAACTTCACCGGACAGGTCGACGAGGTCAACGAGGACCGCGAGACGCTGAAGGTGATGGTGACGATCTTCGGACGGGCGACGCCCGTGGAGCTCGGGTTCCTGCAGGTCGAGCGGCAGTAGGTCGCGGTCGACCGGCGAGCGGCGCCGGTCCGGGCACGCGGAGGGAGCGAGATGGCCAAAAAGGCGGTGGCGAACATCAAGCTGCACATCCCGGCGGGGAAGGCCACGCCGGCGCCGCCCGTCGGTCCGGCGCTGGGCCAGCACGGCGTCAACATCATGGATTTCTGCAAGACATTCAACGCCCGCACGCAGAAGGACAACGGCATCCTGACGCCCGTGGTGATCACGGTGTACCAGGACCGTTCGTACACGTTCATCACCAAGACGCCGCCGGCGTCGGTCCTCTTGGCCAAGGCTGCCGGTGTGCCCAAGGGCTCGGGCACGCCAAACCGGGACAAGGTCGGCAAGGTGACCCGGGCCCAGGTCGAGGAGATTGCGCGCACGAAGCTGCCCGATCTGAACGCCGCCTCGCTCGAAGCGGCCGTGCGGATCGTCGAGGGGAGCGCGCGGTCGATGGGTATCGAGGTCGTCGGCTGATCCGCGGCGGGAGAGGGAGCGCGATGGCGAAGCACGGGAAGAAATACACGACGGCGCGAGCGAAGGTCGAGCCGCGCTTGCACGCTCTGGACGAGGCGCTACGAGTCGTGCGCGCCTCCGCGTTCGCCAAGTTCGACGAGACCGTCGAGTTGTGTCTGCGTCTCGGGGTGAACCCGAAGCACGCCGACCAGATGGTCCGTGGAACGGTGATCCTCCCGCATGGGACGGGCAAGACGAAGCGCGTGCTCGTGATCGCCGCCGGCGACAAGGGCAAGGAAGCCGAGCAGGCGGGGGCGGACCACGTGGCAGGCGCCGACGTGGTCAAGAAGATCCAGGAGGGCTGGATCGACTTCGACGCCGTGATCGCCACCCCGGATATGATGCGCGAGGTCGGCAAGCTCGGAAAGATCCTCGGGCCCCGCGGGCTGATGCCCAACCCCAAGACCGGCACGGTAACGTTCGACGTCGCATCCGCCGTGCGCGAGATCAAGGCGGGCAAGGTGGAGTTCCGGGTCGACAAGACGGCGATCATCCACGTCCCCGTCGGCAAGGTGTCGTTCGGCGATCAGGAGTTGTTCGAGAACGCAAACACGCTCGTCCAGGCCGTCCTCAAGGCGAAGCCGGCCTCGGCCAAGGGCAAGTACCTGCGCACGATCTGCGTGTCCTCGACGATGGGCCCCGGGGTCCGCGTCGATGCGACCGCGGTCGAAGCGGCGTAGAGCGAGGACCCTCGTGACCCGCACCGAGAAAGCCGCCTTCGTCGCCGATCTCCGCTCCACGTTCGCCCATCCGCACGTGATTCTCGCGTCGTTCCGCGGGCTGTCCGCGAATCTCACGAACGATCTGCGACGCAAGGTCCGCACGGCGGGCGGCACGTATCGCGTGATCCAGAATCGCCTGGCGCGCCTGGCGGCCGACGGCACGCCGTCCGCGCAGTTGAGCGGGCGCTTTCGCGGTCCGTCCGCATTGATCGCGCACGCGAGCGATCCGCTTGCGCTGGCCAAGGTCCTGACCGAGTTCACCAAGGCCAATCCGCAGATCGAGGTCGTGGCCGGCGTGATCGATGCCGCTGCCGTGGCCGAGCCCGACACGATTCGTGCTCTCGCGACGATGCCCGCGCTGCCGCAGCTGCGGGCGCAGCTGCTGGCCCTCATGCAGACTCCGGCGACGATGCTGGTTCGGCTGTTGCAGACACCCCCGACGCAGGTCGCGCGCGTCATCGACGCGCGGTGTGCGGGCGATGTCGCGGGCGGCAGCGGAGATGCCGTGGCTTGAGATCGGAGCGAGCACGGTCGGGGTGGTTCCCGGTCGAGTGAACGAGACGCGTAGTTCGAAAAGTTTTTTTCAACGGAGGACGGCGGTCATGGCGAACCTGGAGGCGATTGCGGAGAGCTTGAGCGGGTTGACGGTGCTCGAAGCCTCGAGCCTGGTCAAGATGCTCGAGCAGAAATGGGGCGTGTCTGCGGCGCCGCCGATGGCGATGGCGGCTGCGGCAGCCGCGCCGGCAGCAGCTGAAGTGGTGGAGGAGCAGACCGAGTTCGCGGTCATCCTCACCGAGGTGGGTGACAAAAAGATCAACGTCATCAAGGCGGTCCGTGAGGTCACGAGTCTCGGTCTGAAGGAGGCGAAGGATCTCGTCGACGGCGCCCCGAAGACGGTGAAGGAAGGTGTCAGCAAGGCCGAGGCGGCCGACATCAAGAAGAAGTTCGAGGAGCAGGGGGCGAAAGTCGAGATCAAGTAGCATGGCGATCGAACGGCCCGTCCCGCTCGGCCGTGCGGTCTGCGTGACTGCACCGGTCGGGTCCGTGCTCCGACGGAACGCGTTCCCTACCTCTGCCTTGCGTCGCGCCCGGCGTGACGCTACCCAGGAGTGGCGACTTCGATGACCGAGATCCAGGCCGGCTCCCGTCCACGCTCTGATTTCTCGCGGATCCGCTCCGCGATCCCGATCCCCAACCTGATCGAGGTGCAGAAGCGCTCGTACGAGCGGCTGCTCCAGATGCACACAGCCCCGGCCGATCGCGAGGCGCAGGTCGGTCTGCAGGGCGTGTTCAAGTCGATCTTCCCGATCCAGGACTTTCGCCAGACGTGCTCGCTCGAGTTCGTCGAGTACACGATCGGGAACTGGGAGTGCAAGTGCGGGCAGCTCCAGGGCATCGAGCATCTGCGCAGCGAATGCCGTTTTTGTGGGCATCGGCTCGTCGCTCCCGATGCGCGTGGCGGTGCCGCGAACTGCCACAGTTGCGGCAATCTGACCCCGATCACCGTCCGCGAGTGCGACAACTGCGGCGACCCCGTGGCGCTCAAGTTCAAGTACGACGTGGACGAATGCCAGGAGCGCGGCCAGACGTACACGGTGCCGCTCAAGGTGACGATCCAGCTCGTAGTCTACGACAAGGACCCCGAGACCGAGACGAAGAGCATCCGGGACATCAAGGAGCAGGAAGTCTATTTCGGTGAGATCCCGATGCTCACCGACAACGGTACGTTCATCGTGAACGGCACCGAGCGGGTCATCGTCAGCCAGCTCCATCGCAGCCCGGGAGTGTTTTTTCAGTCCGACCTGGCCAAGACCACGTTCATGGCCAAGGTGATCCCGTATCGTGGGTCGTGGGTCGAATTCGAGACCGACCAGAAGAACCTGTTGCACGTGCGGATCGACCGCAAGCGCAAGTTCCCGGTGACGACGTTCCTGCGCGCCCTGGGACTCGAGGACGACCGGACGATCCTGCGCGCGTTCTACACGTCGTGCGATGTGCGGGTCGAGGACGGGAAGTACGAGTTCCACGTCGGGCCCGGTCTGGTCAATCGCCGGACCCGCGCCGCGGTGACGGACGCCAAGGGGAAAGAGATCGTCAAGAAGGGTCGCCGGGTGCGCCCGGAGGAGATCGAGGAGCTAGAGGGCGCGCGCGTCGAGTGGGTCCCCGTCGCCCAGGGCGAGATGGACGGGGCGTACACGGTCGGCGACGTGGTCGACGCGGCGACCGGCGAGGTGCTCGTCGAGGCGGCGAAGCCCCTGAACGAGGATGCCCTGGCCAAGCTCGCGACGCACGGCGTCACGCGGTTCGAGGCGATCTTCCCGGGTCGCGAGGAGGTCGGCGAGGCGCTCGTCGATACACTGGCCAAGGACACCGTCAAGACCCAGCCGGACGCGCTGATCGAGATCTATCGCCGGCTCCGACCGGGCGATCCGCCGACGGCGGATTCGTCGCGCACGCTGTTCCACAACATGTTCTTCGATCCGACGCGGTACGACTTCTCGAAGGTCGGACGACTCAAGTTCAACACCAAGCTGTACGGGGTGACGCCCGACCTGTGGTCGCCCGCGATCCGCGAGCGCTGGGACAAGGGCGAGGATCGCACGCCTTCGCGCGAGGATTTCATCGAGGTTCTGCGGTACATGCTCAAGCTGCGCCGGGGCGTGGGCGACCTCGACGACATCGACCACCTGGGGAATCGGCGCGTCCGGAGCGTCGGCGAGCTGCTCGAGAACCAGTTCCGCATCGGCCTGGTGCGGATGGAGCGGGCGATCAAGGAGAAGATGTCCGTGCACCAGGACATCGACTCGG
>Ga0247727_10004718_pt1 | contig 28606 bp, 19 predicted proteins | sample WisWelCaveWW1625_FD_202498 | JGI IMG/M metagenome (GOLD analysis project Ga0247727, IMG submission 202498) | Biofilm microbial communities from Wishing Well Cave, Virginia, United States - WW16-25 | ecosystem: Environmental > Aquatic > Deep subsurface > Groundwater > Cave microbial mat | place...
TCCCGACCAGCGCGACGAGACCGCTTGACCGTTCTGGACTTCCTCGAGCAGGCGGCTCATCGAATCGTAGCGGAGCACGACCAGGGAATCGTCTTCGAGATCGTCCGGGTCGTTGTTGTCGGTCGCTTGCGTCGGCCGGGAGAGCCCGTCGTACTCATACTGCTGGCGCGTAGTTCCGATGACGGTCCATACCACCGCGGTGTCCTTCACCCCGCCGGCGGGATGGGTGGACGAAGACGTCGCCGGACCGATCTCCCGGGCGACGAGCCGGTGCAAGCCATCGTAGGAGGCGAGCGCCACCGAACCGTTCCCGTCGACGCGGGTGATCAGGTTGTGGTCGGCATCGTAGACCATCGCCTGCATGGCGCCGTCACTGGAGATCTCGCGCGTGAGCCGGTTCAGATCGTCGTACTGGTATCGTGTGACGTTCCCTAACGACGAGGTGGCTTCGATCCTGCCGATCGACGTGTTCTGATCGCCAGACAGGCTGCCGTCATCGGCTCGGGCGACCAGGCGCGAGTTGGCATCCCAGGCGTAGTCGGTCACGATCAGCCCGTCGGGATTGGCCGGATTCGCGTCGTCGATGGGCTGGTTCGCTTGCCCGCCGGCGCGCAACTGCCGGACCTCGGAGATTCTCCGGTTGACGCCGTCGTAGAAATATTCGCTGGAATTGCCGGGCCGGTTGATCCGATCCGGTGACCGGCCGAGCGGATCGATGAACCGATCGGCCGGATCTTTCGAGTGTTGGGCGTCGGTGGCGCGGATGCGGTTGTTTCTCGCGTCATAGTGATAGCGGCGAGTCTGACCGAGGTTGTCGGTGGTGCGGATCGGCCGGTCGAGCGAGTCGTAGATATGGAAGGTTCTGTAGGTCTCTCTGAGCTCCGGGACTTTACCGGCCTCGATATCCACGCGCTGGGTTCTCTCGATCTCGGTCTGGCTCACCAGGTTGCTGTTGTCGTCGAAGGTGTATAGGATCTCGTTGTTTTCCGGATCGAGGACGCGGACGGCGCGGCCGGCGCCGTCGTGGAAGGTGCGGCGGAGGCTCAGGTCGTCCTCGATGTGGAACGTTCGGCGGTTGTTACGGTCATACTCGAACCGCGTGGTCGTGACACCGTCACCGGACTTTCCTAGCGGGCCATCGCGCAACACCGGCGTACGGGCATAGCTCACACCGGCGTAGGCGAAGAGTCTCCGACTGCGCTCGAACTCTCGATGGAGCTCGTCGTAGTTGTGTTCGGTCTGGCTGAGGAGCGGCTGGCGGAACCGCTCGACGGTGAGCGGCTGGCCCAGGGTAGCCGCCTGCGTGCCCGCCGGCGTCGGCCCTCCCAAGGGCCCAAAGCGCGATTCGCGAACCAGCCTGGAGGCCGGATCGTAGTTGCGGAAGCTCTGGTTGCCGGCGGGATCGACCACCGACACCAGGCGGTCGAAACCATCGTAGAGGCGGGTGGTGGTTTCCGGACGCCCGTCGCCGTTGTTGTCGGCGGCGTCGGTGAGGCCGGTCAGATTCCGGTTGCCGTCGTAACGGCGGCTCGAGGTCGAGATGCCGGGGCTCGCGGTGATCCGGTCGCGCTCCGGAACGCCGGCGTGGGCGCCGAGGGCCCGAAACTGCGGCGTCACTCCGCCGCGCGTAGAGGTGAACAGCAGGTCGCGCTCATCGAAGACAGACGAAACGACGTTGGAAGACTGCTCGCCGCTCACCGCCGCCGGGCTGAGGACGAGAACGCGGTTCTGATTCGCATCGTACCGAAAATGGGTCGTCAGGACCTCGGCCGGCGCCTCGCTCACCTTCCGTCGCGTCGCAATCCGGTTGTCGAGAATGTCGTAGACGTCCTCGCGGGTGATCACCATGCCGGTCAGAGCCGAGTTGTTCGAGTCGCGGTTTTCTATTTCGCGACGGATGACGTTGTTGTTGTGGTCGTAGTAGAGGCTGACGCGATAGGCGAACGCAGTCATGCCGCGATTGCACTCCGCGAGATCGAGCTCGCGGCAGGCTTCCCAGTTCGGCTCCTCGGGATTGCGCCGGGCTTCGCTGACATCGGCGGCGCGAACGATCCGCACCACCTGATTCAATTGGTTGACGACGTACTGCGTCGCGATGCCGCGGCCATCGATGCGGCGGATCACGTTGCCTGCGCGGTCATAGAAATTGCGCTGGCGGATCTGTGATGGGGGCGGGTTGGTCCGCGAGTTCCTCTCCGGCGAGCTGGCGGCGTCCAGGAGGGTCGCGCTCAGATAACCGAGCGGATCGGTTCCAACCCCTGGGGTCAGGTCGCGGCCGTCCCCGTCGGGATCGTTCTCGGGAAAGTAGGAGTAGGCGGTCAGGTTGCCTTCCGGGTCCCTCGCGGCGGTGAGCTGTCCGGCCCGGTTGTATGTGTAGCGCCACTCGATCGGTTGCCGCGTGCCGCCTTCGATCCGCGCCATGTTGGAATCGCCCGCCAACGTCACCGCCGGATCGATGACCTGGATGATATTGCCGCCGGCCAGATCGGTCCGCCCGTCCCGATTGATGTCACCCAAGCCCATCGCGATGCCGGCCTGGCGAAGCAGCTCCTGAACGGCCGGCGGGCTGATTCCCAATTCGCGGGACAACGCCTCGAGGTTGCTCCCTTCCTGGTAGTCGAACACGTTGGTGGTGGTGTAGCGGGCGGCCGATGCGGCGCCGCCGTTCTGCGGCGTGTAGCCGGCGGCGTGACCGCGTTCATCGGTAAGCGACCGCAGCCGGTTGAAGACCGGTTCGTAGGTGTAGGTCTTTCTCAGCAAGCCCTGATCGCCGCCGCGTCTGGGGTCCGGGCGGCGGGTCTCAGCGAGCAGGTTGCCTTGTTGATAACGGTCGGCGTTGCCCTCGTCATAGGCGTATTCGACGGAGTTTCCTTCGGGGCGGACCAGACCAAGCATCTCGCCGTCCTTGTTGTATTCGTAGCGGGTGAGGAAGAATTCGGCATCGCCGGCGCGGATTCGGCGATTGGCGAACTCCTTGCGCTGGACAGTCTGGCCGAGCTGATTGAATTGATACTCGGTCACATTGCCGTTGCGGTCGGTCGCCGTCGTTTGAAATACCGCGGTGAGGAAATCGCCGGGTCGGGGCGATGCGAGCGCGCGGTATTCGTAGCGGATGACACCGCCGGCTGGAACCGTGGAACGGTTCGTTCCGCCGATCGTTTGCGTCAAGACGCGATCGACATGCGGCGACGCCGGGTTGTTCTCATAGGTGACCACGACCCGCGGCCCCGGGGATCCGGCAACGACCGGATTCGCCATCTCGTTGGGGGCGGTGATGGTGCGCAGATTGTGGTTGAGCCGTGGGTCGGGGAAGCCCGTCGAATAGGAATACAGGGTGACCTTGCCGAGCGGAAAGTCGTTTCCGTTGGGCGTGCCGGTCACCACCGGCGATGTCACGCTCACCAGGTCGCCATTGGTGTCGTAGCCGAAGCGGGTCCGCCGGCCGAGGAAATCCTCGACTTCGGCGAGTTTGCCCTGGGAGTTGTAGCGATAGAGAATGGGGCGGCTGAGAGTGTCGAGCACGCGGAAAAGGCGCCCCTGCGCGTCGTATTCGAACAGCATTCGATTGCCGTTCGGATCACGGATCTCGACCATGCGGGCGACGCCCTGTTCGTTGGGCGGAGCATAGAAGACTTTGCCGCCGTTGCGGTCGCGCTCGACGTAGCCGCCGTCGGTATTCCGCGCCAGGCGCGTATAGGAGCCCGAGGGAGCCGGGTAGGCGCCGGCGTTGAAAGGATAGCGATCGGCGCGGCTGTAGCCGTCCATCCGCAGCACGCCGCCATCGGACTCGACAATCAGGCGGCGGTTATGATTAAATTCCCAATTGTGGCCTAGCGGCCCGTCATACGCGATCCCGTTGCGATATTTACGCTCGAATTTCCAATTAAACCCACGGCCGGGGATTTCCAAATCAGTCTCGCGCAGATAAAATTCGCCGTTATGGAGGAAAACGCTGTACGCACCGGCGTCCTGGACGATCCCGGCAATACCGCACGACGGCGGGCACGGTGACGGTACCTGGGCGATGCCACCGCCATACTCCGGCTGCCGGGCGCAGGCGGCCGCCGGCCAGCGGAGACCCTCGAAACCCAGGTTGGAAATGGGCATCGGAGGCGCGACCGGGCCAGCGGGCGGCTGCGTGGGCGGCTGGGGATCCGGTCCGGGCGGCGGCGGATGAGGCGGGATCGGCTGCTGCGCCGTGCTGTAGGCAATGAGCAAAATCGCGCATGCCAGCGACAAGACCCACACCGACCGCCATGGGACGCGCCCCAGCCTGGCAATCAAGGCCAGCCTGCCGACGAAGGAAAGTATCATGGCGACACCGGCGATGATTCGTCTCGATTATATCACCCGGCTCACGCACTTCCGTGACGACTACCATCCGGAATACGCCACCCAGGAAATTGGCCGACAGAACGCCGGGCTATTCCCTCAGATTATTACCCACTCCGCGAGAACCTGACCAAACGCCGCTCACTATCGCTGTGAACCTCAAAGCGAAGTAGATTTCCATCCGGCCTGACGGCGGGTGAGACGCGGGCACGTCAGCGACAGTGCTCGCTACCAGGAGCGACATCACATGAATCTCGCAGCAAACGCGTTTCGGCTGGTAGCGGTGTCGACCGCTCTATATGTGGCTGGGCCGGCCGGAGCGACGGTGATCAACACCTACTCCGACCCGACCGCCTGGCAGGGCGCGATGCTCAGCTACAACACGATCAACTTTTCCGGGTTCGCCATGAATCCCGGCAACGTGGTGAACTACAACACCAGCGCCGGTCTGACCGTGAATGGTGTTCAGTTCGTCGGTCAATCCGGTCCTTCGAGTTACGCCTTGTCCGTGATCAATCCGCAGACCGGCTGGGGGAGCAACTTCGGTTCCGGCTCGGTGCTGCGGGGTCCGGCCTACTCCACCGACGGGTTCAACCAGGCGCTCATTGTGAACCTGCCGGCCGGAGTGACCGCTTTCGGCCTGGACCTAATGAGCCAGGATCCCAGCGCGTTAAGCTTCAAAATCGTGCTGTCGACCGGCGAGTTTTTCGTCAGTGTCGGCACCTCGCCATGGCCGAATCGAGCTTTCTTCGGGCTGACGTCCACCGTACCGATCAGCCAGATCCAGTTCATTATGGAATCGGGCAACGACCCCACCGTGAACCCGCTGCTGCCGTTCAGTTTTCCGTTGATGGATAACTTTTCAACCGGCGTAGCCTATGTGCCGCCGCCTCCTCCTCCTCCTGTCACGGCTCCCGAAGCCACGACCATGCTCTACGTGGCGACGGGCGTCTTCCTGGTGTTTTTCAATTGGAAGCGGGTGCGGCGACTGCGAATTACCCAGTGAGCATGGCGCGGCGGGCCGCCGCCGCCGCCGTGCTACGCTCGTGGAAATGAAAGCAGCGAGAATCCACGAGCATGGAGGCCCGGACCGGATCGTCTATGAAGATACCGGCGAACCCGCTATCCAGCCCAACGAAGTTCTTCTGCGCGTGCGGGCCTGTGCTCTGAATCACCTGGATCTTTTCATCCGCGGCGGGCTGCCGGGGTTGAGGGTTCCGATGCCCCATGTGCTCGGCAGCGACATCGCCGGCGAAGTCGTCCAGGTGGGCGAACTTTGCCAGCGGATCCGGCCGGGAACACGCGCGCTGCTGGCGCCCGGGCTGAGCTGCCGCCAATGCACCGCCTGCGTGTCGGGACGCGACAACGAGTGCCGGAGCTACACCTTGTTCGGAACCGTCATCGATGGGGGCAACCGTGAGTACATTGCCGCGCCCGAGTATGCGGTCATTCCGATTCCAGACGATCTCGCCTACGAGCCGGCGGCGGCTGCGCCGCTGGTTTTTCTGACCGCCTGGCACATGCTGTACACGAGGGCCCGGCTGCAACCCGGTGAAGAGGTTCTCGTTCTGTCTGCGTCGAGCGGAGTTGGCTCAGCCGCCGTCCAGATCGCGAAACTGTTCCACTGCCGGGTGATCGCTACCGCCGGCGGCGACAGGAAGCTGGCCAAAGCCCGCGAACTGGGGGCCGATGAGGTGATCGACCACTACCAGCAGGATATCTCCGCCGAGGTCCGGCGACTCACCGCCCGGCGTGGCGTCGACGTTGTCTTCGAACACGTCGGGGCGGCCACCTGGCAAAAGAGCTGTGAAAGCCTGGCAGCCGGCGGCCGCCTGGTGACCTGCGGCGCCACCACCGGCTTCGACGCGAAGGTCGATCTACGATTTCTGTTCAGCCGGCGGCAAACGCTGATGGGGTCCTACATGGGGACGCTCGGCGAACTGCACCAGGTGCTGAAGTTGGTTTTCCGAAAGCAGCTCCGGCCGGTGATCGACCGCTCCTTCCCGTTGTCGGAAACCGCCGCCGCCCACCGCTATCTGGAGAACAAGGAGCAGTTCGGGAAAGTCCTTGTGATCCCCTGAAACCATCGGCTGGCGTGAGATTCCTCCTCCCAACCGGGTACTTCGTTACTCAGTGCCAAAGCCGTTTGACAACATCTTCAAAGCGCTGGCCGATCGATTCCCACGCGATCTGTTGGAATTGGTCGGGCGTTTGCCGCCCCGGACCCAGGCGATCATCGAGCCGCTGCCACGAGAGATCGGATTCCCAAGCCTGATCGTCGACCAGGCGTATCGAGTGCGGGATGGCGCGCACCGATGGGTCGAGCACCTGGAGGCACAGGTACGCTGGGAGACGGACCTGCCGGAGCGAATGACGTTCTATAACGCCGGCCTGTATTTGCGCTACAAGCTGCCCGTGCACTCCACCCTGCTGCTTCTGGTCAAGCGGCTGGCCCCCGCCGAGATTCCCGATACTCATCGCTACCTCAAGGGGTCGCTCGAAATTCGTCTCCGCTACCAGGTGGTGAAACTCTGGGAGATCGACGCCACCGGGCCGCTGGAATCGGGGCGGCCTCACCTGTTGCCGTGGGTCACGTTGATGAATTACAGCGAACAGCAACTGGCGCGGGCTCTGGTTGGGATTCGCGACCGGGCGGACAGAGTTCTGGCAGGCCAAGCGATCGCGCTGGCGGGGTTACGCTACACTAAGGACAGCCCTGATTTCACCGAGTTAATGGAAAGGGTCCGCCACATGGTGACGTACGAGGACATCGTAAAGGAATCCGCCTGGTGCCAGATGATACTGGAAGAAGGAGTGGAAAAGGGCCGGCAGGAAGGCCGGCAGGAAGGTCGGCAGGAAGGCCGGCAGGATGGCCTTCAGGAAGGTCGGGTTGAAGAGGCCCGTCGAAACATCCGCCGTTTGGTAGCCTTGCGTTTCCCTGAATTGGGGCCCCTTCCGCAACTCGACCAGGTCAAGGACGCGACACAACTCGAGGTGCTCTTCGATCGACTGATTCTGGCGGCCGATCAAACCGAGGCCCGGGCGGCCCTGGCCCCAGCCCGCTGACAACTCCGTGGGCCTGACCTCCCGTCCACTCTACTCGTCGGTTGCGGATTGGGCCGCCGGCAATCGAAGGGCCTCCCGCATCTTCCGGTGAAACTCGCTCTCGGAAAACCGGGCCGCCGCCGATATGAGCACTCCAGACGAGAGCGCCGGTTCCCGCCGCTCGAATGACGCCACCGCTCCGGCCAGGTCTTCCTCCAGCGGCTGCTGGAAGAAAAAGCCGCCGCCTTCCGGCACGATCTCCGGCACCCCTCCGCGCCCGAGCGCGATCACCGCCTTGCCGCTGGCCATCGCCTCCACCGCCGTCAACCCGAAATCTTCTTCCCCCGGCATCACCAGAGCACGGCAACGCGCGTATAACTCGCGAAGCTGATCGTCGGACACGTGGCCGCAGAACTCGACATTCGCGGACGCCAGTCGCCGCAGGCGGCGGTATTCCGGCCCTTCGCCGGCGATTCGCAGCTTCCGGCCGGTGCGCGAGAACAGGCGAACCGCGAGATCCACTCGTTTGTAGCGCACCAGCTCGCCGACGATCAGGAAGTAATCCTCGGCCGGCCTGGAATAGAACGTCTCGACCGCGACCGGTGGATGGATCACCCGGGCTTCTCGGCCCCAGGCGCGCCGGATGCGGTTCCGCACATTGTCGCTGTTGGCGAGGAACTCGTCGACGCGCGCCGCCGTCGCGTAATCCCACAGCCGCAGCCAATGGGCCACCGGCGCGATCCATGGTCGTTTCCATCGCGAGACCCACTCGCGCGAGTAATCCGGGTACTGCTCCCAGAGGTAACGCATCGGCGAGTGGCAGTAGCAGACATGCCGAGCCGCCGAAGAAACGAGCACGCCTTTGGCGGGTCCCGACTCGCTGCTGATCACCAGGTCGTATCCACGCAGATCGAATTGCTCGAGCGCCAGCGGCGCCAGCGGCAGCAGCGCGCGATAGAAAGCCCTCGCCGGATTGAGAAACGACGCGGTCACCCGGTGGGACCGGATTGTGGCGCTCACGCCCGCCGGATTGTAGAACAGTGTGAACAGATCCGCTTCCGGCAGCAGGCGACACAGACTCTCGACCACTTTCTCGCCGCCGCGCATCCGCAGCAGCCAATAGTGGATGATCGCGACTCGCACGGCAACTCCCTCCGGAATGTACCGGCATCGCGCACACCTTGTCAACGACAACGAAGGATTAACCCTTGTGACCGCTCTTGGTGTGGTATATCAACAATCTTGGGGGTGTGATGGGAAACGCCGGCGCTGTCGTCGATCCGATGGGATATCTTACGCCGCTCACGATCAGCGCGACATTTCATCCACTGGGCTTCCCGGTCCTGATTCAGACCAATTCCGCCGGCGTGATCCAAGCCGCCGAAGAGAGCTGGGGAGAGGAACCTCCGGAGTTCCCGGACTCGCCGATCCAATTACGCATCGTGGTCGGTGGAGGACCCGCGGGGATGCCGCCGACACCGGTATTCCGCGCGCAGTGGCATCTGTTAGCCGTCGCCGCCGACGCTTCCAACTTCGCCGTCTGCGATCTCGATGGCGGCTTGGCCTTTTGCCATTTGTCGGAGGCCGCCGCCCAACGGCGCGCCTGGGTCCGGTACCACTTTATCGAGGCGATCGTCTACACCGCGCTGACCCATCGGCGTCTAACCGCCTTGCACGCCGCCTGCCTGTCGCGCAACGGCAGCGGCGTGATGTTGTGTGGTCCGCCGGGATGCGGTAAAACCACGCTGGCGTGGGCGTGCGCGCGCGCCGGATGGACGTTCCTCGCCGATGACGCGACCTATTTGCTCCGCGCCGCCTCCGACCGCGTGGTTCTTGGAATGCCACGACAATTACGGCTGCTCGACGATGCGCCCCGGCTGTTCCCGGAGCTCGCCGGGCGGGCGCCGGTCCTCGACGTGAATGGCCAGCGGCGTCTCGAGATTCCGGCGGCGGAGTGGGGACTCGGCACGGCGCGACGGTGCCAGGTCGAGGCGGTCGTGTTTCTCGAACGCTCCGAGACTGCGGCGGCGCGGCTCGATCCGCTCCCGCGGCGGGAAGCCTTAGCGCGGCTGCGGGCCGAGTTCCCGGCGTATTCACCCCCCGTCGGCGAGCAGCACCTGGCTTCGCTCGGCCGGCTGCTCGAAGCTCCTTGCTTCGAGCTGGTCTATTCGACTCCCGGCGCGGCCGTCGCTGTTCTGGAATCCTTGACGGAGGTCGTCGGGTCGCCATGTTCTTGATTCTGGTCCTTCTGTTCTTTATTCTCCCGGCCTGCGCGCAGATCGGTGCTTCGCTGCTGGCCGGTGAGGTTCGTGACGAATCCGGCGCGCTGTCGCCGGGCGCCCAGGTCACCGCGCGCCACCAGCCCACCGGGTTTCTCAGCGCCACCGTCACCGACGACGCCGGCCGCTACCGTTTGAACGATCTCCTGCCCGGCCGGTACTCGGTGACCGCCGCCAAACCCGGCTTCCGCACGGTGACCGCCGAAGGAGTGGCGCTTTCGGTCGAACAGCGCGGACGCCTGGATTTCATTCTCAAAATCGGACCGGCCGCCGACCAGCTCACGGTAACGGCTCGCGTCTCGCCGCTCGACACCGGCGATGCCTCCGTCGGTCACCGGCTGGATGCCTCCATTCTGTCCAGCCTGCCCTTGCTCGGCCGAAACGTGATCTCCCTGGTGACGCTCGGGCCCGGGGCGATTCCTCGCCACCTCGGCGGTTTCGGCCACGACGTCATCAACGACTTGCAGGAGTCTCGCGGCGCCGTCGCGCTGAATCCGCCGATTCATGGCGCCCGCTCGACGATGAACGCTTACGTGCTGGACGGCGCGCGGAACACCGATCGCAACACGTTCGCCATCGCGGTGCTGCCGCCGCTCGAGTCGGTGCACGAATTCCGTGTTCTCTCCTCGCTCGCCCCGGCCGAGTTCCCGCAAGCCGGCGGAGGCGTGGTCGACGTGGTCACCAAGTCCGGGGACCGCGCCTTTCACGGCAGCGCCTTCGAGTTCTTTCGCAATGAAGCCGCCGACGCGCGGAACTTCTTCGACGATCCGTCGCTGGCGCGTCCGATCTTCCGCCGCCACCAGTTCGGCGGCTCGCTGGCCGGTCCCTTGCCCCTGCCGCGGACGGTTTTCTTCGCCGCCTATGACGGCGTGCGGAGCCTGTCGGCGAAATCGTCGTTGAACCTGGTGCCGGACCGGGCGCTGCGGAGCGGTGAATTCGGCGGCCGGAACCAGATCCACGATCCGCTGGCTCTCGATCCGATCTCCGGGCGGCGCCTACCGTTCCCGGGAAATGCCATCCCCGCCGGTCGCATCGATCCCATAGCCCGCAACTACCTGGACCGCTACCAGCCCCTCCCGAACCTCGCCGGAAGCGGGCGCAACTACCTGGACGCCACGCCCAACCGGGAAACCGACGACCACCTCTCGGCGCGCCTGGATCATTCTCTGCACGGTGGGAGCCGCCTCTTCGGCCGATACACGCTCAACGAAGAACGCGCGCGCATCGCCGCCGGTTTCCCCGTGCTACCGACCTCGCGGAAACTGCGAGCGCAGCAGGCCGCGGTTGGCTTCACCACCGGCCGCGCCGGCTGGCTCAGCGAAACGCGCATGTCCTTCACCCGGCTGCGAGTCTTCAGTCTCCCCGCGAACGCCTTCCGTACCAACGTCGCCCGCGAACTCGGCATCACCGGCATACCCGACGATCCGTTCAACTATGGCTTGCCGTTTTTCCTCGTCACCAACTTCAACCTCCGCACCGACAGCCCCACCCTGCCGCAAGTCCAGCGCGACAATAACTGGCATTTCTCCGAGGGTCTTTCCTGGAACCGCGGACGGCATTCGATGAAAACCGGCTTGGAATACACGCGATTTGCGTTGAATTACCGCCAAAGCCGGCTCGCCCGCGGACAATTTATCTTCACCGGTGCGTTCACGAGTCAGCTCGATTCGATCGAGCCGGCCGGCGATCCGTTCGCCGATTTCCTCCTCGGCCTGCCGCGGATCACCAATCGCAACGTCGGCGACACCCAGGCGTATCTGCGCCAGGGATCCTACGCCGGATACTGGCAGGATGACTGGCGGGCGCACCCCAGGCTCACCGTCAATCTAGGCCTTCGCTACGAATATTTCTCGCCCTGGCGCGAGACGCGCGACAATCTCCTCAACCTGGACTACTCGACGCTTCCGCGCCCGCCCCGGTTGGTCCGCGCGGCCCGGCCCGCCGCGGCCGACCGCAACAACTTCGCCCCGCGCATCGGCCTCGCCTGGCAGCTACCGCGCTCCAGGCCGCTCGGCGAGATCGTGTTCCGGGCCGGCTACGGAGTTTATTTCCAACCCGAGATCGCCGCCGAAGTCTACGATTTGATTCGCAACGGCGTGCGCAATGAGAGCAATGTCACCGACGGCCGGCGACCCCTCCTCACTATTCGCGACGGCTTCCCCCAAACCGCTACTACCGGTTTGCCGGGTTACTTTGGCCTCGACGCCGGCGCACGCACGCCCTATGTCCAGCAGTGGACCGCCGGATTCCAGCGTGAACTGCCCGGTCAAGTGTTACTCGAGGTCGCCTGGGTGGGGACGAAAGGCACGCGGTTGGGCCGCTTTCGCACCTTGAATACGCCCCTGCGCGTCGAGACGGGGGAGAACCTGCCGCCTCGCCCCGGCGATCTCCTGCAGCTTCGCCCCTTTGCCGACCTCGGCAGAATCATCCAGCGGCAACACATCGCCGGTTCCATCTACCATGCTCTCGAGATCAAGGCGGAGAAACGCTTCGGCCGACGCTTCGCCCTGCTCGCTAGTTTCGCGTGGTCCAAATCGATCGACGACGCCGACAGCCTGGTGCCCGGCCAGTTCGAGAGCTTCGGCGCCCAGGATGAGCGCAACCTCAGACTCGAGCGTGGGCTGTCCTTCTTCGATGTCGGGCGGCGGCTCAGCGCGGGCCTGGCTTGGCGGCTTCCCGGCGGCCCCGGCTTCCTGCTACGCGACTGGGAGACCAGTGCCATCGTTACCCTGCAGGACGGCACGCCGCTCAATCCCGTCTACTTCGCGTTCGATCCCGCCAACACCGGTACGCCCAACCGGCCCGACGTCGTTGCCGGCCAGACGGTCCGGCTTCCGCGCTCCCAACGCAGTGTCGAGCGTTTCTTCAACGCCAAGGCGTTCGGCGCGCCGCGGCCGTTCACGTTCGGCAATGCCGGCCGCAACATTCTCCCCGGCCCGGGCAACAACCTGTTCGATGTCGCCCTCCACCGGCGCTTCCGTCCGCGAGAGGCGTGGAGCGCCCAACTGCGCTTCGAGGCCTTCAATCTCTTCAATCACCCCAATTTCGGGATCCCCGGACCCTACCCGGATTTCGGCCCATTTTTCGGGCGAATCTTCTCGACCGGCCAGCCGCGCCGGCTCCAGTTCGGCCTTCGCTTCGATTTCTGACGGCGATTCTGACGACGAGCGGCTTTACTTCACCGACACCGTGACACCCGCCTGACTCGGTGCGCCGCCTACGTAGACAACCAAGGACAGCGACCCGGTCGGTGCGAACGGACCGGGAACCCGGGCGTTGATCTGCATCAGCCCGGCGAAGCCGGGAGCGCTGCCGGCATACAGAATCTGCGCGGCCAGCCCGGCGATGCGAAGCTCGACCGGCAGCACAGGCCGGGCCCATGGCGCTTCGGCGATCTTGCCGTCGGAGCCGGCCGGGTCGGTCTGTCCCTCGCCGGTCGCGTAGATCGTCACAATGGAGCCGCGCCCGGCCGGATTCCGCTCCGAGTTCAGGCTGCCGTCCTCGTTGAGAACCACGGCGGCGCCGGTTCCTCGTTGCGACGTAAAAATTCCCGGCGAGGCGGGCGCCACATCCACCGAGATGCGGCTGCGCACCTTACCTTTGCGGATTACCTCGATGGTCGTCTTCCTCTTGCCGGCGACCGAATACGGAACCTGCGCATTGATCTGCGTGTCTTGAACGAAAAACAGCGCTGCCGGCACGCCGTCGAAGCGGACCTCGGTGTCCGCGACGGTGCTGTCGATGAACCCGGAAGCACTGAGACGGCTGCCGGCGCCCTCCTCCGGACCCATGTCGCGCCCGAAGATCGAGACGATCTGGCCCGGGGCGAGCGGCGAGGCGCGAAAACTGGCGGCGTGGAGAATGGTGATCGGATCGAGCTGCTCGACCGGCGGCGGGGCAAAGTAAGCCGAGAGCTTGCGGACGCGGTTATTGTCGAGATCGGCGATGTAGACCGACGCGTCCGGCCCGAGGGCGACGCCGGAAGGAAACCGGAGCTGCGCCATGGTCGCCAGACCTCCGTCTCCGCCGTAACCGGCTGCCCCCGAGCCGGCGATGGTGTCGATGACGGCTTCCGGATCCACGCGTCGAATCCGGTGATTGTCGGAGTCGGCGATGAAAAGGGTGCCGGCGGCGGCGCAGGCGATCCCGGAAGGGTGATTCAACATCGCCAGCGTGGCCGGGCCGCGGTCGCCTGAGTAGCCGCGCAGGCCACTGCCGGCCACCGTCACGATGCCGCCCGCCGGCGTCACGTGGCGAATGACGTGATTGCCGTGTTCGGCGATGTAAAGACCGCCTCCGGCATCTACGCAAACCGCTGCCGGCGTGTCGAGCTGGGCGAGCGGCGCCGGGCCGCCATCGCCCGCGTAGCCGCGCACGCCGGTGCCGGCGACGGTCGTGATGATCCCCTGCGTCGAGATCCGGCGCACGCGGTGATTGCCGCTGTCGGCGATATACAGGCTCCCGTGGCGGTCCAGCGCCAGGCCGCGCGGGCGGTTCAGTTGCCCGGCGCCGGCGGCGCCATTGTCGGCGAACCCGGCCGTGCCGTTGCCCGCCAACGTCGAGATGTAGCCTCCGGGGGACACGCGGCGGATGCGATGGCCCAGATAGTCCGAAATATAGAAGCCGCCGCTCGGATCGGCGGCCACGGCCACCGGATCGATCAGTTGCGCCGCCGCTGCCGGGCCGCCGTCGCCGGAGAATCCCTGGGCGCCGGTGCCAGCGACGGTCGTTATCTTGCCGTCGGGAGCGATCTTGCGAATGCGCTGATTCGCCTCGTCGGCGATGAAAAGGCCTCCGAGCGAATCGAACGCCACCCCGATCGGCCCGTTGAGGTGCGACTGGGTGGCCGGAACTCCGTCGATCGGAACCGCATAGGCGCCACTGCCAGCGAAGTTTTCAAGCCGCCCGCCCGCGGTCCAGCGCCACACTTTGCGCCCCCCGGCGATCAGGATGTTGCCGGCGATGTCGACGGCCACCTCGCGCACGGCGGTAAAGGTCGCCGCGCTCGGGGCCGCGCCGCCGACAGGCCCGATCAGCGCAATGCGCCCGTCGGGGGTGCGCTTGAGCAGGCGGGCATTCTGGCTGTCGGCAATCAAGAGATTGCCGGCGGCGTCGGCGCACAGTCCGAGCGGAACTTTGAGATTGATCGGATCGGAATCACCTCCGACGAGGGTCGTGATGGCGCCGCCGAAGACACGGCGAATCCGATTATTGCCGGTGTCGGCGATCGCCAGGGCGCCCTGGCGGTCGACCGCGATTCCGGCCGGCGCGGTCAGGTGCGAGGAAACCGCGTTGCCCTCGCCGTTGTAGCCGGCCACGCCGGTGCCCGCCACCACCACGATCTGCCCGCCCGGCGCGACGCGATACACGCGGTGATCGAGAAAGTCGGCAATATAGATGTTCCCGAAGCCGTCGACGGCGACGTTGCGCGGGCCGATCAGCCGCGCGCTCAAGGCCTCGCCGACGCCGGCTTGGCGTCCCGAGCCGCCGCCGGCCACGGTGCGAATCGCGCCGTCCGGCGAGATGCGGCGCACCCGCCCGTTGCCGAAGTCTGCCACGTACAAATTGCCGGCGGAATCGACGGCCAACCCATACGGCCGGTTGAGCACCGCTTCCGACGCCGGGCCCCCGTCGCCCGCGTAGCCCGCGTGACCGTTTCCGGCCACCGTCACAATGACTCCGTTGGGCGTCACCTTGCGAACCCGATGGTCCAGGTTGTCGGCAATGTAGACATTGCCGGCGGCGTCGATCGCGATGCCTTCGGCGGCGCCAAGGCTCGCTATCATCGCCGAACCTCCATCGCCGGCCCAACTGCTGCCGGCCACCGAGGAGATGAGGAACTGCGATTGCCCGCGTGCCGGCGGCAACAGCAAGCCTAGAGCACACAACCCTAGGACGGATAGACGAACCGGCTGACCATGCCGCATAAGAGATAATCCCTGATGTACTAAGTGCAAGCAGGGTCAAGAAGCTCTCCGGCGGCTCGATGAGTCCTTTTTGTGAGCCCCCAAAACCCCCGGTGGCCGGCATTCTTTTTGCTGTTCGTGTTGCCGGCCGGCGCCCAGCCCATGTTGCGTCTCAAGACACGCGCCTGGACTCCCGACCCGGACTCGCTGGTCCTGCTGAGACGGCGCGACTCGCTGCGGATGCACCGCATTTTACAGTTCGCTTTGCCGCCCTCCGGGAGCCAGATCCGGGATCTCGCCGAACGCGGCGCTCGCGTCCTCGAGTTCGTCCCCGACACGGCTTTGCTGGTGTCGGCGCCGGATGATTTTTTTCGCGACAGCATCGCCTCGCTGCCGGTGCTGCTGTTCGATTCCGAGAAGATCAGCCCGCTGCTCCAGGTGATCCTGAGCGAGCAGTCGCGAGTGCCAGTGGTGGTCGAGTTTCACTCCGACGTGAACGTGGATGACGCGCGCTCGATCGTCACCGAAGAAGGTCTGGCCATTCGTGACCATCCGGACCTCCAGCCGTCACACCTTCTTGTGGAAGGGTCGCTAGAGGGCGTACAGCGGCTGGCGGATTGGGATGAAGTCGCCTATGTGTTTCCGGCGGCGCCGGATCTGGAGACCCTGGCGCCGGCGAAGGCTTGCGCCGGCGCGATCACCGATCTGGGCCCGGTGGGACAGTATGTGTCCAAGGTGGGCGACGGATGGGACGGGCCGGGAAGGAACGCCGCCAGTCTCACCTATTCGCTCCAGAAGCTGACCGACAAGCTGCCGCCTTCCGACGTCGAGCGGGAGATCGCGCGCGCGCTGGCCGAGTGGAGCACGCACGTCCATGTCAGCTTCACCCTGGGCGGCGCGTCGGCGTCGCCGCGCAACCTCGATTTCCTGTTTGGAACGCGGTCCCACGGCGATGCGTTCCCGTTCGACGGGCGCGGCCGTGTGCTGGCGCATACGTTCTATCCGGCGCCGCCAAACCCCGAGCCGATCGCCGGCGACCTACACCTGGACGAGGAGGAGGACTGGAAGATCGGCGCCGACACCGATGTCTACAGCGTGATTCTCCACGAATTGGGTCATGCGCTCGGTCTCGGCCACTCCGATCTGCCCACCGCCGTCATGTATCCCTACTACCGGCGGGCCACAAAGCTGGCGACCGACGATATCGCCGCCATCCAGGATCTCTACGCCGCGCGCGACTCCGGCGGCTCGCCCGCCCCGCCGCAACCGCTCACGTTGACCATTCTCGATCCGGCCGCCTCGCCGTTCACGACGGCGGCGGCGCAAATCGACATCGCCGGCGCAACCGGCGGCGGATCGGGCGACATCCAACTTCGCTGGTCGAGCGACCGCGGCCCTTCCGGTATCGGGCCCGGCACCCGCCAATGGCGCATCTCTTCGATTCCTCTCGGCACCGGCATCAACGACATCACCGTGACCGCCAGCGATCTTGCTGCGGCACGGGTGAGCCGCTCGGTGAGCGTGATCCGACAGCCCAGTGCACCGCAGCCCCCGACGGTGCGGATCACCTCACCGAGTGGCAGTTCTTATACCACCCGCGCAACCTCGTTGATGCTCGCCGGAACAGCCACCGGCGCCTCGTTGACGCGCGTCGTTTGGTCCAGCTCGACCGGCGGCGAAGGACAGGCCCAAGGGTTGGCCAACTGGACCGCCGGCCCGATCCCGCTGCGGCCCGGCTCGAACCGGATCCTGGCGACGGCGCAAGATGCCTCCGGCGCCACCGCCTCGGCCGGTGTCGATGTGATTCAACGGGCTGACACCAGCCCGGACCAGACGGCGCCCAGCATCACCATCACCAAGCCGGCCTCCTCGAATGTCATCACGGCCGCTTCCGGAATTGTCTTGCGCGGCACTGCCGCCGACGATTCCGGCGTCACCGTCGTTACCTGGTCGTCCAACATCGGCGCCGGCGGAACGGCCTTCGGCACGACTTCCTGGTCGACATCCGCCATCCCCCTGTTGCGCGGCATCAACGTGATCGTCATCCGCGTCCGCGACTCGGCCGGGAATGTAGGGTGGCGGTCACTGGTCGCGACGAGATTGTAACCTCCCGCGCCACAGGCTGTTACCGCCCGGGCATCACTCCGTCGGCGCACATCCACTCGAGGATTTCGAAGGTGAATTGTCCGGACTTGACGAACGGATCCGCCGACGCCAGCAAGCGCGCCTCATCGAGCGAAGACGCGTTCAACACGAGTATGCCTCCGTCGCGCGAGTCCGTGAACCGGCCCGACGCCGCCAGCTTGCCGGTTTCCCCCAGCCGGCGAACGTACCTCCGATGGTCCTCCAGGTCAACGATGTCTGGTGCTGTTTTCCAACTCGATCCTTTGCTCAGTACGGCCAACTGGTAGCGCAACATCTTGACCTCGTATTTCGGATCCGCCCGCCTGGCTGCCGCGAAGGCCTCGCCGATTCCCGGCGTAGCCATCCAGGGGTGCAGCTCAACCACAAGCCGTTGATTGACGACGGCCGGGTCGCTCTCGGCCATCCGTCGCGTCTTTTCGACCGAGTTCGTGCGAAAAATCAGGACTCCGCGCAGCTCGCCAGGCGTGAGGATCGGCCCGGCCGCCAGCAGCTCACCGGCGTCGCTGAGGGAAGTCAGGTGTGCCAGGTGCAGTTTCTGGATGCGCAGGGCTTCCTGCTGCGGCAGTTCCACCCGGTCCGGGTAAACCTTCAGGAAGCCCCACGTGTAGTTCCGCCACTGCGGCGAAGGATCCTGGGCGCCGGCGGCCAGAACCAATGCAAAAAGTAAGATTCGGCTCATATTGATCCATTAAACGCTTTCCGCGGGAGTCTTGCATTTTGTAACCGGCGTGGCTCCGCTCGCATCTAGGAGTTGGAAGATGTTAGACTGAAAAAGTCAGTATTACTTCCCAAGAGGTATCACCCGTGAGCGATCCGATTATGACCCACGACCAGTCTGAAGGCGGTTTGGGCCTTAAGATCCCGATTCTGTTCGGTGTCGTTCTTGCCCTGGTAGCCGCCAACGTCTACCTGTTCTGGCAAGTAGACCAGGTGCGCACCGAGATGTCGAAAATGCGCGAAAGCATACTCACGGAGGTGTCCAACCTGCGTGAAACCTCCTCCGTCAGCAGCCAGACCAGCCGGCGTCACCTCGAGGCCCTCAGTGAGGAGCTGGACAAGACCCGCCGTCAGGCGTCGATGGCCGCCGGCCAGGCCAAGGTCGAAGCTCTCGAGCAGGTATCGGCGCTGGAGAGGAAGGTTATCGACGAGCAGTCGAAGCTGGACAAGAGGCAACAGCAGGCCAAGGAAGAGCTGTCGCAACAGGTGCAGCAGGTGGCTTCCGCCGCCAACACCAAGATCGGCGAAGTGAGCACCGAGGTGAGCTCGGTGCGCTCGGAAGTGGCGCGAACCAAGTCGGAGTTGGACAAGACCATCAACGACCTGAAGCGCGTCAACGGCGACATGGGAGTCCAGAGCGGCCTCATTGCCACCAACTCCAAGGAGCTGTCCGCTTTGAAGACGCTCGGCGAGCGCAATTATGTCGAGTTCAACCTGACCAAGACCAAGCAGCCCCAGAAGATCGCCGATATCCTAATTCAACTAAAGAAGACCGACCAGAAGCGGAACCGTTACACCATCGACATCGTCGCCGACGACAAGAGGGTTGAGAAAAAGGACAAGACCGTCAACGAGCCGTTGCAGTTCTACGTGGGCAAGTACCGGCAGCCCTGCGAGCTGGTCGTCAACGAGGTCAAGTCGGACCGCATCATCGGCTACCTGGCCCAGCCCAAAGTCGTCGCCGCTCGGAATTAACCCCTAACAGACAAAAACCCCGTTGTGATCTGTGAACTCCCGCGAGCGAGGCGATGGCGTCCCTGTCTATTCTAATAAGGCTACGAGTCTCGAGCCGGATCGGAGGATCGTCTGGTCGCGCTCGGGCCCGGTTGAGATGCAGCCGATCTCGACGCCGGTGCGCTCCTCGAGGAAGCGCAGGTAGTCGCGGGCCCTGGCCGGCAGATCGTCGTAGCGGTCGAGGCCGTGTGTGTGCGACCGCCAGCCGGGCAGGTTCTCCCAAACCGGCTCGATCCGCTCGAGTCCGTCGAGGCTGGCGGGCATCGTGTCGATATCCACGCCGCCGGAGCGGTAGCCGACGCACACCGGCACTTCATCAAACTGGTCCAACACGTCGAGCTTGGTGATGACGAGACTGTCGAACCCGTTGACCATCGCCGTGTATCGCAGCAGTGGCACGTCAAACCATCCGCAACGGCGCGGCCTGCCGGTGACGGAGCCGAATTCCTTGCCTTCGTTGCGAATGCGGTCGGCGCCCTTGCCGTCGGCTTCGGAGGGAAATGGTCCTCCGCCGACTCGGGTGATGTAGGCTTTGGCCACGCCGATTACGCCTTGAATCCGCGTCGGCGGCAGGCCCGTCCCGGTCGATGCGCCGCCGGCGGTGGCGCTCGAGCTGGTGACGAACGGATAGGTGCCGTGGTCGATGTCGAGCATCGTGCCCTGCGCGCCTTCGAGAATAATGCGTTTGCCGTCCCGCGCCGCGTGGCACAACAACTGGGCCGTGTCGCGCACCATCGGCCGCAAGCATTCGGCGACCGCGAGGCAGCGCTCCAGACTGTCGGCCGGCGCGACTTCATCGCCGATTCCGAAAGCTTTCGCCAGGACCGTCTTGTCGGCCACCGCCGATTCCCACAGCGATCGCAGCGAGTCCGGCTCGACAAAATCCGCCATCCGGATCCCCCGCCGCGCCACTTTGTCCTCGTAGGCCGGTCCGATGCCACGGGAAGTCGTACCAATGGCCACCCGCCCCGGGCGCGCCTCCGACAGGCGCTCGACCACGCGATGGTAGGGAAGGATGACGTGGGCGCGGTTGCTGATCGCCAATCGGGCCCGCACGTCGATGCCCGCCCGGGTCAGGCCGTCCACCTCCTCCACCAGCGCCAGCGGTTCGACCACCATCCCGTTGCCGATCACCGCCACCTTGCCGGGACGCAGAATGCCGCTCGGAATGTGTTTGAGGATGAATTTCCTCTCGCCGATGTAAACCGTGTGACCGGCGTTGTGGCCGCCCTGATAACGGGCCACGATGTCGAAACACTCGGCGAACCGATCGACGACTTTGCCCTTGCCTTCGTCGCCCCACTGCGCACCGAGAATGATGATGTTGCTCATGCGGGAACTTTCATTCTACCCCGTGGCCTGTGATCGGTGGCGATACAATCAGTCCTATGGCTCGCTTGCGATTTGTGTTATTCCTGGCTGCCCTCACGGCCTGGGCACAAAAGGCCCCGTTCGATGTCTCCGGCCTGCTGAAGGTCTCCCGCATCAGCGATCCGCAGGTCTCACCGGACGGCAAGCTGGTGGCCTTCGTCGCTCAGACAATCGATGTCGAGACGAACACCAAACCCCGCCAGATTTACGTGGTTCCGCTCCACGGCGGCACGCCGAAACCGATTACCCGCGAGGGGATGAACGACCGCCCGCGCTGGGCCCCGGACTCGAAGTCGATGGCCTTCGTCTCCACCCGCGGTGGATCTTCGCAGGTCTGGATCATGGACGCCGAGGGCAATAACGCCCGGCAAGCGACCACCGTGTCCACCGACGCCTCCGGGGTCGTCTTCTCCGGCGACGGCAAACGCCTGCTGTTCACCAGCGATGTCTACCCGGAATGCCCCGACGACGCCTGCAACAAGAAAAAACTCGAGGCCGAAACCGCTAGTAAGGTCAAAGCCAGAATCTATTCTTCGCTGCTCTACAGGCACTGGGACTCCTGGCAGGGCGCGCGCAGGCGCCATTTGCTGGTTGCTCCGGTTGCCGGCGGCCCGGCACGCGATCTGACCCCCGGTCCGCGCGATGTGCCGCCCTTCTCTCTCGGCGGCCCCGACGATTATGCCATCTCCCCGGATGGCAAAGAAGTCTGCTACGCCATGGTGCCAGATCCGGAACCGGCCGTCAGCACGAATTCAGAGCTGTATGTCGTGTCGATCGACGGCGGCGAACCGCGCAGAATCACCGAGAATCCAGGCGCCGACAATTCTCCTTCCTATTCTCCCGACGGCAGGTTTCTCGCCTACCGGACTCAACTGCGCGCCGGCTACGAGAGCGACAAGTGGCGCCTGGCGGTGATGGATCGGGCGACGGCGAATACCAGCCTCCTCACCGAAGGTCTGGACCGCGCCGTTTCCAGCTTCACCTGGGCGCCGGACTCGCGCCGTCTGTCGTTCGCCGCCGAGGACCGCGGCCGCAGCGGCATCCACTTGATCCCGGTGACGGGCGGCGCCAGCCGCGCCGTCGCCAGCGGAAGCAGTCATCTGGACGACACCCAGTTCGCCGCCGACGGCAAGACCATGATCTACACCGAGCAGAGCGGATCGCGGCCTGTCGAAATCTTCCGCGCCAGCTCCGGCGGCGGCGCTCCGTCGCCGTTGACCCGGCTCAACGACACCCTGCTGGCTGGGTACCAACTCACTCCGCTCGAGGAATTCTGGGTCGAAGGAGCCGAGCGCGCCCAGGTGCACAGCTTCCTGGTGAAGCCGCCCGGCTTCGCGAGCGACCGCAAGTATCCGGTGCTGTTTCTGATTCACGGGGGACCGCAGGGCGCCTGGGGCGAGAGCTGGAGCTATCGCTGGAACGCCCAGGTAATGGCTGCGGCAGGCTATGTCGTCGTGATGCCAAACCCCCGTGGATCAACTGGATACGGGCAGAAATTCACTGACGACATTAATGCGGACTGGGGCGGCAAAGTCTACGATGACATCATGGCCGTCGTCGATCATGTCGCCCGTCAGCCCTATGCCGACCCCGATCGTTTCGCCGCCGCCGGTGGCTCCTACGGCGGCTACATGGTGAACTGGATGCTCGGCCACACCAGCCGTTTCAAGGCCTTCGTGTCGCATGCGGGCGTGTACGATCTGCGCAGCATGGGCGGCGAGACCGAGGAGCTGTGGTTCACCGCCTGGGAGTTTCGCGGTATGCCGTGGGAGAACCCGGAGGTCTACGAGCGCTGGTCGCCCAGCAATTTCGTCAAAGAGTTTCGCACGCCGACGCTGGTCATTCACGGCGAGCAGGACTTTCGCGTCCCCTACGGCCAGGGACTCCAGCTCTTCACGGGTCTGAAGATGATGAAGGTTCCCTCCCGGCTGCTGCTGTTTCCCGACGAGGGCCACTGGATTCTGAAACCGCGGAACAGCTTGCTTTGGTACAAGACGTTTCTCGACTGGATCGCCGAATGGACCAAGAAGTAGCGCCCGCTTCAGCCGGCGCTACCCTGCCTACCGGCGTTGATCCTTCTTGCCCGCCGCCGTCGCGCGGCGATATTGCAACAGAAACGTCAGTAACAGGATCGCCAGCGAAAGCGCGAGGATCCACCAGAAGCGGTCGTAGAGCCGAGCCGGGATCTGCTGGATGCTGCTCCCGCCTTCCTCAGCGCCGCCCTCGGCGGCGCGCAACGAGCCCGAACCCTGGATCTCGACTCTGTATTCGGCGCCGCTCAGCTCGTAGATTGTCGCCTGCGTGTTCGGCTCCTGGCCGATCTCTTTCAGCGCCGCGCTCTGAAGCGTCACTCCCCGCGGAGCGACGAAACGCACCGGACCCCCGCCGTGCAGTACCCGGCCCTCCATCACGCCCGGCGATTGAAAGGGCACCGTGTAGGTGATGTCAAAGCGCGTTTCGCCGGGCTTGATGGGGAAGTCGACGCTATGAACGTTCGCCACCGCGGTCTTCTCGGCGGCTCGCTCGATCGGCATCCCCTGCGGCGCCGTCGCCAGCACCCGCGCTCTGCCGCCGGCCTCGGGCGGCAGGTAGAATCGCAGCGTCCCGCGCTTGGGGTCGTTGTAGGCGAGCTGGCTGTCGTTGCGGAACAGGATGCTTTCGTTGATCGCCATCGATCCCTCGCCGGGTTCGTAGAGGACCATGTGCGTCGTTGCCTGGGCGCCGGCGGCCTTGGTGGTGGCGTTGTAGACCTCAACCTCGATGCCCGTCGGCGGCGTCCCCGGCGGAAGCATCCGATTGTAAGTCACCCCATCCCAGGCCGCTTGAATCAGGTGCGGACCGGCGGGTGTCTGGTTCATGCGGAACTTGCCCGCTGCGTCCGACTTGACCGTCTCGAGCGATTCCATGCCGGCCTCGCCCAGCTTGTAGAGAGTCACCGTGGCTCCTCCCTGCCGGGCGCCCGTGGTCCGGTTCACAACGACGCCGTCGACGGCCCCGCGAGCGGTGAGCGTGCAAAGCAGAAGCCCAAAAGCGCTTCTCATGCCGGCTCGTTCCGCATCGGCTTGCCGCACTCGCCGCAGAATTTCAGCGGCTGGGGGAACTTCGCCCCACAATGAGGGCAGAGGACGCCTTCGGCCGCCGGCCGCGCGGGCGGCGTCGGCCCGGTCCCCGGCGTCCGGTCGATCTCCGACATCACCTGCGCCAGCTCGCGTTGCAGATCGAGCTTGGTGCGCTGGTAATCTTCGTCGGACAACTTTCCCAGGCGGTACTCGAACTGCAAGTCGCGCAGGCCTTCGTAGATGCGCGCCCTGCGCTCCTCCAGGTGCCGCACTGGCGAGACCGGCTCGGGCGCGGGCAGGTCCTTCTCGCGGACCAGGAGAACGAAGATCACCACGCCGATCGTCAGCAGGGCGGCGATAACGAGGATCATCAATCGAGCTGGGCGAGGTCTTTCTCGATCTGTTCGTGATAGCGGTCCAGGATCCGGGAGTCGGTCGCCGCCGCCGTTTGCGGCTTTGGCAGCATCCGGCGGATGAACCACCCGATCAGCATCAATCCGGCGCCGATCGCCGCGAACGGCATTACCCAGGCGAGCAGGTTGAAGCCTTCCGCCGGTGGAACGGCCAGCGCCTGCTTGCCCTCCTCGGCGACGAAGCGGGCGATGATCGCCTGGTCGGACTTGCCCTCCTTGAGAAGCGACCGGATCTTGATGCGCGCCGGCTTCGAGTGGCCGCATTCGAGCATCGCGCAGTCGGCCACCGTGTTCTTGCAGACTCCGCAGAGGCAGGCGAGGTGACGGCCCACGCGGCGGATCTCCGGTGTCACCAGCTCGGAGCCGCTCTGAGCCAGCGACAGCACGGTGACCAGAATCAGCAGCAGGCTAACGCGATACCCTCGCATCCTGTGTCACCACCCCCACGACTTTCGTCTTCGGGAACTGGAGCCGCACCTTGCTCGGCACCAGGCAGATCAGCGTTCCGAAAAACAGCGTCGCAAAGCCGACCCAGATCCAGGAGACCAGCGGGAAAACATACGCCTGGATGACCGCCCGGCCGTCTTCGGCCACGCCCGAAAAGTTCACATACAGGTCCTCGTTCAGCCGCCGGCGGATAGCGACCTCCGAGCTCTGGTCGCGGCTGACCTTGTAGAACCGCTTTTCCGGCTGGAGCGCGCCGAGGAATTCGTTGTCGGTGTATATGTCAAGCACCACGTTGCCCCAGCGGTAGTTCGGGGTCTCGCCCTGCTTCAGATCTTTCACCCGAAGCTCGTAGCGGCCGAGACGGAACCGGTCGCCGGGTTTCACCTCAATGGTCTTATCCTGGTTGAACGCGGCTCCGCTGAAGCCGATGAACATCACCACGATCGCCATGTGGACGATGTAGCCGCCGTAGCGGCGGGTGTTGCGATGCGTCAGCTCCACCATCGCCCGAGCCATGTTCATTCGCGTCTTGGCGCGAATCGTCCATGCTCCTTTCCCAAACTCCGCCACGATCGTCGAGGTGACAAAAGCGCACAGCCCGAACGACATCAGCGCGTAGAAATGCCGCACCCCCAGGGCGGCCAGCGCCGCGACCGTGACCACGCCGACCGCCGCCGGCCACAAGAAGGCCCGCTTCAGACTGTCGAGTGAGCTGCGCCGCCACGCGATCAGCGGACCCACCCCCGTCAGAAACAGCAGGAACAGGCCGATCGGCACGTTCACGCGGTTGAAAAACGGAGCGTCGACGCTGATCTTCTCGCCGGTCACCGCCTCGGAGATCACCGGGAACAGCGTCCCCCACAACACGGCGAAACAACTGGCCAGCAACAGCAGGTTGTTGAACAGGAAGCTCGATTCGCGCGACACCACGCTCTCCAGCTGCGATTCGCTCTTCAGGTAATCCAGCCGGTCGAGAATCAGCCAGATGGTCGCCGCGATGTGCAGCGCCAGGAAGATCGTGAAATACTTGCCGATCGGCGACTGCGCGAACGCGTGGACGGAGCTGACAATGCCCGACCGCGTCAGCATCGTGCCGAAAATGCACAGGAAGAAGGTGGCCGAGATCAGCACGATGTTCCACACCTTCATCATGCCCTTCTTTTCCTGCATCATCACCGAGTGCAGAAACGCCGTCCCCGTGATCCACGGCAATATCGACGCGTTCTCCACCGGATCCCAGCCCCAGTAGCCACCCCACCCCAGCACGGCGTACGCCCAGCCGGCCCCCAGCAGAACCCCGCAGCTCTGGAACAGCCAGGTCACCAGCGCCCAGCGGCGCGTCGTGTGGATCCAGGCGTCGCCCGGCTGGCGGGTGATCAGCGAGCCCATCGCGAATGCGAACGGCACGATGAAGCCGACGTAGCCCAGATAGAGCGTCGGCGGGTGGATCGCCATCGCCCAATACTGCAACAGCGGGTTCAACCCGCTGCCGTCCGGCGCCGCCGTGACCTCCTTGCCGATCGCCAGCACCTGGAACGGGCTCAGCGGGAACGTGATCAGCAGCAGGAAGAACGCTTGCGTGACCATCAGCGTCGCCGTTACGTACGGCATCATGTCGCGGAACTTCTTCCGGTTCTGCCACACCACCACCGCCGCGTAACAGGAGAGAATCCACGTCCACAGCAGCAGCGAGCCTTCCTGGCCGCCCCACCAGGCGGCGAACTTGTAGACCCCCGGCATGTCGCGGTTGCTCCGCGAGGCGACATAGGCGAAACGGAAATCGCTGGTCAGCAGGGCGTTGACGAGAATCCCGGAGGCGAGCGTCAGCAGAAACCACACTGCGTACACGGCCCGCTCGGCGCTGCGGACCAGGAACGGCCTGCTCTTCAGCTTCCCGGCGATCGATCCCACAATCGCGTACAGGGAGAGGCAAAACGCCAGCAGGATCGCCAGCGCTCCGATGTTTTCCATAGGACTATCTTATACGCCGGACTTCTGGACCGCCGGATTCTGGCCCGGCTTGGCTTCGTACTTCGAGGCGCACTTGGCCTGAATCTTGGTCGCGTTGAAAACACCACTGCGGGCCAGTTTGCCGTCGCAGACCGCCTGGGCGCCGTCGCGGAACGTGTCCGGCAGCGGCTCGATGTTGTCGTAGACCACCTCGAGCAGCTCCTTCTCCTGCCGCAGCATGAACCGCACCTCGCGACCCTTCCGCTGGATCGAGCCCTTCTCGACGTCTCCAGCCACCCGCAGGCGTTTCTCGTAGGCATCGTTGCCCATCTGCTCCAGCTCGGCCACCGTCTTGTAGTAGGTCTTGCTTTCGTTGATGCCGCCGACCGCCAGCCAGACCAGCGTGCCGATGATGACGACGATCAGAATGCCGAACTTGGCGTATCGTTTCATGGGAGAAGCCTCAAGTCCAGTATACCGCCGAAGACCTCGCGGCGTTTTCATCTCAAGTCGCCATCGCCGAGTTCGCTGAAAGCCGAGTCAAAGGCCTCGAGCGTCCGCCCAACGTCCTCCTCCGAGTGCACCGCCGAGACGTACAGACGGCCGTCGGCCAGAATGTTGACGCCGCGCTCCAGCAGCAGTACGACCAGCCGCCGCAGCCTGGTGACATCGTCATCGAGCGTGTCGATGTAACGGTGGAGTACGGTGCGAGCGGTGAAGTGAAGCGCGAAAGCCGCGCCGAAGCCGGTGACCAGTAGTGGAACACCCGACCGGCCGGCCGCCTCCCGAATGCCTTCCATCAATTGCCGGCCGATCCGGTTGGCGTGTTCGACCGGCGCCCCCGCGTCCCGCGACAGCTCACCCAATGTGGCGTGCGCTCCGGCCAGAACCACAGGGTTTCCGTTGAAGCTGCCGCCGAACGCCACCCCGCCCCCGGACAGCATCTCGAGAATCTCCGGCCGCCCCGCCACCGCGCTCAGCGCGAGACCTCCGGCGAGCGCCTTGCCGAATGTCGCCAGGTCCGGTGTGACTCCGTAATAGCTCTGCGCGCCACCCAGAGCGATGCGAAAGCCGGTGATCACCTCGTCGAAGATGAGCAATGCGCGGTGACGCCGGCACAGCTCCGCGGCGCCTTCCAGATATCCCGGCGCGGGCAGGATGCAGCCGCTGTTGCACAGGACCGGCTCCATGATGACGGCCGCGATGTCGCCTCCCGCCAGCGCTTCCTCGACCGCCTCGAGGGTGTTCCACCCCGCGACCGCCACGCCCTCGAGCGCGCTGGGAACCTGGCCCCTCGAGTGCCGAACCGCCTGCCCCGCCTCCTCCCGGCGCGGATGATAACTCACCAGCGCCGAGTCCATCCACCCGTGATAGTGGCCCTCGAACTTGAGGATCTTCTCGCGGCCGGTGAACGCCCGCGCCAGCCGCCAGGCCAGTTGCACCGCCTCGGTCCCGCTCGAGGAGAACATCACGCGGCCGGCGCAAGGGACCAGCTCGCGGATCTTCTCGGCGACCACGATCTCGAGCTCGTGCTGCGCGCCGTAGGTGTGTGGCCCGGCCGCGTAGCGGCCTACGGTTTCAACCAGCGCCGGGTGCCGATAGCCGAGAATGTTCGGCCCCCAGCCGAGTGTATAGTCGATATACCAGTTGCCATCCACGTCCTCGAGCTTCGAGCCGCGGCCATCCCGAAAATAGAGCGGCACCGGCGCCAGCGCGCGGAACGGACTGCTGACTCCGCCCGCCAGCGACTCGGCGGCGCGTTCGAGCATCAGGCGGGAGGTGCGCCAGCGCGGATTCTCGCCGGGATTCATTAACGAACATTGTACTTTCCGGCGCGGCCGCAATGGGCTGTGTTAGAATCCAAATTCCCTATGACGCAAAGTCTCGCCCGGGTTACCTTCATCGCCTTGGGAGGTCTGCTATCGCCG
>Ga0247727_10004719_pt1 | contig 28606 bp, 21 predicted proteins | sample WisWelCaveWW1625_FD_202498 | JGI IMG/M metagenome (GOLD analysis project Ga0247727, IMG submission 202498) | Biofilm microbial communities from Wishing Well Cave, Virginia, United States - WW16-25 | ecosystem: Environmental > Aquatic > Deep subsurface > Groundwater > Cave microbial mat | place...
TCAAAAGTGAAGAGGAGGGGACTCCGGGCGGCCGGCTCACGAACTCGCCGGCGCGCTAAACGGCCAAAATTCCCAATGTGCCCAATGGCACATTGATTTTGGCCAGCGCCCTGAGCTACGGACCCGTGGGAAATTAATCCCTTGGCGTGGAATTGTAGCAATTTCCGGCGGAGGGACAAAATGCGGCGTCACGCAACAAGGCCTGGAGAAAATTCGGTATTCATGGTAAAATGACACGATTCCCATGGAAAAAGACCGCTTCCTCTTCAACACGGCGCAACATCCGAAGGGGCCCCACCCCCTGCCGACCTTCGCGATCCGTGAAGGTCGGGTGTTCACCACCGTACACCATTCGGACGGGGCGGACCCGAACCCTTGGTATGAACTCCGGGAGGACCGGTTTTATCCCACAGAGAACCACCCCCAGCGTGCGCCGCGCCACCGGCCTTGGTATGCGATCAAGGGGACCCAAATTTTTGCCGATGAGGGACACCCCCACGGCGTCCAGACCCAGGCTTGGTTCGAGCTCCGGGATCAAGGCGGGGATCGAGGAGGGACTATCCATGGATAAGAACGACGGCGACGAGAAAAAAGACCCCAAGGGTCCCCCGAAACACCTCCCCAAATTGACCAAGAAAAAGCTGGACCATTTCCTGGCTTCCATCTGCGAGGCGGGCGGCATGACGGGCAAGACGCAGAAGAGGTCTTCCGGTGGGAAGAAGAGCGGTTTGACCTGCCAGGGGCCCTGCGGCAAAGCGGAGTGGCGGGGCCATTTGGACATTCCCTCGGGAATACTCTGCGTGTCCGCCGACTGGTCCAAGAATCGGGGCGCGGAAAAGCACCGGGACGTCACCATCGCCATCACTTATGAGGACGAGCGCGGCAAGCCGCAGTATTCCGAGATGATTTTCTGCGATTCGGAAGTGCGCTGGCTCATGGAAACCCTCTGGCACGCGCCGATCTGGGACTGAAATCCCTGTATTAAAGCCATGCCCGCCGCGGCTCTCGCCCGGGAGGGCGCTGTCGTCTCCCTCTCCCAATCCTACGATCATTGCTTTCGGTTCTGCCGGGCGCACTACGAAAATTTTCCCGTGGCCTCCCGTGGGATTTCCCGGGAGTTGCGGGGGCCCGTGGCCGCGGTCTACGCCTTCGCCCGCACGGCGGACGACTTCGCGGACGAACCGGGGCTCGAGCGGGTGGAACGCCTGGAACGCCTGGCTGACTGGCGCCGACGCCTCCACGCCTCGGACGCCGAAGGGCACCCCGTGTTCACCGCCCTGGCGGACGTCCTCGCCCGCTACGATCTTCCCCTGGATCCTTTCGACCGATTGATCACCGCTTTTGAGCGCGACGTCACTATCTTCCGCCACCCGACTTTTGAAGACGTCCTTTTTTATTGCCGCCACTCCGCCAATCCGGTGGGGGAGATCGTTCTCCGGCTTCACCGGGCCTGGACGCCGGAGCGCGGGAGACGCTCCGACGCGATCTGTACGGCGCTCCAACTGGCTAATTTCTGGCAGGACGTCACCGTGGACGCCGCCAAGGACCGGATCTACATTCCCCAGGAAGACCTGAAGGCCTTCGGGGCGGGCGAAGATGAGCTTTTGCGGGGCCCCGTTTCGCCGAAGTTGGCCGCGCTGATGGCCCGCCAGGTGGGGCGGACGCGGGAATTCTTCGACCAAGGCAGACCGCTATTGGACGACGTTCCGGCGGGGCTTCGGCGGGAACTGCGGTTGGCGTGGCTGGGGGGGACGGAAATCTTGAGGAAAATTGAAAACCGGGGATACGACGTTTGGAGCGCCCGGCCGTGGCTCTCCAAATGGGATTGGCTGCGCCTCGGTCTGCGACTGTGGCGTGGTAATATCTCTTGAGGACCCTTTTGAAATCCTTTCGCGCCAGCAGTTTCGCGCCGGCGTTTTGGTGCCTGTCGCCGCGACGCCGCCGCGCCCTGTCCGTGATCTACGCTTTCGCCCGGGCGGTGGACGACGCGGTGGACGAGGTGGGGCTGGACGGGAATGACACGGAGGGCGCCCGCCGCCTTTTGGCCGCCTGGCGGCGGTTATTGACGGGCGGAGAAGTCGGGGCCGGACCGGAGGCGCGGTTGGCGGCCGATCTCCAGGCCACCCTCGCGGAGTTCCCGGTGGATCGCCGTCATTTGCTCGATTTGATCGCCGGGGTGGAGCGGGACCTCGCCCACACCCGTTACGAAACCTACGGCGAACTCCAGGCCTATTGCCACGGGGTGGCCTCGACGGTAGGCCTGGCTTGCCTTCCCATCTTCGACCTGGACGAAGAGCGCCATCGGGAATTTGCCGTCATTCTGGGGTTGGCGGTCCAGATGGTGAACATCCTGCGCGACGTGGCGACGGACGCCCTGAGGGGCCGAATCTATCTGCCGTTGGAGGATTTACGGAAGTTCGGTTATACCGAAGACGAACTCCTGGGATTGGTGTACAACGAAAAATTCTGGGACCTAATGTCTTTTGAGGCCGCCCGGGCCCAGAACCTGTTCGCCGCCGCCCTGGCGGCCCTGCCCCAGGAGAGCCGCCGGGCCGCGCGTCCCGCCCTGGTGATGGGCCGCCTTTACCGCCGGTTGCTGAAAAAACTCGAGCGCGCCGACTTCCGGGTTTTTGGCGACCGCCCCCGCCTTAACTTCGCCGAAAAAATCCTCTCCTTAATAGCTTAACCCCAATTCAGTTGCCCACGGGATTCGACGTAAAATATGGCCCTTTTCCCTTCGCAAAAAAGTTCGAACGTAGTCCCCGCTACGTCATCACTTTTTTGTTTCGCAACAAGAGCCATCTTTTCCGTCTCGGTCCTCGCGTGCAACTGAATTATCCGGGTTAGCCGTTCAAGGCGGCCAGGTGGCCGGACAGCCGCTCGCGCTTGGCCGCGTTTTCGGCCAGGCGGATTTTGACTTCCGCCACTTTTTCCGCCGGGGCGCGTGAAACAAAATCTGAATTTTCCAGCCGTTCCTTCAACCGGACAGTGTCGGCCTCCAGGGCCGTCCTTTCCTTCTCCAACCGCTGTTTTTCCTTCCCGAAATCGATCAAGCCCTCCAGCGGAATGAACATCTCGAAGTCTGCGGCCACCGCGCTTGCCGCCTGGGCGGGACGGCGGCATTCGCCGCTTTCCACCAGCCGCCAGTCGCCGATCTTCGCCAGGTGTTTGACGTCTTCCGCGTGGCGGGAAAGCGTTTCGCGGGTGAAGGCCGAGGCGGCGGTGAGGTTCACCAAGGCGGTGATGGGTTTGCCGGGGGGAACGTTCATCTCGGAGCGGATGGTGCGGACCCCCACCACCGCTTCCCGGACGAGAGCCATGGCGCGCCGGTCCTCGGGCGAGCCCGCGGGGCCGTTCCAGGGGCATTGGTCGGGCCCCTCCATCAAGGTTTTCGCCGGATTTCCGCCCAGGGTGTCCCAAAGGGCCTGCCACAATTCTTCCGTCAAGAACGGCATGATGGGATGGAGGAGACGAAGCACGCCGTCCAGGACCTCCGCGAGGGTCTGGCGGGCGGCATTGCCCGAAGGGTTGTCGGGATTTTGGAGCCGGGGTTTGCAGAGTTCAATGTGCCAATCGCATAAATCCCCCCAAAAGAAGGCGTAGAGGGAGCGGGCGGCCTGGGAAGGGTCGAAGGCGTCGAAATGGGCGTCCGCTTCCGCGGCGGTCAGTTGGAACCGGTCCACGATCCAACGGTCGGCCAGCGGACGGTCTTTTGGGGGGATTTCCACCGGGCGGAATCCCTTGAGGTTCATCAGGACGAAGCGGGTGGCGTTCCAAATCTTGTTGGCGAAATTCCGGGCCCCCACGAAGCTGTCGTCGGCCATCTGCATGTCGCGCCCCGGTGAGGCCTGGGCGACGAGGGCGTAGCGAAGGGCGTCCGTGCCGTATTTTTTCATGACGTCCAGCGGGTCGATGACGTTGTTCAGGGATTTGGACATCTTTCGCCCCTGCTTGTCGCGGACGATCCCGTGAATGAAGACGTCCCGGTAGGGGACCTCGTCCCGAAGGGCCAGGCCCATCATGACCATCCGGGCCACCCACAGGTAAAGGATTTCGTGCCCGGTCGCCAACACCGACGTAGGGTAGAAATACTTAAGATCCGCCGTCTCCTCCGGCCACCCCAGCGTGGTGAGCGGCCAAAGCCCGGAGGAAAACCAGGTGTCCAGGACGTCGGGGTCCTGCACCAGGTCTTTCCGGCCGCAATCGGGGCAGGCCGCGGGGGGGGTGTCCGAGACGATCGGCCGCTTGGCGGATTCCCGTAGAAGGGATTTTGTGATTTCAGACTTGAAGGAGGCGTCCTGCCGAATTCGCCGGATTTGCTCATCGGAATAATCGCCGCAAACCAGGCAATACCAGACGGGGATTTGGTGGCCCCACCAGATCTGGCGGGAGATGCACCAGTCCCGGTTGGCGCGAAGCCAGGCCAGGAAGGGTTTCGCCCAGGATTCCGGATGTATTTTAACGCGGCCGCTTTCGGTCGCGGCCGCGGCCCGCTGGGCCATGTCGGCCGTCTTGAGGAACCACTGGCTGGATTCCAGGGGTTCGATGGCGGTGGCGCAGCGGTAGCAGACGGAAACGGCGTGGCGGTGGTCCTCCACCTTTTCCAGGAGCCCGCGCCCCCCCAGGTCCGCCACCACCTTTTCCCGACAATCCTTAATGGAAAGTCCGGCGTATCGGCCCGCGCGGGGGGTCATCAATCCGTCGAAGCCGATCACCATTTCGTGGGGCAGTTTGTGCCGCTGGCCGATCTCGAAATCGGCGGCGTCGTGCGCGGGGGTCACCTTGACCGCTCCGGTGCCGAAGGCGGAATCCACGGCTTCGTCGGCCACGACGGGGATGGTCCGGTTCATCAAGGGGAGGAGGAGGCTTTTGCCCACAGCCGCCGCGTAGCGCGCGTCCTCGGGGTGCACGGCCACCGCGGTGTCCCCCAGCATCGTCTCCGGCCGTGTGGTGGCCACCACCACCGCGCCCTCCCCATCGGAGAAGGGGTAGCGGATGTGCCACAACTTCCCGTTCCGGTCTTCGTGCTCCACCTCAATGTCCGAGAGACTCGTCCCGCAGCGGGAACACCAATTGACCAGCCGGACGCCCTGGTAGATCAGTCCCCGCTCAAAAAAAACGGCGAAGGCCCGGGCCACGGCCCGGGAACTGGCCTCGTCCATGGTGAAGCGCGTCCGCGTCCAGTCCAGGGAGCATCCCAAACGTCGCAACTGATGCAAAATCGTGTCGCCCGATTCCTTCCGCCAGGCCCACATCCGCTCCAGAAACGCTGACCGGCCCAAATCGTGGCGGGTCCGGCCCTCTTTTTTCAGGATTTTTTCAACGACGTTTTGGGTGGCGATGCCGCCGTGGTCGGTGCCCGGAATCCAAAGGGCGTTGTCCCCTTTCATGCGGCGCCGCCGGATCAAGACGTCCTGAAGGGTGTTGTTCAGCGCGTGCCCCATGTGGAGGGACCCGGTAACGTTGGGCGGGGGGATGACGATGGTGAAGGGTTTCCGTTTCGGATCCGGAGCGGCGGAAAAAAGGCCCTGGGCATCCCAGAAGGCGTATCCCTTCGCCTCGGTTTCCTCAGGGTTGTAGACGGTCGGAAGATGCATGATGGACGGGCTGAAGTTTACCACATTCCTCAACGGAGACGCGCGCGATTGACGGGCGGGGCGGTCAAGGTCTATAATTGCTCCGCAGAAGGGCGGTCCCATGGCGCGCATCCTCGTCGTTGAAGATGATCAGAACCTCCGCGAATTCTTCCAGTTCGTGCTGGAAAACTCCGGGCACCGGGTGGAGTGCGTCAGCGACGGCCAGGCGGCCCTGGCCGCTTGCGCCGCCCAGCCGCCGGACCTTGTCCTCCTGGACGTCATGCTCCCCGAGGTGAACGGCTATGAAGTTTGTCACCGCCTGAAAACCGCCGAGGCCACGAAGAGCGTCAAAGTCCTTTTCGTGACGGCCAAAACCTTCGCCGCGGACCGCGTGGAGGCGAAGAACGCTGGCGCCGACGGTTTCCTCTCCAAGCCTGTGGCGCCCTTGGACCTTCTCTCGACGGTGAAGGGTCTGCTCCCCGCCGAAAACCACGGTTGACCCCCGCCCGGGGCCTGTGATAAAATAAACGTTCCCGCTTCAACCCCTTCCCGCATTAACCCGGAACTTTCAGTTGGGCGCGAGGACCGAGACGGAAAAGACGGGCTTTTTTACAAAACAAAAAAGTGAGGGCATAGCGGTGACTACGGACGAACTTTTTTGTGAAGGGTGCCGTGTGCCAGTGGCGCACGTTTGGCACGGGCCGAACAGGCCCTGGCCCCGAAGGTGAAGGCCCGGATTTTACGTCGAATCCCGCGAGCCAACTGAAAATTTCGGGTTGACCTTCAGGGCGTGAGCGTCCCGGCCACAGCGCCGGTGTTGTTTATTCTCCCGGACATCACCGGGGCATGAAGCTTAGGAGGAAGACGATGGCGGTAAAAATTGCAATCAACGGTTTTGGGCGCATCGGGCGCCTGGTGTTCCGGGCCTTGGTGGAGCAAGGGCTTCTCGGAAAACAGCTGGACGTGGTGGCCGTGGGGGACATCGTTCCCGCCGACAATTTGGCCTACCTTTTGAAGTATGACTCCACCCAGGGCCGCTTCAGCGGCGCCGTGGGCTCGAAAAAGTCCGCCGCCGACAAAGTCGAAGACGACGTCTTGATCGTGAACGGCCACGACATCAAAGTCGTGAGCGCCAAGGACCCTTCCGGCCTCCCCTGGGCGGCCATGGGAGTGGAACTTGTGATCGAATCGACGGGTCTTTTCACCGATGGCGAAAAGGCCAAGGGCCACCTGGCCGCCGGCGCCAAGAAAGTCATCATTTCCGCCCCCGCCAAGAACGAGGACATCACGGTCGTCATGGGCGTGAATGAAAACAAATACGAACCCGCCAAACACAACATCATTTCCAACGCTTCCTGCACCACGAACTGCTTGGCACCGCTGGTGCACGTGCTCCTCAAGGAGGGGTTCGGCGTTGAGGAAGGCCTTATGACGACGGTCCACTCCTACACGGCGACCCAGAAGACCGTAGACGGGCCGTCCAAAAAGGACTGGAAGGGCGGGCGCACCGCGGCCCAAAACATCATTCCCTCCACGACCGGCGCCGCCAAGGCCGTCGCCCTGGTTTGCCCCGAAGTCAAGGGCAAACTGACCGGCATGGCCTTCCGCGTTCCGACGCCGACCGTTTCGGTCGTGGACCTCACGGTCAAAACCTCGAAAGACACCAGTTACAAAGAGATTTCGGACGCCATGAAACGCGCCAGCGAGACGTACCTCAAGGGGATCCTCGAAGTCACCAGCGACGAAGTGGTCAGTTCGGACTTCATCCACTCTCCGGCCTCGTCCATCTTCGACCAGGGTTCGGGCATCGAGCTCAACAAGCGCTTCTTCAAGCTCGTGAGCTGGTACGACAACGAATGGGGCTACTCCAACCGGGTGGTGGACCTCGTGAAGTTCATCGTCAAAAGGATGGTGCCGGTGGCGGCCTAGTGTTGCGACCGGATAAATACGAACATTATGGAGGCCCGCCTCCGGCCGGCTTCTTCGTTGCTCGTCGGTTACGATGGCCCGCATCGCGCCCTCCTCGCGCCTCGAATCCGGCTCGGACTCGGGCCTCCAATTGTAAAGCGATGTGTGAGACACTACACTAGGTTGGGCAAATCGGTTTGCCACGGCCCCTTTCCCGTCCCGCAGGGGAGGGGCCCGCTTTTTGCTTCTCCTTGACGAATCAATGCGTTTGAACAATAATTGAGAAGACTTTTCAGCGCAAATCGATTTTAAATCTTCGGCGGGAAGGAGCACCACCGACACCATGAAGGTCACTTTCTGGGGAACGCGCGGTTCCATCGCCACCCCCGGTCCGGACACCGTCCGCTACGGCGGCAACACCGCCTGCGTGGAGATGTCCGATGGGAACAACGTGAATATTTTCGACGCCGGGACCGGCATTCGGCTCTTGGGGGAGGACTTGGTCCGGCGGTTCTCCAACGGCAAAATCGCCGCGAACATTTTCATCACCCATTTCCATTTCGACCACATCATCGGGTTCCCGTTTTTCCGTCCGCTTTACTCGGCGGGCAATTCCTTTACGATCCACGGCTGCGAGGGCACGGGGCGGAAGCTTGAGAATATCTTCATTGGCCAATTGAGCCCGGAGTATTTTCCGGTGACCCTCGCTGAAATGCCATCCCAACTCAAGTTCGTCCAGTTGAACACCCGGCCGATGCCCGTCAACGGGTGGACCATCACCCCCGCCTACATCAACCATCCCGGACTCGCCCTGGCCTACAAGATGGACACGGGCTACAGCCGGATCGTTTACATGACGGACAACGAGCCGTTCCGCTACCTGCTGCGCCGGCAGGCCAAAAGAACTCCGGTCTACGACGATTTGGACCGGGGCGAAGTGGAGCTGGAACGGGAAGATTTGATGTTGATCGACTTCATGGAAGGGGCCGATTTGCTCATTCACGACGCCCAGTACACCATCGAGGAATACCGGACCAAAACCGGCTGGGGCCACAGCTTCTATGATTTCGCCGTTGAGATGGCGCTTCGCGCCAAAGTCAAAAAACTTATTTTCTTCCACCACGATCCCCTCCGCACCGACAAGGACATGGACCTGCAGGTCCAACGGGCCAAATCCATCGTCTCCCAGCGGGGCGCAAAGCTCGAACTCGACGCCGCTTTTGAGGGCCTTGAAATCGAGTTTCCCTGACACGGGCGCCGGGGGTCGATTTTTTCCCCCAGCCCCTGTTCTTAAATCTCCCTTGTCAAAGCCCGTCGTCGTCATTGCCACTCATAACATTCATAAGTTAAAGGAAATAAAGAGGATTCTGAAGGGCCCGTTTCGCCTCAAGGGTCTTGATGATTTCCTTCCCCCCTACACCGTTCGAGAAACCGGAAAAACTCTTGAGGAAAACGCGCTCTTAAAGGCCCGGAAGGCCGCTCAATGGACCGGATGCCTGGCTTTGTCCGATGACACGGGTCTGGAAGTGGCGGCATTGGACAGCCGCCCGGGGGTTTATTCCGCCCGTTTCGCCGGTCCCGGCTGTTCTTTCGAGGACAACAACCGGAAGCTCCTGCGCCTGATGCGGGAACGAAAAGATCGGGGCGCGGTGTTCCGCTGCGCGGTGGCCGCGGTGTTCCCGGACGGACGGGAACGCTTGTTCGTGGGGCGGTGTCCCGGGCGCATCATCCAAAGCGCGCGCGGCGCCGGAGGTTTCGGCTACGACCCCGTTTTCCAACCCTGCTCGTCCGACCGCACGTTTGCCGAGATGTCGATCGCCCGAAAGAACCGGCTTAGCCACCGCGCGAAAGCGTTCGGAAAAGCGGGGGCGTTTCTGAGGCGCCATTTCCGTCGGCAGCGTTCGGGAATCCTCCCCGTCGTTTGATATGATTTTTCAATGGCGAAAACCGAACCCATGAAAACGATACTCGTCACCGGCGCCGGAGGATTCATCGGGGCCTGGACGGCCAGGGCGTTGAAAGAGCGGGGGCACCGCGTGGTCGGGTTGGACAATTTCAACTCTTACTACGACGTTCAACTGAAACGGGACCGGGTGAAGGCGTTGATCCCCGACGTCAAAATGGTCGAAGCGGACGTGGCCGACCGGAAGGCGCTGGAAGGGGTTTTTGACGGGGACAAATTCGACCAGATCTGCCATTTGGCGGCCCAGGCCGGGGTACGCCATTCCTTGAAAGACCCTTACGCCTACGAAAATTCCAACAACCTGGGGACGCTCAATTTATTGGAGCTCTGCCGACACCGCGGGGTCGGGTCGTTCGTTTTCGCCTCGTCCTCCTCGGTGTATGGCGGCAACACGAAAATCCCTTTTTCAGCCGATGACCCGGTGGACAGACCCTTGTCCCTCTACGCGGCCACAAAGCGCGCCAACGAGTTGACGGCGCGCGTCTACCACCACCTCTTCGGCCTCCGGTGCACCGCCCTGCGTTTTTTCACCGCATACGGCCCCTGGGGCCGGCCCGACATGGCGCTTTTTTCCTTCACAAAAAGTCTGTCGGAGGGAAAGCCGATCGAGGTCTACAACCAAGGTAAAATGAGGCGGGATTTCACCTTCATCACGGACATCGTGGACGGCGTCGTGGCGGCCCTGGAAAAGGATTTTCCCTGTGAAATTTTCAATCTCGGCCATGCCGATCCCATTGAGCTGTTGGACTTCATTTCGTACATTGAAAAGGCCCTGGGGAAAACCGCCGAAAAGACATTGAAACCCCTTCAGCCCGGCGACGTGCCGGCGACATGGGCCGACATCGAAAAATCGACGCGCCTCCTGGGGTTTCGGCCCCGTGTCTCCCTGGGCGAGGGAATTGAAAAATTCGTGGATTGGTATCAGAATTACTATAAGAATCGTTAACCTGAAATTCTCAGTCGGTCACGGGATTCGACGGAAAATATGAGCCCTCCCCTTCGGGGCCAGGGCCTGTTCGGCCCGTGCCAAACGTGTGCCACTGGCACACGGCACCCTTCACAAAAAAGTTCGTCCGTAGTCCCCGCTAGGACCTCACATTTTTGTTGCTGGCCAGGGCACATCTTTTCCGTCTCGGTCCTCGCGCTCAACTGAGAGTTTCAGGTTAGTAAGGTCGCTGGGCATGCAATGCTTTGGCCAAGGGCGTCGGATGATGGCCTATAAACCGTAAATTTTCCCCTTGAAATAATGGGGATCCGACGCTACACTTCATTGCATGGGGCTGAGCGTTTTTCCTTCCCACTATTCTCGGCGCAACTGGCGATATCAACAGGGAGACGACCCGTCCAAACTCAACTTGCTACTGACCGCGCAACAATTAGGAAGTGGTTATTGCCCTGGATTTTGATGAACCGGGAGGGGTTTTCTGTGTCCTTGGGAGGTTTAGTTAAAAACGCCATGGGTTACACGCGTCGCATCACGGCCATCGGCTTGTTGACGGTTTTCAGCGCCCATTCTGCGGGGGCCGTGGATCATTATCTCGTTGAGGCGCCGAAAACCCTCATGGCGGGGGATGCCGGGATCACCGTAACGATCACGCCCCGGTCCGACCAAGGAACAGACCTTTCGCCTCACAAAATCAAATTCCTTAATTTGCCAACCGGGATTTCGATGAACCCCCTGGACACCGCTCAAGGCCTCGCCTTGAGGGGGTCCGCGGTCTTCAAGATGGCGGTGGGCGCGGCCACCCCCGCCGGTCCTTTCTTGCTGCGGGTTCAAAAAATCGGGGACGCCAAGGCGCAGGGCTCGGCCTTTCTTTTTGTTGAAAAAACCGTGGACAAGTTCGCCTTGACGCCGGCGGGAGACACGTTCCCCCGGGTGGATCAGCCGGTCCGGTTTCAGGTGGTGGCTTTGGACGCGGCGGGCGCCGTGGTGACTTCCTTTCGGGACCCGGTGGACCTCAAGGCCGATTTTGGGGAAATCCGGGAGGCGTATATCCCCGGGGAGAGTTTTCAAAAAGGTGTGGCCACGGTGGACGTTCGGTTTACCGGGGGAGACCCGTTGACGGGTTTCAACCGGTTGACCGTGGAAAGCCGCTTTCTTTACGAGGGACAACGGGAACGGGCGTCCGGGTCCATTGACCTTTCGCTTCAACCGGCAAGGGGAGGCCCGTGATTTCTCCCCACGCGGCGCGGAAAATCGCGGCCGCCCTGGCCGCCTGTCTATGGGGCCTCCCCGCGACGGTCCTCGCCTTTGATTCCTACCAGATCGTCATCGCCGCCAACGTCATGAAAGGCGATCCGGACGTGTCCTTCACGGTCACACCCTTCACCGGAGCGGTCCCCGATCTTACACCCCACAATATTTATATCGACCTCCCGGCCGGAATTCTTGAGAACCCCCTGGCGGAGCCCCCGGGGGGATTGGATTGGTCATCCATTGTGGCCTGGGGCCTGTTCGTCAACAACGCCGTGGCGGCGGGCAACACCCCGATCACCGTCACAGAAGCGTTCGCGGGGGTTCCCGTGACGACGACGAAATTTTTCAATCTTCAGAACGTCGTGCGAAGTTTTGAGATCGTTCCCCCGCCCGCTTTTACAGGGCAGATCGGGGTTCCTTTCGACATCACGATCCGGGCGAAGGACGGGCTGGGGGGCGGGGGAAGTTTGGTGAGCGGTTTTAACGACAGCGTGATCGTGTCGGCCTCGACGGGGGACGTGGTGGTGAACGGCATCGGAAACATCGTGAGCGGCGGTGATTTTGTGAACGGAGAGGCCACGGTCAGCGTGATGTTGCGGGGCACCGACCCCTCGTCCCGCATCAACCGCATCATCGTCACCGCCAGCATCAACTATTTCAGTCTGGGGTTGGCCACCGGGTTTGCGGACGTGAGCTTGGATCCGGGAAGCTACGACCACATCATTTTGTTGTTTCCCGGGGAGACGTTGGCCCCGGGCCGAATCCTCATCGCCAACGGAAAGACCGGGACCGCCGGCGCGGCCACGGCCAACATCGCCGTGCCCAACGTCACGGCCTATTTGGTGGATGTTTTCAACAACCCGATCATCACGCCGCCCGCGCCGGTGACGCTGGCGTTTGAGTCCCTCACGTACCCCCTGTTGCCCCGGCCGCCCAACGACACGGTTCCCGGGCTGAAGGTCATCAACGCCGGCAACAACGTGCTTGTGGGGGGGGAGTTCGTTTTTTACAAGGCCAATGAAACCCATCAGGTTCGGGCGTTCGATTTTGACGACCTCCTCAAAAACAGCGTCACCAGCGTGTTCGTCAACAGCGGCTCGCCAAACCTGATCAAAATTGAACCCGACATTGGGACGCCGCAGGCGCCCGGGACGTCCTTCATTGTTTCCGCGCGGGTGGTGGACGGGACCCCGGCGGAGAACACCGTGGTCACCTACAACAACCCGGCGGTGTCCGTGGTGTTGACAAATTGCGCCGGGATCAGCCATCCGTCGGGCTCTCTGGACGCCAATCCGGCGGCGCCCGGTATCCAAACCACGGTGGCCTTTGTCGCGGGTGTCTTCAGCGGCCCTCTCCAGGTGTTTCCCCGCGCCGCCTCCGTGTGCATCAAGTTTGATGACTTGGCGGGGCGTTTCGGCGAATCCAACTCCTTTCAAATCACCAACGGCGGAGCTCTTCGCCTTCATATTGTTCTTCCCGGACAATCCTTCACCCCGGGTTTATATCCCGGGAATGTCCCATCACTCCCCACACCGAAGTTGGCGGGAGACATTGTGTCGGCGCAGATTTATGTGGTGGACCAGGGCTGGAACGTGATCGATAGCGTGACCGGCGGTTGGACGCCTGCGCCCGTGGTGATCAGCATCGAGGACGGTGGAGGGGTTCCCGGGTTTGTGGATTTGACCCTGGGGTCCCCCGCCATGCCGGCGTCCGGGGCCTTTGCCACCGCCGCGGGGATCCGGCTTCGGACGGCGTACCCCGCGGGCAACGGGCGCTTGGTGGCCAACATGTCCGGCTTGTCGGGCCAGAGCGACGCGTGGAACATCCTTCCGACGAGTTATTCCCAAATGGTTTTTGTGGCTCCCGGGGAAAATTTTCTCCCCGGCATTCCCAGCGCCATCGCCCCGGACGGAACCCTGAACCCGCCGCTCGACCAATCCGTGAATGTCAACTTCACCATCGGCGTCTATTTAACGGACGATTTCTTCAACCCCATCGTCAACCCGCCCTTGGGGGGGGGGCTCTGGCCCCAATTGACTTTTTCGCTTTCCGCTCCCCCCGCCGGCGTGGTCACCTTTCCGTTTACCAATCCTTTCTCAATGACGGACGGCAGCTTCAACGATCAGATGTCCCTGGGAAATTTGAACGCCAACGTCGTCCGGGTGGTGGACAACAGCCTGATCCCCAAGTCGGTCCAACAGACCCTCACCGTCAACGCCGGCGAGGTGGAACATTTTGTGGTGACCCCCAACCCCCTCTCGATCACTGCGGACCCCATCCCCATTCAAACGGTGGGCGTGCCGTTCAACCTCACCTTCAAGGCTTTCGACGATTCGATCCCCGCCAATTTTTTGGCCAAGACCCTCGACGGCCCCGTCAATGTTCAGCTTTACGAAGGCGGGGTCCCGCTGTCTTACTCGGGGACCATTTCCCCCAGCACGATCACCTTCGTGGCGAATCCGGTCACCGGGGGGGTTGTGGCGGACGTGCCCGTCACCATCACCTACGCGGGGGCCCAACTGGGGCTGGGGGCGGACCAATTGCAGGTGTGTGTGTCCACCGTCATCGGGACGCCGAAGATCGGATGCAGCGCCTTTTTCAGCGTGCGGGAGGACGTTTCCTGGTCCGACGTCGTCGTCACCCTTCCCGGCGAGACCCGCCGGTCGGGCTTGGGACTGGGGACTCTCAAGGTGGGCACTCCGAACCCCGTGACCGCGGGGGTGTCCATCCCCATCACCGTGACCGCCGTGGACATTTACGGCAACCACATCAACATCGCCGGCGTGGCGGATCTGTCGATCCCCACCCCCGGCGTGTTCTCCTCGCTGCCGCCGCAGGTCACCCTCACCCAGGGCGAGGGGTCGGGCAACGCGCAAGTGTATACTGCGGGAGCCACGGTCGTCCACGCGTCGGTTTCCGCCAACGGTTTTAACGACAGTTCCACCGTCGCCATCGCCACCGGGTCCTACAACCTGTCCACGGGCCGGTTGGTCCTCCTGGCGCCGGGGGAAACGCTCCTCCGGGGATCGCCGGCGCCCCCGGGCAAGAGCGGGTCTGCGGCGGCGGTCCAGGCCAACACGGCCATGAGCTACACGCTTCTGGCCTGCGACCGGTTCTACAACAGGGATGTGACCTACACCGGCAACACTTTTTCCTTGAATTCCAACGACACCGCCATCGCCTTAGCGGGAATCCCCGTGATCAACGGTTCGGGCACGGTCAGCAGCGTTTTCCTGAAGGGCAACCTGCCGAACCCTTCCACGGTCCGGGTGACGGCCACCGACCAGGCGGACACGGCGAAGACCTCCTTTTCCGATGTTCCCGTCGACCCCGGAGCCTTTTATGAAATCACCACCCCGACCTCGGCCGTGGTGGGGAGCACGTTCACCATGACGGTGACCCTTCGGGACCCCGTCACCTTGCTCCCCGTTCCAGTCAACACCTCCTTCACCATGGAATCCCTCACCCCTTCCGGGGCCGCTTCGGCGGTGACGCTGGGGATCGGCCTCGCGACGCTCAGCGGCGGGGTGGCCACCATCGACCAATTTTACGGCCACGTGGAAACCATCAAGATCCGGATTCGCGACAGTTTCAACCGCATCGTGGATTCCAACAACATCGACATGCTTCCCACCGGTTTGAAATACCGCGTCACGCTTCCCTCCGCCAAAACCACGGACGACACCTTTTCCGTCGTCGTGGGCCTGTACGACGTTGTTGCGGACGCCCTGCCGATCCAGAGTTCCAGCTATCAACACACTTTCAATGTCGCGGTGGAGTTCGGCGGCCTTCCCGCCGTGGGCAATTATCCGGTCACCGCGGCCACCCTTTCCGGCGGGGAAGCCACCTTTAATTTCAGCTACACCAAGGCCGAGTTCATCACCGTGCGCGTGTCCGGCACCCTGCCCGGGTTCACCATCACCGACGGCGTCGACGACATGGACATCACCCCCGGCGCTTACGTCAAGGTGCAGATTTTGGCCCCCGGAGAGGTGTCCGTTCCGGGCATCCCCTCCCCCACGGGGAAAGACTCCTCCGGGCTCATCGCGCAGGCCTCCCGGGAGCCCTTTTCCCTGACCGTGAACGCCGTGGACCGGTACTGGAACATTATCACCTCGCTCAACACCCCTCTCGCGCCGACGGTCCAGCTTCAGGCCAGCGACGGATCGATTGCCTTGCCCCTGGGGAGCTATTCCGGAGGGGTGTCGTTGTTCACCGGGGTCTCCCTCAATACCCCGCCGGAGGTTACCGTGACGGCCCGGGACACCGGCAACACGGCCCTATTTCCCCACTCCGCCGTGGTTCCGGTGACCGGACGGACCTACCTGGCCTCGGCGACCTCCCCGTTCGCGCCGGATTTCTACAGCGGTCCCCCGCGCAGTTTCGACGTGGATCTGGAACTTCGCCGGTTCACCGGCTCCAGCGCCGGGTCTTTGGTGGCGGGGTTTGCGGGCGAAGTGACAATCACCCCTCTGTCCCTGTCCTTGGACCCGTTGCCCGCGGCCAATCTGGTGATTTTGAACCCGCCGCCCGTGACCGGCAAGCCCACCACCTTCACTATGATGCCGTCGGGGCTGATCACGCTCACCCTGGGCTACCGGGTGGCCGAGGACGTGATTTTGAAATTCGTAGACGAGGACGGCTGGCAGGGGTTCAGCGCGCCCATCAGTTTCATCCCCCAGGATGTGTTTTACACGGCCACGCTTCCCGCCGAAACCACGGTGGGCCCTCCCGAGAGTTTCACCATGGTGGTCACCCCCCTGGACACCGGCACCGGGACCGTTCCCAAAAACTGGTCGGGGACGGTGGCCATCACCCCCCTGAGTCCCGCCGCCCTTCCCGTGACGGGAACGCTGCAAGTTCCGTCGGTTCTGGTGTCGGGCGGGGCCACCACCTTCCAGCAGGCCTATTCCCAGGCTGGCCTCTTCAACTTTGAATTGCGGGAGGGTCCTCGCATTGCGAACACCGCGGCCATGAATTTCAAGCCCGGCCCCCTGGCCGCCTTGACCACCAATTTGCCGTCGACCCTTGAAGCGGGAACCCTCCAAACCGTGCAGGTGACCCTTCGGGACGCCTTCGGCAATCCCATCCCGAACCTGTCGGCGGTCTTTGGGTTGAGCGACGCCGCTTTCGGGGTGTTTTCGACCAACAGCGGGGTGACGGACGTCTTCGGGGTCGCCTCCACCCAGATGACGACCAACGCCCAAAAATCCGGGGCCGTCGATTTCACGGCGACATCCGGGGACATTCAAGTGCGCCAAGGTTTTCGGCTTCTCGGGCCGCCGGCGACCTCCCTGGTTTTCGGGGGCAAGGGGGAGGCTTTGGCCAAGGGGCACACCATGAAGCCCGGCGATCCCCTTACGCTCATCGCCGTTTACGACATTTCCTCGACCCTCGTCGAAATGCGATATTTCGTTGATAACGGGCCCTTCTTGCTCTACACGGGGCCCTTCACCATCAACACGGTGGGGGTGCACACCATTCAACACTTCGGCGTGACCCAATCGGCCTTGACCCACACCGAAACCACGCGGACGAGCGATTCCATTTTTGTCTCTGCGGAAACAACGGTGGGGGACGGCCTCTTGAATTATCCCAATCCCTTCGAGGCGGGGCGGGACGTCACGTATGTGGAATATGTCCTTGGCCAGGATTCCAACGTGAAACTCACGATTTACGACATGCTGGGGCAAATCGTCTATGAAACCGAGAAAATTCAGGGCGAAGCCGGCGGCCAGTCGGGGCTCAACCGCCTCAGTTGGGACGGCCGAAACGGTTCCGGCCAAGTGGTCGGGAACGGCGGCTACGTGGCCGTGGTGGAATTGAAAGCCGAGGGCCGGACCCTGAAACGAAAGATCGCGGTGCGAAAATGATCTCCCCACGTCGATTTCGCTGGGCGGTCGCGGGCGGAGCGCTGGCGGTCGCCTTGGGCGGGGGCGCCGGCACCCGGGCGGCGAATTCCTTTGGAGATCCCGGGGATTACCTGCGCTACGGCGCCGGAGCGCGCCCGCTCGGGATGGGGGGCGCGTTCACCGCGGTCGCCGACGACGCCACGGCGGAGTATTGGAACCCCGCGGCGCTGGCGTTTTTGAGTGAATACCAAATGGTCACCATGTACGCCCCCTTCGCCTTGGACACGAATTTTTATTACGCCTCCGTGGGGGTCCCCCTGGGGCCCGAGGGCGCTTTGGCGGCATCGGACCTCATGCTGCGATCGGACGGGTTCCAATCCCGAAACGACCTAAATTTGTCGTTGGGCGATCACGGGTCCGTCCTTCACAACGCCCTGTCGGTCTCCTACGCCCGGCCGTTTCGGGACCGCTGGTCGGCCGGCGTGAGGTTGCGGATGCTTCAACAAAAAGTCCTCGAGGATTCGGGGAGCGTCTTCGCGGTGGATCTTTCGGCCTATTCCCGGCCCTTGAACGGCGTGAGCGCCGGGTTGTCCCTGGCCAATTTGAATCGCCCCAAAATCACCCTGGCGAGCGCTTCCGACGAATTCCAGCCGAACCTCCGGGGGGGCGTGGCGTTCCACGGACCTCAAGACCGGTTCCTGGTGGCGCTGGACGCCAACAAAACCGCCGGCCAAGGCCTCTACGCCGCAGCCGGCCTTGAATATTCGCCGTTTTCCCTGTTAAGCTTGAGGGGCGGATGGGACCAGAACGAAACCTTCACGGCCGGCGTGGGGGTTCGCTTCCGTCTTTTCAACGTGGACTACGCGTTTTCGACGCGGCCCGATTTGGGGGACTACAGCAAGATATCCCTCACGTGGCGCTGGGGCAACGTCTACCGCGCAAAAATCGAACCGGAAGGGATTGCCAAGGGCTCCCAGGCGATTTTCGTGGAAGGGTTGAAAAACGAAGTCACCTTCCGCACGGGCGTGCCGCGGTTTCGCATCATCGAATGGTCTTTGGACATCACCCGGGAAGACGGGACGGCGGTGCGGGCGCTCCGCCAACCGGCCTCGCCGCCCGAGGCCATCGTGTGGGACATGACCGACAACGCCAGCAAGCCGGTGAAGCGCGGACGGTACGATTTCCTCTTTCGGGTTAGGTACAAAAACGGTAACCTGTGGGAGGAGCGAGGCCACTTCCGCCTGGATTACAGGACGAACGCGGTGGGCGGGGTGGACGCCAACGTGCGGGGGGATACCGTTCCCGATCTCAGCGCGCCTGCGGAACCTCCGGCGCCTCCCGACGCTCCCCCCGTGCCGCTGGAGGCTCCCAGGGAATCCGATTTGGTCCCCGGTTCGGGAGCGCAGTGAAAATCACCTAGAGAGGCAACATGAGACGAGTCTTTTTTGGCCATCGGCTGTGGGCCCCCTTGATCTTTCCGCTCCTGATCGGGGCCCGGACCGTCGGGGCCGCCATGGTGAACCCGGAGGCGGAGCGGTTTTTCGCCATTTTGGCCGGGTCCTTCCAATCGGGCAACTACGAATCGGTGATTTCCGAAAGCAAATCCTTCCAAAATCAATTTCCCAAGGATCTCAAGGCCGCCGCCGTTCATTATCTGCGAGCCGAGGCCTTGTTCCGCCAAGGGCGTTTCAACGAAGCCTCCGCTGAATTCAAGGATTTCATTGGAGATCACGGTGGACGCAACGAAAACATGGCCATCAGCGCCCGTTTGCGCATGGGGGAGTGTCTTTTCAATCTCAAGAAATACCTGGCGGCCATGGATCATTTTGAAATGGTGGAAAAATCGAAAAACGCGGGTCTTCGGGCGGAGGCGTTGCTGGGTTTGGCGTACAGCGCTTTGGTCCGCGGTGAGCACGCGAAAGCCGAGATCCATCTGCTCAAGCTCCTCCAGGCCAAGCCCGGCTATTCCCATCTTCCCCCGGTGACTATCCCCCTGGCGCTCATCCACATGGAGCGCGGCCAATTCCAGGACGCCATCGCCTTGCTGGAGCGCGCGCCCGACGATCCGGGGAGCCAATACTACCGCGGGGTCTGCCAGCGGTTGACCCACCGGGTGATTGCCTCCGTCCAAATCCTGAAAGAGCTCGTGGACAACGACACCAAACGCCAGTGGTCCGACAAAGCCCTCTACCAGATGGGCGAGGCCTTTTTCCAATCCAAGGAATATCCGCTGGCGCACAATTCCTTTCAGCGCCTTTTCACGAAGGAGCTCCAAAGCCCGCTGCGGCCCTTCGCGCTCTTCCGCATGGGGTGCGTGAATTTTCAAAACGGGAGCTTCGAGGCCGCAGGGCAAAACTGGTCACGGCTGATGAAGGAATTCCCGGAAAACATTTCCGGCCCCGCCGCCCAATACCTGCTGGCGGAAATCGTGCTCCGCCAAAACCAGTTGGGAAACGCCATCGCCGGGTTTGGGGGGTTGGTGTCCCTGGACGACTACTCCATGGACGCCCAATACAAAGTCATCTGGAGCCTGGCGGTCCAAGGGCAACACGACATGGCCATCGCCCGCGCCGACCGGTTTTTAAAGGAATTCGAATGGGGGGACCTGCACGCCAAGGTCATGCTGCTCAAGGGGATCAGCCAACAATCCATGAAATTGACGGACGCGGCCGTGACCACCTACCAGGCCATTCTCGACCGCTTCCCCAACACGCCGTATTATGAAAAGGCCCTCTATTTACTGGCGGTGTCATTGGTTCAAAACCACCGTTACGCCGAGGTGGTCACGCTGGTGTACGGGATTCTGAAATCCGCCCCGGCAAGCCCGACCCGGTGGCAGGCCGAAACCTACTACTGGGTGGCGGAATCCTATTTCAACATCGGCCAATTCGAGTTGGCGAAGCAGACCTATGAATTCATCACTAAAAATTTCCGCCAGACGGACCTCCTCCCCGGCGCGACGTTGGGGGTGGCGGCCAGCCTGGCGCGGATGGGTTTGCACGATCAAGCGCGAGACATGCAGGCCAAGGCCTTGGATTTGTCCCAGGACATGAACAAACCCGGAGTGAAGCGGACCGCGATGCTGGATTCCGCCGACGTTTTGTTCAACCAGCGGCAATATGAAAAAGCGGCGGGATACTACGAGGAGTTCGCGGTGAAATACCCCGAGGACACCCGCGCCGACCGGGCCCTCCACCAGGCCGGCGTCGCCCTCTATCGCCTCGAATTTTTTACCGAGGCCCTCAAAAAGTGGGACCAACTCATCACGCGGTACCCCTCCAGCCGGCTGGCGCCGGAGGCGACGTTCCAAATCGCCCGGACCCATTTCGGCTTGGGTCAGTATGACAAGTCCTTTTCGGCCTTCCAGAAGGTGGTTGAAGTTTACCCGGAATTCCCCCTGGCCAAGGAGGCCCTTTTAACGATGGGCCAATGCCACTACAACGTTGGGGACATCCCCCGGGCGGTGGATCAGTATAGGGCGTTTATGACCAAGTATCCCAACGACGAGCGGACCGCTGAAGTCGAGGACCTTCTCCAGATGGCCTTTTACAAACAAGGCCGGTCAGGGGGGGACCTGAAGCAATTGGCCGCCCAGTTCCCCCAGAGCAAATTTACCTCCGATATTTATTGGGAGCTGGGTGCCGAGGCCTTCAACCAGAAAAACTATGACCGGGCCTTGGATTATTTCCAGCGCCTGATCCTCGATTTTCCCAACAGTTCCCAAATGCTCCAGGCGTTTTACTACAAGGCGGATTCCTACTTCCTGAAGGGCGAATACAAGAGCGCGGTGGAGAACTTCAAAAATTTTCTCGTCAATTATTCCCAGGACCCCCTGGCCAAGGACGCGCGGTTCAAGCTGGGGGTCGCCTATTTCAGTCTACAAGACTTCAGCGAGGCCGCCGTGGCTTTCCACGATTTCATACAATCGCACCCCGAAGATCCCAAGGCCCGGGACGCGGCGCTCAATATCCCCGTGTGCTACGCCAAGGCCGGGAAACCCTTCCAGGGGGTCGCCACCTATGAGGATTTCCTCCGCCGCTTCCCCGGGGACCCGAAGACCGCTTACGCCTTTCTCCAAATCGGCCAGATGTACGAAGACGGCGAGGACTACCTGAAGGCCGCAGACGCCTACAGAAAAGTCCCGGGGGACCAGCCGGAGATTTTTGAGGCGCTCTTTTCCGTGGGCCGTTGCTACAAGAAGCTCCGGGCCCCGATGGAGGAAAGGGGCGCCTACGAGGCGCTTCGAGGCATGATCCCCCGCGATAACAAGTTCCGGTTGGCCGGGTTGGTCCTTTTGGCAGAAGGGTTCGAGCAAGACGGGAACCTCGAAAGCGCCGTGGCGATTTATCAAGACATCCTGTCCAACAGCGCGAATCCCGATTGGCGGGCCATTGCCCAGAAAAAAATAAAAGCTTTAAAGGGAGGAAAGTAAAATGATGCAAATGGGCTTCAAAGAATGGTTCATGGTCAACCCGCCCATCATCAGCACCATATTGGTGTTTTCGGTGCTTCTGGTGGCCTTCACCGCCGAGCGTTTTTGGGTGTTCCGCCGGGACGCCAAGTTTCCCCGCGACCTCTGGGAACGGATCATCGGTCTGGTGCGGGAGAAACGGGTGCGGGACGCCATCGCCCTCTGCGAAGTGTCCCACGGCGTATTTTCCAAGGTGTTTCGAGCCGGCTTGGAGGGGTCCCTCGTGTCGCGCCTGGACGCCGAGGACGGCATGGTGATCGAAAAGGAGGAAGGGCAGGAATTCCTCCGCAAGCGCGTGGGCCTTTTCGGGACGATCAGCTTCATCTCTCCCTTGATCGGCTTGTTGGGCACGGTGCTGGGGGTCTTGAGGGCCTTCCACGACCTGGCCCGATCGGGCTCCGGCGGCCCTTCCGTCGTGGCGGCGGGCATTTCCGAGGCGCTCATCACCACCGTGGCGGGGCTGGTGATTGCGGTCCCCGCGGCGATCATTTACAACTATTTCAATTTCCGCCTGCGGGGGACCCTCGTCCAATTGAACACCTACGGCCAACGGCTCTTGTTGACCGTCTTCGGGGAAAAGCGCTGACGGGGGAGCTTCCGTGAAACGCTCGTCGATCGAAAAGGGGGAGGGCGATGACATCTGCGAGATCAACGTCGTTCCGTTGGCCGACATCTCGCTGGTGCTCCTCATCATCCTCATGCTGATCACCCCCATGGTCATGCAGTCCATGATCCAGGTTTTCGCGTCCCGCGGGGCCGTCGCCGTCAAGGCGGACAAGACGGTCAAGGAGAAGCCTCTTTTCCTGGACGTCCGCTCCGACGGGTACTACCTGAACACCAACCGCCTGACCTCCGAATTGACCCTCCTGGCCAACCTGCGCGGCGAGCTGAGCCGCAAGGATGACCGCACCGTGATCCTGACCGCCGGGCCGGGCATCACCCACGGGCGGATGGTGACCGCGCTGGACGTCGCCAAGCAGGCCGGCGCGGAGAAACTCTCGCTGGTGAAACGGGCGGGGAAATCGTGAAAAAAGTCCACGAACAGGGGTCGGGGATTTCCGGCATCAACATCACGCCCATCATCGACATCACCCTCGTTTTGTTGATCATCATGCTGGTGGCCGCCCCCGTGCTGAATATCCCCAACATGGAGGTCGAACTGCCCGAGGCCTTCACGTCGGAAACGAAGGAAAAGAACATCTCCGTGTCGCTCGGCGTCGACCTGCGGGTGGCCATCGACGATGACATCGTGCCAGTGGCCGAACTGCCGCGGCGGCTGGACGAGCGATTGAAGAAAAAGGGCACCCCGGCGGTCATCGTCCGGGCCGACAAAAACGTGCCCTACCGCGAGGTGGAGAATTTGATGGAAATCATCAAAATGCGGACGCGGGCAAAGAAGATCGCCGTGGCCACCCGCCAGCAGGAGCCCCGGTCCGCGCCATGACCGCCACCCTGGAACTCCACGACCACGTCTTCCGCGAGCCGCGGGAGATCCTTTGCCTCGCGGTCGCGCTCCTATTGCACGCCCCCCTGCTTTTCTGGAGGGCCCAACCCGACGCGGGGCCTCTGGGGGATCCCATCGTGGGCGTGGATTTCATCGTTGAAGAGGAGACCCCGCCCGAAGTGGCGCCTCCGAAAAAAGAGGAGCCCGAAAGCGAAAGTTTTTTTGAAAAAGTCCAGAAAATGGTCGGTTTGTCCACGAAACCGGCGCCCATTGAAAAGTTGCTCCAAGAGCCGGCCAAGCCCGAGTTGGCGGGCATGGCCCCGACGAACGCCATTCAAGTCACCCGCAAAGTGGAGTCCATCCTGGGTTCCGAAAAATTGACCGACAAATCCCGGGGGGGGCTGTCCGGGGCCATCGATGTGGGCAACATCAAAACCGAATCGGCCCTTTCCGCGGGGGGCGTGGGGGTCGGCGCCATCGCCTTGGGCGGGGGGACCATCAAAGACAAGTCAACGGCCTACCGCGTGGGGAAGGGCGACTTGCCGTTCGCCCTCAAGACGGCGCGAGGCGGTGGATTGTTGTCCGAGGCCGACCCGGACGCCCCGCGGATCGCGGTGGTCAACCGGAGCGACAAGGGGATCAAAAGCGTGTCATCGGCTTTTTTCGGGACCGGGGGCGGCAACGGCTCGGGTGATGGATCCGGCGGCACGCTCAAGGACAAGGGCGGGCTGTCCGGGTCGTCGGGAGGTTTTGCGGGGATCGACGATTTGCCCGGCGGGGGTTCGCCCGGCGGACGCGGGCTGGCCGGAACTGACCCGGGCGGGTCCGGGTCGGGCGTCGGGGGCGGGAGCGGCCGCGTTCCCTTTGAAATCACGGGGGCGCTTTCCAACCGCAAAATTCTGCAGTCCGTTCTGCCTCCCTATCCCGATTGGGCCCGTGAAAAGGGCCTCATCGCCACGGTCGGCCTGGAGTTTTCCGTCAGCCACACGGGCGTGGTCAAAAAGAACATCACCGTGCAGCGGTCATCGGGGTATCCACTGATGGACGAGGTCGCCATGACGGCCCTCTTGAAGTGGCGTTTCGCGCCGTTGCCCGAGGCCCAATACGGCGAAGAACAGACGGGCGTCATCACCTTTAAGTTCAGGGCGCTGTGATGGAGTTAAAAATGAAAAAATCGTGTTTGGCGTCAATCGTGGGTTTGGCCGTCGTTTTGGGCGGGATCGTAGTGGGGGCGGAAAAAAAGAAATCCGCCCCGCGGGTGAAACCCGCCATGGAAAATCCATCCTCGACGGACGCCGCCCCGGCCCCGTCGGCGGCGTCCGCGCCGATCCCCCAGGGGCCGGCCGGCGGCCAGGGCAACTTGGGCTCCCTGGAAGTCACCGGCAAGGCGACGGACGAGGTCTTGATCGAAAAGCCGATCCCTGAAATTAAAATCGAGGCCCGGGATTTGGTGGATTCGATGACGGGCAAGACGGAGAAACTGCTGGAGCGGCCCCGCCCGATCCCCGCCGAGGAAGATTTCGCGCGCTTCGATCGCCTGGCGTCGGCCCAGACCGCCCGGCCCTGGCTTCCCGATTTGGCCGAGTCCCCGCTCATCAGTTTTCAACCCGAACCCGCCAAGACCTCCGTCAAGGGCTGGCGGTTGGAGGTGACGGACGAGCGCGGGGACGTGATTCAAACCCTGACGGGCAAGGGCAACCCCGTGAACGAAATCGTCTGGGACGGGCGGGACAAAAACGGCGAAATAATCCGCGTGGCGGCCGCCTATTCCTACCGGTTCGTGACCGTTGATGACTTTAACAACGCTCACACCACGCTCGGAAAGGCATTCACGCTTCGCCACCTCAAATACCGGAACAAGAAAAACGTGGTGGTTGAAATTTCGTCCAAGTATTTGTTCAAGGACGCCAAATTCTCCCCGGAAGCCCTCCCCATCTTTGAACGCACGCTGGACGTGCTTCGGGAATATTCCCGGTATCCCTTCTCCCTCGAGTTTTACACCGACGCTCCCAAGGGGGAGCAGGTCAAGGCCCGTCAAAAGGCCATCACGGAGAAAGCCACGCGGGATTTGATCCTCCCTCCCGAAAGCATCAAATACACCTACCTGAACATCAAGGACCGGGGCGACGTGGTTCGGTTTTTGATTCGTTTGAGGTAATAAGAATTGCGATAACGGTCTCAAGATTCAAGGTTTGAAACATGTCGGTTTGCCCCTGCCCTAGGTGAGGAAAAGCCTGTCGAGGAAAAGCCTTAGAACATCGATGAAAGACCTGATATAATCTGGCCCTTTGGCGTGGGATCGGCCGTTGTCGCGCCATTTTTCAAGGGGATATTCATAGAGGGAATCCTCCAGGGCTCGTAATCCGCATATTTTTCTTCCCCGCCGAAGTCTCAGGATCAGTTCAAGGTCAAATATCCATCGGGTTAAAGGGGCGGGCCAAGGATTTGCGCAGGGCCTCGTTGGCCCGAAACAGTTTAGCGCCGCATTGCGTGTCGACATAAAAGGGCATGTTTAAGAAGACGTCCAGGACGGTCACGAACACGCGGCCCACCCAATCGACGAAAATGATGCCGATCGATGGATTCTGGAGGAGGAAACCCCGATAGTCATCGAAGGAAAGCCGATTTTCTTCGTTGTGTGTCGCCGCTGGGTCGGGCAGACCTGAGTAGTCACGTCGATTCATTGAGAACTCACAACGTCCTGTCTTTAGGTCATTTACGATGTATACTACCCACATGATAGACAGGATGATCCTTCCGCGTCTGCGCCGGTCAAAGAAGAGCGTGCTCCTTCTGGGGCCCCGTCAAGTGGGGAAGTCCACCCTTTGTCAGGCGCTGAATCCTTCCTTCAGCGTCAACTTGGCCGACGAGGCCCTCTTCCTGGCTTATTCCAAGGACCCTGGACGCCTTCGTCGGGAATTGGCCGCGCGACCACGGGCGGTCCGCGTGATGATCGATGAAATTCAGCGGGTCCCGTCGCTCTTGAACACCATTCAAGCTTTGGTCGATGAAAAACCGGGCTTCCAGTTTCTTCTGACGGGATCCAGCGCCCGGAAACTCAAGCGCGGCGGGGCGAACCTTCTTCCGGGGCGCATCGTTCTGGAGCATCTCGATCCGTTGAACTATTGGGAGTGCGGAGAACGTTTTAATCTGGAGCGTTGCCTTCGTCTCGGGTCCTTGCCGGGGATTTTTTTGGATGATTCCTCCGGCGAAGACGTTCTGGATGCCTATGCCAGCGTCTACCTCCGCGAGGAAATCCAGGCCGAAATGACGGTGAAGAACATCGGGGGATACGCGCGATTTTTGGACGTCGCCGCCGAGGCCAGCGGCCGCTGGACAAATTACTCGAAAGTCGCCAGCGACGCCGAACTCCCCAAGGAGACGGTCCGGCGTTTTTTCGAGGTGCTGGAAGAGACTCTCATGGTCTTTCGCATCCCGTCTTTTCGGGCCCGACATTCCCCCCGGCGCCTCAGCCAGCGGGACCGTTTTGTCCTGTTCGACGTTGGCGTAAGGAACGCGCTCTTGGGCGTTCACCGGGAGATTCTCAGCCCAACGGAAAGGGGGGGACTCTTCGAGCATTGGTTTCTTCTGCAATGTCTTTATTTCATCAGGGCCCAGAAAAAAGGCTGGAGGGTCCAGTCCTATCGGACGGAGGCGGGCGCGGAGGTGGATGTGGTGATCGACCGGGGAAGGGATTTCCTGGCCGTTGAATGCAAATATGGGAAACAGGCGACTGAGGCGGACCTGGGAGGGCTCAGGTCTTTTGAGGAGGTCGCCGGGAAGCCGGTGAAGAAATTCCTGGTTTATCGCGGCGACTCGCCGCAAAAATTCCATCGCGGCGAATGGGCCATGCCCTACGAGCGGTTCCTGAATGAGGAATTGCGCTCGTGAGGAGTAATTGAGCTGATGCTTCTTTGACTGTCAAGTCCGAGGGAGACGGCTTTAAAGACTGGGCCGACGTGGTTCGGTTTGTGGTTCGATTGAAGTGGGAAGTTTCATAAAAACCAACAGCCCCGCGGCCGCCAGGGCGAAGGCCGCGCTGGTCTCAAAGGCTAACCGGTCCCCGCCCCACTTCCACAACAGCCCGAAGACCACTGACGCCGCCAGGGATCCGACGCCGACCGTCATGTGGTAAAGGCCAAAAACAGACCCTTTGAGAGCCCCCGGGGCCAGGTCGGCCATGAGCGCCCTTTCCACCCCCTCCGTCAGCCCGAAGAACACCCCGTAAACCGCCATGAGCGCCCAGGGCGTCCAACCACCCCGCGCCACCCCGAACAAACCGTAGACCAGGGCGTAGATCAGCCAGCCCGCCAACAGCAAGCCCTTCCGCCCGACGCGGTCGGACAGATGTCCGCCCGGGACCGCCGTCGCGCTTTTGACCATGTGGTGGAAGCTCCAGAGGGCGGGGAGCCACACCGTGGGGACGCCCAGGTCCCGGGCCTTGAGCAGGAGGAAGGCGTCGGAGGCGTTCCCCAGGTTGAAAACGAAGAGGATGGCCAAGTACCGCTTGAAGTCCCGGGGTACGGATCGCCAGGCCTCGGCGGGGCTGAAGGGCCGGTTTTCCCGGGGAACGGCGGGGATTTCTTTGAGGCCGAATAGGACCAGCGCCAGGACCAGCGCCCCCGGAATCGCCGACAGTCCAAATACGAGTCGGAGATTGTCGTGGGTGATCCACAGGAGGAACGTGGCCAATAGGGGGCCCGCCACCGCCCCGGCGTGATCCATCGCCCGGTGTACGCCGAAGGCCAGCCCCCGGCGTTCCGCGGGCACGGATTCGGCCACCAGCGCGTCCCGGGGCGACGTGCGGATCCCTTTGCCGATCCGGTCCGCGAAGCGGAGGAACAGAACGGCGGGCCATCCCGCGGCGAGGGCGATCAGCGGACGGACGGCGTTGGACACGGCGTAGCCCGCGCCGATCCAGGCTTTCCGGCGGCGCAGCCGGTCCGAGAAATAGCCCGACAGGAGCTTGAAAAGCGACACGGAAGATTCCGCCACCCCCTCGATCACTCCCAGGGAAACCGCCGACGCCCGGAGCGTCTGGGTCAGAAATATCGGTAGAAGAGGGTAGATCTGCGGATTCCACGCAACTTGACCCACGTGTCCACGGCAAGCTGACCCACCTGTCCACGCGAAGCTGACCCACCCCCCGACCCTCCGAAAGGGCGCGCCTTCCGGAGCGAAGCGACGATGGTTTT
>Ga0247727_10004720_pt1 | contig 28605 bp, 19 predicted proteins | sample WisWelCaveWW1625_FD_202498 | JGI IMG/M metagenome (GOLD analysis project Ga0247727, IMG submission 202498) | Biofilm microbial communities from Wishing Well Cave, Virginia, United States - WW16-25 | ecosystem: Environmental > Aquatic > Deep subsurface > Groundwater > Cave microbial mat | place...
GTCGCAGACGAAATTCATGCCCTCGTTCGCGGGCTTCGTCCCCGCCAACGATCCGCGCTTTGCGATCATCGTGATGATTGACGAACCCGCAGGTCAGCATCACGGCGGAAGCGTCGCCGCGCCCGTGTTCAATTTTATTGCCGAAGCCGCACTGGGCGATTACGCCGTCCCGCCCGACGACCATCGCTTCCGCGAAGCTCTGGTTGCGCTGTCGAAAAAATACGAATCGAAGTCGAATGAAGAGGGATCGCTCGAAGTGAAATCGGCGATAGAGATAAAACCTGTGGCGACGCCGGAGGTGAAGCGTCAGGCGGAGGCCAAGACCGTTGCCGGATCGAACCGGAAACCGGCGACGCCGAAAAGTCCCGATGCCGGGGCGAATGTTTCATCCCTGCCCGCGAAGCCGAAGGTGAAACCGGCGCCGGCGCCTTCAAAGTCTCCGCCGCCAAAATCTCAATCCGGGGATTCGGTTGCGAGTTACGTGATGCCCGATTTTCGCGGTCGCGGAGTGCGCGCGGTGATGCAAGCCTGCGCGCAAATGAATTTAGTCATCCGCCTGCACGGCTCCGGCGTAGCGGTTCGTCAGTTCCCCGCCTCGGGAGCGAAGGTCAGAGCAGGCGATACGTGCAAGGTCGAATTTCAGTGATGCCCACACTTCGTGACATAGCGAGCTACATCCATGCACAGACCGGCGGCGCGCAGACCGGCGGCGCGCAGACCGGCGGCGGCGATCTCGACGCCGTCGTGGAGGCCGCCAGCTCGATTGTCACACACGATTCGCGCCGCGCAATGCCGGGGGGCATTTTCGTTGCTGTTACCGGCGCACACGCCGACGGAAACCGATTCGTCGGCGAGGCAACGAAGCGCGGCGCGATAGCAGTTGTCTCGGAACAGCCGCGGCCTGCTGATTTCAACGGCGTCTGGCTTCAGGTCGCCGATGCGCGCGCGGCGCTGGCCAAAGCGGCGGCGCTCCTTCACGGTCATCCGTCGCGCAAGCTCGCGCTGGCCGGCATCACGGGCACGAACGGCAAGACGACTTCGGCGCACCTCGTGGAATCAATCTTCGCCGCTGCGGGCAGGAAGACGGCGATGATGGGCACAATCAGTCATCGCATTGGCGACGAAAGCGTTGACGCCGAGTTCACCACGCCGGAGGCTTCCGAGATTCAAGATTTCCTGCGCCGCGCAGTCGAAGCGGGCGTGACGCACGCGGTGATGGAGGTCTCGTCAATCGCGCTCGAAATGCATCGCGCGGACGAGCTTGAATTCGAGGCGGCGGCGTTCACCAACCTGACGCAGGATCATCTGGATTTCCACGGCTCGATGGAATCTTATTTTGCGGCGAAACGAAAGCTCTTTGACGGTACAATCGGCAAACGTCCGGCGCGCGCGATCATCAATCTCGACGATCCGCGCGGCGTGGAGTTGAGAGCCTTGTGCGGAGAAACGGCGATGACTTACGCGCTCGATGCCGAAGCCGACATCACGACCCGTGATCGTTCGTTCGGACTCGATGGTCTGCGCTTCACTGCGCTGACGCCGCCGGGCGAGATCGAGATCAATTCACCGCTGGTTGGCCGTCCGCACGCTTACAACGTGCTGTGCGCAATCGGCGTGGGTCTGGCGCTCGGGTTCGACCGCGAAACGATTGCGCGCGGCGTCAATCAATGTCGCGGAGTGGCGGGAAGGTTCGAGCGCGTCAGCGCGAACGGCGACGACATCACGGTCGTGGTTGATTACGCGCACACGCCCGACGCGTTGGCGAACGTGTTGCGAACCGTGCGCGATGCGCAGGAAAATCAGGCCGAGCCGGGGCGCAAAGGCCGGCTGGTCACGGTCTTCGGCTGCGGCGGCGATCGCGACAGAACCAAACGCCCGTTGATGGGCGAAGAGGTCGCGCGCCGGAGCGATTTCGTCATTGCGACTTCCGACAACCCGCGCAGCGAAGACCCGCTGCTGATTCTGAACGACATCAGAGTCGGGCTGGCCCGCGCCGGCCAGTCCGGCGACAAGCCATACGAATTGATCGTTGATCGCCGCGAAGCGATCTTTCGCGCGATAACGCAGGCGAGGCCAGGCGACGTGGTGCTGGTCGCGGGCAAGGGACACGAGACTTATCAAATCCTGGCCACCGGCAGGATTCATTTCGACGACCGCGAAGTCGCGCGCGAAGCTTTGGACGAGAGAAAAAAGAACGGCGCCGGACGGAAGAACGGTGTTTAACCCGGGGGGAGCCGCCCGTCTCGCCCGCTCGATAACGGAACTGGCCGAAGTCAGGCAAGCGGGACGAGCGGCGCTCCCGGGAGCTTTTACGGAGTCGTGAGTGAAACTGAGCGAGATCGCGCGATTGTGCGGCGCAAGCCAGATGTTGCAGCGTCAATTGGCGGAGACCGAACCCGCCGGTTTCACGATTGATTCGCGCGCTGCAAAACCGGGCGAGCTTTTCGTCGCGATTCCCGGCGAGCGCGTTGACGGTCATCAATTCGTCCGCGAGGTCTTTGAAAAAGGGGCGTGCGCCGCGCTGGTCGTTCATCCCCGCTTGCCGTTTGCCGATGATCTCGGCGATTACGCGGACAAGCTGCTCTTCGTCGAAAACACTCTCTGTGCGTTTCAGCAACTGGCGGCGCGAGTGATCGCCAGATGGCACAGGCCGGTGGTCGGCGTCACGGCCAGCGCGGGCAAGACGACGATCAAGGATTTGACTGCGCACTGCCTGAGCGCGGCGGGAAACGTTTTGAAATCGCCCGGCAATTTGAACACCGGTTATGGATTGCCGCTCACCGTTGCGCGGATGATCAGCGGCGGAGCGCGACCGGGCGACTTCGACTTCGCCGTGCTCGAAATGGGAATGAGCTCGTTCGGCGAGATCGCGCGATTGGCTGACATCGCGCCGCCAATGGTCGGCGTGGTCGGCAACGTCGGCGCAGCGCATCTGGAATTTTTCGGCTCGCCGCAGCGCATCGCTCGCGCCAAAGCCGAGATGGTTGACGGGATAAAGCCGGGCGGCACGGCTGTGCTGAACGCCGACGATCCGCTGGTGATCGGAATGCGCGAGCGCCGCAGCGACCTTGCCGTGGTGAGTTTCGGCGTAGCATCGCCAGCCGATGTGACGGCGAGTGAAATCTCGAGCGCAGACGATTTGAGCGGCGCGCGATTCGGCTTGAAAACACCCGATGGCGACGCGGAAGTGAAATTGCCTTTGATCGGCCGCTACAACGTTTACAATGCGCTGGCAGCCGCAGCCGTCGCGCACGTCTTCGGGTTGTCCGCCGGACAGATTGCGAATAGGCTTGCGACGGCTGCGCCATCGCCGATGCGCGGCGAGCTGATTCGTTTCGCAAACGGCGTGACGGTGATTGATGATTCGTACAACTCGAATCCGCCGGCGCTGGTTCAATCGGTTCGCGCGATGCTCGATGCCAAAGGGTTCAAGCGTCGAATCGTCGTGGCCGGTGAGATGCTGGAGCTGGGCGCGCCGGGAGCGGAGCTGCACCGTCAATGCGGGCGCGAGATCGCCGCGCTGGGAATCGAGGTTGTGATCGGCGTGCGCGGGCTGGCGAGCGAATTGGTCGCCGGGGCTTTGGAAATCGTGGGGAGCAGCGCGAAGCTCACGAGCTTTTGCGAAACGCCGGAGCAGGCTGCGGAGCTGCTGGTTGCCGGCGCGGCTCCGGGCGACCTGGTTCTGGTCAAAGGCTCGCGCGGAGTGCGGATGGAAAAAGTGATCGGGAAGTTGAAGGACGCTTTCCCCTTCGACGAGAGTCCGGAATGAGTGAATGGAAAAGGTAAGAGCCGATGTTCTACTACCTACTTTACGAACTGCTCTACCGAAAATACGGCTTTGCTTCACAGTTGCCCCCGCTGAAAGCGCTGAACGTTTTTCAGTACGTCACGTTCCGCACGGCTTACGCGGCGATCACCGCGCTGGCGATAAGCCTGGTCTTCGGGCCGATGGTGATTCGCAAACTGGCCGAGTTCAAATTCGGCCAGGAGATCCGCGAAGAAGGTCCCGCGTCGCATCAGGTCAAACGCGGCACTCCGACGATGGGTGGAGTGATGATCATCGGCTCGGTCTTCATCTCGACCCTGCTCTGGGCGAACCTGAAGAGCTGGGCGGTGTGGATTGCGCTGCTGGGGATGATCGGCTGCGGCGCCATCGGTTTCGCCGACGATTACCTGAAGATCGCAAAAAAGCGCAGCCTCGGTTTGACCGGCAGACAGAAGATCGCGGGACAACTGCTGGCCGGTGTCGTGGTCAGCGCGCTGATCTTTACGACGATTGATTACACGTCGGTGCTGAACGTGCCCTTCCTCAAGAATTTTCGCCCCGATCTGCTGGTCTGGGGATATTCGGCATTCATTATTTTCGTTCTGATCGCCACGTCGAACACGGTGAATTTGACCGACGGGCTTGACGGGCTGGCAGTCAGCGTAACGGTGGTGGCCGCATCGGCTCTGACCGGGTTTGTTTACGTGACGGGGCACGCAAAGTTCGCCGAATACCTCGGCATTCCGCACACGGAAGGCGTGTGGGAGGTGACGATCTTCGGCGGCGCATTGGTGGGCGCGAGTCTAGGGTTTCTGTGGTTCAACGCGCCGCAGGCCGAAGTCTTTATGGGCGACGTCGGCAGCCTGGGGATCGGCGGCGCGCTCGGCACGATGGCCGTGTTGATCAAGCAGGAGATGATGCTGCCCATCCTGGGCGGCATCTTCGTGCTCGAAGGCTTGTCGGTGCTGATCCAGGTCGCTTCCTTCAAATTGCGCGGCAAGCGGGTTTTCAAGATGGCGCCGATCCATCATCACTTCGAGCTGCTCGGTTGGAAGGAGCCGAAGATCGTCTTTCGATTTTTGATCGTCGCGATTCTGTTCGCGTTGTTGAGTCTTTCGACTTTGAAGTTGCGATGAGTTGATCCGATAGCGCGAGCGGTATCGAGCGGGTGAACCGCTTCGGATGCAAGTTGAGGGCAAGAAGATTCTGGTCGTCGGATTGGCGCGCAGCGGCGCAGCGGCGGCGGAGTTTCTGGCTTCGCGCGGCGCGCGCGTCACCGTCAACGACGCGAAACCTGAAAGCGAATTGAAAGACGCTCCGGCGTTGCGCGCGAGAGGAATCGAGATCGTGACCGGATCGCATCCGGACGAGTTGTTTGAAAACCCGGATTTGATCGTCGCCAGCCCCGGCGTGCCGCTCGCGCTCGAGCCTTTTCGGAAAGCGCGCGCGGCTGGCGTCCCCGTGATCGGCGAAGTCGAGCTGGCCGCGCGATTCCTGCGCGGGCGTCTGGTCGGCATCACCGGGTCGAACGGCAAGACGACTACGACGGCGTTGGCAGGCGAGTTGCTCAGTGACGCAGGATTGCCGGCGCAGGTCGGCGGCAACATCGGCACGCCGCTGATTTCACTCATTCGAACGTCGCGCGACGACGGCTTCACGGTGATCGAATTGAGCAGCTTTCAGCTCGAAGCCGTTGATCAACTGCATCTGTTCGTCTCGGTGATCATCAACATTACGCCCGATCATCTGGATCGTTACGATTCGATGGACGATTACGCGGCGGCCAAAGCGAACGTCTTCCGCAATCAGACGCCGAACGATTTCGCGGTGCTCAACGCCGATGACGAGCGCGTGTCGAAGATGGATGCGTTGACGAAGGCGCGCGCGATCTTTTTCAGCCGTAAGCAAGAGTTGGATGAAGGAATTTTTCTGCGCGGCAACGAGATCATCCACCGGAGGCTGGGCACAGAGCGTGTGCTGATCACGCGCGATGAGATCATCCTGCGCGGCGATCACAATCTGGAGAACGTGATGTCGGCGCTGGCTGTAGGGATTGCCTGCGGCGCATCGCCCGATTCGATGCGCGACACGATCCGCAACTTCAAAGGCGTCGAGCATCGCCTGGAATTCGTGGCCGAAATCAACGGCGTGAAGTTTTACAACGATTCGAAGGCGACCAATGTTGACGCGGCGATCAAGTGCATCGAGGCTTTCCCGGGCGGCGTCAACGTGATCTTCGGCGGCAAGGACAAAGGCAGCGATTACTCGCCGCTCGCGCCGCTCGTGCGCGAGCGGTGCGCGAACGTGATCCTGATCGGCGCAGCGGCGGACAAGATCGCAGCGGCGCTTGAAAACACGGCGCGGCTGCATCGCGCCTCGACGATGCAGGAAGCGGTCGAATTGGGACTGAAGCTCGGCAAAGCCGGTGAGATCGTTCTGCTCGCTCCGGCCTGCGCCAGCTTCGATATGTTCGAGAATTACGAGCATCGCGGAAGAATCTTCAAAGAGGCAGTGAAGAGTTTGGTGGAATCTGAGATTTGAGATTCGAGATTCGAGATTCGAGATTCGAGATTCGAGATTCGAGATTCGAGATTCGAGATTCGAGATTCGAGATTCGAGATTCGAGATTCGAGATTCGAGATTCGAGATTTTGTGATGGCAAAACCCACCCGCAAAAATCTGTTACAGACGGCCGAAGAGCTGCGCTGGGATTTGTGGCTTGCGGCAATAGCCATTGGGCTGACGCTGTTCGGCGTGATTATGGTTTACAGCGCTTCGGCTGGAACCAGAAATCCGAACGCGTTCCTCTACGGCCAGATTCAATGGGCGGCGCTGGGCTTGATTGTGATGATGATTGTCCGTCGCGTTGATTATCACCGTTACGCGCAGCCCGGGTTTGTTTACGGTTTTTTGGGCCTCTGCGTGGTTCTGCTTCTGGCAGTATTTCTGTTTCCGAAAGTCAACAACGCGCACCGGTGGATAACCTTCAAAGGCTTTTCGGCGCAGCCTTCCGAGATGGTGAAAGTCGCGCTGGTCATCTTCCTGGCCTGGTTTTTGTCCGAGCGCGAGCGCGATGGTGAATTGGACGATTTCTGGGCGACGGTCGCTCCCGCCGGCGTGGTGATGGGATTGCTGGCGGTGTTGATCTTGAAAGAGCCTGACCTGGGCGCGACCGTCATGCTCGGCGTTGTCTTCTTCACGATGCTGTTTGCCGCCGGAGCGCCGCTCAGGCATCTGTACAAACTCTCGCCGGCATTGCTCGGCGTAATCGCGTGGCTGGTGGTCAACGTCGCCTGGCGTTGGGATCGCGTGCTGACTTTTCTCGATCCGGAACGCGATCCGCTCGGCAAAGGCTACCAGATTCTGCAATCGCTGACCGCCGTCGGTTCGGGCGGCGTGGACGGCCTCGGATTCGGACAGGGCAGACAGAAGCTGTTGTTTCTGCCGGAGCCGCAATCCGATTTCATCTTTTCGGTGATTGCCGAAGAGCTTGGTCTGGTTGGCGCGATGACGCTGGTGCTGATCTTCGGATTCTTTTTGTGGCGCGGGCTGCGCGCCGTGTTTCGAGCGCCGGATCGTTTTGGGATGCTGCTCGCCGTAGGCTTGACCACGAGCATTGTGATGCAGGCGTTCTTTAACATCAGCGTGGCGTTGAACCTGGTTCCGGCCAAAGGCCTCACGCTCCCGTTCATCAGCGCGGGCGGATCGTCGCTCGTCGCCGCGCTGGCGTCAGTTGGAATTTTATTGAACGTGTCGGAGCAGGGGGGCGAGACGGGGAGACGTGGAAACGGGGAGAGGGGGAGAAGATGAGTCCTCAAAATTCCAACTTGTTTGACGAGGTGGAAGAATCTCCCCGTCTCCCCCTCCCCCCGTCTCATCCTCTCCCGCTGTCGGTGATCATCGCCGGCGGAGGCACGGGCGGTCACATCTACCCGGGCATCGCCATCGCGCAGGAATTCCGGCGGCGCAACGCGGACACGCAGATCCTGTTCGTCGGCGCCGGAAGAGGTCTGGAGACGAAGATCATTCCGCGCGAGGGATTCAACCTGGAATTGATCGAAGTCGCCGCGCTCAAACGCGTCGGCTTCATCAATCGAATAAAATCGCTGTTGATGCTGCCCCGCAGTTTCTTCACGGCTCGCTCTTTGATCAAACAGATCAGGCCCGACGTGGTGATCGGCGTCGGCGGGTATGCTTCGGGGCCGGTGGTGTTGGCGGCGGCGTTGATGGGCGCGCCGACGCTGGTTGCCGAGCAGAATGCGCTGCCGGGATTCACCAACCGCGTCCTGGCGCGGTTTGTCAAAGCCGCCGCCGTCTCGTTCGAAGAGGCGAAGAATTTTTTCGGCGACAAAGCCGAGATCACCGGCAATCCGGTTCGCGCGGAGTTTTTCGATGCGCCGGTCAAACGTCCAAAAGAAAGGGGCGAGGTGATCCACGTTTTGATCACCGGCGGCAGCCAGGGCGCGCGCGCCATCAACGAGGCCGTGATCGGCGCTCTGCCGTTGCTGGCCGAAGAGAAAGATCGTCTGTCGCTCACGCATCAAACCGGCGAGAATGATTTCTACCGGGTGCGCGACGCTTTCGAGAAATCGGACTTGAAGGCCGAGGTGAAGCCGTTCATCGAGAAGATGGTTGACGAATTCGGGCGAGCCGATCTGGTGATCTGCCGCGCAGGCGCGACGACGGTGGCCGAGCTGGCGGCGGCAGGCAAGGCGGCGATTATGATTCCGTTTCCGTTTGCCGCCGACGACCATCAGCGCAAGAATGCCGAAGCCATCGAGCGCGCCGGAGCGGGGCGAATGATTTTACAGGCCGAATTGACGCCCGAACGATTGGCGAAAGAGTTGCTGTGGCTGGTGCGCGATCCGCAGCAGCTCGGCCGGATGTCGGAAGCGAGCCGCAAGCTCGGGCATCCCGATGCGGCGAAGAGAGTGGTTGATCTGGCGATGAAGTTGATCTGATGAAGCGATGTTCAAAAAATACCAGCACATTCATTTCGTAGGAATCGGCGGCATCGGGATGAGCGGCATAGCTGAGGTGTTGCTCAACCTAGGCTATCGCGTTTCAGGCTCTGATGCGAAGCTGTCGCCGATCACCGAGCGGCTGCGGAAGCTGGGCGCAAATATCTTTGAAGGCCACAGCGGCGCGAACATCGAAGGTGCACAGGTCGTGGTCACCTCGACTGCGGTGCGGGCGGACAACCCGGAAGCGGTCGAGGCCGTGCGGCGCCAGATTCCGGTCATCCCGCGCGCCGAGATGCTGGCGGAGCTGATGCGGTTGAAATACGGCATCGCCATCGCCGGGTCGCACGGCAAGACGACCACGACTTCGATGGTGGCGACTGTGCTCGACCGCGCCGGCCTCGATCCGACGATTGTCGTCGGCGGACGCGTCAACACTCTCGGCAGCAACGCGAAGCTCGGGCGCGGCGATTTTATGGTGGTCGAAGCCGACGAGAGCGACAAGAGCTTCCTCAAGCTTTCGCCGACCATTGCGGTGGTCACGAATATTGATCTCGAGCATCTGGATTTCTATTCGGGCATCGAGGAGATTCGCTCGTGCTTCGTCGAGTTCGTCAACAAAGCGCCGTTTTACGGCTCGGTCATCATCTATCTGGACGATCCGAACATTCAGATGATCATTCCGCAGATCACCCGGCGCGTGATCACTTACGGAATGCGCGCGCACGCGGAGATTTCGGCTTCCGATGTGCAGGTTTCGCGCGAGAGTTTCGGATCGAGCTTCGTCGTGCGGCGCAAGGGCGAAGAGATGGGTCGCGTCAACCTCAACGTGCCCGGCGAACACAACGTGTGCAACGCGCTGGCGGCGGTCGCCGTCGGGCTTGATCTCGAAGTTGATTTCCGCGTGATCGCCGAAGGGCTCGAAGCGTTTCGCGGCGCAGAGCGTCGCTTTCAGATCAAGGGACTGATCGAAGACGGGGGTGACGGCATTCTGGTGGTTGACGATTACGGCCATCATCCGACGGAGATTCGCGCGACATTGGCGGCGGCGAAAACGAGCGGACGCCGGCTGGTCGTACTGTTCCAGCCCCATCGTTACACGCGCACTGCCGCGCTCGGCGAAGAGTTCGCGCGGTCGTTTTACGACGCCGACGTCGTCTTGCTCTGCGACATTTACGCTGCCAGCGAAGACCCGATTGAAGGGGTGACTTCCGAAGGATTGGCGGAGGAGATAAAAAGGTTCGGTCATCGCAACGCGCGTTACGCCGGCGGAGTCGAGCAGGGCAAACAGGCTTTGTTGGAGACGGCGCAAGCGGGCGATCTGGTGATGACGCTGGGCGCGGGCAACGTCTGGCGCGCGGGCGAAGAATTTCTGGAAGCGAAGAAGAATTGACGTGAAGCGGATGGTACGCCGATTTAGCGGAGGCTGACGGACACGGACGGATCAATCGGCGCGGATCGGCTGGATGAAATCGAAGCGAATCAAGGTAAGTAAAAATGGCAGTCAGACGCAGACCACAATCGGAAGAAGCTGAAGAGCGGGCTTTGCGACAGGCCGAGAGGGCATTGGAGATGGAAGAAGCTCTGGCTCGAGGCGGGATCGAGGGCAATCCCACGCCTGGCCATCGCTCTCGCCGCACAGGCAAAGCCCGCGCCCCCCAGCGCGCCGTCACCGTGCCGGTTGCGCGACGGAGAATCACGAGGAGAGAAGTGTCGAGCCGCCGCAGGCCGACCCAGCCTTCGCTCTTCTCGCGGCTGGCGCCTCAAAGGCTCTCGCAGAATATGACTAAGACCAGCGGCTCGATTCTGCTCTCGCTGCTGGGCATCGGCGGTCTGGTGTTGATCTTTCATCTGTTTGCCGGATCGAGGTTCTTTACCCTGCGAGGCGTTGACGTGCGCGGCAACACGCTTCTATCCGCCAGCGAGGTGGAAACGATGGTCAGGCCCCACGTGCCGAGCGGGGTGTTTAAAGCCGACCTGGATCTGATCCGCAAGAAGCTCGAGGAATATCCGTTGATCCGCGCCGCGGAAGTCGCTCGATTGCTGCCCGACAGGTTGCGGGTTGTCATCGTCGAGCGCCAGCCCGCGGCGCTGGCGCGCCGCAGCGATGGCTCGGTGGTCTGCGTTGACGATGTAGGAATGATCTTCGGCGACCATTCCTACTGGCGGGCGAAAACGACGCCGCCTTTGATCAGCGGGATTTCGGAGAGCGCCGAAAATCCCAATGAGAAGAATCGTCAATTGATAATGATGTACAAAAGACTGCTGGCGGAGCTGAATCAGAGCGAGCCGGCGCTCTCGTCGCGGGTTGATGAAGTCCATTTCGATGAAGACGAGGGCTTGCGTTTGACGCTCGCCGATTCACGGATCGCAGTGCTGATCGGCAGAGAAGATTTCCGCACCCGGCTCAATGCCGCGCTCGATGTGCTCGACGCGGTCAGGAGCAGGAACGCGGAGACTCTCAACATACTCCGAATCAGCGATGCCGAGCGCCTGCTCAGCGGAGCCAGAATCGCATATCTCAACGCCACCGATCCGAAACGTGTGATCGTGGGCCTGGACGAATAAAAGTCCGGACTCCAGACTCCGGGCTCGATCAGAGGTAAGACAATGCCAAGACAGAATGCACCAATCGCAGGTTTAGACATCGGCACGACCAGCGTTCGGGTGGTGGTGGCTGAATTGCTCGACGGCCAGATCGAGATAATCGGCATCGGCGACGCCGGCTCGAAAGGGCTTCGCCGGGGCGTGATCAGCAAGCCCGATCTGACTGTGGACACGATCAAGCGCGCCGTCGAGGACGCCGAGCTGATGTCGGGATTGACGGTCAACCAGGTCTACGTCGGTCTCGCCGGATCGAGCATCAAGGGCCAGAACAGTCCGGGTATGGTCACGATCCCGGGCCGCCATCGCCCCATCAGTCACGAAGACGTCATGCGGGTGATTGATTCCGCCTGCACGATCCAGATTCCGCCGGGCCGCGAAGTCGCCGACGTCCTGCCGCAGGAATACACGGTTGACGATCAGGACGGCATTGACGATCCGATCGGCATGCTGGGTTCGCGCCTGTCGGTGACGGTTCACATCATCACCAGCCCGGTGGCGGCCAAACAGAACGTCGTTTCCAGCGTCAATCGCGCCGGTCTGCACGTCTCCGGCGTTTACCTGACGCAGCTTGCGGCAGCCGAAGCGGTGCTGACCGATGACGACCGCGAATACGGCGCGGCCGTCGTCAACATCGGCGGTGAAACGACCAGCCTGGCCATCTACCAGCGCGGCTCGGTCTGGCATACGACGGTCTTTTCGCTCGGCGGAAATCACTTCACCAATGACATCGCCGTCGGATTGCGGACGCCGATCCCGGAAGCCGAAAGAATCAAACGCGAGTACGGTTGCGCCTTTCGCCCGTTGCTGACCACTGAACAGGCTTCGGAGCTGATCGAGGTCCCAAGCGTTGGCGGACGCGCTCCGCGCGCGGTCTCGCGTCAGATACTCTGCGACATTCTCGAACCGCGCGCCGAAGAGATTCTCTCGCACGTGCAGGAAGAGATCCGCCAAGCCGGGTTCGACCGCCAGTTGTCCAGCGGCATTGTGCTGACCGGCGGCGGCGCCATGCTCGACGGCCTGATCGAAGTCGGCGAGCAGGTCTTCAATGCTCCGGTGCGGTTGGGCGTGCCGGGCGATTTTCAGGGACTGGGCCAGGAGATCGCCTCGCCGAATTTTGCCGCGGCAGTCGGCCTGATCCTCCACGGATCGCGGCGCGAGCTGGGTTTGACCGGCATCAGTCGCGGGCAATGGCGACGCGCGACCGTGAGGCCGATCAAGGATCGAGTCAAATCGTTTTTCGGAATCAAACGTTGAAAAAACGGCGCGGCGCGCGATGAAAACAGACTGGTTGAATGAAAATTTTGAATTATGCGCGACGAAAACAACTTTTTGCGCCGGTTTGCTATTGGCGTTGCAATGCCTTGTGCTAAAATTTGCCGCAAGTCACATGATCATGCGCCGATTCAAACACGCGAAATCACCGGTTGAAGCATTGCGCGACTGACATATCTCGCGATTGCAGTCGAGACGGGAAAGTTGTGGGTGGGTTTCATTCGCAAACGATTCGTTCGCTGCCGGGAAATCAACTGGCAAAGCTCGAATCGTTTGAACCGACACTCACCGATCCTTAATTGAAGATGAACTCTGCGGACTACCTCAGACCGTTGAAAGATTTTAGGAGGCAGGATGTCGTTAGATGATCGCACAGGACTGAATTTCACCTTCGGTGACGAGCCGCCAACTGCGGGCGCGCGGATCAAAGTCATCGGCGTCGGCGGCGGCGGCGGCAATGCCGTAAATCACATGATCGAAGCGCGCATCGAAGGCGTTGAGTTCCTGGTGGCGAACACCGATCTTCAGTCGCTCAAGAGGTCGCAGGCGCCGGTCAAATTACAGCTCGGCGCAAGACTCACCAAGGGGCTGGGAGCCGGTTCAAACCCGGAGATCGGACGCGACGCCGCGCTCGAGGACACCGAAAAGATCATCGAGGCCCTCGAAGACGCGGACATGGTCTTCGTCACAGTAGGACTGGGCGGCGGCACCGGAACCGGAGGCGCTCCGATCATCGCTTCGCTCGCGGCTGAGCTTGACGCTTTGACAGTCGCCGTCGTCACCAAGCCCTTCCCGTTTGAAGGCCGCCATCGGATGCGCCAGGCCGAAGCCGGACTGGAAGAGCTGCGCTCGGTGGTTGACACGCTGATCACGATCCCGAACGAGCGATTGCTGCACGCGGCTGACCGCACTTTGTCGCTCGCCGATGCCTTCAAGCTGGCCGACGACGTGTTGCGCCAGGCGGTGCAGGGCATCTCCGATCTGATCACCATCCCCGGGTTCATCAACGTTGATTTCGCCGATGTCCGCGCGATTATGAAAGGCATGGGCATTGCGCTGATGGGAACCGGCCACGCCGTAGGCGAAAACCGCGCGATGGACGCGACGCAGCGCGCAATCACCAGCCCGCTGCTCGAAGAGGCTTCGATCAACGGCGCGAAAGGCGTGCTGGTCAACATCACCGGAGGCGTTGACCTGACGCTGTTCGAGTTTGAGGAAGCGATGAGAGTCATTCACGACGCCGCCGATCCTGACGCCAACATCATCTTGGGCACGGTGACGGACGAGCGCATGCAGAACGAGATGAAGATCACGGTCATCGCCACCGGCTTCGAGAGTCAACATCAAAGGAGCGAAAACGTCACCAACATGCCGGTGCGCCCGGCGCAGGCCAGCGCCAGCGCCAGCGCCCAACCGCGCATCACGCCTTCACCGTCCGCCTCTCCATCGAACAAAATGGAGGAAGACCTGGAGATTCCGACCTTCATGCGCAAGAAGGCCGACTGAACAATTCACCGGAAAGTTCAACCGCGTGGCGGGGCAGGGATTGTTGCCCGTCGCCTTTTTTATTCGTCATCCGATGGAACATTCTCACCTCCGATCCCACCTCCCCCATATCCGAAGCTGAAGTGCGATGTCTCCCGCCATCCTGCTCACACAACAGAAACACCACGCAATCATCACGCTCAATCGCCCATCGCAACTGAACTGCCTGACGAAGGCGATGATGGACGAGTTGGCCGAGATCATCTCGCGTCTGCGCGAAAACGACGACCTGCGAGTGCTGATCGTCACCGGCGCGGGCGGAGTCTTTTCCGCAGGCGCCGACTTGAGCGAAGTCGCCACGCTCGATCCGGCAACGGCTTTTGAATTTTCACGACGCGGGCAAGCCATTCTGGCTTCGTTGAGCGACGCCGCGCCAATCGCCATCGCCGCGATTGACGGTCACTGTCTGGGCGGAGGATTGGACATAGCGATGAGTTGCGATCTGCGCTACGCCACGCCGCGTGCGACGTTTCAACATCCCGGAGCAAAGCGCGGCATCATCACCGGCTGGGGCGGGACGCAGCGGTTGCCGCGACTGGTCGGGGTTGACGCCGCTCGAAGATTGCTGGTGACGGGAGATCGCATTGACGCGCAGGAGGCGCACCGCATCGGGCTGATCAATAAAATTTGCGAGGACGCGCTCGATTATTCCTGCCAATTAGCCGAACGCATCGCCGCAAAGTTCACGTGGGAAAGGCTGGTTGAGATCAAACAAGGCTTGGAGTTCAATGATTGAACCGAAACGACGTCCGCCGCTTCGACTATATCGGTGAGATAAAGTTTTTCAGGCCGCATAGACTATTTCCGCGCTCTCCAGCACAGATTGACGAATCATGGGCTTCAAGCCGCGCTTAGGAACCAAGTCAACCGCGCGACGAAATAACTCCGAAAGCTCTCGCTGAAGCCTGGTCAAGGTCAAAAAGCCGACTTGCGCGGACGGATCGAACTCGACCAACAGGTCTATGTCGCTTTCCGGCCCGAAGTCATCGCGCAACACCGAGCCGAAAAGCGCCAACTCGCGCACCTGATAACGGCGGCATAGCTCTGCGATCTTGTCTTGGGGAATTTCGATAGCCGCATTTCTCATAACGTTCTCCGGTTAATGACGCGCACAGTCTATCAACGAATTGCGCGCGCAATCAATCGCCCAACCTTGGAGGTTCGATGTCACACCGATCATCCGTTCGTCTTTTGCTCGCATTTGCATTGTTCTTCACCGCCGCCGCTCACGCGCAAATCTCCGGCATCGGGCCGGTCGGAGAGATCACGCGCGCCCAGACAGGCTTCCAATTCACCGAAGGCCCAGCCGCCGATCTGCAAGGCAACATCTATTTCACCGACGTTCAGCGCAACCGCATTCACAAGCTTGACACGCAGGGCAACCTGACGACTTTCCTCGAAAACACGCAAGGCATGAACGGGCTGAGGTTCGATCCGCGCGGACGGTTGATCGCCTGTCAGAGCACGGCTGGAAGCATCGTCGCGATTGACATCACCACGAAGAACATCGAAGTCGTCGCCAGCCAGTTCAACAACGTCCGCTTCAATTCGCCGAACGACCTGGTCGTTGATCGCCAGGGCAACGTCTATTTCACCGACCGTGGAGGCAATGCGGTCTACTTCGTCGCCACGGACGGCAGCGTAAGCCGCATCATCACCAACCTCTCGCTTCCCAACGGCATTCTGCTTTCGCTCGACGAAAAGACGCTCTACGTGCTGCACAACGCGAACAACGTGATGGTCTACCCGCTCAGCGCGCCCGGCCAATTGGGCGCCCCGCAGATGTTCGCGCTGCAAGGCAACGGCGGCGGCGACGGAATGACGATTGACACGCAGGGCAATCTCTACGTCACCCGCCCCGGCTCCAATGCCATTCAGGTTCTCACGCCGGCTGGCCAATCGCTCGGCACAATCACGTTTCAGGAAGCTCCGGCCAATTGCACATTCGGTGGGTCTGACTTGAAGACTCTGTACGTGACGGCGCGGACTTCGGTCTACACCGCGAAGATGCAGTCAATCGGCTATCGTTTCGCCAGCCACATCACGCCGGTCTCAGCCGCAAGCTTCACGGGAGCGAGGCTCGCCAGCGAATCAATCACGGCGCTCTTCGGCGCCGGCCTTGCCACAACGACTCAGGCCGCGACGACCTTGCCGTTGCCCGACTCAATCGCGGGCACGAGCGTCAAGCTTACCGACAGCGCGGGCGTGGATCGCAAAGCCCCTCTCTTCTTCGTCGCGCCAACGCAGATCAACCTCCTGGTTCCGCCAGGCACAGCGAGTGGCGCGGCCACCGCCACGGTCACGAGCGGCAACGGAAACGTCTTCACCGGCGCGATTCAAATCGCCGCGGTCGCGCCGGGCTTGTTCAGCGCGAACGCGAATGGACAGGGCGTCGCAGCCGCTGTGGCGTTGCGCGCTCGCGCCAACGGCACGCAGAGCTTCGAGCCTGTCGCCACGTTCGATTCCACGCAGAACCGATTCGTCTCCGTGCCGATTGACGTGGGGCCGGAGACGGACACGGTCTTCCTGCTGCTCTACGGCACGGGCGTTCGCTTCCGCAGCGCGCTCTCCGGCGCCGGTGTGAAGATCGGCGGAGTTGACGCGCAGGTGGATTACGCCGGAGCGCAAAACGATTTCGCCGGACTCGATCAGCTCAACGTGCGCCTGCCGCGCAGTCTGATCGGGCGCGGTGAAGTTGACGTCGCGCTGACGGTTGATGGGCAGATGTCAAACACCGTGCGAATCAACATCAAGTGAACGATAGTTTTCAGCGGAGGCAAATTGTTGCTACGCAATCGGCGCGAGTTTCGCCATAATCGCCGTCGTCTCGCAGGCTGCCTTGTGTGGTTTTTCTGTGCGGCATTCATTTCCAGAAGTTGATTGGCGAGGGTAGCGCAAACTGTCGAGTTTGCGCTGCTTCCAAATCAGAGACATTCCGAAGAAACAAGCCGGATGAATGATTCGCGCGGCTGGCGATGAATAGGCGAGTGAAGGAAACGCGCAAACTGGACAGTTTGCGCTACTCTTGCCGAGGAGGTTTTCTCGTGAACAAGCCCACCATCTTTATCAGCTACAGCCACGACTCTGACGCCCATCGGGATCAGGTCCTCGCTCTTTCTGAGCGGCTTCGGGACGACGGGATTGAGACACGCCTCGATCGCTATCTGAACGGCGCGCCCGCTGAGGGCTGGCCACGATGGATGCTCAATCAACTGGACGAAGCAGACTTCGTTTTGGTGGTCTGCACGGAGACCTACTACCGCAGGTTCCGTGGAAAAGAAGAGCCTGGCAAAGGTAAGGGCGTTGACTGGGAAGGCGCGCTGATCACGCAGGGAATCTACGATGCCCGGAGCGCGACTTTGAAGTTCGCGCCGGTCCTGTTTTCGGATGACCAGCAACAGTTCATCCCCGAACCGCTTCGATCTACGACGCATTATTCGTTGACCACTGAGCCTGGTTACCAGGCGCTTTACGATTTCCTGCTTGATCAAGCAGGCGTCGAGCCAGGCGAGGTCGGCGAACTCAAGCGGAAACCGCGCCCCAAAGGCCAGCCTCTCAAATTCGATGACCAACTGGACGAACAAGAACCAATTGTCTCCATCAGCCGTCTGCCCGTCACCAGCCCCAACCTCTTTGGCCGCGAAGCCGAATTGAAGCTGCTCGACGACGCCTGGGCTGATCCCAACACGAACATCGTCACCTTCGTCGCCTGGGCGGGGTGGGCAAAACAGCGCTGGTCAATCACTGGCTGGCGCGGATGGCGAAAGAGAAGTATCGCGGCGCGGATCGTGTCTACGCCTGGTCGTTCTACAGCCAGGGCACGAGCGATGAGCGCGCCGCTTCCGCCGACTTGTTCATTGACGCGGCGCTGCGCTGGTTCGGCGACGAAGACCCGACCAAAGGCTCGCCGTGGAACAAAGGCGAACGCCTGGCCAACCTCATCCGCCGCACGCGGACGCTGCTCGTGTTGGACGGGCTGGAACCGCTGCAACAGCCTCCGAATTGGGCGGGGCAGCAGGAAGGCAAGCTGAAAGATCAGGCGCTGCAGGCGCTCTTGCGCGAGTTGGCGGCGCAGCAGCGCGGGCTGTGCGTCGTCTCGACGCGGTTGAAGATCAGCGATCTGGAAGGCTTCGCGCGGAGCACGGTCAGGCAGGAAGACCTCGATTACCTCTCGCCGCAGGCCGGGGCGCAGATTCTGCGGGCGCAGCAGGTCACAGGCGACGACGCCGAACTCGAAGCGGCCTCGGCGGAATTCGGCGGCCATTCGCTGGCGCTGACGCTGCTCGGCAGTTACCTGGCCGATGTTTGCGGCGGCGACATCCGGCGGCACGGCGAGGTCGGCAACCTGGAAGAGGACGAACGGCACGGCGGCCACGCGCGGCGCGTGATGACGGCTTATGAGAAATGGCTGGGCGAAGGACCGGAGTTGGCCGCGCTGCGGTTGTTGGGGCTGTTTGATCGGCCTGCCCCGGCGGACTCCATCGCGGTGTTGCGCGCCGCGCCAGTCATTCCGGGCTTGACCGACGCCTTGCAGAATCTGAGCGAGACGAAGTGGCGACAGACGCTGGCGAAGCTGCGCCGGATCAAGCTGCTGACCGAGCGAGTGGCGACGGACTTTAGTCTGTCGCCTGTGGCGGGACAGACTAAAGTCCGTCCCACTATGCCTGATGAATTGGATGCCCACCCGCTGGTGCGCGAACATTTCGGCCAGCAGCTTCGCGAGCGCCTGCCCGCCGCCTGGCGCGAAGCGAACAACCGGCTCTACGAACACCTGACGCGCACGGCCAAAGAGTTTCCTGAGACAGTGGAAGAGATGTCGCCGCTCTTCGCCGCCGTCGCGCACGGTTGCGCAGCGGGCAGGCATCAGGAAGTGTTCGATGATATTTACTGGCGGCGGATTATACGTGGCAATGAGTTTTTCAATACTCGAAAGTTCGGCGCATTCGGAGCTGATCTAGCTACGCTCTCCAGCTTCTTCTCTGTGCCCTGGCAAAAGCCAATGGCAGAACTTACGGTACTGACTCAAGCATTTGTGTTAGCTGAAGCTGGCTTTGATTTATATGCGCTGGGTAGATTGCAGGAGGCAATGAAGCCATTACAAGCGGGATTGGATACGTATATATCAAAGGAGGAATGGGCGTATGCGGCAAGAGTTGCCGGTAGCTTCAGCCAAGCCTGCCTTACGATTGGCGACTTATCGAGATCGCTCACCTTGGCAAATCAAAGTGTAAAACTAGCGGATCGTAGCGGCAACCAATATCAGCAGATGCTCAAGCGAACAACACTAGCCGATACGCTGCATCAAGCAGGTCACACGCAAGAAGCCGCTGCTACCTTTTGTGAAGCCGAAGCAATACAAAAACAGATGAAGCCGGAATACCCACTTCTCTGTTCGTTAGAAGGATTTCGGTACTGCGATCTACTGTTAGGTGGAGGGCAGTTGCAGGAAGTAAAAAAACGCGCTGCCCAGACGCTTCAATGGGTAAAGCAGCATATGGGATTGCTCGACATTGCACTGGATAACCTCTCACTGGGTCGCGCCTATTTGCTGCAAGCCCGGCAAACAGGTGAGGATAAGTATGAGCAGGCAGCGGAGTTTCTACAGCAAGCCGTAAACGGGCTGCGACAAGCAGGATTAATTGAATATCTACCGCGCGGTCTGCTGGCGCGTGCGGAGATGCACCGGTTGACGGACGACTATCCCCGCGCGCAAACCGATCTGGCCGAAGCGCAGCGCATCGCCGAACGCGGCGAGATGGGTTTGCACCTGTGTGATTGCCATCTGGAATGGGCGCGGTTGTGGCTGGCGCAAGGCGACCCGACTCTCGCCCGCGAGCATTGGGCGACGGCCAAAGCGATGGTCGAGCGGATGGGCTACCACCGGCGGGATCGTGAAGTGGAAGGAATCGCGCGGGAATTGGGGGAGAAGGCGTGAATGCGGCGATGCCGGGATTCTGCGCGTGTGATAAGATGGCGGGCATTCAACTATCGAGGAGCGATATTTTATGACGACCATTACGCTTGAAGTCCCTGATGAGCTTGCCGCTCAAGTCGCCGCGTCGCGTGGGCGGCTGCCCGACTTGCTGGCCAGAGCCTTGAAATCGGAGCCGGCAGGAAAGAAAGATCGAGCCGATGAGACTGAAGCGTCCGCTCCGCTTTACCGCGAGATTATAGATTTTCTTGCCACAGACCCTTCGCCAGAGCAGATCATCGCTTTCAAAATTTCCCCGGCGGCGCAGGAGCGGCTGGAAGAATTGCTGGACAAGAATCGAGAGGAAGGTTTGACAGCGGACGAGACAGCCGAACTCGACGCCTATCTACAAGCGCGTGATCTGATAGTTTTTCTCAAGGCCAACGCGCGCCCTGACGCATAACTCTGAAACGATATTTGCTTGCTTGAATCGCCATGCCTCGAATACACATCCCCGATCATCTTCGCCGTTTGGTCATCGAGCGAGCATTGGGTTGCTGCGAATACTGTCTCATTCATCAAGATGACACGCCTGAGCCGCATCACGTTGACCATTCGATCGCCATCAAACACGGCGGGATGACCATCCTCATAAATTTGGCTTTCGCTTGCGCCAGATGCAATCGCTTCAAAGGCTCTGATTTTGCAGCCATTGATCCTGCCGATGGCCAACCCACGTTTCTCTTCAATCCTCGAACGCAAGACTGGAACGATCATTTTAAGTTGGACGGGGCGCTGGTGGTCGGTCTAACGCCGAGTGGCCGCGCAACGGTTGGATTGCTGCGAATGAACGACGATGCGGTTGTTGTTCATCGCCGTGAGTTGATTCGTAAAAAACGCTATCATCCATCGCACGTTCAGTGATCTTCACCTCCAATTATGTTTTCAGCCCAAAACGTGATCGAAGCCGAATCCCGCATCCGGCGCCACGTCCGTGAAACTCCCGTTGACCATTCTCTTCACCTGAGCCTTCTCGGAAACGGCGACGTTTATCTCAAGCTCGAACATCTGCAACACACCGGCTCGTTCAAGCTCCGGGGCGCGACGAACAAGATTCTTTCGCTCACGCCGGAGCAATTGCAGCAGGGCGTGATCGCGGCTTCGACCGGCAACCACGGCCTGGGCGTTTGCTACGCCGCACGACAGGTGGAAACGACGGCGACGATCTATTTGCCGCGCAACGTCTCCGAGTCGAAGCTGGCGATGATGAAGCACTTCGGTGGAAACCTGATCGCGTCGAGCGACGATTGTCTCGACGCCGAGATTACAGCTCGCCAGGCCGCCGAAGCGTCCGGTCAGATCTTCATCTCGCCTTACAACGACCCGGAGGTCATCGCCGGCCAGGGCACGATCGGCGTCGAACTGGCGCGACAGCTTGATCGGATTGACGCGGTCTTCGTCGCGGTCGGAGGCGGAGGTCTGATCGCGGGGATCGCGGCGTATTTGAAATCGGTGAGTGCGAACACGCGCATCATCGGCTGCTGGCCCGAAAATTCGCGCGTGCTCTACGAATGCCTGCGCGCGGGCCGGATCATCGAATTTCCCGAAGAGCCGACGATCTCTGAAAGTACGGCGGGTGGAGTGGAAGCAGGCTCGGTCACATTTCCGCTCTGCCAGCAATTGATTGACGATCACGTGCTGGTTTCCGAAGCGGAAATCCACGAGGCGATGCGGGTGATTTTCGAGCAGGAGCGTTGGGTCGTCGAAGGCTCGGCGGGCGTCGCAGTCGCGGCTTATTTGAAAGCCCGCCAAGATTACGCCGGTCAGAACGTCGTCGTCATTCTATGCGGACGAAACATCGCCTCGGAAAAGTTGAAAGGGATATTGTGAACGATTGAGCAACGTGACGCTCGGTCTTGTAGTTGAAAACGAGCATTAGGTTTCCCGATCAGGCTAAACGGGGAAAAATTAAAGCTGCCGCAGAATGCTTTTTTCTTTTGCCTTTTCCGTCTCAATTCTCTAAATTATCCGCTAAGACCTCCGTGCAGCGCCGGGCCACGCGGCGCTGAAAACCTCACATCGAAGTTGTTTGAAGCATGATAGGCAAGATCATTGGCAATTATCAGATCACCGGCGAGCTCGCACAGGGCGGAATGGGCGCGGTTTATCGCGGCCATCATCTGCGGCTGCCGCGCGAGGTCGTCGTCAAATCAATCCTGCTCGACGCTTTCTCCCCATCAGCTCAGGCGCAGCTCAAAGCTCGTTTTTGTCGCGAGGCGTGTATTCAATCGCAGCTCGATCACCCGAACATCGTTCGGGTTTATGAGTTTTTCGAGGCTGAAGAGAATTACTATCTCGTGATGGAGTACGTTTCAGGGATGAGTCTGCGCGATTTGCTGGATAAGCAGGGAGCTCCAACTCCGGCTCAGACCGTCTATCTTTTCAAACAGGTGCTGGCCGCGCTGGATTACGCGCACAACTTCACCTATGTTGACGAATCGAACAACCGCCACACGGGGATCATCCACCGCGACATCAATCCCGCGAATTTGCTGCTCGACAACAAAGGCCGGATAAAGATCACGGATTTCGGCGCCGTCAAGCTGACCGGCGAGAGCAGACTGACGCAGAGCGGTTTTCATCCCGGCACAATCGAATACATGTCGCCCGAGCAATTGCGCGGATGGCAGATAGACGCGCGTTCGGACATCTACAGTCTGGGCGTGACTTTTTACGAGATGCTGACGGGACAAGTGCCGTTCCCGCGTCTCGCCGGCAGTTCGGATTGGGAAGTTCGCAAAGGGCATATCGAGATGGACCCTCCTTCGATTCTGAAGGCGCGACCTGGCGTGCCGCCGCAGCTCGCCATGATTATCCTGCGGGCATTGCAAAAAGACCCCGATGCCCGCTACCGATCGGCCACCGAGTTTTTAGCCACGCTGCGAGATTACGAACAACGTTTCGCCGGAGGCAAACAGAAATCACAGAGCAAGTCCGGAAAGCTCGTGCAGCCATTTCCTGCAATGCAAACGATGGACGGCCCGAAGACGCTCACGTTTCCCGAAGAATTACCAGCCGATCAATTTACGTTTGAGAAGGCGATAACCATTCCGGTTCCACCAGCCGAGCCGGCGTCGTTCCCAACGACAATCCCTGTCCAAGCGCCGGTCAGTAGTCCGCTCAATGCGGTAAAGACAATCGGAGGAGCTGCCAATGTGACCAAACCGTTCCTGTTCGGGCGCAGATGGGCTTTGACGGCGGTCGTCACGGGGCTGCTTCTGGCCGGAGCGACGCTCGGCGTTCATTTGTTCTCGAAGCAAAGTGACAAGAGCGACGTGCAAGCCGTCATGACAAAAGTCGAGGCTATCCCGTCAACGACGGCAGAAAAGCCCGACGCGACGGGGGAGGGAGCGGTCAATAAAGAACCGCCGCCGCAGACGACGGCCGGTTCCGCCGCGCTGGACAGAGCGGCGGAATTGGAGAGACAGGAGCGCTACGACGAAGCGATAGTGGCTTATGAGGCATATTTATGGCGCAACCCGCAGGTCAGTGACGCAGACAAAGTGATCGCAAAAATCGCCGGGATCAGAAGATTCCAGCGACTGATAGAGACAGCGAAAGCGGCGGCAGGCGGGAAGAGCCTGATGACAGCGCGACAGAGTTACACCGAAGCGATTCAAATCAACCCGGATTCACAAATCGCAAAAACAGGTCTGGCAGAAGTCGAACGAAGGATTGCCGCGCTGCCGCGCCGGCGGCGACGTTAAATCGTCAGTTCCAATGAGGCGGGTTTGACGGCGTCGCGTGGAGTGAGTTTTTACCTGACGCTTCACGATCTCATGCTCGGCATCCATTGCCCTTGCGCAATGCTGCCCGGAGCAATGCCTGGAGTTGGGCCAGGCGGCGGCGCGGGAACATTCTCCGGCGCCGAAGAGAAATTCATCTCGGAGGCCGCTTGGCCGAGCTTTTCCGCCAGGTAGAGCGTGATCGGCTTATCAATCTGCAATTCGCTGATACCGGCAGCTTCACTCTCGGCCTGAATCGCGCGGCGCAACAATTCAGGCAGGTAACGAAGCAACAGCATGTAGCCAAGCTCGCCGTCGCCCATCTGATTGATGATTGCCAGAAATTCCCGAACCAGACCGGCAAGCTCTTCTCTGCTCAACCGCTCCCACCATCGCTCGTAATCGCGCCCCGCCTGAATGTCCGCGATGGCCAGCATCAGACGGCGGAACGAAGCCGGCAGCGATTCCCACAAACCATTGCGAGCGCCCGCGGGAACGCCGTCACCGGCGGGCAGCAATCCTTCGAGCGTGAACGCGCGCTCGGGCGCCAGGTGGCTTTCGCGCAACACGCGCAGATAATCGTCAGCGGCAATCTGATATTGAGCCTCTTCGGCCTCTTTGTCCGAAGGGCCTCCGCGCGGCGTATGCGCCGGTTGCGAGCTTAGGAGCTTGACGTATCCGTAACGCGGCGAGCGCACTCCAAGCTCGATCCGATAGGTTCTGCCGGGAAAGACGCTGAACCAGTATTCGCGCGCAAAAGCCGCGGCGAAAAAGACCGCGATGTTGTTGGTCTCGTCAATCAGCTTGAGCACTGTGTGGAAATCGCCGATCTCCTGCGCGGGGAAAATTTTGCGCAGCCGGTCGTAGGAGTTGTCTTTCAACTGCCAGTAGACGAAGAGCCGGAACGGGTCCTGCACCAGCGCGCGCATCAGATCGAAATCGTAATGCGACGGGATCGGCAATCCCGTATCAACAATCGGCTCGGCGGGAATCTCTTCTTCAATCGGTTCGGCAGGCGCCTCGTCGTGGACAACGACCGGCTCGAACGGATTGCGCTCGACAACGGGGACCAGCGATGACAGGTCAAAGAAAAAGGGCACGTGAATCTTCTCCGAAGAAAAATCGGGTTACAAACCTGAAATTGATTGCGGGTATGTCTGGTAAAGCCAGCTAGCGCTCGCGTCAGGTAACCGGGCGGAAGATTATGAACTGCGGATGGCGATGTCAAGGCTTTCAAAACTCATCCCGGCAATTGCAGACAATTCGGAGAACGCAGGTCATCGCCGCCGAACCAACCGCTCGCCGCAGACAGGTGCGCAGCCCACTCTAATTGCCGATATTGATTTTCGCCGCGTTCGACACGCGCCCATCAATCGTCACCACGACATCAACCAGTCCGCGCCCGCGCAGTTCCAACGGCAGCCTCACGTTGAGCTGATCCAGCCCCGCCAAACGCGAATGCGCGCCGAGATAATCAACCTGTGCGTTCATCCCGCCAATCGTCACCCGCACGGCGCTCAACTGGCTGCGGCGGCGCAGACCCGTTCCGTACAAAATCAGGAAGTTCGGATTGGCCGCCGTCCCTACGCTGATCTGCCGCGCCGAACCGTCCGGGTTTGCCGTCGGTTGAAAACTCGCGCCGTTGAAGGTCGTCTGCGCAGCGGCGACTCCCTGACCGTTGGCTGAAACGGTGAAGACGCTCGGGCTGACGTTTTCAATCGTCGCCGTTCCCGTGGCAACGACGTTGCCGTTGTAGCGCACCTTCACCATCGCCGTTCCCGGATTAACGCCCGCCGGCACGATGTAGTTGATCTGCGCCGGCGAGGCAAAAAGCATCTGCGCCGGGATGTCGTTGACGGTGATCGAAACGCCGTTGAGCGCCGCCGGCAATGGCAACGAGGTTGCGGCTGCGGTCGTCTGGCTCAATTGATTGCCGAAAGTCGCCGCGATTGCGTCCGGCGAGACGGTTTGAAAAAAGTTTGCCGCATTCACCGTCCTGACGCTCTGCGCGGAGCCGGAGCCGCCGTCGAGCGTCGCATCAACGTGGCTGCCGAAATCGGTCGTCCAATACCATTTGTAGCGCGTGCTGTCGCCGTAAGCGCGGGCGATTCCAATCACCTTGAAATTCGGATTGAGCATCGTTGCATTGTGACCGGCTGAGTTCTTCCACTGATTGAAAGTGCGCACGGCGTCGTTGTAACCGGCGGCGAGGTTTTCCCCCTTGGTCGCCGGATAGCCGTAACCGAACGCAGCCATACGAACGAACGGATCGCGCCCCTGAGAGTCAACGTGGCCGAAATAATTCTTCGCGGCCATATCGGCGCTCATCCAGTCAGCGGAGCGTGTGAGCGAGATCGAAACTTTGAGCTGAACCAGCCCATTCTGCGCCCGATATTCATTGACCAGGCGGAGCATCACCTGCTCTTCGCCATCGAGCGCAGGCGTTTGCGCCGAAGCCAGAACACTCAACGCAATCAAAACCAAAAACAGAAGAGGGAAATAAACAGAACGAGAGCGATTCGAGCTTCGCGGATCACCCGGCAAAATCATAACCATTTGCTCCTTTGCGCCTGAACGCGAGCGAATGGAAGAAGCGTGACGAGCACAGTCTTCTCCCTGCCCGTGATCGCAGGCGAAATTGCGGGATGCGAATGAAAAATATTTGCGCGCTCCGGGTGAGATCAGTTACGCGCGAGAACGACACACTCATGCGGTCATCAACGAAGGACAACTCTTATTCAGTAGAGGGATTGAAACCGAGGGGGTCAGGGACGCTTCGTCATGATGAGAACCGAAGACCTGTTTATCGGCGGAACACGCCATTCTTTTAGCATAGCGAGGCGACGATGTAAATCTACAATTTCGTAGACCACACAAAAGGATTAGAAGCCGCGGGAAATGTACTCGCGCTGATTCGATCTACCTCCTCAACGTGTTTTGACCAATCCCGGATTCCCGGCCTACGGAGCGAAGTATCCTGAAAGATCAACGATGAAATGTGTCGCGGCGCTGGTGAAGATCTTGAAGGCTCCGTCCGGGCTTAACCCGACCACAAACGAGTTCGGCACAATGTGGCTGGCCGTGAAGTTCAGGTTCGACGCGTTGGGAAGCGTCGCGTTGCTGGGGAAGAGCGTCACGAAGCCGCCGCCGGAAATGAAGTTGACCACCGTCGCGTTGCCCAGCACTGACTTCGCGCCGGCTGGGACCGTCTGCCCTTCGCAGGTCATTTGCGCCTGCAGCGTGGAGATGCTGCCCGCTCCAAGCGGCGTGCTCGCGGGGATGCAGCTCACGAACGGATCGGGCCGTGTGTCCAACCACCTCGCAGGCGCCGACAGCGGATAGAACAACAGCCCCTGCCCGTTCTCGTCCACTGCCTGGTCGCTGAAATATCCCGCGATGTCCACGATGAAGTTGGTCGAGGCGCTGGTGAAGATGTTGAAAGCACCGCTCGCGCTCAAGCCCACCACGAAGGAGTTCGGGACAATGTGGTTGGCGGTGAAGTTGAGGTTCGAGGCGTTCGGAAGCGTCGCGTCGCTCGGGAAGAGCGTGACGAAGCCGCCGCCGGACTGGAAGTTGACGACTGTCGCATTGCCGACGAGGGCTTTGGCCGAGGCGGGGATCGTCGCGCTGCTGCAATTGCCGACCGCAGGCAGGGTCAGCGTGCCGCCGCCAACCAGCGGTGTGCTGGAGGCGAAGCAACTGGTGAAAGGGTCGGGCCTCGTGTCGAGCAGCCTGACGGGGAACGGCAGCGGATGGAAATAAAGGCCGCCCGCGCCTGGCGGCGCGTAGTAGCCCGTGATGTCAATGATGAAGTTGGTCGAGGCGCTGGTGAAGATCTTGAACGCGCCGTCGCTGCCCAGTCCCACCGTGAACGAATTGGGCACGATGTGGTTGGCGGTGAAGTTGAGGTTCGAGGCGTTCGGCTGCGCGGCGTCGCTGGGGAAGAGCGTGATGAAGCCGCCGGAGGATTGGAAGTTGACCACTGTCGCGTTACCCACCACCGCCTTCGCGGATGCCGGGATGGCCAAGCCGTTGCAATTGCCGACCACTGGGAGAGTGAACACGCTGCCGCCGGTGAGCGGATCGCTGGAGGGGACGCAACTGGGGAAGACCGGGTCGGGTCTCGTATCGAGCAGCCTCACGGGGAACGGCAGCGGGTAATACTGCAAGCCGCCGAAGTTGGCCGCTTGAGTGACGGTGAACGTCTGATCGGCGATGGTAATCGTGCCCGTGCGTTGAGTCGAGAGCGGGTTCGCGCCTACGGTATAACTCACCGAGCCATTGCCGCTGCCGCTGGCGGCGGAAATGAGTGTGATCCAGGGAACTGTGCTGGCCGCCGTCCACGCGCACTCTGCCGCCGTGAACACACCAACGCCGCCGATGCCGCCGCTTGGCGGAAAGGTCTGGCTGGTCGGGCTGAGGGAGTAGGCGCAAACCACCACTCGTGTTGTCGCTTCGGGTGTGGCGCTTTGCACCTCTATGTTACCCGCCGTATCTGTGGCGATGGAGAGAAAGCCGTATGTTTTTCCTGACTCCCCTCTAAATATCGCGCTCGTCGCACGGGTTCTTTCGAGCAAAGGCATGAAGGCCCCGCCATTTACCGATACCAGAATTGCGTAGTAATCAATCTCTCCGACAGCGTCGCTGCCGCTCCACGAAATCTGGAAGTCCGGGGTCGAAGTAACAGGTGGCAATGGCGCTACGACGGAGGCTGGCCGGGTGCTGTCAATGATGTTGACGACCTCGTTAGTTATGAAC
>Ga0247727_10004721_pt1 | contig 28603 bp, 24 predicted proteins | sample WisWelCaveWW1625_FD_202498 | JGI IMG/M metagenome (GOLD analysis project Ga0247727, IMG submission 202498) | Biofilm microbial communities from Wishing Well Cave, Virginia, United States - WW16-25 | ecosystem: Environmental > Aquatic > Deep subsurface > Groundwater > Cave microbial mat | place...
CCCGGCCTGGACGGGACGACCGCTCCCCCCTCGGCACCGTCTCCGAGCCGCCGCCCCCAGACGACCGCGCCGGCCCCGAACCGCTCTCTCAGGTGATCGATCGCCTCCGACAGCGGCTCCGCCCGCGCCGCCGGTCCGAAGAGACCCATCTGGCGCTCCCCGCGGACGAGATCGAGGCAGCGCAGCTCGATCCACCGCACCGCGACGCGCCGCTCTCGCGCCCGCCGCAGACGCCTTTGCGCCTGGAGGAACAGGACCAGATCAGCGGCGGCAGGTGTTGAGAGCGCCGCCTCGTCGCGCGCCACGACGTCATCGGCGTGCCGGATCGTCACGCGCAGCCGCGCGGTCGCCGCCCGCGAGCGCCGGAGCCGCGTCCCCGCCCGCTCGCACAGATCGAGGAGGACGCGCAGGAGATCGGCCTCGGTGTTGGTCGGCTCGGCGAGGGTCTCCTCCTCGACGATCGCCGGGGAGAGCGAGGGCGGCCGCACCGGCGCCTCGTCGAGGCCGAGCGCCTGGCGGCGCAGCCGCTCGCCGCGCCAGCCGAAGGCGAGCCGCGCCTGGGCCGGGCTCAGGGCCACGATGTCCCCGACGCGCGCGATGCCGAGGTCGTCGAAGCGGACCTCGGCCGCCAGAACCGCCGCGCCCGGCAGGAGAAGGACCGGCAGCGGCTCCAGGAACGCCGCCTCCGAACCCGGGAAGACGTCGTACAGGCCGTCGGGGCGGATGACGCGCGCCGCCACCCGGCTCACCAGCTTGTTGACCGCGACGCCGACCGTGGCCTTGAGGCGCAGGCGATCGATGACCTCGCGGCGGATGCGGGCGGCGGCGTCCGGCGCGTGGCCGAACAGCCGCCCGGTGCCGGTCAGATCGAGGAAGGCGCGGCCGGGCGAGGACGGCTCGACGAGAGGCGAGTAGCCGCCCAGGAGCCCCAGCACGGCGGCCGCGGCGCGGCGGTAGAGGATCTCATCGACGGGGCGCAGGACAACACCCGGGCAGCGCCGCACCGCCAGGGCGACCGGCATCCCTGCCCGCACTCCTTCCCGGGCGGCCTCGTCCGAGGCGGCGACGACCAAAGCCCGCGCCGATCCCCGAGGCGCCACGATGACCGGCCGGCCACGCAGTCGCGGGTCGACCACCCGCTCCACCGCCACCGGGAAGGCGGGCACGTCGACGCACAGGATGCTGCGATCCACTGCTCACCTCAATCGCCTCTCATGTGGCAGTCCATGCATCAATAATCCGGCTAAGCCGCGGCAGGCGAGCGCGGCCGTCAGCCCACCTCGAGCACGCGCCTGCCGTCGACTTCAGACGGTAGTTGTGGACCATCCCCACGACGCACTACGTTGTCGGCGCCAGAAAATAGATTGGCCGCAGCGGTAGGCGCCGGCGTGCAGCATCATCAAGGCGGTTGTAGTGCTCTACCCAGAGATCAAAAAGTCGCTCAAGATCAACGAGGGTGACTTTCCTTTTCTCCTGCGTTCGGGCTTCCTCTTCGGCATCCTTCGTGAACCCGCCGGTCGCAACGAACAGCCCAACATCATCGTCGCCAAGAAGGGCCATGAATGACCGGAGACCGTCGACGGCTACGCTCTGGGCTTGCCTCTTGACCTGAACCTTGATTCGCGGCGGCCGAGTGCCAAGAGGGTCAGCCCAGGCGACGACATCGATACCGCCATCCTTCCCGGGGGGAGCCACCCAGGAGACGTGATACCCCATCGCCCGGAGCAGCGAAGCGACGAGGTCCTGAAAGTCGTAAGGGTTCATACCCCGCAGGTACTGCTCGATCTCTTTCCATGCCTGCTCCTCTGCCTGCTCAAACGTCACACTTGCCGCTTTGCCGCTGATCGCATCTGCTGCCTCGTCCTCCCCGCGCGGCTCTCCCTCTGGCTGGCTTGACTTCCACTCTCGATAAAGTTTGATGGCGCGCCGATAGAAAGTTTCGGGGTCAGGGTAAGCAGCGTATGCGGCCTTGCCCTCCTCAGTCACTGACCAGCGACCCTTGTGCTTTTGGAGCCAGCCTGCCTTTACGCAGTCGACTGTTGCGAACCGGACGATCTGATCAAAGCGGCTACCCCCAGACTCGTAGTTGCCTTTCTCGTAGTCTGTCAGCTGGGCTTGAGCCCGTAGTTGGTCGAGAGCCTCGCGCGCCTGTAACCCCTCTGGATGGGAGATTAGAATCTCGAAGAGCTTCCGTATGAGTTCGCCGGTCCGACGACGGGTGACCTCAGCCATCCTGGCACCTCATTTCATTCTACTCGCCTGATCACTGTGCCTACGCTCGCCGTCGACTGTGGCTGCGGTGGGTCGTTCATCGCCACTCACGACGGATCTCCAGCTGCCGTCGGGTTCTTGCAGGTGCCCGACAGTCGGTTGCTCATTTCAGGTGGTCGCTGCAGAACTTTTGGAGAAACAGCAACATTTGGCGCACCTGTTCAGAATCGTACTTAGCGAAGTTGCCGTGAGCAGCATCGTTTCTGAGATTAGCCCATGACATAATCTGTTTCTGAATGAGCGGGCTGTAAACCCCATCCCTTGCGAGCGCGACGTTCAGGGGGTCGATCGTGAGTGGCCTCCCGTTCGGTTGTGTTGTGGAAATATTCGTGCGGACGGCGAGCTTCCGGAGCGAATCCTCCAAGACGGCCCCGAGTAAGACGGCCGCGGCGTCCTTGTATCCTGTGTCAAGTAGGTGCTCGCTCATCTCGAGAAAGTCTGCGAAGATTTCGGCCTGAGCGAGGGCGCGAAAGTCATCCACCATCCCAGTCCGAATGTCAGATTGGATTCCCTTCAGGATTCCGGCCAGCTCCGCAACATGGCCGTGCCAGTTTGAATGCATTGTCGAGAAGTTGGCGATCTTGAGTACGCGGTCAAGACTGTTCTGATACTGGCTTGAGGCACCGTAGAGCCGTCGAATTAACTGACCGCCGCGGGCCACGAGTGAAGAGAGTTCCGCGATGCGTTCGGACCCCAGCGCCGCGCTTGCGCTGGACGCATCACGTGACAGTCGCTCGCTCAAAGAAACAAGCTCGTCGATTTCCTTCCCGATCCGTTCAGCTGATGGCTGTGTCATGGTGCGTGTCTCGTCTGTCTATCGCTCCGCATGGCACGCCGTAGACGGGCGCGGACGTCGGTCCGCTGCGAGCCCACCGCTTGATAGAAGCTGTTGTAGGTGGTGGCTTCTCGTTCCGTTTCCGACCCCTTCTTCTCGCGCCCGGCCCAGTCACTCGGCAGAAGGTTCATATTCCCTGACTGCTACGAAGTCGTCAATGGTCAAGTCGCGATCTCTTGCATCCCATCGTTTTGGATCGTTTCGCGCGTGATACCGGTCGCGAATTGGTCCCAGGAAAGTCAAGGCGGAGGCCCACACGCTGTTCAGGCCCTGCCGCATTTGCAAGGCGAGTCGTGGGAGTATTGCGCCGACCGGCTCGAAACACTCCCGGAGGATGAGGTGGCTTCGCGCTGCACGGCCCATGGCTGCCAGCCCCGAGAACCAGTCAAGGTGGCTTCCTGTCGTCTGGTGGCCTTCATGGTGTGCCTTCGGCAGGAGACCATTCTGGACAAACAGGAGCTTTTCGTGAACGAGGCTGTTCCGATAGTCACGGACGGCGGTGCAGAGATCGGCGAAAGGACCGAGCCGGGAAAGGGGGCAGCAGGGAACCGCCCACAGCTGCCCACTCTTGCCTTGCGGTTCGAGTTTGAATGACGGCATGGAATGGTCGGTTGGAAGGTTACCGACCTTTCTGTCGTAATCGAGAGCTTCGTTGACAGCTTTTGCCAGGGTATTTGCAGCGTAGAGCATCGCACCCGCGTGACCAAAAAGGCAAAACAGGCCGGCGGTGGTGGCATGCCGGGACTCATGACTCATGTCCGCCAGTCGGTCGACCCAGTCGTGGCAGGCAACTAGATGGAAGAGGCACCCGTAAGAAGCGTCGGCAAGCTTCAGGGGGCTGCGATGTTGGGTCGGTCTGATGAAATAGAACCAGGGGTCTTCGGGGGTTCGGAATGACAAGGGAACAATGAATTCTCGCCAGAATTCTTCATAGGCAGGGATATCAGGGAGAACGCGCCTTGCCAGCTCGCGTTCAGTGGTGTCTCCATGGTAGGCGAGGAGCACCTCAGCGAATCGAGAAGGACTGGCAGGCGTGTGACCTACTTGGGATGTCGAACCACCACAGTGGTGACAGGTCGATGCCGAGGGTGTTTCCATAGGTCTCATCCCTTGCGTTCGAGGTGCCGGTACCTCCTTTGCAACCTCAAGCCGAGCTAACGCTCCTAGATGAAATCGCCCTTGCGGATCTGAAGCGGATCGGCGATCCGCGTGTTGCGATGCACCCTCTCTCGACCGAAATCGAAACCGACGATATCCATCAGCCAACAACTCTTCACGGTACTCTTGATCTCGCGTTCTCACACATCAGGGTAAGGCCCAAGAAACCGCTCTCCGTTGAAATGAATGATGTGGCTGGGCGCCTCGGCAACCCAGACCTCCGTCTCCCAGGCAATGTCCCCGAGATACTTCGTCATGGCGCGCCGGGTCAGGAAGCCGGTCACGAATACCAAGCCGGCCTTAGCCCCCTTGAAGAGTTCCTTGAGCTCGTTGTGGCGCTTGATGCTTACGGGACCATGGCTGGTGACGGCCTCGATCAGTATCAACCAGTTCTTCTCCGGTAGATGAATCACAACATCGGGCATCTTGCCGTGTTCGTCTATGGTCAACCCAAGCCGCTCAAGGTAGCCTGCCTCCAAGTGTCTCTGCTTGTCGCCGGTGTCACCGACGTAGACAACCACGCCGCCCGGGCTGAAGCGGGGGCAGAAGTCTTCGATGATCTTCTTGACCAGGTCATTCTGGCCGCCCGCGGTCAGCTTTAGCTCTCGTCCGTCAGGGAGCTTCACGGGTATGAGCGTCATGGCACGCTCGGTGGGCTGGAGGCGGCGGATCGCTGGAGTAGTCTTCATGAAGGCTTCGAGAGAATCCCTCCACCGCGGAGAGCCATAGTCGTGCACGAGCTTCAGTAGTGCTGGCGAGACCTGGTAGCGGTTGTCAGGACTGTTCACAGGTCGCGTCCGATCGTCTGGGTTCGCAACCACGAGACCCATCTGAACGAACTGATGGACGGAGAATCGGCGAACGGTTTCTCGCGTGTTCGGAGCATATCTCTTGCCGAAGCTTTTTTTGAAGCGATCCATCATCTCCGTGATACCGAGCATCGGTGTGCTGGCTTCAGCCCATGCCGTTCGCGGCGCCATCCCGAGAAGGGCGAGAAGGGTAAGGGCCGACCGTTCGTTCTGCTGCTCTCTCGGGACCTTCAGCGCCTCCAAGAGGTTGAGCGCCTCTGTGACCTTTGTGGCGACGCGTTTCCGCCGCGGCCGGCGGCGCTTAGGCATGGAGGACCACCTGTTCGACAAGCCTGTCCAGATCCATCTGCGCCGGCAGGCGCTTGCCGACTCGCCGGCCGAGCGCGACAAGCTTCTCTTTCGCCGGATATCGGAGCGAGCGCAGGTCGGTGGCGTTGACCTGGGTGTGCCCGCTGAACTGCCGGAAGTAGGAATCCACCAGGGTCGAATTGAGAAAAGCGGCCAGCCCCTTCGCAAGGGCCGGCGGCAGTCCACGGCCATGTTGATGGTAGTAATTCAGATGGTTTTCGAACGCAACCTGGTCTGTGCGCACAAGCGCTGGATCGAACACGGCGGCCACGACTCGTCGCGGCTCCTCCTTGGCTGAAAATCTCTTGACCAGGACATAGTGCCCGATGGGGACGAGCAGATCGTCGGTTCGGGGTCCGAGAGCCAGTGCGTTGGGCTTCCGCGTGCGCCCGTTCGGCCACACCACGGTTCCCCCCTGAAGGTGGCAGGGATAGATGAGGGGAACCATATCCCCACCTGGCGTGGCGCGAAGAAGCTCTTTCGCCCGGAAATCGACGACGCGACCTGTGGAGACCTTCAGATCAAGGTCTGCAAGGTTCGCTCCGAGAGACTGCATACGCTGGCGGATCGTATCGCCGCCTGAATCAGGAACGATGTGGATAAAGGCATCACGATCATCGGAGCGGACGAGATCCTCGTGTCGGATCCTCCGGATATGCATCTTGGGGTCATCCGGGCCTGTACTCGAAGAAACGATCACACGGCCGCCTGTTCTCGCCGTTCTCTGCGCGCGGAAAATGACGTTCTCCTGTAGGACTTTATCATCGGCGAAGGCCTGGTCACGCGCGTCGAACACATGAACGCGGCGAAAGCGCATGTCGCGCAGAAAGAAGCGGCGGAACGGCTCGAAGTAAGGGCCGTTGCAGAAACTCCGAGGAGTGATCGCGATCATCTGTCCGCCGGGGGCGAGAAGCCGGGCTGTCACGCCGAGGAAGCCTGTGTAGAGGTTGCTCGTCTCGAGTCCGATGCTCCGAAGGAGCTTCCGCTCGCGTGATTCCGTGGCGATCTTCCGGTAGGGGGGATTCAGGATTGCGGCATCGAACTGTTCGTTCGTCCGACGCGCGAAGAGACCACCGGCAAGGCTCTCGACTCCGGCTTCCAGGAAGTCTTCCTCGTGGACATGTGCCTCGAACCGAATGCCCGTCTCTTCGCTGGCCTGTCTACAGAGGTCGAGGATGACCCGCAGATGCCGGCCCAGCATGGGATCCATCTCGTAAGCAGTGAGGAGGATCGAGCGCGGTCGGTGCCGCGTCCGGCAGATGGCAGCCACGAGGGCGGCTGACAGCGATCCAACTCCCGCGCCGGGGTCGAGGATGCGGAGATCCGCCTTGTGCTTCTCGAACATCCGAGCCATGAATCCGGCCACAGAGGTGGGTGTCAGGAACTGCCCTAGAAGAACACGGCGAGCAGGGTCCAACTGCTGCGCTACGTCACGTCGGATTCGGTCCGCCGTTGCAGGCAAGGAGTCAGCGCGCGTGGAGTGTTGACCCTGGAGCTGTTTTACATTCGTTGCACCCATGGTAGCCCTCTCATGCTGATCGGCTCTCCATATCAGTTCTCGCGATGGCAGATCTCGAACCTGTTGCCGCAGGGATCGTCGAAGAACACGGCGTAGTAGGTCGGGCTGTACTCCGGACAGGCTTTCGGCCCGCTGACGTTCCGGCCTCCCGCCTGGACGACGACGCGCCCCAGCTGGTCGACGTCCGCACGGCTCGCGGCACAGAAGGCGATCCGGTTGGCGTTCGGCCGGTGATCGGGCGCCTCGGTCAGGGCGAAGTAGGCCAAAACCGGCGGCCGTGTCGCGGTGGAGAACACTTTCCACTCCGGGTCGTGGAACGTCCGGGTGAATCCGAGCGCCGGCAGAAGCGCCTCGTAGAACGGCAGGGCCTCGGCCATCCGCGGGACCCGGAGGTCGATGTGCCCGAAGGGATTGATCGCGTCCGCCATCACTCCCCCTCCCAGTAATCCACCCCGTCCTTCAGGCGCGTGATGTGCCGGACGGAGTCGGGGGCCGCCGGGCGACCGCCATGTGTCCCCGCGATCACCGCGATCTTCCCCGAGTCCGGGTACTCGACCAGTTCGGGAAGGACCATCGTGCTGACGGCCAGGTAGCGGAGCGGCGCCTTCGAGTCGTTGATGATCTGGTGGGCCGAGTCGCGCCCGGGCGGGAGCGAGATGAAGTCGCCCTTGCGGATCTTGTGCGTCACGCCGTCCATGCGCGCCGATCCCTCCCCTTCCAGGATGAAGAACATCTCCTCGTTCCCGCGGTGCGCGTGATAGGGGAACGCCTTCTTGCCGGGCGGGATGACCGTGACGTTGAACCCGAGCATCTTCGAGTCGAGCGCTGTGCCGACCGGTGCTATCTGGCACTCGAAGTGGTCGCCGTGCGAGCGTGACATGAGCGAGACGTTCTCGAGGTTCATGATTCTCGGCTTCATCACTGCCTCCTTCCGTTCAGTGCTGCTTCCCTGGATGCTTCGCGCTCCACCGCTGCAGCTTCGGGATCTTGCGCGTGAACACCCCGGTGAGAAAGCCGGGGATGCCGGCCTCGCGCAGCTTCCCTTTCACCCGGTCCTGCATCTGGCCCGCCGTGATGTCCGGCAGCGTGAACTGCCCGCCGGCGAAGCAGTGGCTGCAGTAGGCGCGGCTCTTCGAACCGTCGGCGTTGGTGCCGCCGCCGCGCTCGTCGCGGCTCAGGGGCATGCCGCAGGACTGGCAGTTCTTGTGGGCGGTCTCCATGGGGTCCTCCCTACTGGAACTTCCGGATCAGCCCGATCACGATGCCCTGGATCTGGAGGTCGTCCTCGCCCACGACGATCGGGCGCATGCGGGGGTTGGCCGGGCGCAGCTCGATGCGCGCCCCGCGCCGGTGGTACTGCTTGATGGTGGCGTCGTCGCCGATCAGGGCGATGACCGTCTGGCCGTTGCGGGCGTCGCGCTGCCGCTTGACGACGACGATGTCGCCGTCGCGGATGCCGTCGTCCACCATGCTGTCGCCGACCACCTTGAGGGCGAAGTGGTCCTCCCCCCGCAGAAGCGCTTCGGGCACCTCGATCGTCTCGGGATGGCTGATCGCCTCGATCGGCCGGCCGGCGGCCACCCGGCCCAGGAGCGGCACCACCATCGCCATCGGCCCCGGGTCGACCAGCTCCAGCGCCCGCTTGCGGTTCTTCCAGGGGCTCTTGATGTACCCCTTCTCCTCCAGCTTCTTGAGGTATTTCTGGACCGAGTTGTAGGAGCGGAAGCGGAGAGTCTTGCGGATCTCCTCGTAGGAGGGGGCCATGCCGCGCTCGGTGATGTAGCGCCGGATGTAGTCGTAGATCGCCTGCTGCTTTTCGGTGAGGTCGGCCATCTGCTCCCCCGGGTCTTGCGCCGTGGCGGCCTGAACGCCTCCCCCAGCATAGTGAAAATAGAGCGAATGTCAAGTGGGGTCGCCACCCCCGCGGGACGTCATCCCGCAGGCGTCAGAAAGGCGGCGGGCTGTCGGGGGGCGGCGCGGGCGGCGCGCCGCTCTCGAGCCCCAGGAACGGGGCGGCCGGGCCATCGGGCGCCGGGATGATCTTCCCCTCCGCGTCCTTCCAGAGGGTGAAGGTGTAGAAGATCGGTCGGTCGGGATCGAAGCGCGCGTCGGCGACCTGCGTCATGTCGCCCTGCGGGAAGCGCATCATCAGGGTGCGCAGCGGCTCGGCGAACGGGCGGGCGTACTCCACCACGAAGGCGACGGTGCGCGGCGCGCTGACGATCTTCTCCAGGCTGACCTTCGCGGTGTCGGTCAGGAGATCGACATTCGGGCGGTTGCCGATGAGGTAGCGCAGGGCGTCGACACGCAGCGTGTGCAGGACGACGACGTCCTGGTCGGGCGGCAGGGAGCGCACGAACATCCCCATGATCGTCTGCGTGGCGCCGAAGTGCTGCATGGCCCGCTCCGAGCGGCCGGCCAGCCAGAAGTAGTTGCTGATCCCCTGTGCGGAGGCCAGGATCGCGACTCCCGCCATCAGGAGGCCCGCGGCCCAGGCCGTGAGGGGCGGCTTCCATTCCGCCAGGTCGTCCCACACGCGGGTCGCGAACAGCGCCGCGCACAGGCACAACCAGGGCAGGATCGAGAGCATCCGGGTCAGGCTCGGCCCCAGCCAGCCGACCGTCAGCCACGTCGCGGCCAGGCAGAGAAGCGCTGTGGCCGCCGCGGGGCCGCCATGGCCCCTCCCCACCCGGGCGGCGGCGGGTCGACGGAGGGCGAGCCAGGCCGCGTAGACGATCCCCAGGGAGGCGAAAGCGGCCAGAAGCAGCGTGTCGGGCTCCAGGCCGATCAGCCCGAAGACCGTGGACACGCCGTCGCTGATGAAGGCGTCGCTCTGAATCACCGCATAGCGCGACGGAAAGTAGTTCGGCATCGTGACAGCGTGCAGCAGGTTCAGTCCCCAGTTCGAGGCGGGTGGCGTGCTGGCGTAGGCGCCGCGGGACAGGAACTCCCCGACCGGCATGCCCGACAACGCCATGATCGCGAGGAACAGAAGCGCCAGGGCGCCGATCCCCGCCCACATCACCCTACCGGCCCCGCCGGACGACCGATTCGCCCGCCGGCCGCCCAGGTGGCGGACCAGGAGGAGGGCCAGAAGGGCGATCGGGACGGCCCGGAACGAGGTGTACGTCCAGAGGCCGAGCCCCGCCGCGATCCCCCAGGCCAGGTGGTGGAGCCACGTCCCTCCCTGCAAGGCGCGCAGGAAGAGGGCCACGGTGAGGATGGCGAAGGGAGGCGCCAGGATGGCCCGGAAGCCGACCCGACTGTAGAGAAGGTGCCAGGGCGAGACCGCCATGAAGAGTGCCGCCAGGAGCGCCACACGCGGACCGAAGTGCTCCCTCGCGAACAGGTACAGCAGCAGGACGGTGAGCGTCCCCGCGGCGATCGCCACCGCGCGCAGCGGGAAGATGAAGTCGGTCAGCGGGTCCCGGATGTAGCGGGCGCTCAATCCGAACACGGCCGGCATGGCGCGCAGCAGATTGAGCCCGAGGCCGGGGTTGCGGTACGAGACGGCCGCCAGGTAATGGAACATCGTCTCGCGATTGAGCCCGCGGCGCGTGACCGTGGCGAACGGCTTGCCGGCGGCGATCTCGTTCGCCTCGATGGCGTTGATCGCCTCGTCGTTGTTGAGGCCCGGGGGGATGAGGTCGATGCGGTACAGCCGGAGCCACAGCCCGGCGCCCAGGATCAGCGCCAGGACGATCCACCCGACCCGTCCGGAAAGGCGGCGGTCCACCACCCGCATCGCGCCCTCGGAGGCGGGCGCCGCCCCGATCCGGCCCAGCCGCAGCGAGAACACGAGAAGCGCCAGCGCCAGCGCGTAGAGAAACAGCCCGGGAGCGAGGCTCCTGGCGATCGACCCGGCCCGCAGTGAGACCAGGTACTGCCCGGCGAACGCCAGGCCGGCCGCGAGCGGCACGCCTAAATGTCGCAGCCAATTTGCGTTCACGCTTCCCTGCTCTCCCGCACTGCTGCGGCACTATACCCGAACCCCGGGGCACCCCGGCCTGGACCGAAGCCTAGTTGACGTATCCCAGGGAACGCAGCCGCTCCCGCGTTTCGTCGTCCAGGGTGATCGGCTGGTCCGGAGCGGCCGGTCGCGTTCGCCAGAGCGAGAAAAGGCCGCCGGGCGCCGCGCTCCGCTCCGGCCGGCTGAAGGCGGCTACGGAGCCGGGGCTCCCCTCGAGCATGAACGGCATCGACGCGGGTCGCGCGGCCTGGCCGCCCAGGATGACCCGATCGGGCGCCGGCCGGCCGTCCACCTCCAGGTAGAACGTCACCGGCGCCTCGTACGGCGTGGTCGTGAACGACAGCCCGCTCCAGCCCGTCTGGCCGTCGTCGCTGAACTCGAGCGTGTTCCCCTGCTTCAGGACGTATTTGCCCCGATCATGGAACAGCGGCACCATGCTGCGGAAGATTCCGGTCGTCGTCACCCGACCCGAGAACCGGCGCGGGCGGCCATCGCTGGCCCAGCGCAGGTTCCAGCCACCCGACAGCAGGTCGGCCTCGGTGAACAGCGCCTGCATCAGCAGCCGGCGCTCGTCCGGATGGTCGTCCGCCAGATCGCGCCGCTCTTCGGGATCGGCCGCGAGGTCGTACAGCTCCGATCGGTTCTCATCCATGAAGTGGATCAGCTTCCATCCGGCGCTGCGGACCGCCTTGCGGAAGGCGTTCAGGCGCACGGTCTCGCTCAGCAGCGGCCGGTCCGCGGCTGGCGCGGCGGCGCCGGAGCGCGGCACCACGCCTCCCGCAACCGGGACCAGCAGGCCGCGCAGGCTCTCTCCGTGCATTCCCGACGGAATCGGCGTCAGGCCCGCCAGATCGAGGAGCGTCGGCGCCAGATCGATGCCGCTGACCGGGGTGGCGACGGGGGCCGACGGCGCCGTGACCCCGGCGTTCGGGCCCGCCGGTTCGGGGGGGGCGATGAGCAGCGGCACCCGCACGACCTCCTCGTAGAGTTGGCGTCCGTGTCCCATCGAGCCATGGTCCTTGAACTCCTCCCCGTGGTCGCCGGTGACCACGATCCAGCTTCTCTCGGCCCGGCCAGCCTCCCGGAGGCCGTCCAGGAGGCGTCCGACCTGCTCGTCAACGAAACGGATCTCACCGTCGTAGCGGTCGATCAGGAAGCGGCGGTAGTCTTCCGGAATCGGCACGAGCGGATCGAGATAGCGGGAGATGGCGTCGTAGCCCGCCTCGCGATCGTTACGCGCCGGCGCCGGGAAGACGGTCCGGAACCGCTCCGGCGGGGCATACGGCCAGTGCGGGTCGAAGTAATGCACGAACAGAAAGACCGGCCGCCCCTGCTGCGCGCGCAGCCATGCCAGAGCGGTGTCGGTGACCCGATCGGCCGCCGGCTCCATTCCCGCCTCCAGCCGGTACCCGGGGCGCGACAGCCCGAAGTCATCGAAGCGATCGAAGCCGCGATCGAACCCGAAGGAGGCGCTGGCGTAGACGTGTGACACGAACCCGCCCGTCGAGTAGCCGCCGGCCTGGAGCAGGGCGGCCAGGGTCGGCGTCCCCTCCGACAGCCGCAGGCCGTCGTTCTCGACGCGGTGCGCGGAGGGATGAAGCGACGTCATGATCGACATGATCGACGGCAGGGTCCAGGGGGCGGCGGCCCAGGCCGCCTCGAACCGGGTCCCACGCGCCGCCAGAGCGTCGATCCTGGGCGAGGTGGGGCGGGAGTAGCCATAGCAGCCGAGGTGGTCGGCGCGCAGCGTGTCGACCACCATCAGGACGAGATCGGGCCGCGCCGGATCGGGAGGCGTCGCGCGGCACCCGATCGCGGCGGCCAGCAGGAGGACAGCGGCCAGGAACGACCGGACGGCGAGACCGTCGCCGGCGGACCCCGGGGTTCTGCGCGGGGGCATGGGGATCAGCGACGGGCGCCGGGCCTGACCTCGTGCGCGATGCGGCCGCCGACGATCGTAAGGACCGGCCAGCCCCGAAGCCGCCACCCGCCGAACGGCGTGTTCCGCGACCGGGACTCGAAGCGAGCGGCATCGACCATCCTTGCGAGATCGGGGTCGAGGACCGTGATGTCGGCGTCGGCCCCTTCGCGCAGCGTGCCCTTCGGCAGCCTCAGGATGCGGGCGGGATTCGCCGCCATCAGCTCCACCATGCGATGCAGGTCGATGATCCCCGGCCGGACCAGCCGGTCCATCACCAGGGGAACGCTGGTCTCCAGCCCGACGATGCCGAAGGGGGCGGCGTCGAACTCCTGCATCTTCTCGTCGGAGTGGTGTGGCGCGTGGTCTGTGGCGATGGCGTCGATGGTGCCGTCCTGCAGCCCATCGAGGAGGGCCTGCCGGTCTTCCTCCGAGCGCAGGGGAGGGTTCATCTTGGTGTTCGGGTCGTACTGCGAATCGACGACGGCCTGCTCCGTCAGCACCAGGTGGTGCGGCGTCACCTCGCACGTCACCTGGACGCCTTGGCGGCGCGCCCGCCGGATCTCCTCCAGGCTCAGCCGCGTGCTGACGTGCGCCAGGTGAAGCCGGCCTCCGGTCAATGCCGCCAGCGCCAGATCGCGCGATATCGCGATCGATTCGGCGGCCTGCGGGATCCCCCGGAGCCCGAGGAGCGTCGAGGCGTAGCCCTCGTTCATGACGCCGCCGGCGCTCAGTGTCTTCTCCTCGCAGTGGTCGATCACGGGAATGTCGAAGATGCGCGTGTATTCGAGGGCCATCCGCATGAGGTAGGCGTTCGCCACCGGCTGGCCGTCATCGGAGACCGCCACGGCGCCCGCGCGCACCATGTCGCCGATCTCCGCCAGCTCCTCCCCCTTGCCCGCCTTGCTGACACAGCCGATCGGAAAGACGTTCACCGCCCCCCGCCGGCGCGCCTCGGTGACGATGTACTCGGTCACGGCCAGTGTGTCGTTGTGCGGCTCGGTGTTCGGCATGCAGGCCACCGAGGTGAAGCCCCCCGCGGCCGCGGCCCTGGTGCCGGTCTCGATGATCTCCTTGTGCTCCTGGCCGGGATCTCTCAAATGGACGTGCATGTCGACGAAGCCGGGACAGACGATCCGCCCCGCGACGTCGATGCGGCGCGTTCCTTGAGGCAGGGCCCGGGGGCGACCTTTCGGCGCCCCCACCCGGTGGCGCGCCGCCTCGCGAACCTCGGCGATCTTGCCGTCCACGACGAGCAGATCGTATCGGCCGTCGCGCCCCGAGGCCGGGTCGACGAGACGGCCGCCTTCAAGCAGCAAGCTCGCCAAGGGTCCCTCCCGAGATCAGGTACAGGACGGCCATGCGCACCGACACGCCGTTCGCCACCTGCTCCAGGATCACCGACTCCGGACCGTCCGCCACGGCGCTGTCGATTTCGACGCCGCGATTGATCGGCCCCGGGTGCATGATGATCGCGCCCTTCTTTGCCAGCCGCACCCTTTCCCGCGTCAGGCCGAAGAGGTTGAAGTACTCGCGGGCCGTGGGGAAGGCGCCGCCTTGCTGCCGTTCCCGCTGGATCCGCAGCATCATGATGACGTCCGCGCCTTCGAGCGCCGGCTCGATGCGGGTGTGCACCGTGGCGCCGAGCCGCTCCAGCCCCACCGGCACGAGGGTGGGCGGAGCGCAGACCTGCAGGTCCGCGCCCATGGTGCGCAGCAGGAAGAGATTGCTTCTCAGGACCCGGCTGTGCATCAGGTCGCCGACGATGGCGACCCGCAGCCCCTCGAGGCGGCCCTTCCTTTCGCGAATCGTGTAGGCGTCGAGCAGGGCCTGCGTGGGGTGCTCGTGCGACCCGTCGCCGGCGTTGATGATGTTGGAGCGGCAATGGCGCGCCAGGAGGTGGGCCGCCCCGGCGGCCCGATGCCGGATGACGATCATGTCGGGCGCCATCGCCTCCAGGTTGCGCGCCGTGTCGAGCAGCGTCTCCCCCTTGCTCACGCTCGAGTCTAGAAGCGAGAAGTTCAGCGTGTCCGCTGAAAGGCGTTTCTCGGCGATCTCGAACGAGGAGCGGGTGCGCGTGGAAGGCTCCATGAACAGGTTCACGATCGTTTTGCCGCGGAGCGTGGGAACCTTCTTGATCGGCCGCCGCGACACCTCGGCGAACGCCCTGGCGGTGTCGAGGATGAGCTCGATCTCACCCGCCAGGAGCCCCTGAATGCCCAGCAGGTGCCGCTGGGCGAGGGCCACGAGCGGCGCCGCGGCGGGTGCGTCCCGAGGCGCCGGCGATGCCGCGACCGTGGAGCCTGCGACGGCCCGGGCCGGCTGCGCCGGAGGAACACCGGCCTTCCCCGGGCGGGAGGGGCGGCGGCCGCCCGCGGCGCTCCTGTCGATCGCAGTTTCGTTCATGGTCACCTGGCCGAGCGGGCGGTGCCGCGCTCGGGGGCTTTCTTCGGCGCCCGGCCCGCCACCGCCGCTCTCATGAGCAGGACTTCGTCCCGGCCGTCGATCTCCCGCAGGTGGACGGCCACCGTTTCCTGAGGGCTGGTCGGCACGTTCTTGCCGACGAAATCGGCGCGAATAGGCAGCTCGCGATGCCCCCGATCGACCAGCACCGCCAGCTGGATGCACTTCGGCCGGCCGAAGTCGATGAGGCCGTCGAGCGCGGCCCGGATCGTCCGGCCGGTGTGGAGGACATCGTCCACCAGGACGATGCAGCGGCCGTCGATGGGAAACGGAATGCTCGTCTCTTTGAGGACGGCGTGCGGCCCCACCGTCGTCAGGTCGTCGCGGTACAGCGTGATGTCGAGGGTCCCGACCGGAAGCTCGCGCTTCTCGAGGCTGGTGAGCCGGCGCTGCAGGCGGTGCGCCAGTGGGACTCCACGGGTCCGGATCCCGACGAGCGCCAGATCGGCCAGCGCGGGGTGGCGTTCCCTGATCTCGTGCGCCATGCGCGCCAGCGCCCGCTCGATGGCGGCCTCGTCCATCAGCGCCGCGCGGCGCGAATCAGCCACGACGCGGCCTCCGGGTGCGGGCCGCAAATCGCCCCGCGGACAAAAAAAACCCCGCGTCGCCGCGGGTCCCTGACACCCATTCCGAGGGCTTCAATCGGGCCACCTTCCCGGCCTCTCCGGACCGGATTAAAAGCGCCGTTCTTCCGGAATCGGTCAGGAGCATAGCGAAGCCCGCCGGCCCTGTCAACCAATGGGATGCGGGTCACCTCGTGCGGGAGCCGATCGGATGGCCGTAGGTGTCGATGACGATGGCCGGGTGATCGAGCGTGAACCCCGGTGTCAATACCTGCTCCACAATGCTGCCGTGGAGATCACGGGCGATCGGCAGGTTCAGGGCATACAGCGCTGTCGGCAGGACATCGGCGATCGAGGCGCGGCCGAAGGTCGCCCCATGACGCACTCCCGGTCCAAACGCGAACAGGAAGCCCCAGGGAGCGCCGTCGTGGGTGCCGGATTCGGCGGCAGCGCTGATGGCGCCGGATGCGATTCGACGCCAGAGCGGCACCGGCTCCATCCCATACGAGGACGTCACCAGCAGGAGACCATCCTCCCCGCGCGTCCTGAGGCCGCGCGCGACGAACGCATCGAGGCGAATGTAGTACCTCTCGAGGACCTGCCCGAAGCGCTCGACCTCCCGGTCGGTGACGTTGCCGAAGCCGCCCGGGCGGGCGTATCGCAGGAAGCGGTGGGCCACGCGATCGATCCCGGGGAAGCAAAGGGCGTACACCCCCGGCCCGGTCCGGGCCTCCACCTCCTCGAACGCGCGCGCGACGCCGTCGTCGGCCGCGGCGGCGCGCGCCAGATCGGCGATCAGGTCCCGCGTGCCGGGGTCGGGATCGTCCGCCGTCTCGCTCTCGAGAAACTCGGCCGCCAGGCGCCATGCCACCGCGCGCTCGGCGGAGGTGGAAGCCGCGGACCCGCCCTGATCGAGATCAATCTCCCATCCTTCCGCCATCCCCGTCCCGCCCGTCGCGACCGCGATGTCCCACAGGGCCGGGGCGCGGCGATCCCCGACAGTGAGTGGCCTCCGGGTCATGAATGGCGCGAGCATCAAATCAAATCCGATGCCCGACGGCACGACCTTGACCGCCACCGGACGCGCCATCAGGTCGCGTGACCAGGCCGCGGGAACTCCGCTCCGATAGGGCATCCGTCCCGTGGAGAGCGTGGCGCGCGTGACCATGGTCGCGCACGGCAGGAGCGACTGCAGCCGCCCGAACGCCCCCTCTCGCCGCAGCCGCGAGAAGGCGGGCAGCTTGCCCTGCGCCTCGAGGGTCAGGACATCCTCGAGATCCGCGCCGTCGAAATCGAGCCACACGAGACGGCGCTCCAGAGGCCTCAGGCCGACCACGGCGGGGCCGGCGCGGTCGATCGCCGGCGCCGGCACGGCTGGCGACCAGACCGGCGCCAGGAGCGCCGCCAGGGTCAGACCGGCTGCCGACGCCGGGAGCGCAACGCGTCGCTTCAGCATCGGCACGATGCAGACGATGGCGGCATACACCCAGGTCAAGGCCACGGCGGCGCCGAGCACCTCGAGCCGCCAGGCCGCTTCCGGGTTGATCGACCGGCGGAAGCGCCACAGGGTGACCGCGAGCGACATCATGATGAGCGAGGCGTTGGCGACATGGAACGACATGACATAACGCAGGCTGAAGACGGGCACCTGGACGGGCCGGCTGGCAAAGAATCGGACCACTCCGTAAAGCAGCGGCCAGAGGATCCCCGCCGCCAAGGTGTAGACGAGGAGGACCGGGACCATGGCCATGGCCCAGTCGAGAGGAGCGGGTTCCGGGTGGAGGACGCGCAGGACGACGGCCAGCAGGAGGGCCCCGTACAGGCCGGCGCAGGACGCCTGCAGGATGAGCCGCGGCGCGTTCACGCGCGTGGATGGTAGCACGCTCGCCCGCCCGGCGCGTGTGGTATAGTGTCCGTCCGCATGCCGGTCGACATCGCCGCCCGGATCCTCGCCCACGAACCTCTCGCTCCGGATCATTTCCTGATGACTCTTGAGGCGCCGGGCATCGCACGCGCCGCGCGCCCCGGACAGTTCGTGATGCTGCAGGTCCACGACGGCCGCGATCCCCTGCTGCGGCGCCCGATGAGCGTCTGCCGGGTCCCGGGCGCGGCGCGCCGCCGGGTGCAGATCCTCTACAAGGTCGTCGGCGAGGGGACGCGGTTGTTGTCCCGGCAGAGGGTCGGCGGCCGCCTCGCCGCTCTCGGCCCTCTCGGCTACGGCTTCCGGCAACCGGCGCGGCGTCGCGGAGCAGCCCAGGCGCAGGTGCTGCTGGTCGCCGGCGGCGTCGGAATCGCCATCTTCCCTTTCCTGGCCGACGCCCTGCACCGCCGTGGGGTGCGTCCTGTCCTGCTCTATGGCGCCCGCACGGCCCGGGATCTCGTTGCCCTCGAGATGTTCCGGTCGCGGGGCCTGGCCGTGCGGCTCGCCACCGAGGACGGCAGCCGCGGGGCGAGAGGCTTCGTCACGGCGCTTCTCGATCCGCTGCTGCGCGGGGACGGCCCTCGTCCCGAGATCTACGCCTGCGGTCCGACTTCGATGCTGCGTGCCGTCGGCGCCCTCGCGGTGCAGACGGGGACCCCCTGCCAGCTGGCGCTCGAATCCCAGATGCCGTGCGGCATCGGTGTCTGTCTTGGGTGCGTCGTCGCCTGTCCGGGCGACGCGGCCGGGCCGGTCTACCGCCGCGTCTGCACCGAGGGCCCGGTGTTCGAGGCAAAGACGGTGCGCGTGTGAGCAGCCGCGCGAGACAGGACGTCGATCTCAGGGTACGTCTCGGCCCGCTCGAGATGAAGAATCCGGTCATGGCGGCCAGCGGCACGTTCGGGTACGGCACCGAGTTCGATTCCTACCTCGACCTCTCCGAAATCGGTGGGTTCGTCACCAAGGGGCTGTCCCTCCGGCCACGGCGCGGCAACGCCCCGCCCCGCACCTGCGAGACGGCCTGCGGCATGCTCAACGCCATCGGCCTCGCGAACGTCGGCGTGGAGGCCTTCCTGGAGGAGAAGCTGCCGGCGCTGCGGGACAAGGACACGAAGGTGGTCGCGAATGTGTTCGGCGAGTCCCAGGACGAATACGTGGCGGTGGCCCGGCGGCTGAACGGCGCCCGGGGGCTGCACGCCATCGAGCTGAACCTCTCGTGCCCTAACACCGAGCGCGGCGGGATGGCCTTCGGGACCTCGCCCCCCGTCATCCGCGAGGTCGTTCAGGCGGTGCGCAGGGCGGCGCCCGACCTGCCGCTCATCGTCAAGCTGACGCCCAATATCACCGATATCGCCGAGGCCGCCCGCGCCGCCCGCGACGGCGGTGCCGACATTCTATCGCTCGTCAACACATTCCTGGGGATGGCGATCGACCTGGAATCCCGCCGCCCTGTGCTCGACAACGTCGTGGGAGGGCTGTCAGGCCCGGCGATCAAGCCGCTGGCCCTCTACATGGTCCACCGGGTCTTCAAAGAGGTCGACCTGCCGATCATCGGCATGGGCGGGATCTCCACGACGAAGGACGCCCTCGAGTTCATGGTGGCGGGGAGCACGGCGGTGCAGATCGGAACGGCCAACTTCGTCGAGCCGGCGGCCCCCATCATCGTGGCGCGGGGAGTCCGGGACTGGTGCCGCGAGCGCGGCGTGGCCGCAGTGCGGGACGTGATCGGCACGCTGCGACTCCCGCAGGGCCCGGAGCGCGGCGCGGTCGCCGGATAGTCAGAGCACCTCGCGCCCTTCGGAGTCGACGGCAGGGGTGCCCGGAGGCGTGTCCGCGCCGGCGGCCTCCCCCGCGGCGATCAGCTCGCGCGCCGAGTCGCCGAATAGATCGAGGAGGGCGCCGTAGACCTCGTCGCCGTTCGCTACCCGCCGGCCATCGGGCCCATACAGCATCAAGTGAGGCAGCGACTCGATGCCGTACTGCTCCACGACCGGCATCGTCCAGTCGACGATGTCGATTTTCCGCACCGCCAGGCGATCGCTCTCCACGACGGCGAGACGCTCCAGGGCCGGACCCACGATGCGACACGGCGGGCACCAGGCGGCATAGAAATCGACCACCGTGTACTTGCCGGCCGCGAGGTGGGCGCCGATTTCCACCTCCTGCCCGTGCGTGATGACTTTAAGATCGGCCTGGTCGGACCGCGCTTGGTTCATTCCGCAGGCGACCCCGAGGACCGCGCACCCAAAGAGGGCCGCCCCGCCGAGCCAATACCGCATCGTCATCCTCCGTTCGCCGGCCTGATCCCATCCGGGCCTCGCGTGGTCGCTCGATTATCGGATTCGACCCCTGCGCGGTCAAGCATTGCCATCGGGCGCGGCTTTCTGTGAGAATCGGACCATGATTGCAGCCGATCGGCTCATCGTGGCGCTCGACGTGAACACGCGCGAAGCGGCCTTGGCGCTCTGCACCGCCCTGAGGCCGAAAGTCCGGCACTACAAGGTCGGGCTCGAGCTGTTCACCGCCTGCGGCCCGTCCCTGCTGCGCGACCTCCAGATGGGCGGCGCGCGCGTCTTCCTCGATCTCAAGCTGCACGACATCCCGAACACGGCGGCCCGCGCGGCCGTCGAGGCGACCCGTCTCGGCGTCGGCATGTTCACGATCCACCTGTCGGGTGGTCTCATGATGGCCCGGCGCGTGGCCGACGAGGTGACGGCGCACTGCGAGATTCACCGCTCCCCTCGCCCGCGAATCCTCGGAGTGACGGTCCTCACGAGCCTCACCCACCAGGATCTCGAGCAGGTCGGGGTGGCGCGGCCGCTCGAAGAACAGGTCGTGGCCCTGGCGGAGATGGCCCTCCAGGCGGGCCTGGACGGCGTCGTGGCCTCGCCGAGGGAGGTGGCCCGCGTGCGCCAGGCTCTCGGGCGGGAGGTCACGATCGTGACCCCCGGGGTGCGCCTGGCGGGGAGCGGATCGCAGGATCAGGCACGCGTCCTGACCCCGCGCGAGGCGATCGAAGCCGGTGCCGACTACATCGTCGTGGGCCGGCCGGTCATCTCCGCCCGCGACCCGCTCCAGGCCGCGGAGACGATCCTGCTGCAGATCGACGGCCGATGATCGCGCCGTTCCGGGCCCACCGGTCCCCGGCGGCAGTGTGCCTGCTCCTGGGCCTCCTGGCGGCGCCGCTCACGAACGAGGACGTCGTGCGGCTGGTGATCCACGGCACGCCGGAGAAGACGATCTTGCGCGAGATGGAGGGCCGGCCCGTCGAGTTCGATCTTGCGCCGGGCGTTGTGGAGGAGCTGGCGCGTGTCGGCGTGAGCCCGGCGATCATCGAAGCGATGCGACGGCGCCAGGGCGCGATGCCGCGCCGGTGCGAAGCCCCACCACCCCCGGCCGGTGATCCGGTCCCGATGGCGGGTGCGACTCCGGGGGCCCCGGTCGTCCCGGCGCCGTCGGGACGCCTGATGCTGGTCTTCGACGCGGGGCCGGCCGGGGAAGACCGACCGCCCGACCCGATCCTGGCGATCACGGCCTTGCCGAAGGGCGCGCCACGCCCCGACGACGCCGAAATCGGCACGGTGACCGATCTCGCCCTCGCCATCCTGTGCACGTCGGCCGATCATGTCCCGGACCACTGGGACTCGCGCACGCCGCTCCAGGGAGCGCCACGGCACGAAGTGCTGTTGTTCCGTCCTGGGGGCTCTCCCGCGCGGCAGAAGGGATTCGACGTGATCGCTCTGAGTCGCGAGCCGGCCGGCCCCATCGCTCTCCCGGCCGGAAGCCACGCCCTCCTCGTGGCGCTCGCCGGCAAGCAGACGGGATCGGGCGCGTGGCGCCTCCTGGCCTCCGATGCGATCCGGGTTGACATCCCGCCGGGCGCCTCGGCGCGACTTGTCCTGGACGCCCGCTCGGCGCTGACCGGCACCCGCATGCTGGGCTTCCATCTCGCCCAGGTCTGGTCTCTGCGGCAGGAGCCGGAGGCTTCGCCAGCGGGGGCGCCGCGGTGACCTCGATCCCACCGGGCGGGCCGCTCAGCCTCGTCCTCTGCGGCGGCGGCATTACCGGGGCGATGTACGAGTTCGGCGCCCTGCAGGCGCTCGACCACTTCCTGGGCGGCTCCTTCACGGTCAACGACTTCGACATCTATGTCGGCACGAGCGGAGGCGCGGTGGTCGCCGCGCTCCTCGCCAGCGGCGTCGCACCGGGCGATGTCGGCCGGGCGATCGTCCACAATTCCGACAGCCTCCTCAACTTCCGGCAGGAAGACATCGTCGAGATCGACTGGCGCGAGATGCGCAAGGCGCTCTGGCGGACGCTCCGCGCCACGCCGGCCCTGTTCCGTCACTTCCGGCGCCACCCCCGCCTGCGCTCGCTGTCGCAGCTCATCTACACCCTCGAGGAGTACCTGCCGCCCGGGATCTACAGCCTGGAGCGCTACCGCGCCTACCTGCACCGACTGCTGACCCGGCCCGGCGGCGCCGACACCTTCGACGCCCTGCGGCGCGAGCTCTACATCCCCGCGATCCACCTCGACACCGGGGATCGGGTCCTGTTCGGCTCTCCCGGGTGGAGGGATGTGCCGATCTCCCTTGCCATCGCCGCCTCCTCGGCGCTGCCGCTCTACTTCCAGCCCGTCGCCGTGCGCGGTCTCGATTTCGTCGACGGCGGCGTGGGGCCCGTGGCCCACCTCGATCTGCCGCTCGAGCGCGGCTCGCGATTCGTGGTGCTCGTCAACCCGGTCATACCGATCCGCAACGAGGAGGGGGTGGTCTGCATTCCCACGTTCACGGGGCACTGCGCCCGCCTGCGCGAAAAGGGAATCTCCTTCGTCGTGGATCAATCGCAGCGGATCTCGGCCCGCCAGCGCCTGCTCCTCGGGCTGGACCGGTTCCGCACCCTGTATCCCGACGCGCGCCTCTTCCTGATCGAGCCGTCGCTGCGCGACGCGGTGCTGTTCATGGAGAATCTCCTGAGCTACGGATCGCGTGTCAGCATGCTGGACTATGGCTACCGATCGACGGCCGCCTTGCTGCGGTCCCGGTTCGACACCTTCCGGGCGGCGTTTGCCGGCTGCGGCATCGCCGTCTCGCTGGACCGCCTGCGCGAGGACGATCCCTGGGAGCTCGCGGCGGGACAACGGCCGGAACCGGAATGGGCGGGCGGGCTTGCCCTCCCGGGCGCGCGGACCTAGATTACGAAGGTCCACTTCAGCGTCCCGGGGGTGTCCGTGGACAACAGCCGCGATCTCGAGCTTCTCGTCCAGTCGCGCCATCCGATCATCGCCATCGAGACGCCGGAGGAGGAGCGCGTCGACGCCATCGTGCGCGACCTCGCCGCCCGCCTGGATCTGCCCCTCTTCGAGTGGCGCTCGACGCGCGGCCTCGTGCGGGCCGGCACCAGCGATCCCATCTACGACACCGAGAAGCCCCTTCCGGCGCTGCGCGCCGCGGCCGGCATGCAGACCGACGCGCTGTACGTGTTCCACGACTTGCAGCAGTTCTTCGAAGATCCCGTCGTCCTGCGCTCGCTGCGCGACATCGCGCAGGCCTTCTCGCGGGCCCGCCGGGCGCTGATTCTGTGCGCCCCCGAGATCACGGTGCCCGCCGACCTCCAGGCCTGCACGGCGCGCATCGCGCTCGAGCTGCCGGACACCGGCGAGCTGCGCCGCATGGCCGTGCGCACCCTGCGCGAGATGGGGGCGCCGAAGCGCATCAAGATGGACCTGACGATGCCCGAGCTCGAACGGCTCATCGACAGCCTCCGCGGGCTGACCCTTCAGGAGGCGCAGCGCCTGCTGCTGCGCGCCGCCCTCGACGACCTCCGATTGGATCGCCAGGATCTGAAGGCGATCCTCGAGCGCAAGAAGGACCTCCTGGCGCGCGACGGTGTGCTCACCCTGCACCCGCACGAGTCGACGCTGCAGCAGGTGGGCGGCCTGCAGAACCTCAAGGCCTGGCTGAAGACGCGCGGCGCCGCCTTCACCCCCGAAGCGAAGCGCTACGGCCTGGAGCCGCCGCGGGGTCTTCTGCTCCTCGGGGTCCAGGGATGCGGCAAGAGCCTGTGCGCCAAGGCGGTCGCGGCGGAATGGGGTCTGGCGCTCCTGCAGCTCGACGCCGGCGCCCTGTACGACAAGTTCGTCGGCGAGTCGGAGAAAAACCTGCGCCGGGCCCTGAGCGCCGCCGAGGCAATGGCTCCGTGCGTCCTGTGGATCGACGAGATCGAGAAGGGGTTTGCGACGCGCGACTCGGCCTCCGACGGCGGGCTGTCGCGCCGCATCCTCGGGACCCTCCTGTCCTGGATGCAGGAGCGCAAGTCGCCCGTGTTCCTGGTGGCGACCGCCAACGAGGTCGAGAGCCTGCCACCGGAGCTGCTGCGCAAGGGACGCTTCGACGAGATCTTCTTCGTCGACCTGCCATCGGAGCCGGCGCGACGGTCGATCCTCGCCATCCACCTGTCCCGGCGCCGGCAGGACCCGGCGCGCTTCGACCTCGAGCGCCTGGCCGAAAGCAGCGCCGGATTCAGCGGCGCCGAGATCGAGGCGGCTGTGGTGTCGGCCCTGTATGCCGCCTTCGCGGCGAAGGTCCCGCTGGGGGATCCGCACCTTCTCGAAGCGCTGGCCGTCGCGGTGCCCCTGTCGCGCACCTGCCGGGAGTCGATCAACTCGCTGCGCGCCTGGGCGGTCGGCCGGGCGGTGCCGGCCGCGGCGAACGAAGAGACGCCCCGCGACCGATCGGATCGGACCGCCGCCTGAAGGCCGGTCTCACTCGAAGCGCAGTGGCAGCACCTTCGAGACGCCCGGCTCTTCCATGGTGACCCCGTACAGCAGGTTGGCGGCCTCCATGCTCTTGCGGTTGTGAGTGATGAGGATGAACTGCGTGTCGTCCGCGAGCTGCCGCAGGAGACCCGTGAAGCGCTCGACGTTCGCCTCGTCAAGCGGCGCGTCGACCTCGTCCAGGACGCAGAAGGGCGACGGCCGGTAGCGGAAGAGCGAGAACAGCAACGCGACGGCGGTGAGGGCCTTTTCCCCGCCCGACAGCAGGGCCAGCGACTGCAGACGCTTGCCGGGGGGCTGGGCGGCGATCTCGATCCCGGTCTCCAGCACGTCCTCCTCGCCGTCCTGCAGCCTCAACTCGGCTCGACCGCCCCCGAACAGGGCCGTGAAGCTCTCCTGGAACCCGGCCTGGATGGCGTCGAAGGCCAGCATGAAACGCTGGCGCGACTCGCGGTTGATGCGACGGATCGTCTCGCGCAGCGACTCGACCGCCTCCTCGAGATCCGCTTTCTGCCGGGAGAGGAAACCGGAACGCTTCTCGAGCTCGGCGCACTGCTCGATCGCCATGAGATTGACCGGCCCGATGGCCTCCAGCGCCTCGCGGGTCTGCGCGACCTCCGCTTCAACGTCCTCGAGCGCCCGACCCTCGTCGAACACCGGCGGTGTCGCGCGCAGGGCCTCCAGGGAGAGGCCGAGATCCTCCCGGCAGCTCGACTCGAGGTGAGCCAGGTCGGAGGACAGGCGCGCCGCGCGGACCTCCTGCTCCTGGCGCTCGCGCTGCAGCGCCGCCATGGCCTCGCGTGCCTCGCGCGCCGCGTGCTCGCGCGCCTGCAGCAGGCTGCGGTCATAGGCCAGTCCGGCGAGCGCGGCCTCGTCCTGCGAAGCGGCGTCGGCGCGGGCGGAGAGAGACCGTTCGAGGTCCTCGCGGAGCCCAGCGTCCTGTGCCGTGAGTACTTTGGCGCGGGTCATCCACCCCTCGGTCTCTGCGGCGCGCTGCTCCGCCCGCTGGCGCAGCTCCCGGAGACCGTCCTCGACCCCTTCCCTTTCCCGGGCCATGGCAGCCAACCGCTGGCTTCCGGCGGCCGCCTGGGCGCGCGCTTCGCCGGCGCGTCGCTGGATCAGGTCGAGCTCGGCGCGTTCCGCCGCCAGGCGCGTGGCGCCCTCGCGGATCGACTCCTCGGCGGCGCGGCGCTCCGCTTCGAGCGCCGCCCCCGCGAGTCCCATCCGCTCCGTGTCCGCGGCGCGCCCGAGGCACTCGCGCCGCAGGCGCTCCGCCTCGCTCAAAAGGAGCGGCAGCGCCATCTCCAGTCGCGCCAGCTCGGCCGTCCTCGCGCCGAGGCGAAGCTCGGCCTGGAACAGCTCCCTCTCCTCCGACTGCAGGGCGGCGGCCGACTGGCCGAGCGTCACCCGGCGCTCCTCGACCTCCCGCCGCGCGCCGGCGGCGCCCTCTTCGGCGGCCACCCGCTCCCTTTCGAGCGTCTCGATCTGCGCGGTCAGGGCCGCACGCTCGGCCCGCCGCGCCAGGATGCCATGCTGCAGCTCGGGCCCCTCGCCTCCCACGACGACACCGTCCGCCTCGACGAGGTCCCCGAGAGGCGTAACGAATGCGACCCCGGGAAACTCCTGTCGCAGGGCCAGTGCGCAGGACAGGTCGTCGACCAGCACGGCGCTTGAAAGGCGCGCCGCGATCGCCCCGGCCGGCTCCGCGCCACGCACCGCGTCGGCGAGTCGACCGCGTACCCCGGGTCGTCCGGTGATGGCCGCGGCGAGGCCGGCGCCGTCCGCTCTCGAGGGCACCTCCTCGACAAAGGCCACGCGCCCGCCGGCGCCGCCTCTCAGGTGCGCCACTCCCCGGGCCGCCTCCTCCGGCGAGGCGACGAGAATCCCCTCCTGGAGCCGCCCAAGGACGGCCGCGACGGCCCGCTCGAGGCCCGGTTGGACCTCGATGCGCTCGCCGACGATCCCCCGCGGGAGGAACCCTCCTCCCCCTTTCAAGATCTCGGACACGCCGTCCGACAGACCGGCGTGCCGCCTTTCCAGGAGGCCCAGGGCGTCAAGCCGCTCGGCCAGGGCGGCGGCCCGCCCGCGCTGCTCCTCGAGCCGTTTCTCCAGACCGGCCAGCCGCTCCTCCGCGGCGCGAGTCTCCCCGGTCAGACGATCGTGTTGCAGGACGCGCTCCTGGTGTTCCGCGCGCAGGGCTGCGGCACGGTCGCCCGCCGCCGCGATCTCCACCCCGAGCGAATCCCGTGACGCCCTCGCCTCGCCGGTCTCGCGGCCGAGCCGCCCGAGGGTGGTCTCCGCCAGTCGTGTCTGCTCCTCGAGCGAGGCGCGACGGCGGCCACTCTCTCCGACCCTGTCGAGAAGCATGAGGAGCGCCCCGCGACTCCGCTCGAGATCGGCCTCGGAGGCGACGATGGCGGCGACGCGCGCCCGCTGCTCCGCTTCGATGCTCGCGAGCGCCGCTTCCGAATCCCGCACTCGCGCGGCTTCCGATCCCAGCCCGGCCGTCAACGACTCGCGGCGCCCCTCCTGTTCCGCCGCCCGCACCAGGAGGGCCTCGATCTCCCGCCCCGCCTCGGCGGCGCGCCCCTGGAGATCCCTCCGCTGCTCCTCGTCCGACCGCAGCCGTGCATGCAGACGATCGATCTCCATGTCGAGGGCGTGCAGGCCGTCGCGGCGCCGGCGCGCCGTCTCCTCCTCCGCCTCCAGCTTCTGCCGCAGCGACTCCAGCTCGGCCTCGGATCTCCCCAGGCCCGCTCCCGCCGCGGCCTCGCGGCCGTCGAGTTCCTGGAGCGCCGCGGTGATGTCCCGCTGCTCCGCGTCGTGCAGGCGAAGCCGGCGGCAGGCGATCACCGCGCGCAGCTCCCTCAGCGACTCCATCAGCTTGCGATAACGGCGCGCCTTGGCGGCCTGGCGCCGCAGCGATTGAATCTGCTTCTCGACCTCGCCGGCGATGTCGGCGATGCGCAGCAGGTTGGCATGGGTCGCCTCGAGCTTCTGCTCGGTCTGGCGTCGCTTGCCCCGGAAGCCGAGGATGCCGGCCGCCTCCTCGATGATGAGACGGCGCTCCTTCGGCTTGGAGACCAGAATCTGATCGATCTTGCCCTGCTCGATCGTGGTGTAGAGGCGCGTTCCGATCTCGGTGCGCGCCAGAAGGTCCTGCACGTCGCGCAGCCGGCAGCGTTGCCCGTTGAGGGCGTACTCGCTCTCGCCCGAGCGGAACAGGCGCCGGGTGAGGACCACCTCCCCGGGAAGGTCCTCGAGCACGAATCGCGCGCGGGGATGCGCCTCGTCCCCGCCGGGCTCCTCCTCCGCCGTTGCGGGCCCCGCCTCCGCCTCTTCCACGACGGCGGGCGCGGCGAGGCCGTCCCCGCCGACGTCGCCGTGACCATTCCCCGAGCCCGCCATCATCGCACCGCCGTCGGCCGACTCCGGGTCGATCGTCCCGCAGGCACCGGTCGCGGGTGGCTGGAGGTTGCGGAAGTGCAGCGACACCTCGGCCATGCCGAGCGGGCGGCGCCCCTGGCTGCCGTTGAAGATCACGTCCTCCATCCGATCGCTTCGCAGCGAGCTGGCCTTCTGCTCGCCGAGGACCCAGGAGATGGCGTCACCGATGTTGCTCTTGCCGCAGCCGTTGGGCCCGACGACGGCGGTGATCCCCTCGGGAAAGTCGAAGCGCGTGCGGCCGTAGAACGACTTGAAGCCGTTGATCTCCATCCGTTCGAGCTTAAGGAATCGCGCCATGATCTCCGTCCGAAAAGCGGGTCCGAGTGTCTGGCAATCGTTCAGTACTGTCGCGAGACAACGAATTCCGGCAGGAGCCGCAGCCCGTCCCGGGCCGGGGAAGAATCGAAGATGTCGAGCATTTCCCGGGCCCTGCGGGCGTACTCGACCGCGACATCCCGCGCCCTCTCGAAGGTCTGGCGGGATCGCAGCAGGTCGACGATCGCCTCGCGCTTGATGGTGAGGAAGTCGCGCTCGTCGAGGACCGTCCTGATCATCTCGCGCTCCGCCGGATCGCCCCGTTCGAGCAGGTAGATGAGGGGCAGGGTGAGC
>Ga0247727_10004722_pt1 | contig 28590 bp, 27 predicted proteins | sample WisWelCaveWW1625_FD_202498 | JGI IMG/M metagenome (GOLD analysis project Ga0247727, IMG submission 202498) | Biofilm microbial communities from Wishing Well Cave, Virginia, United States - WW16-25 | ecosystem: Environmental > Aquatic > Deep subsurface > Groundwater > Cave microbial mat | place...
ACCTTTGACGCTTTATGCATGATTTTTGATTTTATGCATTTTTAGTTCCTTGCTTTTCTAAAACTGCAACGTACGAAAAAAGCTCGAAAATTCCCAAAATGCTTGTCATCCACCTGCGGAATGTAGGCTTTAAGGAAGTGGGCGTGGATTTAGCGGAACGGGTCTTTTTAGTAGGCCCGAACGCCTCTGGGAAGTCAAATTTCCTGGATGCGCTTCGCTTTCTACGTGATATCGCTTTGCCGGGTGGCAGCCTTCAAAAGGCTTCCTCGGATCGCAGCAGTGTTTCAAAAATTCGATGTCTGGCGGCCCACAAGAATTCAGAAGTGGCGATCGTTGTCGAGCTGGCACGAAGCGGCAAAAGGCTCTGGCGCTACGAAATTGCTTTTATCCAAGACCATAAGCACAAACCACTTGTTACGCGTGAAATCGTTCATAAAGGCGATCGGGTGGTCATAAAACGCCCCGACAAAAAAGATGCGAGGGATCCGCTTCGTCTTTCTCAAACGGCTTTAGAGCAAATTAGCGAAAATCGGCATTTTCGTGAAATTGCGCGCTTTTTTGATGGCATTTCGTATCTGCATCTTGTTCCACAAATCATCCGCGCTCCCGGTAGTTTATCAGAAAATGGCGGCGCTCTTGACGCTTATGGCCATGATTTTTTGGGACGTGTTGCCAAAACTCCGGAAAAAACCCGCAACAATCGCTTGAAACGAATTCGTGATGCGCTCATAACCGCTATACCGCAACTGCAAGAGCTAAAACTGGAGACGGATGCGCGAGGGGTATTTCATCTCATCGAGTTTTTCGAGCAATGGCGGCCGCAAGCCGGCAAGCAAAACGAAGAACAGTTTTCGGATGGGATGTTGCGCTTGTTGGGATTGCTGTGGGCATTACAAGAGGGCGACGGGCCGTTGTTATTAGAGGAACCGGAGTTGTCGTTACATGCCGGGGTGGTACGGCGTTTGGCAAGACTTATTTATCGCGCACAAAAAGCTCGCAAGCGGCAGGTATTGATCAGTACGCATAGCATAGACCTTTTATCTGACCCTGGTATTGGCGGTGAAGAAATTTTAATGCTCAACCCTGGTCTCGAGGGCACGAAAGTAATACCTGCGGCTGAGATCGCTGAGATTCACGCCTTGCTTGAAGCCGGGATGAGCGTTGCTGAAGCTGTGTTTCCACACACCGAACCTGAAAAGGCTTCTGAACTTGAGCAGCTTATACTATGAACCCGATCCCGGTCAGTCTGGCTGTCGAAGGCCCATTGGATGAACAAGTGCTACGACAATTGCTTCGGCAATCCGGCAAGCCTTTCGCATCGGGTGTTTGTTACGGCATGCGTGGAAAGGATAATCTACGGGCAAATGTGGCTCGCTTCGATTATGCCGCGGCGCATGTGACATTTATCATTCTGACTGATCTAGATCATGAAGATTGCCCGCCAGGGTTGATTACTCACTGGCTCCCTCAAGGCCGTAATAACAACTTGCTATTGCGCGTTGCTGTTCGTGAAGTTGAATCCTGGTTGTTGGCCGATCGCAAGCATATCGCTGAGTTTTTGGGAATTCCAATGGCTAAGATTCCACAACAACCAGACGATTGCGATGATCCTAAAACTTTGCTGGTGAGTCTAGCGCGACGCTCAAACACGCGGGACATTCGGGAAGACTTGGTGCCTTGCCTCGTAGCACCAGCAAAATTGGCAAGAACTATGTTGGACAGTTGACCCGATTCGTCACTGCTAAGTGGCGGGTTGATGAAGCGGCAAGACTTCATTCACCTAGTCTTGATAGCGCCATGAGAGCGCTCGAACGATTTTCACCCTAACGATTTTTATTATGAATATTTCGGACAAAACCATCCCCGACCTCATCCTCGTTTCCTCTTCACCATATCGCCGCAAGCAGCTTGAGCAGCTCGGGCTGCCGTTTCGGGCGGTGGCGCCGAAATTCGAGGAGGATCACACGCGCTTTGCCGATCCGCGGGAATTGGTTAAAGTTCAGGCGCGCGGCAAAGCCATGAGCGTGGCCGACGAGTTTCCCAATGCAATTTTGATTGCCTCGGATCAGGCAGTTTGGGTAAATGGTGAGATTCTCGGCAAGCCGGGAAACGCCGAACGCGCGCTGGAGCAACTGCAGAAAATGCGGCGCGTGCTGCACAAGTTTTATATGGGCTTGTTTCTCTATCATACCGGCTTGAAACAAGAGCAGGAGCATCTCGTCTCCGGCTCCGGCTATTTTCACCGGAATTTGACCGACGATGAGCTGCGGGAATATATCGCGCTCGACCAACCTTTTGACTGCGCCGGCGCCGCCCGGATCGAAGGACGAGGCATTTTGCTCTACGACTCATTGCGTTGCGATGATTGGACGGCGATCGTCGGACTGCCGCTGATGACGCTGACCAAGTCGCTGCGGCAGTGGGGGTATCCGATTTTTCCTAAATTTTCCAGTTAACAAAAATAGCCTCAATCTACGAAGGAGATGACAGTATGATAAGCACCTACACCGCCAGATACACACAAATAAAATCCGGCTACATGGGGCAGTTGGTAGAGTGGCCGGAAGTTATAACAGAAGGAAAAACTTTGGAAGAATGTAGAGAAATGCTCCAAGATGCTCTGCGTGAAATGGTAATGGCTTATCGACAGCAAAAGAAGGAAGTCCACAACGCGGACGAGCCGCAACCAAAAAAGCTTAACAAGAGAAAACAGAGCAAACAGAGAAAGCAATGATTGGAAAATTCTCTTTAGTTTTTTAATCTCTGTTTGCTCTGTTTTCTCCGTGTTAAAAATCTTTGCTTTTTTTGCACACATTTTACTTCTTAGAGACTAAATGAGTGAAGTTGCCAACAACATTCCCGACCTCATCCTCGTTTCCTCTTCACCCTATCGCCGCAAGCAGCTCGAACAGCTCGGGCTGCCGTTTCGGGCCGTGGTGCCGAAATTCGAGGAGGATCACACGCGCTCTGCCGATCCGCGGGAATTGGTCAAAGTCCAGGCGCGCGGCAAGGCCATGAGTGTCGCGGAGGAGTTTCCCAACGCGATTTTGATTGCCTCGGATCAGGCAGTGTGGGTGGATGGCGAGATTCTCGGCAAGCCGGGAAACGCCGAGCGCGCGCTGGAGCAATTGCAGAAAATGCGCCGGACGCTCCACAAGTTTTATATGGGCCTGTTTCTCTATCACACCGGCTTGAAACAAGAGCAGGAGCATCTCGTCTCCGGCTCCGGCTATTTTCATCGAAATTTGACCGACGAAGAGCTGCGGGAATATATCGCGCTCGATCAGCCTTTTGACTGCGCCGGCGCGGCACGAATCGAAGGGCGAGGCATTTTGCTCTACGACTCATTGCGGTGTGATGATTGGGCGGCGATCGTCGGACTGCCGCTGATGGCGCTGGCCAAAGCGCTGCGGCAATGGGGGTATCCGATTTTTCAAAAAGTTTCCGACTAAAACAGGTTGAGATGATAACTGAAATTAAGATAACCAACTTTAAGAGATTTAACGAACTGGTTGTGCCGCTCGCGCCGACAACCATACTTGTTGGGCCAAACAATGGCGGGAAAACAACTGCTTTGCAAGCTCTTATGGTTTGGCAACTGGCGCTAAAAAAATGGGCTAGTCGCCGCCAGATCAAAGATGATACGCCCAAACGCAAAGTTCCGGCTAAACGACCCGGCATAGGCATCAATTTACAAGAGTTCGTTTTTATGCAGATCGGGGAGGTCTATGAACTCTGGCGAGACCTTCTCGTGTATGAAGAGCAAAACAAGCCTTCACTAATTAAGATTATTGTGAAGGGGCTTACCGCGTCTGCGCCTTGGGAGTGTGGCATGGAATTTCAATTTCGCGACGCCGGTCAGGTGCTCGTTCGTCCGGTAAAGAACGAGGGTGAAGACATTGTTGCAGTTCCGCAACCGGCGTTGGAAGAAGTGATCGTGTCCATGACGGCCATTCATTCCATGTTGAGCAAAGACGAGTTGCAATTGCAGCCGGAAGCAGTTGATCACTTGGTCGCGACTGGGCGAATTAGCGATGGGCTACGAAATATGCTTTTTCATTTGGACGGCGGTGGTGAACATCCTTCTTCAGAATGGGAGGAGATCGCTCAAAGCATCAAAAACATGTTCGCAGTTGAGTTGTTGCGTCCTATCCGGCTTCCTAATAGCGAGCTGCAAGTTTTCTACAACAATATCGGCAAGGATAGGCGTGGACGGCTTAAAGGCAGGATGAACTTGAGCACCGCCGGTAGCGGGTTTCTTCAAACTTTGCTCTTGCTCACGCTGTTCTATTCACGCAAAGCGACCATATTTTTGCTCGATGAGCCGGATGCGCATTTGGAAACCATTCGACAACGGGAAATCTATCGTCTGCTGAAAAGCCGGGCCGCCGAAAAGAATATTCAAGTCATCATGGCTTCACACTCCGAACAATTCATGGAAGAGGCCATTGACACGGATTCACACTTGATTGCTTTGATCGATGGCAAAGCGCGGATCATTAAGACACAGCATGCACAAAAACAGGCCGGAAAATCATTGAGCTTGATACCCGCCGCCCACTACTATGATTCAGCGCGCCGGCCGATGTGGCTCTATTTGGAGGATTATACAGACCTGGAAATTTTGAAAGCTTGGGCAAAAACCCTGACCCATAAAGCTCTGGAAGTTTTGAACACGACTAACACCTATTATTTGCGCAGCAACGATGTTAATCCCGCGACGCAACATTTTCAGGGATTAAAGTTTGTTTATCCTGACCTCAAAGGCGTTGTGGTAACCGACAGACTCGATACGAGGGCGCCAAACCCCTCTTCAGTATTACCTGAACTGCAGTGGAAGCGGCGAGAGATTGAAAACTATCTTTTGTTTTGGCCGGTTATGGAAAGAACCTTCTGGATGGAAGCCGAAAACAACAAAAACTGGGATCGCGTGAATTCGTTGGAGTTGTTCAAGAAACAGCATTCCAAAGAACTGAAGGAAATGCTTACGACCAATTTCCTCGTTAGCGCGGCATTAGAACAGCCTGACCATTCCGATTTAATAAACAAAAAGGGAAGCGATGAAATTCTTGTCCCATTTTTCAAACAAGCCTTTACTAAATTTGGCATCTACAACACACTCTCCAAAGGCGAGCTTTATAAAGTTGCAACCCAAATGAAAAAAGAGGAGATTCATCAAGATGTGAAAGAAATGCTGGATGGAATTCACAGAATTTTATCCAAATAAAGGTTACACAAATGAACATCCTCGGCATCTCAGCATATTATCACGACAGCGCCGCCTGTTTGGTGCGCGATGGTGAAATCATCGCGGCGGCTCAGGAAGAGCGGTTTACGCGCAAAAAGCACGATTTCAATTTCCCCACCAACGCCATTCGCTACTGCCTGCAAGAAGGCGGCGTGGATGCCGCGAGGCTGGATTACGTCGCGTTTTACGACAAGCCCTTCATCAAATTCGAGCGGCTGTTGACGACCTACCTGGCGTACGCGCCAGCCGGGCTTAGGTCTTTCATCATGGCCATGCCCCTGTGGCTGAAGAGCAAGCTGTGGATGAAAGAACACATCAAACAAGAGCTTGGCTTCGAAGGCAAAATCATCTTTCCCGAGCATCACGAGTCGCACGCCGCTTCTGCTTTTTATCCGTCGCCTTATCAGGAAGCGACAATCCTGACCATCGACGGTGTGGGGGAGTGGTGTACGGCGAGCTACGGTGTCGGCCGGAATAATGAAATTGAGATTCTTGCCGAACTGAAATTTCCCCATTCTCTCGGGCTTTTGTATTCCGCTTTCACTTACTTCACCGGCTTCAAAGTCAATTCCGGCGAATATAAAGTCATGGGTTTGGCGCCGTATGGCGAGCCGAAATACGTGGACGCGATCATGAACGAGCTGATCGATCTCAAAGCAGACGGCTCGTTCAAAATGAACATGAAATACTTCAACTACTGCGCCGGCCTGACGATGACGAACGACCGGTTTGCCAGCCTCTTCGGCGGTCCGCCGCGCCGGCCGGAAACCAAGCTGACGCAGCGCGAGATGGACCTCGCCCGTTCGATTCAAGAAGTGACGGAAGAAATCATGCTGCGGATGGCGAAGCACGTCCACAAAGAGACCGGCATGAAATACCTCGTGCTCGCCGGCGGCGTGGCGCTCAATTGTGTCGGCAATGGCCGCGTGCTCCGTGAAACCCCGTTTGCGGATATCTGGATTCAACCTGCGGCCGGGGATGCCGGCGGCGCACTCGGCGCGGCGCTTTACACGTGGTATCGTTATCTCGGCAACGAACGGCAAGTGCGCCAGGATCGCCGCGATTTTCAACGCGGCTCGTATTGGGGACCGGCGTTCGGCAACGCGGACATCGAAGCGTTTTTGCAGCAAAAGAATATCCCTTACAAAAAGCTTTCGGACGCGGAGCTTCCAACCACGATCGCCGCATTGATCGCGCAGGAGAACGTCATTGGGTGGTTTCAGGGCCGCATGGAATTTGGCCCGCGCGCGCTCGGCAGCCGCAGCATCATTGGCGACGCGCGCTCGCCGAGAATGCAGTCAGTGATGAATTTGAAAATCAAATTCCGCGAGAGCTTCCGGCCGTTTGCGCCCTCGGTGTTGGCCGAGCATGTTGCGGATTATTTCCAGCTTGACCGCGAGAGTCCGTACATGTTGCTGGTGGCACCGGTTTTGGAGAAATGGCGGACCAGCGGAACGGAAAATGGGGCATGGGGCATTGACAAGCTGAAGCTCGTTCGCTCCACTCTCCCGGCAGTCACTCACGTGGACTATTCCGCGCGCATTCAAACCGTGCATCGCGAAGATCATCCTCTATATTACGCGACGATCAAAGCGTTTCACGAGCAAACCGGCTGCCCGGTGATTATCAACACCTCGTTCAACGTGCGCGGCGAGCCTATCGTTTGCGCACCTGAGCATGCTTTTACCTGCTTCATGCGCACGAATATGGATTACTTGATTATGGGCAATTTCCTGCTCGCCAAAAAAGAGCAGAAAGCGCTCGAGCACGATATTGATTGGCAAAAGGAGTTTGAGTTGGACTGAAGCTGGTAGCTGGTTTCTGGCCGCTGGTCATTAAAAAACCAACGCGACGAGCCGCAACCAAAAAGATCGCTCACGGAATGGAACTCTCACGGAAATAAATTCATGAAAATCTCTTCCGTGAGAGTTCCATTCCGTGAGCCAGATTTCTTTGCTTTTTTGCACCGCGTGGCGCGTTGTCTGCGACAAAGAAATCACTTGTAACAGACCAGCAACAAGTAACAAGAGATTCTCATGCTTCTCGACGAAATCAAATCCATCAAAGCCACCACCAAAGAAGCTCGCAAGTTCGGCGTGACCATCGGCATTTTATTGTTGGCGATCGCCGGTTGGCTGTTTTGGAAGCAGCGGCCGAGCTTTTCATATTTTGCTTATACCGGTGGGGGTCTTATTTTGGCTGGATTGATTGTGCCAGTGCTGCTCAAACCGCTTTTTAAAGTGTGGATGTCGTTTGCCGTAGTCATGGGCTTCATCATGACTCGCGTCATTCTGACGATTCTTTATTTCGGCATGTTCACGCCGATTGCTTGGGTGGCAAAACTTTTGGGAAAAGATCTGCTCGACGAACGATTGGACAAAAATGCCGGCACCTATTGGGTGAAACGGCCGGCGACGCCCTATGATCCCAAGTCGGCAGAGAATATGTTTTAACGTAGCCCAGACGGCTCGTCTGGAAAGGCGTGCTGCCCAGACTGGCAGCCTGGGTTACGAAGAAAGGCTTCACGACTTAACTGTAAGGAGAACCTCATGGGCAAACTGTCAATTCTCGGCGAGTTTTGGGTTTTCATGCGCGTGCGCAAGAAATGGTGGCTCGCTCCGATCCTCATTGTTATGCTCTTGCTGAGTTTGCTGATTGTTGTTACGACGCAAAGTCCGGTCTTGGCGCCATTTATTTACACATTGTTTTAAAAAAACGCGCGTGCTGGCATTGTTTTCCTGGCGCGAAAATTGCAAATTTTATAATAAAAATCGGGCATGGCATTTTTCCCTTGCAGCAAAGCCATATTTTTCGTAAAATACATATTCCATTGCGCGTGCGCCTCGAAAAATTTTGCCCACATTGAAACGCGTTGGTTCTCGTTGGAACAAATTGCGAGCGATAACCATTAAAGAAATGGATACATGCGTTTCGATTTCTGTCCGCTCGCCATATCGGCTGGAGACGCGGTGAACGAAAATAAATGCCAATGAAAACACATTACGAAATTTCGCCGCATCTGCGTGAGATCACCCACGAACAGGTGGCTTTTTTGGACAAAGCCGCCACCGACGGAATGAGCTGGGAATTTTATTGCAACAGCTATATTCATCACCCCACCGTGTTCGGCGACAAAATGAGCGGCGTCGTGCAGGACGCGATCGACGAGTATTTCGCCGAGGTGCGAGCCGATCACGAAGAATTGGTCGCCGGCTGTAGTTGCCGCTCGCACAACGGCATTTGTAAACACGCGATCGCTTTGCTTTATGGGTGGGTAAACGATAACGAAGATTTTTTGAATGTCGCCGACACTCTGGAGCGACTGCGCCAGAGAGACAAGGAAGATATTCTCGCGATCCTCGGCCGCATTTTGATGTTCGATCCTCGCAACGCCAGCCTGCTGGAAGAAAAGTTTGCGGCAGATGATCTCGAAGAAGATGGCCTATGAAATCGACGGCAACAGCTTTCTTCGCCGCAACGTTCGACGCGGCTGACCCGGCCCCGGTGCAGAAAGCACAAACATGGCTCGAGACCCGGCATCGGCGGTGCGATAGCAAAATCCACCGGCGAGAGGGCGGAAGCCCCTTCCGAGCGCAAGCCCTTTTCGGGGCGCAGGCCTCTTGCGGACAAAGAAGCTACAGCGCTCACAACAAAATCAGGAAATTCAAAAGGACTATAATTGGACAAGGGATTGGAGCGAATGAGACAACGTTTGATATCGAATGGAAGCATGCAGAAATTCCGATTGACATGGCTCGTCTGCTTGTGGTTAGGAGGAGGAAGTTTTTATGGTTTTGCCCAAACCGGCAACACCCCGCCCAAGTTTGGCAACGAGACTTTTTCGATGCCGGCGGAAATCGCCGCGAATGCCGAATTTTGGCGCAAGGTGTATGCCGATTATCCGACGAACACGGTTATCATTCACGATACCGAGGATTTGAGCATCATTTATGAGATCATCGAGCTGAAGGGTCTCGCCGACAATGCCGTTTCTTCTTCCGCTGCCTATCGTCAGGAGTGGCGCAAGATGGATGGGGTCAAAAACGAATACCGCGCCATTTTCGAGAAGCTTGCCCAACGCCAGTTAAACTTGTCCAATCTTTCCGCGCGGGAGAAGCGCGTCGTGGAAATTTTCGGCGCCAACGCCGACCCCGGCCGCTTGCAGCGCGCCGCCGGCAGCATTCGCGCGCAGCAAGGTTTGAAGGATCGTTTTCATCTCGGCTTGCAGCGCTCGGGTTTGTATCGCGATTTCATCGAAGGCGTTTTCACCAGCTATGGCCTGCCGGTGGAGTTGACCATGCTGCCGCACGTCGAATCGTCGTTCAATTATCAAGCTTACTCGAAAGTGGGCGCCGCCGGCATTTGGCAGTTCATGCGCTCGACCGGCCGCCTGTTTATGACGATCAACTACGATGTTGACGAGCGCCTCGATCCCATTCGCGCCACCGAAGCCGCGGCGAAGCTGCTCAGGCTCAATTACAGCGAGCTGGACGCCTGGCCGTTGGCGATCACGGCGTACAACCACGGACTCAACGGCATGCGCCGCGCCAAAGCTCAATTCGGCACCGATTTTGGCCGGATTTATCGCGAGCACAAGAGCAACAGCTTCGGTTTTGCCTCGCGAAACTTTTATGCGGAATTTCTCGCCGCTCTCCACGTAGCAACGAACCATGAGAATTATTTTGGCGACGTCCAATTCCACAAGCCGGTGGAGTTTGTCGAAATCACCACCGACCATTTTCTGACGGTCAACAGCGTTTTGGAAACCTATAAAATCGACCGCGAAGAGTTTCGCAAACTGAATCCGGCTTTGCGGCCACCGGTGATCAACTCGCAGCGGCGCATTCCCAAAGGCTACACGCTGCGGCTACCGAGGGACGCCGATGTCGAGGGCACAACGTCTTTGGCCCGCATCGATCCGCGGCTGCAATATGAGGAACAAGTGCAATCGAATTGGTATCGCGTCAAGCGCGGCGATAACCTGACGGCGATTGCGCAAAAGCACGGCGTTTCGGTCACCGCCTTGGCGGAGCACAACAACCTCGGCAAGAGGGCGCGAATCAACAACGGCCAGATTTTAAAGATTCCTCCAAAAGGCGCCGACATGTTGGCGAGCGCGGCGCCGCCGGTGACGGCGAAATTGCCGGAGGCCATGAGTTCTGCGACGTCGGCGTCTTCCGGTCCGGCTTTGGTGGCTCCGACTTTGGCATCACCCGTCGTCAATGCGCCGGTTGCTTCCGATGCGAGCAGCGTTGAAGCTGAGGTCGAGCCGATCAACCGCATCGAGCGCGAGGCCATCGTGACATTGGATATTGAACCGGCGCCCAAGCCGGCGCTCGTCACCGATGGCTCGAACGTCGTCGGCGGCACTGGTGAAGTTGAAACGCCTGCCAATATGCCCGCGCCACAAATGCAACCGCAGCCGCGCCGCAGCGAGCCGGTTTCCGAATGGATTCACGTCGAGGCCGAAGAAACACTCGGCCATTATGCGAGCTGGCTGCAGATTCCCACGAAGCGGCTGCGCGAGCTGAACGGGCTGCGTTTCAATCAGGATATTCATATCGGCCAGCGCATCCGCCTGAGCTACGAGCGCGTCAGCGGCGAGGAATTTCAGCGCCAGCGCTACGAGTATCAGCGCAGCCTGGAGGAAGATTTCTTCTCCAATTACGCGGTCGATTCGCTGCAAACGCATCGCGTCGGGCGCGGCCAGAACATCTGGCAGATTTGCAACGACGTTTATCAAGTGCCGATCTGGCTGGTGGTGAAATACAACCCGGATCGTGACCTTGCCAAGCTGAACCCCGGCGATTCGCTTTCCATCCCCGTCGTCGTGCCGCTGAATCCGGCGGCCACGCCGCTGCAGCAATAATTTTTGAAACTGCAACGCCTGATCCCCAGCGGATAGATTAAGACCAGCGGATAAAACATCAGTTGGTCTTCATTGATCTGTTGGGGATTTTTTTATACTCGTTAAAGGTTATTTTGTAATGGTCATTGCGAGCGAGCGATTTTCAACGAAGCAATCTTTTTAAAACCAGCAGATTGCTTCGGCAAAAAACGCCTCGCAATGACTCATATTCCAACCCGCAACGAGCATATAGTTATACCGATATTTTGTCAACACCAGTTTTGTAATATTGCCTCAAAAGCAGCATAACGTGGACGTGGGGGTCTGTCATGATTCCGCAAAAGGCGCTTTATGCCACTAACATAAGGATTAAACTGTGTGTCTGTGCGTGAGACATTTGGCTCTGCGATAGACAACTTTTCTCAGCCTCCATCGCAGCGCCGGAGGTGAGGTGAGAGCGTTAAACCAAGCATTATCAGCTTATGCGTTCGCGTGCCGCCGTTGTTGCGTCGCGCGCCGGCGCACTGGCATCGGCTTTGCCGATTCTCCTTTCGGTTTTTTTGCACTACATCATTAGGAATCGCCTCTATGAAAACCGAGTTATCGCCTTTTGGGCTGCACGGAAAAATCGTTTTTTTTATCGTTCATCTTTTTTTCTCATTTCTCGCCTTCAAGCCGGCGCATGCGCAGCTTAGCTTGAATCTCCTGTTGACGCCCGAGCTGCGAAATGCCCAGATACTCCGGGTTTCCGATTTCAACATCACGGGCAGCGGCAGCGTTTCACGGTTGTTTGATCTGACGATCACCAATAACAGCGGCTCTCCTCTTAATGCTTTTTTACGTTTTGAGTTTTTGAGTGATCATTTTCCCAACACGCCGATCGTCGTTGCCATCTCTCAACCGTTTCCCATATCTCCGGGCTCGCAGATTTTTACTTATCCGGATATCACGCGTAATGGCAACGTGGTGTATGACGCCGAAGCGCTTGATGAGTTGACGGAGGTGATTTTAAAAACCAGCCGATTGCCGACCGGCACTTATACATTCAACCTCAGTATCTTCGACACGCGCCAACCCAACGCGCCGCAGGCCTCGCAGCAACAAACGCTGACGATCTCCAATCCGACGACGTTGGATTTAATCTCTCCCGGCGCGCCGGTCGGCGGCAGCGAATGTTTTGCCCAATTCGGCTTGCTGCCGCAGTTCAAATGGGATTCCAACGCCGATCGTTTTCTCATCTCCGTTTGTGAAGCGTTGCCGACCAATTCCAGTCCGGAAGACGTTATGCAAAACGAGCCACGCCTGCAGCGGCTGGTGCAACGCGGCAGCGATTTTTTCGGCTCGCCGTCGTTTTTATATCCTCCCGGCGGGCTGCCGCTGGAGTATGGCAAAACTTATTACTGGCAAGTCCAAGCCACGCTCGATGTGCCGAGTGGTGAGGTGCGGCTGCCGAGTGAAATTTGGTGCTTTCAAATCAGCGCGATCGGCGATCCCGGCACCGAGATCATGCTGCAGCAATTGTTGAGCTTGCTGAACTCGGGCGACTTCGAAGCGCTCTTCCGCGAAGGCGGGCCGCTGCACGGCTTCAGGCTGACCGGCGCGGCCGCATTGAACGGCCGGCGGATGAACCTTTCCGAGCTGCTTAACTTTTTGCGCAGCCGCTCCGTGCGCATCGTATCCACGCAGGTGGAGCCTTAGGTTCGTAGTGTTGCCTTCAGGCATTCTCAGTTTGAAATTTAGAGATTGTGTCAAGGCGCATGTTCTTTCGCACGTTTTGCGCCTGAAGGCGCTACTACAAACGGCCTTCAGGCACAAATGACTACCAAACATCCGGCCCCTGAAGGGGCTACTATAAACACTTTTGAAATTTATGCAAAAACTGTTTTTCATTCTTTGTTTGCTCGCGCTTTCCATCATGGCCGGCGCTAATTTTTCAAATGCCAAAGACGGCGCCTCGGACGCGAAACCTGCTGCCGCGCCGCCGGTGGAAAAAGACATCGCTCTCGTTTTGAAAACCGCCGGACAGGTTCAAATCAACGGCGCCAACGGCGCCTGGCAAAATGCTCCGAAGGGAACCCGCTTGAATGCGGGCACGCAGGTGCGCACCGGCAGTGAATCTTTGGCCGCGATCGTTTTCACCGATGACAAGTCTCTGCTAAAAGTGCGGAGCAACTCGCAGGTGGCGATCAATGGCAAGCGCGAGACTTCTGCTGGCGGCCGCATTGCCAAAACCATTGCGATGCAATTCGGCGAGCTGTGGACGAAAGTGACGAAGGGCACGGCGTCGTTTCGCATTGAAACACCGTCCGGCGTTGCCGCGGTCAAAGGCACAATTTTTTACGCCATCATTACGAACGACGGGAAGTTTATGATCGTTTGTCTCGATGGCCTGGTCGAGCTGATCAACCAATTCGGCAAGGCGCTGGTGAAAGCCGGCGAGACCGGAATTTCCTCTCCCGATCAAGCGCCGGAGTCGCACCCGACCACGCCGGACGAGATGCCGAATTGGGCCAACGACAGCGAAGGGAACGGCGATATGGAAATCGAATTCCAGGATGGAAATGGACAAAAGAAGAAGCTCAAAATCCGTTATCAATAAAGGCGCCAAGGCAGAGGGCTTAGTGCGGAGCGCATAGCGTGTTGAAATTGTAATGGCTCAGTTATAGGTGGAGAAGAATGTCATTCCGGAGGAATCTTTTTTCAATCCTGCACTTTGCTTATTCGGAAAAAGATGCTTCCAGCATGACATGGGTGGTTGTCCACCAATCTGAGGAATTACTTGAAATTTGAAACGCTCTGCTCTATGCCCTCAGCCCTCAGCGCGATAAACCCCGACACTTCAACTTACGTAAGGCGAGGGACGATGCGACCCAAATATCTGCAATCATCTTTAGGTTTTGAAGGTGGGAGCACACCAAACCAATTTCGTGCAGTAAGCCGGTTCGTCATGCTGTGCTGCTTTGTCGGCGTGGTGGCGATTTCACTGCCGGCTTTGCACGCCGCACCGCAGCAGAATCGTGCTATCGCCGTGCCGCAAATCGAGCACTTTCCCCCCACCGTCGGTGTCGCGGGAAGTCCCATCGCGATTGAAGCGCGGCTCATGACGCCGGGGCGCTCGGTGATCTATCTTCGCCTCTACTTCAAGTCGATTAAAGAGCAGGCTTTCAAATTCGTCGACATGCGTCCGGGTGCGCAAGGCTACGTCGGGCAAATTCCCGGCCGGGCCGTGCGGCCGCCGGCCATGCAATATTTTTTGGTCGCGCTGCTGTCGGATCAAGCCGTCGTCAATCATCCCGCCAGAAATCCTTACGGCCAGCCCTTCGAAGTGTTGATTCGCGAAAATGCGGAAGGCAGCGTCGAAAGCGAGCAAGCGCCCAAAGCCGGCACGGAAATAAAAGCCCAACCGAAATCTTCGGCGCAGCCCGAGGCCAAGACGCCGCTCGAAGTTTCGCCGCAACTGCTCGACAAGATCGAAAAACTCGAGCGTCCCATGACTGAAATCTCGCCGGCGGATACGGGCGCTGCACCTGAAATTTCTCTTGGCGCCAGCCAGATTGAATCCGACTCACCCATCCTGGTGTTGAGTCCAGAGCCGTTCAGCGCAGTGGCGGCAAAGGAAGTGGTGATCGCCGTTTCGTTTATGACGGAAACGCCGATTGATTCCGCCTCGATCAAAATTCTGCTCGACGGCATGAACGTGACGCGCAAAGCGGAAATTTCTCCGGCCATCGTTTCTTACACGCCGGCAACCATCGCGCCCGGCGAGCACACCGTCACCATCAGCGCTCGCGATCAACTCGGCAGTATCGTCGGGCCGCGAAGCTGGCGCTTCCAAGTTTCCGGCAAAATTGAAGAGGTTGCCGAAACCAACTCGACGCGGCGCGCCACCGGCGTCGTTTACGCGGAAATGCGCCGCGAAAAATTCAGCGGCAGAAGCTTGAACAACACCAATATCGGTGCGGATCTCTCCGGCAACACCGGGCCGCTGCTTTACTCGGCCTCGGCCTATTTCACTTCGTTGGAAGACAAAACCTTGCAGCCGCGCAACCGTTTCGTGATCAACGCCGGATTGCCGTGGCTCAACTTCACGCTTGGCGATGCCACGCCTTATTACGACGAGCTGATTCTTTGGGGCCGCCGCGTGCGCGGGTTCCAAGTCGGCTTGAACACCGGCTGGGTGAATTTTGATTTCATCAGCGGTGAAACCGTTCGGCAGGTCGATCCGCTTTATGTGACGGTCAATCCGCTTACCGGACAGCAGGTTCGCCAGCGCTTTGGCACATTCAAACAATCACTGCTCGGCTTGCGGCCCAGCTTCGGCAGCCGCAACGGTTTTATGTGGGGCTTCACGGTGGTGAAAGTGCGCGACGACACCACTTCTCTGCCCACCGATGCAAACAATGTGGTGCAAGTCGGCCGCGTCACGCCGCGCGACAATCTCGTGCTCGGCACCGACGTGAGCCTGGCGTTGGATCGCCGCCGTTTCGAGATCAAAGCCAGCGGCGCGTGGTCACTGCTGTCCAACGATATTTCCTCCGGAGCCATTCAGCCGGACAGCTTGAAAAAAATCTCCGACGTGGATTTGCCGTTCGATCCGCAAGATTTCGACAAGTGGTTCATTCTGAACGAGAGCACCTCGCCGCTCGATCCGCGCGGCAAAACCTCGCTGGCTTATCAATTCACGCTGCACTTCAATTATTTCAACCAATTTCTCAGCGCCGGCTACAAACAGATCGGCTCGGAATATCTTTCGCTCGGCCACTCTTTTCTGCGGAATGACATTCGCGGCTTTTTCATCAACGACCGCTGGCGCCTGCTGCGCAACCGCGCTTTTCTCACGCTCGGCCTCGAGCGCTACAACGATCATTTCAATAACCTCGACGGCCGGCCGAAAACCGATCTGAACACCTGGCAATTGGGCCTCGCGGTTTTCTGGGATCCGAATTTGCCGTCGCTCAACTTCAACTTCCGCAATCACAGCCGTGACAACGGCGTTGACCCGGCTCTCGTCACCAACTTTGCCCAGGAAGACAACGCCACGCGCGACCTTTCAATTTCCTTGAATTACGACGTCACCGCTTTCAATTTCGACCACACGCTCATCCTGAGCTTGACGAACTCGGATCGCGTCGACAACGTCAGCCGGGTTCCTGGTGCCGTTACGGGTGACGTGGCCTCCAATCTCAAATCAATCAGCGTGCGCACGCGCTATCAGATGCCGATTATCAGCACGCTCACCTTTGCCACAAACGACAACGACATTGCCGGCGGGCAAAGCCTTTTTAAATACAACATGTTTTCCGGCCGCGTCGATTATGATTTTTCGCAGCAGCGCACCGAGCCTGGCGTTCTGCAAGCGCGCACTTACCTCGCATTCAATATGGTCAGCGCCTCCGGCGGCACCAACCCAACCGCTGTCATTGCCGCCGGCGCGATCAATGTGATCGATTACAATCAAACCGGTTTTCAGCTCGGCGGCTCGCTCCAGTTCAAACAGCAGCACGAATTTGTGCTCGACGTGAGCCTGTTGAATTATAAAGACCGCGGCGGCGTGCGAACGACCCCCATTATTGGCGGCCCGACATTCTTCACACCGAATCCATCGTTTAAAAACAGCCTGCTTCGGGCTTACTATTCGTTTCGATTTTAAATTTGTGAACATGCCGTGCAATCGCAAGACGTATGGGGGCGACTGGCCAACAAATGGGTTTTGGGCTGCGCCATCAGCTTCGTCGCCGCGCTGGTGACGTTGCTGCTCGGCTTGACGTCCACTTTCCAGAATCTCGAGCTGAAATCTTATGACGTCCGTTTTGCGTTTCGCGGCGCCGAAGAGGCCTCGAAGAGCGATATTGCCATCGTCGCGCTCGACGAGCAAGCCATTGCCAGCATTCCGCAAAAGCTGCCTTACCCGCGCTCCTATTACGCCAAGCTGGTCGACAATCTCACGGCCGCGGGCGCCCGCCTGATCGTTTTCGATTTGGAGTTTACCGAGCCGTCCGTGGCCAATCCTGAAGAAGACCGCGTTTTTGCCCGCGCGATACAGCGCTCCGGGCGCGTTATTCTGGCCGGCAAGGTCGTCATCGATTGGGCCAAGAACGACATTCTCAATACGTATCTGCTGGAGCCGATTCCGCCGTTGATGGCAGCGGAGGCCGACTGGGGACTCATCAACGTCGTGGAAGATCCGGACGGCTTCATCCGCCGTTATCTGCTCTATCAGGAATTTAATCAGCAAAAGTTTTTGCCGTTGGCGTTGCGCGCCTATCTGCGGCTCACTAGCGGCAAGGCGGAGTTGGATCACGCCGCCACCAACGGCGCTTTGCGTTTGAACGGCCTCGAGCTGCCGCATGCCGGCGGCAATACCTTTTTCATCAATTTTCGCGGCCCGGCCGGAACCTATCCGACGTATTCGCTCGCCAATATTCTCGACGACAGCAACTTTATGCTGAGCGAGGTCGAGGACACCGACATCTTCGAGCAGCATCTGCAATGGGGCACGTTCAAGAACAAGATTATTTTTGTCGGCGCCAGCGCCGAGGAATTGCAGGACAACAAATTCACGCCGTTTTTCTCGAATCACGAGGTCAAAAGAAAAATGCCGGGCGTTGAAGTACACGTCAACGCGCTCAGCACGCTGCTGCGCCGCAACTTCATCACGCGCCTTTCCGACCGCGCCGAAGTTTTGCTGATCGTCGCGGCGAGCTTTCTGACGATGTTGATCGTGCTGCCGGCGCGCGCCCTCGTCAGCATCACTTTCGGCGTTCTCGAAATTGTGGCGCTGCTCGCGCTGGCGGTGAAATTTTTCTCGGCCCAACAACTCTGGGTGCCGGTGGTCGGCCCGATCACCGCGATCGTCTTGAGCTACCTCGGCAACTCGGCGCAGCTCGTCGTCTTCGAGCGCCGCGAGCGCCGCTACGTGCGCAAAGTCTTTTCGCAATTCGTTTCCAAAAGCGTGGTGGACAGCATGCTCGCCAGCGGCCAGATGCCCAAATTGGGCGGCGAAAAACGCGAGCTTTCGATTTTGTTCAGCGACGTGCGCGGCTTCACGACGTATTGTGAAAAGCATCCGGAAGAGGTGGTGGTGCAGCGCTTGAACGAGTATCTCACCGAAATGGTGGAAATCGTTTTTCGCAACCAAGGCACGCTCGACAAGTTTATCGGCGATGCGGTGATGGCGCTGTATGGCGCGCCTTTCCATTATGCCGAGCATGCCGAAAAAGCGTGCATCACCGCCTGCGAGATGATCGCCAACCTGCGGGGAATCCAAAAGCGCTGGTCCGCCAATGCCGAGGAGTATTTTCAGATCGGCATCGGCATCAACACCGGCACGGTGATCGTGGGCAATATGGGCTCGCAGCAGAAATTCGAATACACGGTGATCGGCGACGAGGTGAATATGGCTTCGCGTCTGGAAGGCGCCAACAAGCAGTATTGGACGTCGATCATCATTTCCGAGTCAACCTACGCGCAGGTGAAAAACAAGGCGAGAGTGCGCGAGCTGGATTTCGTGCGGGTCAAAGGCAAGAAGAAGCCGGCGAAAATTTACGAGCTGTGCAGCATGGAGAAATTGCCGGACATTGAAGAAGATTTGCTCATCAACGTTTATCATTCGGGGTTGCGTTACTACAAGCAGAAAGAGTGGTACAAAGCCCTCCGCGAGTTCAAGCGCGTGCTGCGCTACTTCCCTTCAGACGGCCCCTCGCGCGTCTACGTCACCCGCTGCCTGGATTTTCTCGTGACTCCCCCGCCGCCGGATTGGGATGGGGTGTATGAGTTCAAGACGAAGTGATTTAGGGATTGCATTTAATTTTCAATTTCTTTATATTGCGCTATAGCGAGTGACTGTAGCAGGCAGTGGGATTTTCTCAATATCGAAAGGCGGCTCTCTATGAAAACAATCACTAAAAAGAAATGGAAAAGCATTACTGTCAAACGTATCGGCATTGCGGGTTTGAAAAAGGAACTGGCCGGCTTTGAAAAGAAATACGGTATGCCTACCCAGACATTCTTGCAAAAGATCGAACGCGGCGAGTTATCCGAGAGCAACGATTTCATTGATTGGCTGGGCCTCGCGGATATTTACCAACATATTACAGCCGGGGCTGACAAGTGAACATTGACAAATATTTACGAATTATCGACAACCTATTGACTAGGCACTGGGCGATTGCGGATAAACAAGTGGCCGCAACAACCCTTTCGTCAAAGTATGGAAAAATCGGCGGAAAGATCATTTTGTTAGACGGCTCTTATATCGACTTTTCGGAGGAAATACTGATCGTTGAGAAAATTTTTACGAAACCGAATTACCGCTACCAATACGTCAAAGACAAAAACGAAGTTTTTCGCTACGATAATTTTGCCAAGCACCCCGGCATTCGCTCGCCTTTTCATCACAAGCACATCTCCAAACGGCGCGTCGTGCAATTGAAAGAAGCGCCCAAGCTGATTGATGTGATCGAAGAGGCTGTGCGGTATATGTTTTGAGATAAAGGCGCGAGGGATTGAAAATCGTCTTCGACTTCCGTATATTCCGTTAAACCGAGTGATGTAACAGCAGTAAAATTTTTTCAATAGCGAAAGGCGGTTCTCTATGAAAACGATGACTAAAAAAAATTTTAAAACAATGACCGTCAAATATGTCGGTATAGCCGGGTTAAAAAAAGAGTTGGCTGCTTTTGAAAAAAAATATGGCATGTCCACCGAGACATTTCTAAAAAAGGTTTATCGTGGTGAATTAGACGAATGCAATGATTTCATTGATTGGCTGGGCCTAGCCGATCTCTATCAGGACATCAAGAAAAGGGGGCTCGAGTGAAATTTGAAAGATATTTACATATTATCGACAATCTCTTGCAGAATCATTGGGCAATCGCTGATACTCAAATCACCCCCCAAATTTATACACCCGACCACGGCAAAATTGAAGGCAAGATAATCTTGTTGGATGGCTCTTACATTGATTTCTCAGAGGAAATATTGATCGAAGCGAAACTGGTCACAAAACCGCGTTACCGCTACGAATACGTCAAAGACAAAAACGAAGTTTTCCGCTACGATAATTTTGCCAAGCACCCCGGCATTCGCCCACCCTTCCATCACAAACATATCTCCAAGCGGCGCGCCATTCAATTAAAGGAAGCTCCCAAGCTTATCGACGTTATTGAAGAAGCACTCCGCTACATGTTTTGAGCGGATCGACGCTGTTTGGTCACGATCGTCTTTTCCAAGAAAACGGCACCAGCTCCGTCGTCGTGGCTCTGGACTTTTCCCGTCCGAGATCGCGGGCGTACTTGATCGACCCCGGCGTATTGTACTTTTCCATGTAAGCGCGGCTGACGGCGTCTTTCAAGCGCTCGCTCCTCGTGCGCACCGCGCGGATGGATATCTCCCGATCGCCAACCATAATCGCGCCGCGCGGCTCCTGCAGGAACGTCCGGTACCAGCTTCGCGGCTTCAGGCTCCACGACCGCACGAAGATGCGGCCTTCCACCACCACGGCCCAGATGCCAATAAAACGGTGTGGCTCCGTGCCGGCGCGAATGCCCAGAATCTTGCCCTCGCGGATCGCGGCCAGAATTTTGTTGGTGAAATGTCGCTTGGAGTTTACCTCTGCCATCGACCAAAACCATCAAACTTCGCCGTGAAAAGGAGTTGGTCATCCTGGATTACTTGCGTCACCACTTTGTTTGCATCAAAATCATACCGCATTCGCCCTGCCGCGTTGATGACTTCCTGCAAATTGCCGGCAGTGTCATAAAAGTAGCTGGCTAGTTTCTTTCCGTCAACGTGAACCTCCTTCACACGTTGTTTGGTATCGTACAGCAGATCCATCTTCAATTGCTGCCCGCTATGCCTCATGGTGATTTCTTCCAGATTTCTAGCAGCATTATAAACAAAACGTACATCATCATGGCGCATCCAGACGATCTGTCCATGCGAATCAAACTCCCATTCCTCGCCGCTGGGAAAACGAATCAATGCGCTGCCATCGGTTCGGGGATACAGCAACGTTGTTTCGTCAAACTTCTGCCAAACGTAAACGATCTTTCCCTCGGCTGGGTGCACAAATGGTTGCAGAAATCGCGGTCCTTCGCGGCCAAAGCCATCAGTCAACCAATATTCAAGGGCTGGAATTTTTTCATCTTCCCTGCCTTCGGCCCAAACCGTCCGAACTTTTCCCGAAGGATCAGGATTGCGCGATTTGAGTAAGGGCAGGCACAGACGCCAACCGAATCCGAACTCGGTTGCCTCGTTGTAATATGAGTTTAAATAGCGGATGAGAGGAAAAGCCAGCATCCCATCCTGAAAGCTCAATATGTCTGCAACCGGCAAGGTCAGACTTCCACTCGTGGGACCGGTCGGCAAATTCAGGATGTAATGCTCATGCTGATCGATGTTGAGACTATCCAGAGGGCCACCACTTGCAGTTGAAAAATTTTCAGACCTGGACATGGCTAGTCCAAGCTGCCGTCCCAAGCGATTGGCCGATCCATCATCTTTTGCCCAAAAGGGCTTGCTGCTGAGGTCGACACCACCGAAAATCGTGACACGATTGGTGTAAGCCGAATCGCCACGAAATTCCGGCCATGTTAAAGAAACGTGATGCGAGGGCGTTGCTTTTGGTGTTTTATATTCATGCGCCATGGGAAAATTTTCAACGAGAGCGGAAAGTGGAATGCCGGATTCTTGCAGCCATCGCATAATTCCGGTAGCGCGGGCGAGTCGGGCCAGCTCAGTAAAAATAGGAAACTGTGCGGCATAGGCATCGTAATGCACGCTCATATGATTGGCAAAATATTCCGCACGAGGATCTTTCAAATCACCGGCCGGCACCAGTATATTTCCTTCAAGCTTCATGGTCTCGGTCTTGACCCGGATGCCCGATCCTTTGAAATATAGGGTATTTGTGACGGGATCGATAAAGGCAACCAAATTATCCGGCACCAGCCAAAAACGATTCCACAGGTTATCCGACTCCGGGCGACGCAGATTGCTCAAGCTCAGTTGCGGCATGGCAAAAAATCCGGGGGCGGAGCAAAGTACCGGCTCATGCGTGATGTTATCTTCACCAAGACTGAGTGCTTTCATCACACGGTCCGCCTCAAACAGCACCCAACCAAAGTGCGTGTTTTCTACACCACCGAGATATCGCACGTTCATAGTCGGTCCGCGGGGATCATCACGCGCCGGATCAATGGAAACGCCGGGGAATTCACCATTGCCGTGAAAAACGTTTTGAAAAGCCACGGCTAGATCGGCGAGGGGAATAGGGGTAATTTGACGGTTGCATTGCCAACTATAAGCAGACGTTGTTGTTTGGCATCGTAAGTCGCGCCAGTAATTTCACCGAAATTGCTAACGATTTTAGCGATACCACTCAGATAAACGCCACCCACTCGCGGCTCACCGAGATCGCGGTAAAACCCATTCGTTTCCAAGAAGGTTCCACCTGCATTCGGTCCACCCGGACCGCTGCCCCCATCCGGTGGATCGCCCCCAAAATACCGATCATCATCGCGTTTCAATGGCGGCACTTGAACGCTGGGTTGCAGCAATTCACTCAACTGGCTTCGTGGTGGACGAAAATCGGCCGCATCGCGCTCATTGGCAATGTGCTTGTTGTAATATTGCATGTAAGCTTCCAGAGCGTGATGCGCCAGAGGATTGAGCCTCGTTTTACCGGTGTCTGGATCTTTCAAATGAACATAATGGACTTTCTGCTCACCCGGACCAAACTGAAAATGCCATTGGCCTCGCCACCAGGGCACCGGATCCATCATGTCGATTAGCGCTTTATCAAAATATTTCTCCGCTTCGCCGTAAGGCGCCAGCGCAATCTTTTTTCCAAAATCGATGTTGAGCGGATTGGCGGGTTGTTGCAGATAGAGCGCCAGCGAATAGGTGGCCTTGCTGTGAGCGATAGTGCGCCGGAACGTCCTCACCTCCAGACGTTCCAGCTCTTGATAGATCGAGTGCCCCAAGGCGGCGTTGGGAAGATCCAACCAGGTGGAGGTAAAAATGAATCGATCCCCCTCGCGAATTCCCAACAAGGGATACATTCTTTGCAATTCCTGCCAGCTTGTTGGCTGGACACCGACGCCGAAAATGATCAACTGTGGCAGGTAATCATACGGCCAGTCGTAGTCACGGGGTTGCGACCACGCCGTTTGAAAACACATGAGGAAGCCTGCCAGGAAGAGTGCTGCATGGTGCAAGATGCCGTGCGGCCTTTGAATACGTGTTCCGCGGAAGAAAAATTGGTCAAACATGGTGCATGCTCGCAATTAATGATTTACACCGGTCTGTTATTCAAGGTTTTTAACGTTGTGCATAAACCAATAAAATTGGGAAATGTCGCTTTGTTTTCGTCGCCAACATGAGTGGCCGCTTCGGAATTCGATTACAGTTTCAGAATCGCCCTTTTCGCTGCAATCCATCATTCTGACAAAAGCTCCAAAGCCAGAATCGTATCGATAAAATCTACCTTAGTCTCTAACAAGTCAAATGTGTGCAAAAAAAGCAAAGATTTTTCGGAGAGGTTGCATTTCGCCCTGTATTCATAAGGGTTTTATGCAACTTTTGAAAGTCTCCAACTTTTTAAATTTTCATTTAAAAGCATTCACGCAAAGACGCGAAGCCGCTAAGGTTACGCAAAGAAAAGCAAAAGAAAAAACTTTGCGGTAACTTTGCGTCTCTGCGTCTTTGCGTGCGCTTTTGCTTTTTTGGTTCCGGCTTGTCCGGGTTGGGGGGCACTGAAAAACCCCCTGGCGCTGTCGCGAGCTGTTGTGGGCGCGCGACCCCGTTTAACGTTCTTTGACTAGCTTGTTATCAGATTCTCGCGGCTGCGAGCATGAGATTGCGGCTGAATAACGCCATTCGAATCCACGCTTTCTCGGTTTTAGGCGTTTTCGCAAAGCTGTCCTTTTGCTCATGCTCAGGCATCTTCATTCAACCGTCGCGCCCAATAAGCCTCCAAATCCACACCGGCCGGATTCTTCAAGATTGTTGTCAACCATGCTTGGCGTTCAAAATTCATGACGTGTAGATCCCACACGCAGGCTTTGGAATCAGCCTCAGTGGCATAGCGCAATTGCGCCGGTTGGCCGGCAGGGCCAATATAAACGTGATGGTGCAGTTCATTCTCATCCGCCCACCAATCCACGAAAACGAAATTCGCGCCGCGGCCGTCGTGGATGCCGAGAAAGCCGACGCCGTAGCGGTTCGGGGTGATCGCCGGCTGCGGCAATCTCTCTCGTGCCACTTGTTTGGCAGCCTCGATCAATTCGCGTCGTGGCAGTTCGCGTTGATATGCGATGCCGTAAACTTTCATGCGCCAACCGGACTCCTCCCAAAGCTCGAGGAACCGAATCGGGCGTGGCGTGTAAGGCTCTTGAAGCTTGAACATAAAAATGTTTCTCCGCGTTTTGATTCTTTTACCCCACAAAATCTCTTTCTTTCAACTTCACTGCGAGCACGGGGCAGGAAGCATGGCGCATGACTTTTTCGGTGGTGCCGCCGAGCAGGAAATGCTCCAATCCGCTCAACCCGTGCGTGCCCATAACGACGAGATCGCATTCCTCCTCTTGCACGAAGCGAACGATTTCACTATAGGCGCGGCCCTCGCACACGTGGGTTTGGCATTTCACTTCCGCACCGAGTTGTGAAACCAGCCTCTCCATTTCTTCGTGAGAGTGACGCTGCACCTCGGGATTAAGCCGCATCAATAAATCATCGCCGAGGCCATAATGCGCCGGATGAATCGGTTGGTCGAGAACGTGCAGCAAATGCAAGTTCGCTTCAAAGGCCTGCGCCAGCGTGCGGCCATAACGCAACGCTTTCTGCGAGTACGGCGAGAAATCAACCGGAACGAGAATATCAAAATAGGGCGCAGCCTCTGAAGATTGCTTGCAGGCTTTGACCGTCATCACCGGGCAGTTGGCGCTGCGAACCACATGCTCCGTCACACTACTGGAGAGTAAATGGCTCAGTCCGGTGCGGCCGTGCGTGCCCATGATGATCAGGTCGATGTTGTTGGAATTGGAAAAACTGCAAATTTCTTGAACCGGATCCGGGTTGCGATGCACCACGCGATCGAGGCGCAACTTGCGGGAGGGCTCGGCGCCGATAATGTGCGCCAGTTGTTCGGCGAGCGTATCTTCAAATTCGTCCGCAGCGGGATCGACTTCCGGGAAGCGAAGGTCGTTGGCCGTCTCGTTGGGGGCGGCAGCGTGCAGCATGGTCAACGCCGCGTCGAAGCGATGCGCCAACATGAGCGCGTGGCCGAGCGCCGCGCTCGAGGTGTCGGAGAAGTCGGTCGGGAAAAGAATTTTTTGAATATGAACCATCATCCACCTCCTTTGCTTGGTTCAAAACCACTTCACCGCGGCGTCCATCACGAATTTATGCCATCTGCTTTTTAAGGCTTGACGCCGCTGCGAAGAACCTCGGTTTTCTCCTCCGCATCGAAATGCGTTTTGCAAAACTTCTCTTTTAAATTCGCATAAACTTTTTCTTCGTTTAATTTTTGCCGTTTGCGAAAGCCGTTTTCCAAAATCCTGCATTTCAGGCAAATCATCGCCGCGGTCAACCGGCGGGCAGCTTCGTCTAAAACGCCGCTTGCATAAATCTTGAGCAGCGCCGCCACGCGATAACGGTCGTTGCCCCATTCGCGCTGCGAGAGTTGATCCGGATGGCCGCCGCGCTTGACGATCAACGGCTCCGGAATGAATCCGATTTCGAATCTTGACGCGACGCGCAGCCAAAGGTCGTAATCCTCGCAAACCGGAAGCTGCTCGTCAAACAAGCCGGCGGCGCCAAACAATTCGCGCCGCATGAGCACCGACGATGGGCTGATGATGCAGCGCGGCAGGCACAGCGGATAAATCCACCCGCCGGCTTTGGCGTGAATCATTTTCTGATTCACCCGCACGCCGCGACGAATCCAAATCTCATCGGTGTAGCAGAGCAGAAGGTTCGGGTGCGCCGCCATCCACTGCATTTGGCGCGCGAGTTTTTTAGGGAGCCAAAGATCGTCGGAATCCAGAAACGTAATGAAATTGCCCGCAGCGTGGCGAATGCCCAAATTGCGCGCCGCCGAGGCGCCGGCGTTGGGTTGAAAAAAGTAGCGGAGGCGATCGCCATATTCGGCAACCAGCTCGTGCGTGTGGTCGGTCGAGCCGTCATCCACCACGATCAGCTCGAAATTCTTTTCCGTTTGCGCCAGCACCGAGTCGATGGCCTCCTGCAGAAAAGCGGTGCGGTTGAAAGTCGGAATGATCACGGAGGTCATCGGCGCATCTCTTCAAAGCGAAAAAGTCAATGCGAATTTTGCTGCCCGCGTATCACCTCAGTTACGAGTGGGCAGCGCAGACATTTTGTCTGCAGTCAGGATGACCAGTGTCACTAACTTTTCAAGAAAAGCAAAAAAACGTATGCAAAGACTCGCAAAGACATTTTTTGCAAGATGATTGTGGCAAAATAATTAAAAAGCTTTTAAATCATCTTGCCATAATTATCTTGCGTATTCATAAACGCATTGAGAATCGATTTATCTTTGCGTCACAGTGTGTGCTTTTCTTTTTGATTTTGCCGGTTCCAAAAAATTAGCAGCATTGGTCAGGATGACTGCGCTACATTTTTCTACCAAAGACTGAGGTATTGCCTGCCCGCTCAATAATCAAATCGTCGGAGGCGAGCCCTGCTGGATCGCCCAGCCGACGAGAAACAACGCTGCCGGCAGATTCTCTTCAAACGTCGGCGTGATCTCGCTTTCCGGCAGCTCGAAGCCGGGGAAGGAAGAGCGCGGCCGCAATTCGATGGTAAAATTGGGGACGCGGTACTCGCCATAAAGCCAGTCCGTCGTGTCGCCGCTGGCAAGATAGAGATCGGAACTTTGCTGCGGCGTGTAAGTGACGGCATGCACCACGCGGATGCGATCGGCTATCGCGACCGCAAGATTTTGCAGCAACGGCTCATCGGGCGCCGGATTATTCGTATGTCCCCAAGGATAGAGAACGAGCTGCGAAAAGTTGTGATATGAGATCAGCGCCTTGGTCTGCCGCCGTTGGAGAAAATCGCGCACGGCTCGCGTCTCCGGCTCGGAGAACGCCAAAGGCCCGCGATAAATTTCAGAAAACGTATCACCCGAGGAACCGGGGCCGCCCCATTCGTAGCCGTAATTCCGATTCAAATCCACGCCGAAAGTGCCGTCGCCGGTGCTGCGGCGATTTTTGCGCCACAGCCGGTCCGTCGTCACCGAATACTGATGCCCATCCGGATTCACCATCGGCACGATCCAAATTTCGGATTGATTAACCAAGCGCGTAATGGTCGTATCCGTGCCGTATTGATTCACCAGGCGGCTCGCGATGAGAAACGGCACGTCCACGGCAATCCATTCGCGCGCGTGATGGCCGCCGAGAAAAACCGTTTCGGCTTCCGGCTCGTCCTGCGCCACATTGTCGCTGATTTTTATCGCCCACAGCTCGCGGCCCTCGACGGATTTTCCAAGCGAGCTGACTTGCGCAATTTGCGGATGCGCGGCAGCCAGCGCGTGCAGATCGTTATCGATTTCCGCGTAGGTATGATAAAGTCCGGCGTTCGGATCGCTGGGACCGCCGCCATTGTCACAGCGCCCGCCGGCCAACAGCAATGTTGCAATTATAGCGGCGACGGCGAAACGCATTCGTGTTGGAAAGTTTGCGCGCGGTTTCATTTGTCCTCCTTGGCGCTGGCGTCCATTTTCAAAATTCGATACGCGAAGCCTTCTTGTTTTAATTTCTCGAGGTGCAAATCATAAGCGCGGACCGTGGCGGAATCGCCTTCAACGTCCCAAAGGTCGACGCCGAGATCGACGATTTTTTGCAGTTGCTCCTGGCCGGCAAAATGAATCCGCGCGAGCCGCTGCACCAAATCCGCCTCGGTGGCTGCTTGTGGCGTTACGCTGAGCGTTTGCAAGGCTTGCACGCTGGAGCTGTCGCTGTACACAATCAGATAACCCGGCTGTTGCACGAGAATCTTAACACCGCTTTGCCGTATTTGTTCCACGGTTTGCGAATCGGTGTAGGGAATTTTCCGCAAACCGGATGGCGTCGCTGTAGCCGCGGGTTGCTGCTGGCGGCAAGCGCCGAACGCCAGCGCGCCCAGAAAAAGCAATAAAAATTTTCCCATAACGAGTTTTCCTCCGAAGTCACACAAAAATAAGCAGCGCCAAAGCGCCACCGCATTGCAGCGGCAGGCCTTTTTGCAGTTCAACGAATGCAGCAAAACACAACGATGATTGAACAAAATCAACGGAAATCGCGCTGGTGGGCAATATATCAATCGAATATGGCAATGTCAAGCAGAATGTGTTGCGCGTGGCTTGCCCGCATTGACTCATAAAAAATGTAACCATCGCTTTGGACTGATGGTGTCGTTGCCTCATAATTTATGTAACCCAAAATTTGAGGCAACGAATCATGAACAACGGCTCCAAGCAAGAATACCTATC